>ERZ761607.3321-NODE-3321-length-15793-cov-5.672195_pt1 | contig 15793 bp, 14 predicted proteins | sample MGYA00511164_ERZ761607 | MGnify/ENA primary metagenome ERZ761607 (study PRJEB28899, sample SAMN02445080) | bioreactor sludge metagenome | biome: EBPR sludge | place: Australia: Brisbane, Thorneside Wastewater Treatment Plant | collected 2011-06-22 ...
CCTGGGCGCCCACCTGACCTGGACACTGCCCTTCGGCCTGCTCATCATGTTCGCGGTCTTCAACTGCTTCAACCCGGCGTACGAAGAAGGGGCGCGCGACCTCGGCGCCACGCCCTGGCAGACCTTCCGCCACGTGGTGCTGCCCCTCATCGGTCCTTCCGTGGTCGGCGTCGGCATGTTCGGCTTCACGCTCAGCTGGGACGAGATCGCCCGCACCTCGCAGGCCATCGGCGACGTCAACACCCTGCCGCTGGAGCTGCAGGGCCTCACGGCCACCGTCACCACCCCGGCCACGACGAGAAGGGCCGGCGCGCCCCAGATCATGGGTCGCCAGAGGTCGGGGTCGATCCGCGACAGCCAGAGGACAATGAACAGCGCCTGCCCGATACCCAGCATCACCCAGCCGAAGGTCCGATCCGGCAACAGCTTCTCCTGCGCCAGTCGGCCGAGCCAAGCGCCGGCCAGGAACTGGAGGAACAGCGGGTTGAGCAACATCACATAGCCGGCCGGCCAGACGAACCCGGCCAGCGACAGCGTCGCCAGGGCCATGGTCAGGGCCAACAGGCGCGACCGCTCGGGCAAGATCAGGCAGGCCGCGAAGACCAGGTAGAAGACAGCCTCGTAGTTCAGCGACCAGCCGGGCGTCAGCACCGGGAACGGCAGGCCGTCGGGATTGAGGTGCTGGATGAAGGCCAGCGACAGCGCGACGTGGCCGACGTCGGGATCGACCTCCGGGAATCGGCTCGGAAAGACCAGGGCCCCGGCGACCAGGACCAGCGTCGTCAGCCAGTAGAGCGGCGCCACCCGGACGACCCGCCGGCGGACAAAATTGAGCGGCGCGACCTTGCCGCCGGCGGTGACGGTCCACATCACGAAACCGCTGATCACGAAGAACACGTCGACGCCCGCGGCGCCGATGTCGAAGTTGATCCGCGCCCACTGGCTGGCGTGGAACATCACCACCGACAGGGCCGCCAGGGCCCGCATGTGCTGGATCGAGACCCAGGTCCGATCCCGCGGGAGCATCAGCCGCAGCCGCCGGGCATCTGTGCGATCCACTGGCGCAGGAGGCTCACGGCCTCGTCATGCTCCAGAGCCCGGCCGAGTTCCGGCATCATGGCCCCAGGATCGGTGGAGGCCGTCCGGAAGACCAGGATCGACTCGTCCGGCTTGCCAGGGTGGATCCCGTACCGGAAGCCGCCCGTGCCCTGCCCCGCCGCGATCGGCGGCTTGCACAGGCCGAGCCTCGGCCCCGCCGCGTCGCGCGTGAGGTAGAGGCCGGAGGTGTCCGCCGGGCCGGTCGCGCTGTGGCAGTGGGCGCAGTTGATGTCGAGCCAGGCGCGGGCGCGTTCGTCGACCGGCGCGCGCTGATCGAGCCAGTCGGCCGCCGGCGCCGGCCGTTGCGCCGGCAGGCCGCGCAGGTAGCCGACGGCCTGCAGTCGCGCGAGCTGATTGAAGGTCTGCCCCCCGATCGTGACGTCGCGGTCCAGGTGCCGCGCCTTCAGGCCGATCGGCTGCAGCTTCTTGGTCGCATGGTTGGTGCCGTGGCAACCGACGCACTGGTTCACGTTCGGCACCTGGTAGGTGAAACGGTCGGCCCGGCCGGGTCGCTCCAGCGTCATCGGGATCGGCTTGCCGGTCCGCTGCAGCGTCGCCTTGGTCTGCGCGGCGTTCCAGACATAGGGGAAGGCCGCCCAGCCGTCGGCTCGACGCACGAGGATGCGGGTCTCGACGAGCCTGATCTTCGACAGATCCAGACCCTGGCTCGTCTCCGACAGCCTCAGACCATCCCCTGGCGCGACGGCGTCGCCCGCCGCCTTCGGATAGAAGAAGGTCTTGGTCACGATCGTCCCGACCGGGAAGTCGAACGCCTCCTGGCCGGACCAGTCGGCGGCCTGGCCCTTCGGCATCCAGACGGTGCGCAGCTTGCCGGCGTAGTCGGTGAACAGCGGCGTGTTCAACTCATAGGCCTGGACCCCCTCGGCGAGCACGAAGCGGCCATCGCGAACGCCGACCACGCCCCAGTCGGAAAGCTGTTCCGGCAGGCCCTCGGCGATGAAACGCGGCTCCAGCGCCCGCGGCGCGCAGGCCGCGAGCAGCAGGGCGCCGATGACGGCGAGAAGGCGGGTCACGACTTGCCGGGCGCCGGGATCTTCGACTCGGCCGGAACAGGCCCCGCGGCGGCCACCACGGCCGGCGGCAGCGGCGTCAGGCGGCACCTCATCTCAACGACCTTCGGGTTCTTGGTCTTGTTGGGCAGGTCGGCGTTGAGGACCTTGGCGGCGCCGTTGTCGACACAGATGGCCAGGGCGGGGTCCGGCTCGCCGCCGACGAACTTGGCCTTGTCGACATAGCCGTCCCACAGCACGTCCGGCAGGGCGCCGTTCAGGCCGAACAGCGCGACGCGCAGGGCCTGCAGATCCATGCCGTCGGGCTTGGAACCGCCCGGCGCGAAGCGGTTGTCGTGGACAAAGATGCTCTCTGGCCAGGGATCGAAGCTCGCCGCCTGCCCCTCGCCGGCCTTGTAGCCGGCCGAGAAGAAGCTGGAGACGATGACGTTGGCGGTGTTGTTTCCGCCGATCTCGTTGTCGAAGATCTCGACCTTGTCGTTGGAATTGATGATCACGCCCGTGCCGGCCGGGACGGACGCCACCGCCGTGCCCTTGCGGCCGAAATTGGCGGTGTTGTTGTTCACCGAGCGGTTGCGGAAGATCCGCGTGGCGAAGCCCGGAACCTTCAGGTTGGGCATGTTGAACACCAGGATCCCGCCGGTGTTGTTGGTCGCCAGGTTGTCGTAGACGTCGGCGTTCTGGGTGTTCTCGATCTCGATGCCCGCGACGTTGAATTCGGCGCGATTGCGGCGGACCACCACGTTCTGCGACTGGCCGACGTAGATGCCGGCGTCGGAGGCGCCGATGGCCACGCTGTCCTCGATCAGCACGTTCTTGGTCTGAACGGGATAGAGGCCATAGGCGCCGTTGCTGGTCTTCGGGCCGCCGGTCCATTCGACCCGCACCCGGCGGATGATGATGTTCTCGCCCTCGTTGATCTTCAGCGCATCGCCCTTGGCGTCCTCGAGCGCGAGGTCCTCGATCGTGAAGTTGGAGGCGTTGACCAGCAGCCCCTCGGCTCCGGAGGTCTGCCCCTTGAAGCTCAGGATGGTCTTGTCCATCCCGGCGCCCTTGAGGGTGACGCCGTCGACTTCGAGGCTGAGTCCGCGGTCGATGGCGTAGACGCCGGCGGGAATGATGATCACGTCGCCCGGCTTGGCGTCGATCAGCTGCTCGATCAGCTTTTCCTGATAGGCCGTGTCAGGCCTGGCGGCCGTTCCGCCGCCGCCGCAGCCGGCCAGCGTCAGCGCGGCCGCGATTGTCAGGCCGCTGAATATGCGGCGCATGCCCTGCCCCATGGGCGTCCTCCCGTTCCCTCAAGGCCGGGACTCTGTCGGCCCCGGTCGCCGGGGACGGTGGCATGCGGCGCGGGCGGCGGCAACGGCCTAGGGGACTGGATGACGCGACCCGCAGGGGCGCGGCTTCCTGTCCCTCAAGAGCATCAAAGGGGTCGGGGGACAGCTACGCGTCGCGAAGCAGTCCCTGGCCGTACCGCTTGCCCAGCTCCGCGCAGCAGGCGTGGAACTCCTCGACCGTATCGCGGAGGATGTCGGCGACCGGCCGGACGCTGTCGATGCGGCCGGCGACCTGCCCCGACAGCGCGATCGACGCCTCCATGTCGCCGCCGAAATAGAGGTCCAGCGCGTTGCCGAAGGCGGCCATCGCGCCCTCGGGCGGCGGATTAAGCTCCATCTCGGTGGTCTTGCCGGTGCGCAGCGCCCGCAGCGCCGGCCCAGGGCCGTGGCGGTTGAGGAAGACGGTGTCGGTCTCGGCCGCCACCACGATGGCGTTCTTCCAATTCTGGTGGACCGGCGACTCCGTGGCGCTGACCATCCGCGTGCCCATCTGGATGCCCTCTGCCCCCAGGGCGAAGGCGGCGGCCATGGTGCGGCCGTCCAGCATGCCGCCGGCGGCGATGATCGGCACGTCGACCTTGCTGGCGATCAGGGGCAGCAGGACCATCAGCGCCACCTCGCGCGGATTCTTGAACCCGCCGCCCTCGCCGCCCTCGACCACCAGTCCGTCGACGCCGGCCTCGATCGCCTTCAACGCCGCCTGCAGGGAGGGCACGACATGGAAGACGGTCAGGCCCGCGCCCTTCAAGGCCCCGCAGTACTTGCGCGGGTCGCCGGCGGAGGTGGTGACGAACTTGACCCCCTGATCGATGACGAACTGCACGATGTCGGGATCACGCACGAAGGCCTGGGCGATGTTCACCCCGAACGGCTTGCCGGTCAGGCCGCGCATCTTGATGACCTCGGCGCGAACTTCGTCGAGGCGACCGGACGACGTCTCGATGATGCCCAGGCCGCCGGCGTTGGACACTGCGGACGCCAGCTGGGCGCGGGCGATCCAGCCCATCGGGGCCTGGACGATCGGATACTGGACCCCCAGCAGTCGTGTGATGCGGTTGTCGATCATGGCCGTCTCCCCGTGCGTTTTCGGAAGGCTATCAGACGAACAACTGTTTGGAAGACGAGGCGCGGCGAATATTCCGTCGCGGGGCTCAAGCGTCGATTGTGCCGCCGCGATCCTCCCGTGTATGCAGGCGGGGGATGGGGCGTGAACAGTCCAGCGGCGGCGTTGACGGGGCGGGCGTGCGGGAAATCGCCGACGCCCATCGCCAGCTGTTGCAGGACAAGTCCCTGCAGTTCGACCTGCCGGCCTACGCGCCGCCGCCGCCGCCTCCGAAGTGGGCGGCCAGTCTGGCCGACCTGCTCGCGGCCCTGGGTCCGCTGTTCCAGGTGATCTTCTGGGGGCTGGTGGCGCTGGCGGTCATCGGCCTTCTCTACCTCATCGCCCGCAGCCTGATGGGCGCCCGCTTCGGCGGCCGTCCGGCGCGTCGTGCGAGCTCGTCCGGCGAGCCTGACTGGCGGCCGACCGTCGCCCAGGCGCGGGTCCTGCTGGCCGACGCGGACGCTTTGGCGGCCGAGGGGCGGTTCGACGAAGCCGCCCACCTGCTGTTGCTGCGCGGGGTCGAGGATATCCGCGCTCAACGCCCGGGCCTTGTCCGTCCCGCCCTGACCAGCCGCGACATCGCCGGCCTCGAAGCCTTGCCGATGGCCGCTCGCGCGGCCTTTGGCGCCATCGCCCTGGTCGTGGAGCGCAGCCTGTTCGGCGGACGGGATGTGGGCGCGGAGGGCTGGACTGTCTGCCGCGACGCCTACGAACGATTCGCCCTGGGCGGCGCGTCGTGACCGCCGCTGGGCAGCGCGAGCTGTTTCAGGGCCGCACCGTCCTGATCATGATCCTGGTCGGCGTACTGGCCTTTGCGGCGCTGGCGGTGCTGAGCGTCTACGCGCCCAGCCTGCGCAGCGGCGACGATGGCAAGGAACACGCCCTGTCAAAGTCGGCGGTGGGATATGCAGGCGCCGTGCGGCTGTTCCGGTCGATGGGCGAGGTCGTCCTTGTCAGCCGCGGCGACAGCCCCGCCCTTGAACGCGGCGGCCTTCTGATCATCACCCCTGATGAGCATCATGACCCCGTCGCCATCCGGAAGGTCCGCTTCAAGGGGCCGCGCCTGGTGGTGCTTCCAAAATGGGTCGCGGGACCGGACCCGCTGCATCGCGGCTGGGCGCGGGAGACCGGCATCGCGCCTCAGGCCCGACTTGTGGGCGGCGGAGCCCTCAAGGCCTATGCCGGCAAGGCGACGCTGGTTCGGCGCGGAGGGACGGCAAGGCCGGTCCTTTCCTTCCGGAACGGGCGCACCGTGGAAGCGGGCCCTTTGAGGAATCTCCAGACCCTTCACGGGCCAGGGCTGGAGCCTCTCGTCACGGACGGCCGAGGCGGCGTCATTCTGGCCCGCACCGTCGAGCCCGACGTTTACATCCTGTCCGATCCCGACCTGCTCAACACCAGCGGCCTCAAGTCCCTCGCCACGGCCCGCGCGGCCTGGGCCCTGATTGGCGAGATCCGCCCTGTCGACGCTCCCCTGGTCTTCGACGTCAGCCTGCACGGCTTCAAGAGGTCGCGGAACGTCTTCGCCCTGGCGCTGGAGCCGCCGTTCCTGGGCGGGACCCTGTGCGCCGTCGCGGCCGCCCTGCTGGCCGGGATCGCCGCCGCCGTGCGCTTTGGCCCCGTCCGGCGCCCGCGCCCTCCCTACGCCATGGGCAAGGCGGCGCTGGTCGAGAACACCGCCGGCCTGATCCGCATGGCCCGCCGCGAGCACCGGATGGCCGAAGGCTACGCCCGCCTCTGCCGCGAGCTGGCCGCTCGCGCCGTGGGCGCGCCGCGCCAGCTTGAGCCGGCCGAACTCGACGCCTTCCTCGACCGGTTGAGCGCCCAGCGCGCCGCGCCGGCCTTCACCGATCTGACCCGCGCCGCCCGCGAGGCGGGGAGCCTGACCGACCTCATGGTCGTGGCCCGCGGCCTGTATGACTGGAGACTGGAGATGACCCGTGCAAGTCACTGAGGTTAAGGCGCTGGCCGACCGCGTTCGCGGCGAAATCGGCAAGGCGGTGGTCGGACAGGCGGACACCGTCGACCTGATGCTGATCGCGCTGTTCGCCGGCGGCCACGTCCTGCTGGAGGGGCCGCCGGGGACGGCCAAGACCTTCCTGGCGCAGAGCTTCGCCGGCACCCTGGGCGTCACGTTCGGTCGGGTGCAGTTCACCCCCGACCTGATGCCGGGCGACATCATCGGCGCCAATCTGTTCAACTTCCAGACCAGCAGTTTCACCCTGACCAAGGGGCCGATCTTCTGCGACCTGCTGTTGGCCGACGAGATCAACCGCACGCCGCCCAAGACGCAGGCCGCCCTGCTGGAAGCGATGCAGGAGCGGTTCGTCACGCTCGACGGCAAACGACACCCCCTGGGCGACCGGTTCATGGTGGTCGCCACCCAGAATCCGATCGAGCAGCAGGGCACCTATCCCCTGCCCGAGGCCCAGCTGGACCGGTTCCTGTTCAAACAGACCCTGTCCTATCCCTCGGCCGAGGAAGAGATGGCGATTGTACTGCTGCACGGCGGCACGACCGGTCTGCCCGACATCGGCCAGCTGGGCGTCAGCCGCGTCGTCGAGGCGACGGACCTGGCCGCCGCCGCCGCGACCGTCTCCGCTGTCCGGCTGACCGGCGAGATCGCCGACTACGTCGTGCGGCTGGTGCGGGCCACCCGCGCGACGGGCGATCTGGAGACCGGCGCCTCGCCGCGATGCGCCGCCATGCTGGCCATCGCCGCCCGCGCCAAGGCGGTGCTGGACGGTCGCGACTATGTCATCCCCGACGACGTGAAAGCCCTGGCCCTTCCGGCCCTGCGCCACCGCGTGATCCTGTCGCCCGCGGCCGAGATCGAAGGCCGCAAGGTCGACCAGATCCTCCGCGGCCTTGTCGAGCAGGTCGAGGCGCCGCGGTGATCTATCCGACGCTCAGGGCGGTCGTGATCGCCGCGCTGGGCGCGCCGGCCGCGATCGCGGTCGGCGTCATCTCGCCGACGCTGTGGCTGGCCGCGCCGGCCTGGCTGACGCTGCTGGCCGTCCTGATCGGGGTCGACGCGGCCCTGGCCTGGCGGACGGGCCGCGGCCTGACCATCAGCCTGACCGCTCCGGCGCGCATCGGCGTCGGCGCGGTCGCCGAGGGCGAGCTCGGCGTCGCCTTCAGGGACAGGGCCCCGCGCAGCATCGAGCTGGCCGTCGAAGCCGACGCCCGCATGCAGGTGTCGCCGGATCGCGTCACCGTGCGCCCGCAGGGTCGCGAGGGCGTGCTGGGCCTGAAGATCGCGCCGCGGCGCCGCGGCGAAGGCGTCTTCGAACGCGCCTGGGTGCGCTGGACCGGGCCCCTCGGCCTGGTCTGGAGCCAGCACAGCGACGCGATCCGCCGCCGCGCCGTCCTGACGCCCGACATCAACGGCGTGAAGCAGGAAGCCATGCGGCTGTTCGCCCGTGACAGCATGTTCGGGGTCAAGGCCCAGATCGACACCGGCGAGGGCGCCGAGTACCACGCCCTGCGCGAGTACGCCGACGGCATGGATCCGCGCATCGTCGACTGGAAGCAGTCCGCGCGGTACGGCAAGCTCATCGCCAAGGAATTCCGCACCGAGCGCAACCACCACATCCTGCTGGCGCTCGACACCGGCCGCACCATGAGCGAACCGCTGGCCGGCTTGCCGCGCATTGACCGGGCCATCAACGCCGCCCTGACCCTGGCCTATGTCAGCCTCAGGATCGGCGACCGCGTCGGGCTGTTCGGGTTCGACGCCCGGCCGCGGCTGTCGACCAGCGTGACGGCCGGGGTCGGCTCCTTCCCCCTCCTCGAACATCTGGCCGCCTCTCTCGACTACTCGGATGAGGAGACCAACTACACCCTGGGCCTCACCCAGCTGGCCTCGGATCTTGAACGGCGGTCGCTGATCGTTGTCTTCACCGAGTTCGCCGACCCGACCAGCGCCGAGTTGCTGATCGAGAACGCCGGGCGGCTGGCGCGTCGGCACCTGTTGATGTTCGTGGTCTTCCGCGATGAGGAGCTCGAAGCCATCACCGCCGCCGAGCCGACCGAGCCGGACCAGGTGTCGAAGGCCGTGGCCGCCGCGGCCCTGCTGCGCGAACGGGAGCTGGTGATTTCGCGGCTGCGCCGGATCGGCGCCCTGATCGTCGACGCCCCGGTCGGCGCCGTGGGGCCCAGGCTGCTGAACGCCTACCTCGACCTCAAGCGCCGCGATCTGCTGTAGGAGACCGCCTTGGCCGAACTCCAGCTCAAGAGCCATCGTTTCCGCACCGAGCGCGAAGCCTCCTGGCGCCGGCTCGAGAGCCTGATGGGCAAGGCCCAGCAACGGGCCGCGAACCGGCTGACCGACGAAGAGCTGCTCGAGGTGCCGGTCCTCTACCGATCGGCGATGTCGTCGCTGTCGGTGGCCCGCTCGATCTCACTCGACCAAGGCGCGACGACCTATCTCGAGAGCCTGTGCCTGCGGGCCTACCTCTTCGTCTATGGGGTGCGGTCGACGCCGCTGGAGCGGCTGGCGCGCTTCTTCGCCGACGACTGGCCGCAGGCGGTGCGCAAGCTCTGGCCCGAGACGATCGCCGCCTTGCTGCTGTTCGCCCTGGGCGCCGTGACCGCCTATGTCCTGACGCTCGGCGACCCGGACTGGTTCTACTCCTTCATCCCCGCGGACATGGCCCAGGGGCGCGACCCGTCGACCAGCACCGCGGCGCTGCGCGGGACGCTGTACGACAGCGACGACAAGCTGGCGGGCTTCGCGGCCTTCCTGTTCACCCACAACGCCCAGATCGCCATCTTCGCCTTCGCGCTGGGCTTCGCCTTCTGCCTGCCGACGGCCCTGCTGCTCGTCTACAACGGCCTGTCGATGGGCGCCTTCGTGGCGCTGTTCGTGAGCCGGGGCCTGGGACTGGAAGTCGCGGGCTGGCTGATGATCCACGGCGTCACCGAGATCTTCGCGGTCGTCCTGGCCGGCGCCGCCGGTTTCCATATCGGGCGGGCGGTCATTCAGCCGGGCGACCGGCCGCGCGTCGAGGCCGCCGCCGACGCCGGCCGCACCGCCGCCCTGGCCATGGCCGGCGTCGTCGCCATGCTGATGGCGGCGGGGTTGCTGGAGGGCTTCGGCCGCCAGCTGATCACCCTGGACGCCGCCCGCTTCGCCGTCGCCGCGGCCACCGCCCTTCTCTGGGGCCTCTACTTCTACCTCCCGCGTCGGAGGCGAGCTTGAGCGCGCTGGACGTCTCACGAGCCGCCGGAGAGCGCCCACTGATCACGCCCGAGGGCGTCGATCTGCGCGTGCGCATCGCCAGCACGGGCGAGCGCGCCGCGGCCCTTCTGATCGACCTCGCCATCCTGCTGGGCGTCACCATCGCGGGGCTCCTGCTCTGGGCGGGCGCCGCGCTGGCCGTGGGCGAGAAGGGCGGCGAGTACCTGTTCGCCATCTTCGCCATCGTCGGCTTCTTCCTGCGGAACGCCTGGTTCATCGTCTTCGAGCTCGCCCCCTCGGCGGCGACGCCGGGAAAGCGGGCGCTCGGCCTGCGCGTGGCGGCCCGCAATGGCGGGCGGCTGACGGCGGAGGCCATCCTGGCCCGCAACGCCATGCGCGAACTGGAACTCTTCCTGCCGCTCAGCCTGCTGATCTGGGCCACCTTCAGCCGGCAGGACGGCGTCGACGGCTGGACCAATCTGCTGGGCGTCGTCTGGGCCGGCGTGTTCGCGCTGTTTCCGATGTTCAATCGTGACCACCTGCGGGTCGGCGACCTGCTGGCCGGAACCTGGGTCGTTCATGCGCCCAAGGTCTCGCTGCTGCGCGACCTGGTCGACGACCGGCCGATGCTGCAGGACCGCTTCGCCTTCACCGAGGCCCAGCTGGACGCCTACGGCGTCAAGGAGCTGCATGTCCTCGAGGACGTCCTGCGCAAGGTCGACCGCAAGGTCATGACCGCCGTCGCCGAGCGCATCCGCCGCAAGATCGGCTGGACCGCCGCTTCGGACGAGATGGATCAGACCTTCCTGTCGGCCTACTACGCGGCCCTGCGTGGCCGGCTGGAGACCCGAATGCTGCTCGGCAAGCGCAAACGGGACAAGTTCGACACCGCCTGATCAGAGTCGCCGACGGAACAGCGCCAGCACGCGCTCCCAGTGCCGCTCGGCCGCCGGCCGGTCGTAGGCGGGCCGCTGCGGGAAGACGAAGCCGTGCTCGACCGCGGGATACAGCTCGACCTCGGCGTCGACGCCGTGCGCCGCGAGGTCGGCCGCCAGGGGCGCGATCATCTCCTCGGGGAACCAGCGGTCGATCTGGGCGCAGGCGAAGTAGAAGCTCGCGTCGCGGCCGCGCGCCGCCCGGTGCGGGCTGTCGGGCGCGTCGGTCATCAGCGACACGCCATGGATCGAGGCCGCGGCCCGCACCCGGCCCGGGAAGGCGGCCGCCGTGCTGATCGCGAAGGGGCCGCTCATGCAGTAACCGACGGTCCCCACGCGCGACGCATCAGCGGCCGCATCGGCGTCGGCGAACGCCAGCATCGCGCCGCAGTCTCTCATCACCCGCGGAATGGTCAGCGAGTTCATCAGCGCGAACATGCCCTCGCGCGCCTTCTCCAGGGCCGCCGGTTCCGTGGGAAACGGCCACAGCTCCGTCACGCCGGACCGGTAGTAGAGATTGGGCAGCATCACGTAGTAGCCGACGCTGGCCAGCCGCCGGGCCATGTCGCGCAGTTCCTCGCGGATCGCCGGCGCATCCATCAGGAACAGCACCACTGGATGCGGCCCGTCCCGCTCGGGATGAACCACGAAGGTGGCGCAGGCCCCGTCAGGCGTGGCGATGTCCAGCTGGCGTTCGATCATGGTCGGCTCCCGAGACTCGAACCGGGACTATAGCGCCGGATCAGCGCGGCGCGCCCCACACCTCGACCTGGCCCCGCCGCTCCACCGGGCGCGTCGTCCTGAGCGTGGCGATCTCGGACAGACCGGTCCGCGCCAGCAGCGCGTCGAGGGCTTGCCGCCCGGCGCCCTCGGCGGGCATGGCGGCCTGGACCTTCTGCAACAGGTAGATCCGGTAGGGCATGACGGCGACGGTGATCGGAACGCCGCGCCAGTCGAAGGCGGCCATGCCGATGGAGCGATCTCCCGGTCGGGGCAGACCGTTGGCTCCCGCCTGCAGGTCAGGACGCTCCGCCAGCCAGGCGTCGGCATACGCCACCATCGCCCGCAGCTCCGGCAGGTAGTCGCGGGCGATGAAGGCCATCAGCGCCTCAAGGCTCGCCGGCAGGGCATTCGGGTCGAAGAGGTCCGTCGACCGGTCGGGGTACTCGCCGGCGTCCAGGCCGGCGGCGTGCATCCGCTCGACCCAGCGCCAGACCCGGTGCGCGCGGCGCTTCATCAGGTCGGCCGGATAGGGGTCGCGTCCAAGATGCGCGTAGAGGGGCCCGATCAGGCCAAAGTCGCCGATCGTCGGCCGGCCGCCGAGCAGGTAGGGCGAACCCGCCAGATGCGCCTCGAACAGGTCCAGGAACTCTTCGTAAGCCGCCTCGACCGCCGGGATCGAGGCTTCCGAGACGCCGAAGCTCGCCATGGCCTTGCGCATCCGCTGGGCGGCGAAATCGAAGATCGCCCGCCCCTCGTCGTCAGAGGCGCCGGGCGGCGCGAGGCCGGCGGCGAAGTCCCGGGCGATGAAGGGCTGGTTCACGCTGTCGAAGTTCCAGCGATAGTGCATGGCGGGCCGCAGCAGGCCTTCCCCGCCGAACAGCTCGAACAGGCGCGCCACCGTGCCGAGAACGGGATCGGCCGGGAGCGCAGGCCAACGGGCTCCGCCGCGGGTCTCGAGGGCGTCGATGATCTCCGAACCGTCCTGCAGCAGATCGCCCTCGGGCGTCTCGAGAACCGGAATGATCCAGCGGCCGATACGCGGGACGATGGTCTCCCGGAACGCCGGCTCACCCGCCGCGACGTTCTCGAAGGGGATGCCCTGCTTGATCAGGTAGGCGCGCGCCTTGGCCGTATAGAGCGAGCCCGGGGTGCCGTGCAGGCGGTGGAGTCCGGTCATCGACCCGCGCCTAGGCCAGACGCCGGCGGGCGAGGAACAGCAACGCCACCAGCACCGCCTCGACGACCATCGGCGGCAGCATCTGCGGCTCGAAGCCGTTCAGCGCCACCGTGATCACCCGGCCCGTCAACGCCAGCGCCAACAGGGCGAGCGTCGGGGTGAGGAGGCGGCCGTCGTTGCGGATCGCGGCCATCACGGCGAACAGTCCTCCCGCCGCGAAGAAGCCGCCGACATCGGCGCGCAACGTCGCCAGGCCAAGCCCCCCGACCGCCTCCAGTCCAAGCTGGGCCGCCGGCTGGGCCGGACCCAACCAGATCCGTGCGGCGAGCAGCAACGCCAGCACCCCCACGACGCCGACGAGACCTCGGAGAATGATCGTGACCATGTCGCCCCCTATTGGCATAATCCATGCCACTGGTAGGGCCGGCGGCGACCGTGCGCAACCGCCCTATCAGGCGGCGACCGAGATCCTTATGCCGGCCGCGGGAGCATCCCTGCGAATCTCGCGATCCATCTGGTCCATGGTTTCATTGAGCGCCTTGAGTGCCTTGTCGGCGTCCTCGAGCGCCGTCTCGGCGTCCTTGTCGCGACGACCGATGGCGGCCTGGCCCCGCGCCGTCTGCAGCAGTCTCTGGATTTCGTCGACCAGACCGCGGACGTCCTTCAGGAAGTCGAGCCCGTCCTCGCCGACCTGCTTGCGGACTTCGGACACCACCGCGTCATAGAGCGACCGTCCTTCGGCGACGGCGAGCGCGGCGTCCCCCGGTCCGATGTCCTGTTCATGTTCAGGCTTCGACGACAGCGTCGCGTCCGCCTCGTCCCCGTCGGTCGGGGCCGTCTCCGGGGCGCTGGCCTGGGGGGCGTCGCCCGCCGCCCCGTCGCCGTGCTCGCCGGCGTCCCCGGACGGGTCCGTCCCGGCCGAAAGGACCGCGCCAACGACCTCCCCCGCGGCGCCCATTTCCTGCCCGCCGGCGTCCTTATAGGCCTCCACGGCCGCCTTCAGGTCCTTGACGACCTGGGCCAGCGCCTTGGCCATTCCCTTGGGATTGTGGGCGAAGAGCTTCTTGACGATCTGGAGCCACTCGCGGACCTGCTGCAGCTTGGCCTTGGCCTGCTGCTTGCGGGTTTCGGAGGCTTCGAACCTTGGGCTGGACCGGGCCTTGGCCGCGTCCTCCGAAACCTCGGCCCGGCGGCTTTCCCTCGCCTGCCTGAGCGCGGCGCGGGCCCGCAGTTCCCGCGCATAGTCCAGCGTCGCCGCGCCGGCCGCGGCCAATGTAATGTTCATGCGTCGAAGCCTTCTGCCTTTCGAAGCCGTCCGCACTCTCGCCGACTGTGCTTAACGCAAGATGTCATGCGCGGCGCTTGCGCCCCGTCGCGCAGTTGGAGCGCCGCCGGGCAAGGCGGGCGCTCGGAACAGTTCTTCTGCGGGGAGCTTCGCGATGGTACCGCCCTCCCGGATCGAACGGGAGACCTCCAGAGCCACAATCTGGCGCTCTAACCAACTGAGCTAGGGCGGCGCGCTTTCGCGAGGGGGGTGGTTTAGTCGCAGCGGGGCTTCGGATCAAGCGCTGTCCTTGCGCGCCGGGCGTGCGGGCTTCAGGCTCGGGACATGACCGACATCACCACACGCACCATCGAGGCCAACGGCCTGACCTTCACCATCGACGAAGCCGGCGCGGGCGACGATGTCGCCCTGTTCCTGCACGGTTTTCCCGAGAGCCGCTTCTCCTGGCGCTTCCAGCTTCCGCTGCTGGCGAAGCTGGGCTGGCGGGCTGTCGCGCCGGATCTGCGCGGATACGGCGACTCAAGCCGGCCGAGGGCGACGTCGGCCTACCGGGTGGAAAACCTCACCGACGACGTGGCCGCCATCTTCGACGCCCTGGGCGCCAAGCGACGGCTCCTGATCGCTCATGACTGGGGCGCGATCGTCGCCTGGGTGTTCGCGATGCGGAAATTGCGCCCGCTGGATGGGCTGGTGGTGATGAACGTCCCTCACCCGGCCGTCTTCTCGGCCTACATGCGCAAGCCGGGCAGCGGCCAGTTGGGCAAGTCCTGGTACGTGTTCTTCTTCCAGATCCCGGCCCTTCCCGAGGCCATGCTGACCGCCCGCCGCGCCGAGGGCGTGGCGCGGGCGTTCCGCGACATGGCCATCGACAAGTCGGCCTTCCCCGACGCGGTGCTGGAGGTCTACCGACGCAACGCGCTGAAGCCGGGCGCCATGAAGGCGATGATAAACTGGTATCGCGCCAACTTCACCGGCGGCCTGCGTCCGTGGAGCGACGCCGGCCAGCCGCCGATCGAGGTTCCGACCCTGATGATCTGGGGCGAGGAGGACAGCGCGCTCGGGATCGGCCTGACCGAAGGCTACGGCCCCTATGTGAGGGACTTCACGCTTCACCGGTTGCCGGGCGTGTCGCACTGGGTGCAGCAGGAAGCGCCCGAGGCCGTGAACGAGAAGCTGGAAGGCTGGCTAACCGCCAAGGGTCTCGTCGGCTAGGGTCACTCGACATCAGGCGAGACAGGCCGCCCATTCACCGTGTGTCCCCGCACAGGCGGGGACCCAAGCTGAAAATCAGGGCTCCAACCGCCGACTAAGCCGCCCCGGTCGATTGGGTCCCCGCCTGTGCGGGGACACTCGGAGGGAAATCACAGCCCGCCGCCTGAAAGTCGATTCGTCCTGGCGCGAATTCGATCCCGTCCTCCCTCGAGGACGATGGCCGTCCGGAATTGCGGTACGCCCAAAAGGAAAAACGCCCCGGAGATCGCTCTCCGGGGCGTTTGACTGGGTTCTGGCGAAAGCTACTGAGGCAGCTTCCAGACCAGCGGAATGCGAACCGTGCCGCCGTCCACCGGTTGGCCGTCCTTCGTCTGCGGCCGCATCTTGAACAGACGCGAGGCGCGAAGGGTGGCGTCGCCGAAGCCGAGATCCGGCGGATCTTCCGAAACCACCGAGCAGCCTTCCAGCGTGCCGTTCGCCTTCACCTTGCAGGTGATGGTCGCCCGGCCTTCCCGTTCCAGGCGCAGGGCCCGGTCCGGATAGAAGCGCGCCAGATCTTCCGACGACGGACGGCGAGACCAGTCCGGGTTGGTGATGATCGACGGACGCGGCGGAACCGGCGGAGTCGGCGCCGTGGTCACAGGCGGAAGCGGGGTTTCGACCCGTTCTTCCTTCTTGACCGGCGGCACGTCCAGCGGCGGAGGCGGCGTG
>ERZ761607.3331-NODE-3331-length-15763-cov-5.880952_pt1 | contig 15763 bp, 20 predicted proteins | sample MGYA00511164_ERZ761607 | MGnify/ENA primary metagenome ERZ761607 (study PRJEB28899, sample SAMN02445080) | bioreactor sludge metagenome | biome: EBPR sludge | place: Australia: Brisbane, Thorneside Wastewater Treatment Plant | collected 2011-06-22 ...
GTGCTGGACCACGCCGCGACCCGCGCCGAGGTGGTAGAGGTCTCGCTGGGTGACTACGTCCTCAACGGCGGCGAGGTCGCGGCGCTGGCGATCACCGAGGCGGTGGTCCGGCTGCTGCCCGGATTCATGGGCAACGCGGCCTCTCTGGTGGAGGAGTCCCACGCGGACGGACTGCTGGAGTACCCCGTCTACACCCGGCCGGCCTCCTGGCTTGGCCTCGACGTGCCGCCGGTCCTGCTGTCCGGCGACCACGCGGCGATCTCGCAGTGGCGGACCGAGGCCGCGCGGCGGCGTACGGCGCAGCGCCGGCCCGACCTTCTCCATGCCAGCGCCGCCGCGACCTCCTGGGAGATCGTGCCCGCCGTGCCTGGCGACGCCGGGGAGCTGCTCACCCTGCAGCGCGCCTGCTGGGTCCAGGAGGCGCTGGCCAACGACAGCCTGGCCGACATCCCGGCGCTGCACGAATCACTCGACGACGTACTGGACTGGATGCGCGACTGGTCGACCTGGGTGGTGCGCAGCGAAGGCCGGCTCGTGGGCGCGGTGCGCGGGCGTCTGGAGCCGGTCGAGGGCTCTGGTCGCGGTTTCGCCTGGGCGATCGGCCGGGTCATGGTCGCGCCCGACCTCCAGGGCCGCGGCCTGGGCCGCGCGCTGCTGGCCCACATCGAGTCGGTGGCGGCGCCCGAGGCGACGTCGTACCGCCTCTTCACGGGGGCGCGGAGCACCGACAACATCCGGATGTACAAGAAGGCCGGCTACCGCGTCCGCACCGACCTCGACGCGCCCCCGCTGGCAGTGCTCCTGACCAAGCGTCTGTGATTGGGTCTGGGCCCGGCCGCTGTGGCAGACTCGCTCCTTGGCCCAGACGGCCGGGACTCTGCCACAGGGGAACCCGAGGCCGGCGGCTCTGCACCACCTCTCAACTCCATGATCCACATCCGATTCCGCGGCTGACCTGTGGCACTCGCGAGGAGCAGCACATGAGCAACGTGATTGCCGAACTCGGCACCGCCCTGAAGCGCGACGACGTTCCCGCCTTCCGCGCCGGCGACACCATCAAGGTCCACGTGAAGGTCGTCGAGGGCAACCGCTCTCGGATCCAGGTCTTCCAGGGCGTCGTGATCCGCATCCACGGGTCGGGCGTGGGCCGCACCTTCACCGTCCGGAAGGTCTCCTTCGGCGTCGGCGTCGAGCGCACCTTCCCCCTCAACTCCCCGATCTTCGAGCAGATCGAGGTCGTGACCCGCGGTGACGTCCGCCGGGCGAAGCTCTACTACCTGCGCAACCTGCGTGGGAAGGCCGCCAAGATCAAGGAGCGCCGGGAGGCCTGATCACGGCCGACCTACACTTCGACCCGTGACGATCGAGGACGCCGACACCGGCGCCGCGGCCGGCCCCGAGGCTCCCGCGAAGGGATCCCGGTCGACGAGGTCCCACATCCCGGTCTGGCAGGAGACGCTGATCCTGCTGGTCGTCGCGGTCCTGTTGGCCGTGGTGCTGAAGGCACTGTTCGTGCAGGCCTTCTACATCCCCTCGGAGTCGATGGAGCCGGGGCTGGTCAAGAACGACCGGATCCTGGTCCAGAAGGTCTCGTACTGGGGTGGCGGGTCGCCCGACCGCGGTGACGTCGTGGTCTTCGAGGACCCCGGCGGCTGGCTCGGCCCCGCCGAGACCGCCGATACCGGCAACGTCTTGACCCGTGGCCTGGAGAAGATCGGTCTCTACCCCTCGGGCGGCCACCTGGTGAAGCGGGTGATCGGCATCGCGGGCGACACGATCACCTGCTGCGACGACCAGGGCCGGCTGTCGGTCAACGGCGTGCCCGTCGACGAGAGCAGCTACGTCAAGGACGACGGCACCCTCGCCTGCGCCGGCCCGATGACGGGCAACTGCTCGTGGTCGACCGGACCGGTGCCCGAGGGGCATGTCTTCGTGATGGGCGACAACCGCGCGCACTCCGCCGATTCGACCGTGCACATGTGTCTCGAGGGACAGACCGAATGCCCGCCGGGTCGCGAGTTCGTCTCCACGGACCTGATCGTCGGCAAGGTCTTCGCGCTGGTCTGGCCGCTCTCTCACTTCGGCGGTGTCGGTGGCAATGGGGCCTTCGACCAGGTCCCTGACGCCGGATAGCCCGGGAAGTCAGACCGTGAGCGCACTGCCTCGGGGGGCGACCGTCCGGCGGGACGCCGGGCTCTACGGCTACGAGCGCGCCCTACGCCGGCACGGGATCGACCCGATCGCCGGGGTCGACGAGGCTGGCCGCGGGGCGTGCGCTGGACCGCTGGTGGCTGGGGCCTGCATCCTGCCGCCGGGCAAGGCCGGGATCGTGCCCGGCCTGGCCGACTCCAAGCTGCTCACCGAGAAGGCGCGCGAGCGCTGCTACGCCCAGATCACCCGGCGGGCCCTGGCCTGGTCCGTGGTCGTCGTCTCGCACGAGGAGTGCGACCGGCTCGGGATGCACGTCGCCAACGTAGAGGCGTTGCGTCGGGCCGTGGCGCTGCTCGACCTGCCACCGGCGTACGTGCTCACCGACGGCTTCCCCGTGGACGGCCTGGGCACCCCCGGACTCGCGGTGTGGAAGGGCGACCGGGTCGCTGCCTGCATCTCGGCTGCCTCGGTCCTGGCCAAGGTGACCCGCGACCGGATCATGACGGAGCTGGACGTCGAGTGGCCGGTCTACGACTTCAAGACGCACAAGGGGTACATCACCGACGTCCACAGTGCCGCCCTGACCGAGCACGGCCCCTCGCCGATCCACCGGATGCGGTTCGTGAACGTGCGGCGGGCCGCTGGCCTCGAGACCGATGTCGCCGGACTAGAGTCGGTCTCGTGACCGGCCCAGGTATCGCATGAGCGCCGAGGATCTCGAGAAGTACGAGACCGAGATGGAGCTCACGCTCTACCGCGAGTACCGCGACGTCGTAGGCATCTTCAAGTACGTCGTCGAGACGGATCGGCGCTTCTACCTGTGCAACCAGGTCGACGTGAAGGCGCGCAGCGAGGCCGGCGAGGTGTTCTTCGAGGTCTCGATGAGCGACGCCTGGGTGTGGGATATGTATCGGCCTGCGCGGTTTGCCAAGTCGGTGAAGGTGCTGACCTTCAAGGACGTCAATGTCGAGGAGCTCAACCAGGCCGACATCGACCTGCCGAAGGCTCCCTGATCCAGGCTCAGCGTCGCAACCCTCAGGCGCGCGGGTGCGCCTGACGGTAGGCGGCTCGCAGCCGGTCGGTGGTCACGTGGGTGTACAGCTGGGTGGTCGCCAGCGAGGCGTGGCCCAGCAGCTCCTGGACCGACCGCAGGTCGGCCCCGCCCTCGAGCAGGTGCGTCGCGGCGGTGTGCCGGAGCCCGTGCGGACCGATGTCGGGTGCCCCGGGCACCTCGGCGATCCGCCGGTGGACGAGGGTCCGAACGGCGCGCTGGTCGATGCGTCGCCCCCGGGCGCCGAGGAACAGCGCGCCACCGGCGCCTTCGGCCCGCAGTGCCGGGCGGCCCTCGGCCAGCCAGCGGTCGAGCGCGCCGGCGGCCGGGTGGCCGAACGGCACGGTGCGCTCCTTGCGCCCCTTGCCGAGCACCCGCACCACGTTGCGGTCGCGATCGACGTCGTCGATGTCGAGTCCTACGAGCTCGCCGACCCGGATGCCGGTGGCGTAGAGCAGTTCGAGCATCGCGATGTCGCGCACCCCGATCGGACTGCCGTCGTCGGCGCGCTCGGCTGCGGCTCGGATCAGCTCGCCGGCCTCGTCGGTCCGGAGCACGGGCGGCAGCGCGCGTCGTGCCTTGGGTGAGCCCAGGGTCGCGCCCGCGTCTCTGGGGGCGAGGCCGGACCGCTGCAGCCACGCGGTGAACACCCGCGCCGCCGTCGCCCGACGAGCCAGGGTGGTGCGCGAGAGCCCCAAGGTCTGTTGCTTGGCCAGCCAGCTGCGCAATGCCCGGAGGTCGAGGTCGGCGACATCGTCGAGACCCAGCCGCGCGGCATGGTCGAGCAACCCGGCCACGTCGCCGAGGTAGGCGCGCACCGTGTGCACCGTCAGGTCGCGCTCGGCGCTCAGGTGGCGCTCGTAGGCGCCGAGCACGCGTGCGAACGGCTCGGGCAGCTCGTCGGGGCCGGACTCGGCCGCGGGTTCCGCGGTCACTGCTCAAGAGTAGGAACTCCACGTGCGTTCACCCCTGATCCGCGTCGTCGGCGAGCCGCCACCCGGTGGGCAGCTCCTCGACCAGCCCGCGTCGACGCAGTTCCACGAGCGATGCTCGGACCTCGACGAGGCCGAGTCCGGCGGTGCGCGCCACCGATTCCGGGGGTGCCGGCCGGACCAGCGGCACCGCCTCCAGCACCCGCTGTTCGTCGTGGCCGAGCAGGTCTCGGGGCCGGGACGGGGCACGCAGCGGCTCCACGAGGTGTTCCCCGGCCGGCCTGGTGAGCTCGAGGACCTCGGTCGCCCGGGTGACCAGGCTGGCCGCGCCGGAGCGGATCAGCTGGTGCACGCCCTCGGACGGCGCACTGGTCACCGGCCCGGGCACGCCCATCACCGGCCGGTTGAGGCCCGATGCCCAGTTGGCGGTGTTGAGCGCACCGCTGCGGACCGCGGCCTCGACCACCACCGTGCCGAGGGACAGGGCCGCGATGACGCGATTGCGGGCCAGGAACCGGGGCCGGGTGGGGGAGCACCCCGGCGCGAGCTCGGAGACCACGGCGCCGTGGTCGGCGAGGTGGTCGAGCAGCGGTTTGTGGCGGCTGGGATAGGCGCGGTCGACGCCGCAGGCCAACACCGCGACTGTCGGGCCGTCGCCGGCCAGCGCGCCGCGATGCGCCGCCTGGTCGATGCCGTACGCCGCACCCGAGATCACCGCCGACCCGGCGCGAGCCAGACCGGCCGCGAGCTCGGTGGCCACGTCGGTGCCGTAGGTGGTCGCTGATCGCGCTCCGACGACGGCAACCGGAGTAGGAAGCTCGTGCAGGCGCAGCGGTCCGCGGACCCACAGACCGAGCGGCGCGCGTCCCATCCGGTGCAGTGGTTCGACGTGCTCGAGGTCGTCGAGGGCGGCTGGCCACTCCGCGTCACCGGGCACGATCCAGCGGATCCCGAGCCGACTTGCGCGTTCGAGGTCGCGCTCAGGCTCGACGGAAGGCAGCCGGGCCGCGAGCTCCGTGTTGAGCCCGTCGAGCTCAGCACCGGCGCGAAGCGCGTCGTGGAACTGCACCGCACCCAGCTCGGTGACCCAGTGGGCGAGCCGGAGGTCGCCCGGCTCGCCCAGCCTGCTGAGCGCGAGCCTCGCCAGCCGCTCGGCGCTCATCCCGCTGCCTTGCGGAGGGTGGCTGCAAGCAGCGGCTCGCCGCTGCGCAGCCGCAGTGCCACGCCGGCCTCGGTGACACCTGGCTGGTCGACGCCGGCGAGGTCGGCGACCGTCCACGCCAGCCGATGCACCCGGGTGACCCCGCGGCGGGTGAGCCGCCCCTTCCACAGCTGGTCGTCGACCAGGGCGGCCGCTGCTGGGGTGAGCGGCCATCGGGTCGCCAGCGCAGGACCCGGGGCGTGGCCGTTGAGGCGCCACGCCTCGTCGGCGTACCGATCGGCCTGCCGTGCGCGGGCCACCGTCACCCGCTCGCGAACCTCGGCGCTGGACTCGCGCACCGCCAGCGGATCTCGTCGCGCGGTGGGCCTGGCAGCCGTGAGGTGCCGCGTGATGTCGATCCGGTCGGTGATCGGACCGGTCACCTTGCGGCGGTAGTCGCGCCGCTGGACCTCGCGGCACTTGCAGCGATCGACACTGGCATCGGCGTGGTAGTCACCGCAGGGGCACGGGTTGGCCGCGAGCACCACGATCGACCGTGCGGGCAGGACGACGGACTCCTGGGCCCTGGAGACGCTGATGTCGCCACTCTCCAGGGGTTGGCGGAGCGCGTTGATGACGTCGGCGCGGAAGAGCGGGAACTCGTCCAACAAGAGCACCCCGCAGTGCGCCCTGCTGATCTCGCCCGGGCGAACGGCGCCGGAGCCACCACCGACCAGGCTCGCCGTGGACGCGTCGTGATGAGGGGAGGCGAACGGCGGGCGGGTGCGCAGCCCGTCGCCGGGCTCGAGCGCACCGGCCAGGGAATGGACCGCGGTGAGCTCGAGCGCCTCCTCGCGGGTCAGGTCGGGCAGCAGGCCTGGGATCCGCTCGGCGATGCTGGTCTTCCCCGAACCCTTGGGGCCCGAGAGCAACAGGTGGTGGCCGCCAGCCGCGGCGACCTCGACCGCGAAGCGGGTGTCCTCCATGCCGACGAGGTCGGCGAGATCGACCTCGTCCATCCGTCCGGCACCCCGCCAGGCCAGCAGCCTGCTGCTGGACATGGCGGCGACCGGCGCGGCCTCTGGGACCGGCTCGTCGCGCAGTTCGGCGACCACTTGGGCCAGGGACCGCATGCCCAGCACCTCGACGCCCGGGACCATGGCTGCCTCGTGGGCCTGAGGCTCCGGCACGACGACATGCCGCACGCCCCGCGCGGCCGCGGCCATCACCATCGGCAGGACTCCGGGCACGCAGCGGAGTCCGCCGTCCAAGGTGAGCTCGCCGATCACGACCAAGCCGTCGAGCGCAGCGGTCGGCACCGCGCCCGTTGCCCCGAGCACGGCGATCGCGATCGCGAGGTCGAACAAAGTGGTATGCCATACTTAGTGCATGCGCGCAGCCATCTACACCCGGATCAGCAAGGACCGTGAGGGCGCCGGGCTCGGCGTCCAGACCCAAGAGGCCGACTGTCGCCAATTGGCTACGTCACTCGGAGCCGATGTGGTCAAGGTCCTCACTGACAACGACCTGTCGGCGTACTCCGGCAAGCCGCGACCGGGCTACCGCGACCTGCTGGCGCTCATCGCGAACGGTGGGACCGACGTCGTCATCGTTTGGCACACCGACCGACTCCACCGGTCGCCCGCCGAGCTCGAGGAGTACATCACCCTGTGCGAGACCACCGCGGTCAGGACCATCACCGTCAAGGCCGGTGACCTCGACCTCGCCTCGCCGTCGGGGCTCGTCATGGCCCGCACGCTCGGCGCGTTCGCACGGTACGAGGTCGACCATGCCCGAGAGCGGATGCACCGGGCCAAGCAACGCAGCGCCGACGCCGGCAAGTGGAAGGGTGGGCGCCGCCCGTTCGGCTACCTCGACGACGGCGTGACGCTCGACGAGCGCGAGGCCGACGCCATCCGGGTCGGAGCCGACATGATTCTGTCGGGGCAGAGTGTGCGGGCCGTAGCGCGCGCGTGGAACGCCGAGGGCATCACGACCACCACCGGGCGCCGGTGGAAGCTCGACGCCCCGCGCAGGGTGCTCCTGCGGCCCAGGAACGCCGGGCTGATGGAGCATCGCGGGGAGGTCATCGGAGACGCCGAGTGGCCCGCCGTCATCGAGCCCGAGAAGTGGCGCGCCGTGGTGGGGATCCTGACCGATCCGGCCCGTCGCACGAACACTGCGAACGTGGCGGTGCGGTGGCTGGGAAGCGGGCTCTACCGGTGTTCGGTCTGCGGGGACGACGCCGAGGACGGCACAGTTCGCGGCGACCGGGGGAGGGGTGACATCCCGACGTACCGGTGCCGCGATGCCTCCCACGTCACCCGGGCCGCTGAACCGGTCGACGACCTCGTTCGTGGTGTCGTGGTCGAGCGGCTCCGGCGACCCGATCTCGCGGACCTGCTGGCCCCGTCCGTGCCGGAGGTCGACATCAGGGCACTGGAGAAGCGGGCCACCGAGCTGACCGAGCGGAAGAACCAGCTCGGCACCATGTTCGCCCAAGGCACCATCGACGCCGAGCAGCTCGCGGCCGGGACGAAGTCCATCGTCGCCGACCTGGAGGACGTCCGTGGGCAGCTGCAGGCGGCGTACAGCGGCTCCGCGCTCGACGGCATCGCCAGCGCTCCAGACCCCGGCGCTGCGTTCCTGGCAGCCGACCTGGACCGTCAGCGGCTCGTGGTCGACGCATTGATCGAGGTCACCCTGTTGCCGTCCGGGAAGGGCAGGCCGAAGGGCTGGGAGCCGGGTCAGCCGTACTTCCGGCCGGAGACCGTTTCCATCGAGTGGAAGGACCGGTGATGATCAACACGATGATCATCTGGTGCACCGATGCCGGCCACCGGCTCTCCAAGGAACGCAACTTTGTGGCCGAGTTCCACAAGGAAGGTGTCATCTGGTGGCCACAGCCACAGTCGACGCGTCACGGTGCCACGGGTGTCAAGTGGTGGCACACCGACGACGGACAGACCTACGTCGAGCCCGGCGCCGAGCGGGCCAAGGATCTCAACCACACGCTGACCTGCCGCCTTTGCGCGACCACTGCGAAGGCCGACGGACGCCCGCTTACCGTGCGGTGCGGAAAGTTCGACCGCTACCTCGACGCCATCGCGGACACGGGGCGCACGTCCGTCACGATGGCCGAGCTGAGGGCTATAGTTCAGCACGTTGGGGGATAGTTCCCGACACGACCGGGGGACAGCCTCGGACCTGCGCCGGACCACAACGGTTAAGACCGGCACCCAGCACCTAGATGAGGTGGGAGATAACTCCCTGCATCGAGGTGCTTTTTCATGCACGGACCCGTCGTCGACGACGACACCCGCCGAGACCGAGCGGCCGAACGACTCAGCGACTACATCAAGGCGACTGTCGCCACCGCCCCGCCGCTCACCGTCGAGCAGCGTGCCCGCCTCGCCACCCTCCTGAACGGAGGTGCGGCTGATGGCACCTCCTGAGAACCGAGAAGGCCGCCCAGGGACGAACCGGGCGGCCACCATCTCGACCATCAAGACTGAGTCCATCGTACCGATCACCGTCGACAACACGGTGACCCTCGCCGAGATGGTCCTCTGATGGCCGCCCAGGTGCAGGAGCTTGTGTCTTATGCGCCGCGGCACATAAGAGTTCGGGCTGACCGTGCAGCGATGGAGATGCGTCGGCAGACGTTGATCGAGATCGCCCGCGAGGCCGCGCCGGCCAGCGTCCGGAACATCTACTACCGGGCCGTTGTCGCCGGGCTGGTCGAGAAGACCCGCAACGGCTACCTCAAGGTCCAGCGAGCGATCCTCGAGCTACGCAGGGACGGCGAGATCCCGTGGAACTGGGTGGTCGACACCGGCCGCCGCGTCATCCGTCCTGACACCAACTTCTCGGCCAGAGACGAGCTGTCCTGGATCGCCGAGAACTATCGGCGGACACCCTGGCAGCTCGGGCTGATCAGGATCGAGATCTGGACCGAGTCCGACTCGGTCGCGGGACAGATCAAGCCAGTCGGAGACGAGTACGACGTCCCGATCTACCCCATGAAGGGCCAGGTCTCCGAGACGTTCGTGAAGGACGCGGCCGACTACTACCTGGCTTCGAGGTCGCTGAGGATCGTCGTGCTGTACGCCGGGGACTTCGATCCCGCCGGGTTGGAGATCGAGTCTCAGCTCCAGGCGAAGATCGCGACCTACTCCGGCCGTGATGACGTCGAGTTCCTTCGGCTGGGAGTGACGGCCGAGCAGGCCGCCGCGTTCCAGGCGCTCGGCACCAAGCCGAAGAAACGTTCGTGGAGGACCGCCAGCGGCGAGGAGATGAGCTTCTCGGGGCAGGCGATCGAATGCGAGGCGATGCCAGCGGATCGGCTGCGGGCCCTGTTCGCTCAGACGATCGAAGACCTCGCGGTCGAGGCCTACGGCTACGACATCTTCGCCGAGAACAAGATGATCGAGCTGACCGAGCGCAGCAAGCTCCAGGAGTTGGTCGCGGGGTGGTCGAAGTGAGAGGCGAAGTCACGTTCGACCCGATCAACGCGCACTGCACCGAGTTCCGCGGCGACTTCCTGGCCGTCGAGCTGTACAAGCGGGAGTTCGGTCGGATGCCGCTGCGGAATGCGCGCACTCGGTCGTGGGTCACGACCCCGACCAAGGCTGCCGACTTCGCCGTGGCGCTGGAACGGGGAGGCTGGCTGGTCACCTTCACGCGTCCTCCGTCCGTACGACGAGAAGATCATGTTGTTCGCGGTCAGGGCGACCAGCTCGTTGCTGACGGTGGTCTCTGGTGAGCGCGGCAGACACCCGCCGCCGGTGGGCGCGCGAGCAGATCGCGAAGGCCGGTCCGGTCGCGATCTACGGCAGCCCGGAGTGGGCCGACCTGTCCGAGCGCGAGAAGTGGGTCTCGGCGCTGCGGTTCGCCGAGGCGAAGGCGCAGGAGTTCGAGGAGCAGATGGCCGCTCTCCGGGCTCAGCACCTGTTCGCCGCCAGGCAGGCCAAGCAGGCCGCTGACGCCGAGTACGTCGCGCGGCGGGACAACCACCGTCGCGAGTACGAGCGGCGGAGCTACCGGCCGCACCCGGCCAACCGGCGAGGTGCAGCATGAGCAAGCGCATCGACTTCGGTGGCCGCGACTGGGCCGCCCACGCTCAAGACACCTGGCTCGAGTTCGCCGGCCACCCGGGGTTTCCCGACCACCTGAGGATCGTGTTCGTCGCCTACGGCCGCCGACGCGCCAACGGTCACGCTCGACTGGATCGCGGCGAGCTGGCCGCGTTCCTCGTCCGCAAGGACGGGAGCGTGCCCGATCGCCGCACCCTGTGGCACGCGTTGAACAAGGCGATCAGCCTCGGATTCCTCACCGAGGAGTCACGGATGCTGTGCCTCGTCGTCAGCCAATCCCAGGTCCAAGGCGGCGCCGGGAGCCCCGACACCAAGTGTCGACGGAACCACGGAACGCGAGCAAAGGACGTTAGTCAGTCACGTCCTTTGCCTCAAAAGGACGTGAATCCTGCTGGTCGTTCGGGCTCAAAGGACGTGCGTGGTTCACGTCCTTTGACGCTCGTTCCCTATCTCTCTTCTAACAACCAAACGACAGCGTCCTGAAAGGACTCCTGATGTTCCCCAACCGAAGCACCACCGCAGTCGAGCACCCGCCCAAGACCTACGCCGACTATGTCGTCCCCGGCTTCACGATGGACGCGATCCCGACCCCGATCCCCCTCGTGGTCCTGGCCATGGAACTCGACACCAACGTGAAGCTGCTCGCGCTCAAGCTCGCCGACCACATCACCACCGACGAGACCGGGCTCCGTGTCGTGCCCCGCGACGTCGTTGCCGGGGTCATCGCCGGACGCGCCGAACAGGCCGCTGCACACAAGGCCGAGAGGGTCGCCCGACTCGCCTCGACCAGGGCGGCTGGCCCCCGACCTGCTGGAGGTCGCCCGCTGCCTCCCAATGCACCCGACGACCTCCCAGCGCTCGCCGTCATGATGGCCGGCGACGATGTCGAGGAGGCACGCAAGGACGCCGCAGCCGAACGACTCAACGACTACATGAGTGGCACCGGCGCCTACCACCGCATCCAGGACGAGGTGCAGTGATGACCTGGGACCGCCCCAAGGAACTGTTCGAGTTCGAGTCCGACCGACTCCACCGAGAGGCCATGGAACAGGCGCGACTCAAGGGCCGCCTCGCCGCGCTGGAGGATCTCGCCGCCCAGACCGAAGCCCAGGTCAGGCAGCCATCCAAGGCCGTCCGAGACTGGGACACCTTCCGGAAGGGACTGACCCGCAGGGAACGCCGGCCAGCGCGCAACGAACGTGGGTTCGTCGAGGTGATCCCGCAGTGGCTCCTCGACGACAACACCCCACACCCCTACGACCGCCACGCCGGCGACATCGAGGAACTACAGAAGTACGCCGCAGCCGAGGCCGAACACCGAAGCCAGCAACTGCAGCAGACCATCGAGACCCGGCAGCGTGCCCAACAAGGCCGCTGGCGCTACCAGGGGGCGGCGTACTGATGACCAACACCGCCGTCAACGTCACCCCCGCCCGGCTGACGAACCGGGCGACTCGGGGAGCGATGGTCGCGAGCGCGTCATCCTTCGCGCCCAGACCGGCCAGCGGCGACCGCTGGGACCGGGTGTCCTCGAGCACCCGGCCCAGCGGACCCTCGAACACGCGTTCGGTTTTAGTAGGCAAGGTGGACTGCGGGCCGGAGTCCTTTGATCTATCTCTGAGCGATTCCTCTGGCGGTGCGCGATGACTACCGACCGCGAAGAGGCCGAGGTCGTGCCGATTCGGCCGGTGACGAAGGCCGTGGAGATGGGTCGTCGTGACTTCCTTGTGTCGCTGCGTGACCGGCTGTGGCACGCGATGCATGAGGACAAGCGGACTCAGCCTCGTGACCTGCCGCCGTTGTCGCGTCAGTTGCGTGACATCAACGAGGAGCTGGAGGCGATCGACGCCCGGGCCGAGCAGGAGGCCATCGATGCCGCGACCCCGGACGAGGCCTTCGACCCGGAGGAGATCTGACATGGCTCCCGAAAGAAAAAAGAAGTGGCTCCCTCTCGTTGCGGACTCCGCCGCAGTCAGGGGCCTCCGTCTCAAGAAAGGGGCTCTGTGATGCCCGATCGCACAGTGACGTACACGTTCAAGGGTTCGTTCGCGAACCTGAATGCCGGGCTGGCTTCCGCTGGCCGGAACGTCGGTGAACTAGGCGGCAAGATGGTCGCCCTGGACCGCAACGGCCAGAAGATGCGCGCCGGGCTAACCCAGTTGGGTGGCACCGCCGGCAAGGTCGGCATCGTCGCCGCGGCTGGTGTCGCAGTTGCGGTGCGTGCTGCTGCGAACTTCGAGCAAGCCATGTCGAAGGTGTCGGCGACGGGCGATGAGGCCCGGGTGAACATCGAGGCTCTGCGGGACGCCGCGATCGAGGCGGGGGCCGCGACCCGGTACAGCGCGACCGAGGCCGCTGGCGGTATCGAGGCGCTGCTCAAGGCTGGTGTGTCCGCTCGCGACGTGCTCGACGGTGGGTTGACGGGTGCGTTGAACCTGGCGGCTGCGGGTGAGTTGGACGTCGCGACGGCGGCTGAGCAGACCGCGACCGCGTTGCAGCAGTTCAAGCTCTCCGGAGAGGACGCGACCCACGTTGCGGACCTGCTCGCGGCCGGTGCCGGGAAGTCGGTGGGTGAGGTCGGTGACTTGGGTGCCGCGCTGAATCAGACCGGGCTCGTGGCCGCCCAGATGGGGATCTCCATCGAGGAGACCACCGGGGTGCTGGCGGAGTTCGCCTCCAACTCGCTGTTGGGCAGTGATGCGGGTACGTCGATGCGGACGATGCTTTTGCGGCTGGCGAACCCGACGAAGGAGTCGGCCGACCTGATGTCCTCCCTCGGCATCTCGGCGTACAACACCTCGGGTCAGTTCGTCGGGCTCGCGACGATTGCGGACCAGTTGCAGGCCGCGTTTGAGGGGAAGTCCCAGGCTGAGCGTGATTCGGCGTTGGCGACGATCTTCGGGTCCGATGCGATTCGTGGGGCGTCGGTGCTGTACGCCGGTGGTGGCGAGGCGGTCCGGAACTGGACCGAGAGCGTCAACGACGCCGGTTACGCCGCCGAGGTCGCCGCCGCGAAGCAAGACAACCTCCTGGGTGACCTGGAGAAGTTGAAGGGGTCGTTCGAGACGCTGCTGATCGGCTCCGGTGAGGGCGCGCAGGGTCCGTTCCGGGGTCTGGTGCAGGGCACCACCGAGGCTGTGAACGCGCTGGGGTCGGTGCCGGGTCCGGCGAAGTCGGCGACGACGGCGCTGCTCGGGGTGACCGCGGTGCTGGGCTCGTCTCTGTGGGTCGGGTCCAAGATCGTCAACGGGATCGCCGCGACCCAGGGGGCGTTGGAGAGCCTCGGGATCGCGGCCGACACCACGCGCGGCAAGCTCGCCCTGGTCACGACCGGCACCGCGGCCGCTGCTTTCGGCATCGGGACGGTGCTGGACGTGATCGGCGAGATGGACGCCCGGTCCCGGTCGAACGCCACCCTCGACGCCACGGTCAAGTCTTTCCAGGACATCGCCGACGCGGTGGAGTTCTCCAACCTCGGGAAGAACGCCGACAAGCTCGGCATCAACATCGGTCGGCTGACCCAGGACCTGGCCGAGAACGGCGAGCAGGGCGAGTACGTCACGCGGGTCTTGGAGCAGTTGGGCGAGTCCTCACACGGTCTGGGGGCGCTGCTGGACGCCGAGGCCTCCCACATCGTCCCGTCGGCGATCTGGGACGGCGATGCGGAGCAGGCGGGGGATGCCCTCGATGACCTGCGGGCCATCATCGAGAAACTCGGTCCGCCCACGACCAGCGCCTCGGAGGCGTTCGCGGCGCTCCCGCCGGAGCTCAAGGGGCTGCTGGGGCCGCTGTACGGGGTCAGCAGCGCCGAGCAGCAGTTCGCCGCCGCGGTCGACGAGGGCACCGAAGCCAACGACGACCAGAAGGCCGCTATCCGTGGCGCGATGCAGGCGATGCGCGACAAGCGGGAGGAGGCGCTCTCAGCGTTCGACGCCGAGACCCGGTACCGGCAGGCCGTCAAGGACGCCACGGAGCAGTCGAAGAAGAACGAGGCCGGGATCAAGGGTTCGACCGACGAGGCGCTGGCGAACCGGGACGCGCTCGCCCGGCTCGCGGACGGGTGGAACGGGCTGGACAACGCGACCAAGAACGCGTCCGGGAACTACAAGGCCGCGCGGGACAACTTCATCGCCACGGCCCGGGAGATGGGTGTGGGGAAGAAGGTCGCCGAAGACCTGGCGCGGGAGTTGCTGGAGATCCCGCGGTCGGTGGAGACCAGGCTGTCGACCCCGGGCGCGGATGAGTCCATCACCAAGGCCCGCACCCTCAAGGAGATCCTCGACCAGCTCCACAGCAAGAGCATCACGGTCGCTCTCAACTACCAGCGTGGTGAGAACAAACGCCCGGACATCCCAACCCCGGGCGAGGTGGCGCCCGACCCGACCCGGATCGCAGCCAGCCCGCGGATCGACGCCGGGTCGTCATCGCTGACCGGAAGGCTCCGCGCGGCCGGCCTCGACACCATCTCCCCCCGCACCGGCGACCTGAACGCCCAAGCCTCGGCCAAGGCTGCACTCGCGCTTGGACTGCTGGCGCAGGAGTCGGCGAAGGCGGCCACCTCGAACAGCGACTGGCAAGTGAGTGTGGCGCTTCTCAAGGACCAGCTGCGTGGCGCTCAGCGTGAGTTGAAGCGGATGACCAACTCTGCTCAGGACGCTCACAACGCCCTGGACAGCTTGGTCACCCAGCGGGCCGGTCTGGCGTCGTCGGTTTCGGCGGCGTTGTCGCATGACCCGTTCGGTGGGTCGCTCGAGACGTTCCAGAACCAGACCGACGCTGACACGGCGGACGCGCAGGCGGTCCTCGCGGCGATGCAGAAGCTGGTCGAGAACGGTCTGGATCCTCATTCGGCGCTGTTCCAGCGGTTGGTTGCGTCGGGGAATGTGTCGTTGATTGAGCAGTTCGCTGCTCTGTCGCGGCAGCAGCTCGCGAACGAGGCGAACCGGTACGCGGTGGGCCAGTCGGCGTTGAACGCGGCCGGGAGTTTCGCAGGCGACCGGGCGTTCAACGACCTGATCGCTGCCGCAGCTCAGAACGCGGCCAACCTGGATGGCACCGTCAGCCGACTCGACCGTCAGGTCAACAAGCTGGAGAAGGTGCTCGACCGGATGGACGACAAGATCGAGCAGGGCCTGAAGAAGGGCTCGGAGTGGGTCGCCGCAGCCACCGAACGCGGCAGCCGCCGCGGTTCCGAAGACGGAACGCGCGTGGGGAACGCGGACCGCGACCGCCGCACGGCCGCTTTCGTCCGATCCGGGGGCGGATCACGTTGACAAGCAGACCGCCCCTCCACTCGCTTGAGTGGAGGGGCGGTCTTGTTGTCCACCGAACCGTCGTGTCCTGTCACACCGCCCGCGTCATCGGAGAGCTAAAAGACGGGACGGACCCGGTT
>ERZ761607.3335-NODE-3335-length-15755-cov-19.652803_pt1 | contig 15755 bp, 12 predicted proteins | sample MGYA00511164_ERZ761607 | MGnify/ENA primary metagenome ERZ761607 (study PRJEB28899, sample SAMN02445080) | bioreactor sludge metagenome | biome: EBPR sludge | place: Australia: Brisbane, Thorneside Wastewater Treatment Plant | collected 2011-06-22 ...
CCCGGACCTGGAGCGTGTTTGGCGCAGGTCCCGGATCCGCGCCTGCGCCGGATCGTGCCGCGCGGCGAGCTTGCCAAGTAGCGCAGGAATCGCCCTCTTGCGCCAGACCAGGAAAGTGCAACGTCATGCAGACAGCCAGCGTCGGCGGGGGCGGGGCAAACAAGCCGTGCCGCACGGCTCAGTCGCTCAGGTCGCGGCCGCGCGGCTTGCGGAAGACGATGTCCGCGAGGCTGGCCGCGCGACGGCCGTAGCGCAGTGCGCCGTTGCCCGCGTCGCGGCACCGCGCGTGGTAACACCGCTCAGTGCCGCCAGGCGCGCGTGACAATCTCGCGGATCAGATGCAGGCGGCGGTGGAAGAAGTGGTCGGCGCCGGGGACGACGATCACCGGCAAATCGAGCGGCTCCGCCCAGTCGATGACGTTGGCCAGCGGCACGGTGCTGTCCTTGGAGCCGTGGATGACGATGGTGTCGGCTGGCACGGCCTTGGTGTGGTAGCGGCGCGCGCCTTCGACGAAACCCGAGGCAGTGCCGACCAGCACCAGCCGCTGCGCCGGATGGCCGGCTTCGAGCAGGGCCTCGGCGACGCGCGTCTGGACATAGGCGCCAAAGGAAAAGCCGGCCAGGGCGACCGGCAGATTGCCGAAGCGGCACTTGGCTTCGGCGAGCACCGCCAGCAGGTCTTCGGTTTCGCCGCGGCCGTCGTCGTGCGTTCCCTCGGTCAGGCCGATGCCGCGGAAGTTCGGCCGCAGGGCGACGTAGTCGAGATGGTTGAAGGTGCGCGCCAGCGTCTGGACGACCTTGTTGGTGTTGCCGCCGCCGAACAGTGGGTGCGGGTGGCCGATCAGCGCAATGCCGCGGGGCGCACCGGGGTTCTCGACGAGGACATCGATCCTGCCTGCCGGCCCGTCGATCAGGAGATGCTCGGGCTGAATTTTCATCGCTAGGCCTTTCTTGTACTGGCGTCGCCAACGGGAAGTCGCCGGCCGTGCACCGCACTCTTCAGGGCGTTCAGATGCGCAACCGGTCGACGACCCGGCCGTGCACCAGGTGTTCCTGGATGATTTCCTCGATGTCTTCGCTGTCGACGTAGCTGTACCACACCGCCTCCGGATAGACCACCAGCACCGGCCCGCTGTCGCAGCGGTCCATGCAGCCGGCCTTGTTGATCCGCACCTTGCCGACGCCCTTGAGCTTCAGTTCGCCGATCCGGTCCTTGGCGTAGGTCTGCGCAGCCGTCGCGCCAGAGTTGTTGCAGCAAGTCTCGCCCGGTCCGCGCTGGTTGCAACAGAAAAAGACATGGTGCTTGAAATAGCTCATACGAATAGGCTCCTTCGCTCGTTTGCCTGCGTCCACGGTCGATTCTAACCCTGATTCGGCCGGCGCAAGAGCGTCGCCGGGCGGCCGAACGGCGCTTTCCTTCCAGGAGCCCGGGGTGGGCTCGCCGATCGGGTAAGATGCGTGTTTGCCGAGGCAGCCGCAGGCTCTTGCTTGGTCGGCGCCGCGCAGCGCCGGCCGGACCGACCACCGATCATTCCACCATTTTCCGCCATTCAGCCATTCGATGCGTACTCGTGACGACCCTTTTGCCATTCTTGGCGTAGCCAGCGATGCTTCACCCGCGGAAGTCAAGCGGGCCTACCGCCGGCTGGCGATGCACTGGCATCCCGATCGCAACCCGTCGGCGGCGGCCGAGGCCGAGTTCAAGCGCGTCCATGCCGCCTACGAGCTGTATTGCGACCCGCAGTGGCTGGCCGAGTGGCAGCAGGCAGCCAGTGCCGCGACCGACAGCGGCGCGTCCGGCGGAGAACCCGGCGAGCCTGGCGGCGAAAGCAGCGGCAAGAGGAGCGGCAACGGTGCCGCTGCGGATTTCACGGAGGTCATGACGCTGACGCTGGAGGAGGCGGCGCTCGGTTGCAGCAAGACGGTCGACCTGGTGCACAGCGTGCGCTGCGCCAACTGTCGCGCCAGCGGCCGCGTGCAGCATCGCAATTCGATTCCCTGCAAACGCTGCAACGGCTGCGGTCGGGTCGGCGGCGGGGCTGGCGGGACGAGCGTCTGTACCGGCTGTGCCGGCCGCGGCTACCTGCGCGAGAGCGATTGCCCGGCTTGCACCGGCAGCGGCTGGCTGCGCCAGTCACGCACCCTGGCGGTTACCGTGCCGCCGGGCCTGCTCGACGGCGAGCGCCTGCGCCTGGCTCGCCAGGCGCCGCTGCGGCCCGGCGACGAAGGCGCCACGGCCGGCGACCTGTACCTCGAAATCAGGTTGGCCAGGCATCCGCTGTTTGTCCTGCGCGGGCGCGACGTCCATTGCCGGGTGCCGGTGAGCATCTACCGCCTGCTCTGCGGCGGACGTATCGAAGTGCCGAGCCTGAGCGGCACGACGACGCTGGAGCTTTCCCCGTACCCGCAGCACCCGCTCGAGTATCGCCTGCGCGGGCAGGGGTTTCCCCATCAACGGCGGCGCGTGGCCGGCGACCTGGTACTGCAGCTCGAGCACATCCACCCGGCGAGCATCGGAGCCACGGACGTCGAACTGCTCGAGCGACTCGAAGTAAGCCTGGCCAGCGATCTGGAGCAGCGGGCACCGCAGTTGGCGGCTTGGGAACAACAACTGCGCGCGCGCCGCAACCCGGCCTGAGCGCCGGTCGCCGCCGGCCGGTGTCGCCTTACAGACGGCGGCCGAGGGCGGTCAGATACGGCAGGGCGAGAAAAGGCCACAGGCTCGCGGCCCAGCGGGTCAGCCCGTTGAAGTTGAGAAAGTGTCCCTGGCGCCAGGTCGCCAGCGCGGCTTCGGAGTAAGGATTCGGCGGCGTCAGATTGACCAGCGCGGTACCGGCCATCAGCGCGACGCCGGCCAGGGCAATCCGGTGCGCCGCCGGCAGCAGCAACATCAGCGACAGCAACACGCCACCGATCAGCAGGCCCAGCCGGGCTCCGGGGGTCAGCCAGGCCAGCGCGTCCTGCGGCGCGACCAGGACCGAGGCGGCGAGTGTCCTGATGGCCAGCGCCAGGACGAAAAGACAGATCAGAAGCAGGTGCGGATAGCTCCGATCGATCAGCAGCGCGCGCCCGAAAAGGCCAATGACGATGGTGTTGCAGACGATGACGCCGGTTTCCAGGACGAAGAACGCCGGTGCGGCATAGGGCACCGCCGGCGTCAGCCCGAGCACCTGGCGCAGGTCGCCGACACCGAACAGCAGGGTTTCCGGTGACAGCTGCGTCAGCAGCCAGATGCCGAGCAGCACCAGGCCGAGTTCGGCTTGCGGGATCGGCGCCAGCCAGTCCTGCTGAAAGCGAGCGATGCGCCGAATGATCGCCTTGCCGCTCCACACCGCAAGCACCGCGCCGATTGCGCTGCCGGCGGTGTTGCACGCCAGATCGACATTCGACGGCACCCGCGTCGGCAGCCAGTTCTGCAGACATTCCATGGCCAGGCTGAACAGGCTGCCAAGCAACAGCGCGGCGATCGCCGCGGACCAGCGGCCAGGCAGGCGGCGCAGGGTCAGCGCCAGCAGGAAGCCCAGCGGCAGGTAGACGATGACGTTGACCGAGAGGTCGAAGCCCGTCCAGTAGCGCGGCCAGCCGGCGTCGAGAAACTCCAGCGGCGAGATGCCGAGATCGCGCCAGTTGGCGAAGGGGTACAGGCTGGCGTAGCTGATCAGGACCAGGTAAGCGAGTGTCAGGTACAGCGGCAGCCGCGTCGGCCGCGGCAGCCCTGGTCGCGCCGCCGTTTCGTCCGCCGGGGGCGCTGGCTGGGCCGGGGTGGGTGGTGCTTGCTCCATCAGCGTGGCGTCGAGCATTGTGAAGCAGGCATTCTAGCGCCTCGTGGCGATCGCCACGGTGATGATCTCTGGTGCCGCCCGGGATCGGGTTCGGCTGCAAGGATGATCTCGCCGCGTCAGTCTGCCGCTCGCTCGGTGCCGCTGGCGGTCGTCGGGGGCACCAGCGATATTCCACGCGATCAACATCCGGCGCCGCTGCGGTGGCGATTTGTGCGACACTTTGATCTTTCAACTTGCCCCGGCCGCCAACACGGCCATCTGGGAGACACGCCTTGGCAAAACCAAATTACCAGTTCGAGAAGCGCCAGAGAGAAATCGAGAAGAAACGCAAGCAGGAGGAAAAGCGGCAGTTGGCGCTTGCCGCGAAGGCCGCAGCGGACGGCGACGCTTCGCCAGGCTCGGCCGAGCCGGCTGCGTCGACCGAATCCGAAGGCGCGGCGCCGACGACCGGAAGCTGAGCGACGCGGCCTGGCGGTATCGGGCGTCGTGGCGCTGACTTTTCTGCTGCTGTGCGCGCCCGGCTTGCTGGTTGCCGCTGCCGGCCTGCTGGCCGGCTTCGTCTTTCTGGCGGGCTTGCGGCTGCCCAGGGTGCAGCGTGGCGGGGTGGTCACGCTGATCCTGCCGCTGACCGGCGAGGCGAGGGGGCTGCTCACCCTGCTGCGGGCGATCGAAGCGCAAACCCTGAGTCCGCGGCGCTTGTTGATCTGCGTCGAGAGCACTTTCGACCCGGCTTACGCCAGAGCCACCCGGATTGCGGGCGAAACGCGGTTGCCGGTCGACGTGGTGATTGCCGGCGAGGCGACCAGCTGCGCCCAGAAGTGCCGTAATCAGATCGCCGGGCTGCAGCGCATCGATGGCCGCGACGAAGTGGTGGTCCTGCTCGACGCCGACATCGTGCCGCCGCCATGGTGGCTGTCGGCGCTGGCTTCGCCGATCGTCGATGGCAGCGCCGACATCGTCACCGGCTACCGCTGGCCGACGATCGGGAGCGGGCGGCTCGGTGCGCACCTGGCCGCGGCGATCGACCGCGGTATTGCCCTGCTGCCGCGTCTGGCGGTCTTCCACGTCACCTGGGGAGGGTCGCTGGCGATGTCGCCGCGCACCCTGAAACGACTGCAGGCGGAGCGCATCCTGGCCGAAACGCTGTCCGACGACTGCACCATCGGCGCGCAGGCGGCGACGCTCGGGCTGCGGGTGTTGACCCGGCGCGCGCTGCTGGTTCCGACGCCGGCGGCCGACGGCGTGGCGGCGCTGTGGCGTTTCGGCCGCCGGCAGTACCAGATCATTCGCGTCTATCGCCCCGGCCTGTGGTGGCTGGCGCTGCTGGCAGTGAGCGCCCGGCTGGCTGCCTGGGGCGTCCTCGTGATGCACCTGGAGGACCGGTGGGCACGCCTGGCGATCGGCGCGCTGCTCGGCGCGGCCTTGCTGGCAGCCGCTCTGCAGGCGCTGGCCGGGCGGCGCCTGGGTTTTCCCGAGCCGCCGGCTGTCCGCCTGGCGCAGCTTGCGCTGTGCGCCGGCAAGCCGCTGGTGGACCTCTTCCACTGGACCCTGGTGCTCGCCGCCAGCGACGCCCGCAGCATTCGCTGGGGTCATCTCACCTACCGCGTTTCCGGTCCGGCACGGATCGCCGTCAGCAGGCGCCGGCCATGGCGCTGATGCTGTCGCTGGCGGGCCGTCTGGCCGGTCGCTCGCGCTTCCTGACGCGCATCGCCGGGCGCCTGGTGGCGCGCGAGTTGCGGCAGCTCAAGGGCAAGCCGGTCGAGCGCCAGTTGCTGGTCTACGACCTTCCGGAAACGCAGCTGGCGCTGGCCAACGACCTGCGCCTCGTCGATACCATCCTCAGCGATCGTGCCGGCAGCTTCCCCAAGGCCAGGGCCCTCGAGCGCCTGCTGCGGCCGCTGATCGGCGGCGGCGTTTTCGGCCAACCGGGCGGCGATCCGGTCAGGCAGGCGCGGCGGCTGTTCGTGCGGGCGCTGACGCGGATCCCCGAGCAGCGGGTCGCGGCGGTGGCCACCGCAGTGACCCGCGCCTATCTCGCCGACTGGCAGCAGTCCGGCCGCCCGGTGGCGATCCCCAGCGAACTGTCGCGGCTGACCATCGACATCGTCAGCGAGGCCAGCCTCGGGACCCGTTTCACGGCGGCCGAGGGGCGGCGCTTCGTCGAGCTGTTCTTCGAGTATCACCGGCGGGTGAACCCGGTCCTGCTGCTGCTCGGCAGTCAGGACGACGCCGGCCAGCAGGCGCTGGTCGAGCGCATGGGGCTGGCGGCGATCGGCGCCGAGATGCGCGAGCTGATCAGGCGACGCTTCGTCGTGCCGCTGCTCGACGCCGCCCCGGAGGGTGGCCAGGCTCCGTTCGCCACCGCCTTGCTGGAAGCTGCCGCCGCCAGCGCGGGGGCCGATCGAACGAGCGCCCCGGACGACGCCCGGCAGACCGCGATGCTCGACGAGATCGCCGTGATGCTGCTCGCCGGGCACGAGACCACGGCGTCGGTCCTGAGCTGGCTGCTGTGGGAGCTGGCCGAGGCGCCAGCCGAGCAGGACGAAATGGCGGCGCTGATCGCCACCTCGACGGTCGCCAGCACGCTCGCCGACGGTAGGGCTGACGCGGCCGTGACCCGGCGCCTCGGCGCGCTGATCCAGGAGGCGCTGCGCCTCTACCCGCCGATCGCCTTCCTGTTGCGCCAGACCACCGAGGCGGTGAGCTTTCGCCAGCGGCCGATCTGCGCCGGTGGCTACGTGGTCGTCTCGCCGTGGACGATTCAACGCCACCGGGCGCTGTGGCCGCAGCCGGATCGCTTCGATCCGGCACGCTGGCTGGCCGCCGGGCCGCCGGCCGCGACCGCCGACCGGCTGGCGATGATTCCCTTTGGCTACGGCCCCCGGGTCTGTCCCGGCAAGCGCTTCGCCGAGGTCGAGATGCACGCCATCCTCGGCGAGCTGCTCGGCGCCTGCCGGATCGCCCGTACGCGCGGCCGCAGGCCGCAGCCGCTGGGCAGCCTCACCTCACGGCCCGACTGCGACTTCCGCTTGCACGTCAGCGCGCGCGGCGCGGCGCCGGCTGCGGTCGTGCCGGCAGCCGCCGGGTCAGCCGGGTCACCGCTGCCGGCGTGTCCGATCACCGGCAGGCCGGCGCTGCGCCGGGTGCACGGCGTTTCGACGCGCGCGCTGGCCGGCATGTGGCGGGCGGCCGGCGCCGGCGATGTGGCCCACTTGCTGCCCGACGCCGCGCAGGTGGCGCTCTACGAGTCGGACACCGGGCTGTATTTCTTTGCCCCCCGGACCGCCGGTGACGCCGATTTTTACCGCCACTTTTACGCCAGCCACGGGATGCACGCCGCGCTCAGCGCGGATTCGCACGCGCGCCTAGAATTCGTCGATGCCGCCCGCCACGTTCCCGCTGGTGCGCTGGTGCTCGATGTAGGCTGTGGCAGCGCGGCCTTCGCCGAACACCTGCCGCAGGCCACCTATCGCGGCCTGGACCCCTTTGCCGGACCCGGCGCGCCACCTTGCGTGATTCGCCAGGGGCTGGCCGAGCACTTGCTGGAGGCAAGCGGGCGCTATGACGTGGTCACCGCCTTTCAGGTCATCGAACACGTCGCCGACCCGCTCGCCTTTGCCGCCCAACTGCGCGCCTTGCTGCGCCCCGGCGGGAAGCTGATCCTGGGCGTGCCGCTGCACCCCTCGCCGCTTACCGCAATCCCGAACTTCCTGATCAACGCGCCGCCGCACCACCTCAGCTGGTGGACCGTCGGCGCTCTCCAGGCGCTGGCCGAGGCCATCGGCGTCGAGCCGGTCGAGATCACCAAAGTCGCAGCATCGCCGCACGAAGCGCCGATCTACTGGATGAACCGCTTTTCGCTGCTGCGCGCGGGGCCGGGTCCGGACGAGCGCTACTTCGCGCACCGCTGGGGCTGGCACCTGAATCTGGCGGTGAGCTACCTGCTCGCTCGCCTGGCGACGCGCTGGCTGCCGCTCCCGCGGGACGGGGGCGCGTGCAACGTCATGCTGGTCGCACGCGCGCCACGGGCGTAGCGCCGGCCGAACCCGCCAGATGGCCTGCCGCAGTCATTCTTTTGCCGCCGGGATTCGGTACTTGATCGCTTTTTCGCCGAACTCGACGGCGCCGCGTCGTTGCAGTTCGGCAATGATCGCCTGGACGGCAGCCGGCGCCCTCTGGCCACCGAGTAGCGAGGGAATGTGCCTTGACGATCGCCATCTCCAGCTGGTTCTGATGCGGACCGTGGAAAACGTCGACCCGGCACCGCCGGCCGTGCGGCAGGTCGAGGTCCTGCGGTTGCACGTTTTCAGAGTCGAGCAGGATATGGGTCAGTTGCACGGCGCGCCGCCGTTCAGGTCGCTGGCAATCAGGCGGAACTGCTCCAGCGCTGCTTCGAGGTCGTCGACGATCTCCTGCGCGATGACCTCGGGCGGCGGCAGCTTGTCGCTGTCGGCGAGGCTGTCGTCCCTGAGCCAGAAGATGTCGAGGCTGGCCTTGTCGCGGGCGATCAGTTCGTCATAACCGTACACCCGCCAGCGGCCGTCGGGGCCGGCGTCGCTGGCAGCGTCCGCCTGCTCGCTCCAGGTGGCTGCGCGGTCGTGGCGGTTGGCGGGGCGGTTGGCCGGCGCGCCCTTACGTCGCCCCTGATACAGGCGAACGAACTCGTCCAGGTCGGCGCGTTTGAGCGGGTTGGTCTTCAGCGTGAAGTGCTGGTTGGTGCGCAGGTCGTAGATCCACAGCTGGCTGGTCCACGGCGTCTGGCTGGCCGGCTTCTTGTCGAAGAACAGCACGTTGGCCTTGACGCCCTGCGCGTAGAACAGCCCGGTCGGCAGGCGCAGCAAGGTATGGACGTCGCACTCGTGCAGCAGCTTGCGGCGGATGGTTTCGCCGGCGCCGCCTTCAAACAGCACGTTGTCGGGCACCACCACCGCGGCGCGGCCGTGCGGCTTGAGCAGCGTCTTGATGTGCTGCACGAAGTTGAGCTGCTTGTTCGAGGTCGTCGCCCAGAAGTCGTCGCGCTCGATCACGTCCTTCTCGGTCGTGCGCTTGCCGTCGGCGCCTTCGATCTGCGTGCTGCTCTTCTTGCCGAACGGCGGATTGGCGAGCACCACGTCGAAGCGCTCGCCGGGGTCGGCCGCCAGCGCGTCGGCCACCTTGACGGGCACGCTCTTCTCCGAGCCGATGCCGTGCAGCATCAGGTTCATCGCGCACACGCGCGCGGTGGCCTGCACCAGCTCCCAGCCGCGGAAGGCGCCTTCCTTGAGGTGGCGCTTCTCGTCGCGGGTGAGGTTGGGGTAGTGCTGCGTGAGGTACTGGTGCGCGGTGAAGAGAAAGCCGCCGGTGCCGCAGGCCGGGTCGCAGATCAGCTCGCCGGGCCTGGGCGCGATGCAGTCCACCATCGCCTGGATCAGCGCGCGCGGCGTGAAGTACTGGCCGGCGCCGGACTTGGTGTCCTGCGCGTTCTTCTCCAGCAGTCCCTCGTAGGCGTCGCCTTTCACATCGGCGCCGAGCGATGACCAGTCTTCCTCGTTGATCAGGTCCACGATCACCCGCCGCAGCTTGGCCGGGTCCTGGAACTTGTTCTGCGCCTTGTTGAAGATCAGCCCGAGCGTGCCCTTCTCGCCGCCGAGCCGTTCGAGCGTGTGGCGGTAGTGGTCGAACAGTTCGTCGCCGTCGCGGGTCAGCAGTCCGGGCCAGGCGTACAGCGCCGGGATGATGCTTGGCTGCCGGTACGGCGGGCGCGATCGCTCGTCGGCCATTTTCAGGAACAGCAGGTAAGTGAGTTGCTCGACGTAATCGCCGTAGCTCATGCCGTCGTCGCGCAGCACGTTGCAGTAGTTCCAGAGTTTCTGGACGAGGATGGCGCTGTTCATTGGTGTTGTTCGTCGGTTTCGCCCGCACGGTAGCGCTGCTGCGGATGATTGGGGTGATGGGGAAAGAGTAGCTGCAGCGAGCCTGCCTTCAGCATCGGTGTCAGATAGTGGTTCTGAAGGCTGGCCGGGGCACGCGCCAGCAACTCGGCCAATTCGATCAGCGACAAGGCCTGGACGGCGCACAGAGAGCGAATCACCTGCCTCATTTCCTCTGGCTTTGTCCGCTTTTGCACTCGTACACGGTCAGCCAGGTCTTGCAGCGTTGCGTTGTGTTCGGGCGGCGGCGTCTTATGTTGGGAGCTGTCTTGCTTATGTTGAGACGTCTCCTCGTTGTGTTGGGAGCTTTCCAAGCGTTCAGTCTGTTGGCCGAACAGATCACCGACTGGCCGCTTCGGCCACCGATAACGCGTGCCGCGCCCATGGCCGACCCTTTCCAACCATTGCGCATCGACAAACTGCTTTAGCCGAACCCCGATTTCACGGGCATGCTCGCCCCGGTACGGCTGGATGTCGGCGTTGCCGATCTCGTCGAAGCGATTGGCGAGCATCAGAATTACTCTCCCCAACTCGTCGAGCCCGCCGTAGGCGTCACCCACGACCGCGCGCAACTCGCGCTCAACGTCGCCCGGAATCATGCTGGCCAGAGGCAGCCAGACCCGGGTCATCTCCAGTGCAATGTTCTCCGCGACGAACGGCATCATCCAGTGTTGTTCGCGCCAGGCGCGGAGGATCTTCTGAAAGCCCGATCCAGCCTTCTCCCCAAGTCCCAGCATCTGGAACATCTTCTGCAGGTTCGGGTTGCGCGGATCGCTTACTCCTCCCTGATAGAGCGCCTCGCGGGGTATGCGCAGGCTGCCCGGGTTGAAGAACACAAACGCGTCACGCCGCTTGATCACCGTGATCGGGCGGGACGATTGATGATCCGCATGAATCAGCGTATTCACCAACGCCTCGCGTAGTGCTTCGTGAATGTGAGTCTCGTCCACCCGCGTTGCGCGCTCATCAAGTTTGAACGGCACGGCGAGTCCGTCGACCAGTCGTGGATAGACGCGGTAATAGAAATTGAAGAGGTTCGGGGCCCACTTGCCGTCCACCGTAAGCCGAAAGTTCCAGCGCTGCTCCGGATCGTCGGATAGCTGCTCCTGATAATCCAGGTGGTAGTGCGGCAACGCATCAAGCAAACTGCGCTCTGCGCCGAACATCAACAGTCCCGCCGTCGTCAGGCCCTCACGGCTGGATAGGCGCTCTCGCCGCCACCCACCCAACTGACGTAGGAGTTCGATGTCGTCCAAAGCAAGGAAAGGATGATCGGGCTCACGCGAACCGAATCGGTTGCGAAACGCCTTTAGCGTCGCGCCGTCAAGATCCGCAAGACCGAAGCCCTCGATGACACCCGCGTCCAGCGGTTCACCGCTTGCGTCGCGTAGCATCTGCCGCACTTCGGCGTCGGTGCAGTGGTAATCCCCTTCAAAGTTGCGCTTGAAGGTGCCGGCGATCGGATTGCCGTTGATGAATATTGGCCGCTGCGTACGCGTCGCACGGGGCACGTGCACGACGATCAGCTCCTTGCCGTCAATGCTCATGACGGAAACATCACGATCGGTGCAGATCGGCGTGCTGAGTTTCTGCGTATTATTGTGCGAATCCCAGAAGGTCTTGATCAGCCTTGCGGGAGTACGGACGCCGGCGATTTCGTGTTGGTCGCCTATTTCCGCTACGCCGAGCACAATGGTGCCGCCCTCCGTGTTCCCAAAGGCCGACAAGGATTCCCATAGCGACTTCGGCAAACCTCCGTCAGCACTCTTGAATTCGACGTCCTGGTCTTCGCCGATGTCGAGCCGGGCAAGAATCTGATTGAGCGTCATGCGCACACTCCGGTGGACAAACGAACGCCATCTTCTCGGTATTGAAAGGCGCTTTTTCTCATGCCGTCGTGATGCTCAGCAGAGCTTTTCGGGCGGCTGATCGCCCGAATCCCACGGCAGTAACGGCTGAACGTCCTGTCGCGGTGGCTCGGTAGAGGCGTTGGACCGGCGCATGGTCCGCGGCTCGGCTGCCTGTGTCGCGGGGGCCGGTTGTCGTCCGCAAACCCCGGATCGAACCTGGGAAAAGCGTTAGCAAGAAACGCGTAGGTGCGCTGCTCGTCGCAGTCGCCGAAGCTCTTGCCGCCGTCGCGCAGCACGTTGCCGTAGTTCCAGAGCTTCTGGGCGAGGGTGGATGTGTTCATCGATCAGGCAAGGATGTGCTCGGTGAGTGTGCGCGGCGAATGGATGGTGACGCCAGCGAAAGTCCGCCCGTAGCCCGGGCCGAAATGCGTGCGATCGCCGGTGACGAGCACATCGCAGCCGAGCCGGATCGCCGCGGCGAGCACCGGACGGTCCTTCTCGGGTAGCCAGTCCAGCTCTTCGCTCCGCTCGGCGGTGGGCGACGCTGCGGCGATCTGCAATTGCGCCAGTAGCGCATCGAGCAGGTCGAGCGCCTGCGGCCCCTTGGCGGCCAGGTTGCGCCGTGCCTCGGCCACCACGTACGCGTCGGCCCGGCAGTCGTGGCCGCGATCGACGAGCAGGCGCAGCATTGCGCGCACGGCACCGTCGGACTTGGCGGCTGAGAACAGGATGTTGGCGTCGAGAAACACCCGCATCGCCGCCGCGCTTTAGCGCTTGGCCGGCGGCAGCGGCGCCGGCCTGTCGGCGAGTACCTGTGCCAGTTCGGCCTCGGCCTCGTCGAACTCGCGCTCGCGTTCGGGCGTGTAGATCTCGACCGGCAGCGTGACCGCCGGGCGTAGCAGCAGGCCCTCGGGCGTCGTCTCGGCGATCAACTGGTCGTCGGCCTTCAGGCCGAGCGCCTGGCGCAGCTTGGCCGGCAGCGTGACGACGCCGCGGCTGGTGATGGTGACGGTGGCTTTCATGAGTGCAGACTAGCAGAAAAGCAGAAACACGGCGACAGCGCTTGAGCGCCAGCGAGTTCTGCCTACGGCGTAGCGACCGCGCGTTCGCCCTGTCGCGCGCCAGTAGTTGGCGGCGGGGCGAAGGCCCGCGCCAGCACTGCCTGCCGCAGCGCCTGTGCGCGCTTGAGGTTGGCGTCGACCTCGGACTCGACTTCGCGGACGATGGACAAGCGGCGGTCGACTTCGGCGACGATGCGGTATTGTTCCGTTTCTGGCGGTAGTGGCAACGCAATTGCACGAATCTCCCCCAGCGAAAGTCGTGGGCGGCCTATGCCGTGAAGAACATCTTTGACTCTATGTCGCGTTGGCTGGCAGTTTAGAGCAGCGTTGACGTATTCGGAGACCACACTCGGATGCGGTTTGAAACGGATACAGTCAGCCTTGACGATTGCCGGGCCGACGAAGGCCGGGATTACGCAGGCACGTGGCGGACTATCTCCCAACGATGCGATCACCAGATCGCCCGTATGTACCTGATGTTTGCGAAGCTGATCGAAGTGTTCTTGCGTGATGTGTGCATACTCGTCGGCGAATTCACCATCCTTGATGTTCTGTAGGCGAATTACTCGCGGACCGGCATCCCGGTAATGCGCGCTTTTTAGATTGGAGCCAAATGGGCCGTCAGTGATTGAATTGGGTTCCGCCGCAGCCAGCTGGTCAACGGATGCCCATGCCCACCCGTCCGGTACCTCCGGAAGATCAGCGGATTCAGTTTCGGCCGGTTCCCGGTTCTTAGCTCTCCCCCCGAATTGCTTGAGGCGCGCTTCAAGAATGCGCCGCACTAGTTGACCGCCGGTTTCGTAATCTCGACCTTCTCGGTACGCGAGTTCGGCTTCGGTGGGAACGAGCCGGCCTTCGACAGCGGCTTTGAGGACGGAGGCTTTGTAGCGCTTCAGGTTGGCCTTGACGCGCTGGAGGTTGGCGACGGCTTCGTCAAGGTGGGAAAACTGCTTTTCAATTTCGGCGACGATCTCTCTCTGCCTCTCAAGTGGCGCGATCGGAATTGAAATCTTCTTTGCGTTCTCACCCGAAAGCTCCAGGAACGTCGTGCCGTTCGCTAGGCTCTCCGCGCGCCGCTTGGATCCCTTCAGCCACCAATAGACATATTCCGGCAGAACGCCGTCCTGAAGTACAAAGCTCTTGAATCCCTGGTTTGTGGCGATCGGGTTGCGCGCGATCGCCACATAGCCGATGGGTGCGCGTGAGGTGAACAGAACCGTCCCCGCCGATAGAAGCCGGGCTGCGCAAGACTGGATCCCTTTCTGCGTGATGAAGCGGGCGCCGTGAGAAATGTACTTTTCGGTGTAGCCGGAAAGGTCCGCAGGGGTCAACCAAGGAATGTCGCCGTTTTCGAAGTTGGTTGGGTCGCTTGTGCGCGGAGTGCCGCCGCCTACGACTTCTGCAATCTCGCCCATGGTCGCCCACCTCCATCCCTCAGGGACGGTATCCGGCCTTTTTACGAGAACGGCGCTCACGCCGCCAACTCTCTATTCAATGCCTCAATCACCCCCGGCAACTCCGCACCAAAAACCTGATGCACCCTCCCCAGCCCACCACGCTGGTCGAACGGCGCGTAGCTGAAATCATCCGCCTCGATGCCGAGGTTGGACGCGATATGCTCGGCCATCTTCTCCAGCCACCAGCGCTGCTCGTCCGTGAACCCTTTGCCTGCCGCCTCCTGCTGCACCATCCACGCCTTGAAGTTGGCGGCGACGCGCTCGGGGTAGGGCACCAGCTCGTTCTCCTGGTGCATCGCGTAGCGCACCAGCGAGACGAGGTCGGTGAGGATACGCCGCTGGCTGGCGCCGCGCACCCTCTTTTCTCCTCTGGCTTTGTCGAGCGCGGCGTAGGCCTGCCAGAGCTGGCTCTCGGTCCATAACTGCGGCGGCGCCTGCAGCGTGTCGGCGAGCGCCCGCAGGTCGGCAAAGCTCAGCGGCGCCCTGGTCGGGCGGTTGTAGAGAATCTGCAGGGCGGTGATCTCGTCGCGGTGCTCGGCGATGAAGACCTCGAAGCTCTGGACAAGACCCTGCGCACGCTCGCGCGCGGCTTCGGAAAACTCGGCGCCGAGCAGGCGGTCCTGCGTAACGATGTCGATCACCAGTTCCTTCTGCGCCTTGAGGCTCAGCAGCAGTTCGCGCAGCTGCGGGTTGGCGAGCGGCTTGACCGCCTGGCGCAGCGCGTCTTCGGCTTCCTGTGGCGAGCGGTCGGTGGCGGGGTTGAGCGCGTGCACGATGGCGCCTGACAGTTCCTTCAGATCGACGCCGCCGGCGGTGCTGCGGACCCTGGCGCGCTCGCCGTCGCTGAGCTGCGCTTCGAGGCGCGACAGGCGCAGCGCGACGCTGGACAGCACTTCGGGCTCGACGTTGCCCAGGCTGACGGCCTGCAGCAGCGCGGCCAGCGGCACCGACTTCTTCTGGTCCATCGGCCGCGAGTCGGTCTTGTCGCGCTCGCAGACGCCGACGCAGTCGACGATCACGAAGCGGTCCTTGTGCGCATGCTCGCCGGGGTTGACGCCACGCAGGTCGTCGTCGCTGACGATGCGCACGCCGCGGCCCTTCATCTGCTCGAAGAAGCTGCGGCTCTTGACGCTGCGCATGAAGACGACGATCTCGACCGGCTTGATGTCGGTGCCGGTGGCGATCATGTCGACGGTGACGGCGATGCGCGGGTAGTAGCTGCTGCGGAAAGCCCGGATCAGGTTTTCCGGCGTGTCGCCGGTGCTGCGGTAGGTGATCTTCTGCGCGAAGTCGTTGCCGCGGCCGAATTCCTGGCGAAGGATCTCGACGATCGCCTCGGCGTGGTTGTCGTCCTTGGCGAAGACCAGCGTCTTGGGCAGCTCGCTGCGCTGCGGAAAGAGGTCGCGCTGCCAGTTGTCGCGCAGCGTGCGGGCGATGGTGCGGATCTGGTCGGGCGTCTGCACGCTGCGGTCGAGTTCGGCCGGCTCGTACTCGAAGTCGTCGTCGAGCTGCCAGTCGCGGCGGGCGCGGGTGGTCTTGTCGCGCACTTCCAGCCAGTAGCCGGCTTCGACCCTGGCGCCGGCTTCGCTGACTTCGGTGCGAATGCGATAGACGTCATAGTTGACGTTGACGCCGTCGGCCACCGCCTGCTCGTGGCCGTATTCCATCACCAGGTTCTGGTTGAAGAAGCCGAAGG
>ERZ761607.3337-NODE-3337-length-15736-cov-5.335310_pt1 | contig 15736 bp, 15 predicted proteins | sample MGYA00511164_ERZ761607 | MGnify/ENA primary metagenome ERZ761607 (study PRJEB28899, sample SAMN02445080) | bioreactor sludge metagenome | biome: EBPR sludge | place: Australia: Brisbane, Thorneside Wastewater Treatment Plant | collected 2011-06-22 ...
GAAATGCCTTCAGTGCTGTCGACACAGCAAAATGGGGGGAACGATTCATGCAATCCTTTGCGAAAATCAGTTGCGCGTTGCTTGGCCTGCTCTGCATCTCTCAGATCGCGGCCTCTCAGCCAAACACTCCACCGCCTGACCTGGTCAAAGAAGTGCTTCAGTGGTTCGAGGAGGGCTCACCCACCATCGAAGCAAACGTGAGCTTGCTTCGCGAGCGTATTCTTGACCGATCAGAAGACCCATGGCTTCGACAGTATTTGCTGGAAGCCACCCTGGGAAAACTGGGCAGCGTGAACCGTGAAGCCGCGCGCGAATTCGAGAACGAGATCGCCAACAAACTCGATAGCGAAGCGACTGAGTTTCTCCAAAACAAACCCCCACAGCCTAGTGACAACAGCAAGGATGTTGCCCAAGCGACCTTCCTTCTCAATTGTGCTCGTCTCAGCAAAGACAACGAAGTTCGGCTCAAAACCCTGGTCCGATTTGTTTCACCCGAAGAAACGCTGAAGCTCCTGGAAGGCCTCAAGGAGCCACCTGTATCGGATGCCGATCCCAAAGCCTATCTGGGAAACCCGCCAGAACCTGCACTGCTTGCCTGGCGCGAAGTGTCCTTGAGTGACATCTCTGCCGGTCGCTTTCGGCTGACTCCTGGGGACATCATTTACAGAAGGTGGGAAGATCAGCCCAATACATCTGAGATCTTGCGTTGGACGAGAGACTTGGGGCACCTCGTCCTCTATATGGGTCTGAAAAATGGAGACTACCGGCGACTAAGCAATCATTGGCTTCTGGAGATGGATGTCCCGGGTGTTGGCGCGACCAATTTGGACGAAGTCCGACGAAAAAGCACCGAACGAGAGTCGTTCATTGTGTTGCGAATTCCGGTGACAGGTGAAAAGCGCGCCCGGGTCGTGCAGGGAGCAAAGGATGTCGTCAGATCCTGGCCAAAATATGGATTCGCTGGCGATGACTGGATGAACCCTGGCCGAAGCCCAAGGCCAAGTTTCCGTTGCGATGGGTTCATCTATCACCTATATGCCAAGTACGCAGGCCAAAACCTCAACAATGAAAGGCGCCCAAGCTTTTCTAATACAACGCCAACAGGCATTATGACATACTGGACTGGGCGGGGATGCCAGAAAACTCTTGGTTTAAGCCACTTTCTCTGATAGACGCGAGGCACCGGGAAATCCGAGCATCGCCGCCGTGGAGCGGATCTGGTCACCATTTGCGTTCGAACCTCGTTTTGACTTTCGCGGGATTGCCACCACGGTAGCTTGCTCATCGATCTGGGCGCCAGCTCGCGCGCAAATGGCCTTTGAAAACAGGAGATCGATTCTATCGGTCAGACCAACCCCATGGCCCCTGGCGGGGCCCCGGGGTTGGTCTGACCTCATGCATAACGATGCATATAGCTTAAGGCTGTTTGCTCATCTGCTCGCAACCATGAGCCCGCCTTCGGCGGGCGGATCGGCACGGGCCAGGCGGCTACTCAGAAGGCAACAGCCTGGCCCACCCCTCAGAGTGCCGGCGCGAGCGCCGGCACTGCAACAGGCGAGAGTTTAGCTCGTGGTGTATGCGCCTTTTGCCGCCAAAAAGCACATACACCACAACAGAGCGGGGCTTAGCTGCAAGCTAGGCTCCCTATGGCCTGGTCCAGAGCCAGAGACTGGCTCCCAGCGCGCGCGCAAATTTTTTGCGCACGCGCTGGGCGAAGGCCTAAACCCGCTACAGAACTCCGTGGGCGTTTCCATCTATCGCAGGGCGATGTTCCAGACTCGACCATTCTTTAGGGAAATTTCAACGTCAGCAAAATAGCAGGTTTCAGTTATCTCATTGCGGACTCGCTTTCGTAGCGGACCGAATTCCTGGAAAATTTTAGCCTCAGGATCGCTTACAGTTGAAACGACCCTCCAGCCTTTGGAAATCTGTTCACCTTCCACCGCTTTAACACGCTTGTCAGAACCGAACTCGATTTGAAGATACTCTGAACCGGCTGCCAACGGCCCGAAATAATACATCCACGTATATCCATCGCAGGTAGCAGGCTTACCGAGGTGCCTCTTTACTTCGCTCTCTGACATCCCGACTACAACACCCCGCATATTCAATGGTCCAGGCGCAAAATACCCCAGAAAGCTTGCGATACAAATCACCAACAGACACCAAGCCTTGGTGTCAAATGGTGACCTTCTGAACTTTCCCATCACCAAGACCTCCAATTCACTGTTGAATCATCAACGACATCAAATCTCGCACCTTTGTCGTGGGCATTGATCCCTGACTGAATGTCCACAACGTTCACAGGATGGTTTTTCCCCAATTTTATCAACTGTGCCGCATTTTGCAACTGCTTACCGGTGAAGCCAGCCTTTCGGCCGGAAACTCCGTATGCAAAGTTGCCGAATGCATCAAACTTGACATTCCTATATTTGAAGTCATTGGGCCCTTTCGGGCGCCAAAAGTTTGCAAACTGAACATCATCCGGACAGTTGTTGTTCCTGAAGGGCACGCCCGAAAACTTGTCAAGAAATTTCTGAACATCGCCTTCAAAGTCTCCTTGTTTAGGGTTACTCAGGTCAGGGACAAAAATCGGAACGTAACGGCCTTCTGCCTTACCGAATGCTTTGGCTTGAGCCGAGTTCTTCACTTCCGCATACGGAAGCCAAGTTTTTCCGCTAGGCCAAGTTACCCGTAGAATTGGCTCCAAGCCCATCGGATCCACAAAGTTAATCGGGTTATTATCCACATAGGTGAACAGGTTGAGTCCGCCAGCAAACCCAATCGGGTCCTGGCTCAGCCACCTCCCCAGTTGAGGATAGGACGACTTGCTGAAATCGCCATGGACCTATTTCTGCGGTTAAAAGGAAAAGCCCTATCCGATCAAAGGGAGCCGGCGTCGTGTCGCCTTCTCCAGTCGGCGGCGGGTTCGGTGCAGAGTCTCCCGGTTCACAGAAAACAGCAAAAGGCAGGGCCGGGCTCTGGGCGTTCCCAGGCCGGCCGCAGCCTTGCCGAATAGCGGAATCAGTCTGTCAACGATTGCAAGTCCCCGTGGAAGCGGGTTGCTCTCCAGAAGTAAAGGTCTCCCTGACCACCATTGAGTGAGTTTAATCGGTCAGTTTCCTTCTGGGCGGTATCCAAGTCCAACAAAATCTTCGGTATGAAGATGTCGTCAATGGTATAGGCTCTGTCGGACCTAACCCTAACAATCGCAAAGAGCTGAGTATAACCTGAGTTGCGTTTTGACATTACCTTCGCCCACCTCCTTGCGTTAGAGAGCCTAGCCAACCTCGAGTCACGGGGTCATAGACTCCTCCGGTCCGATCAAACAGGACGTTGTCCGCAGGACCTCGTCCTGAAGCTTTTTTAATTGCGTGCAGTCTATCACTGGCGAGATGCGGGTTGATACCATGCTTGTTCTTCAAGTGCGCAAAAACTTCTTTCTCATCTTGAGTTGACCAAGCCCTTTTTGGAAGAGAGGAAGGGCAAGAATGCGTTCTAACCGGTCCCTTCTTCACTAAAGGTGGAATGTCTCCCGGTCCGCCAGAAGCGGCTTGAATGGCTGCCGTTGTAACTTTGGTCTTGGGTCCAGATGCCAGGTCCAAAACTTCCAACATCGAGTTGGCAAAATTCGTCAAAGTCTGCCAACTGAAGGTTGTCCTGAAAGCGTCACCATATACCTGACGGCGAGCATCACTGCTTGTCCAGTCTGGCTGCATACCACCAGGATCAACGAAATTCAGTGGATCGTTCCACGTGTACCCGTAGACGTTGAGCCCGCCCTCAAACCCAATTGGGTCCTGGCTCAACCACCTCCCCAGTTGAGGATCATACCAGCGTTGCCGTGCATAGAGCAAGCCCAATTCGGCCATTTCATTGCGCAGTCCAAGACCGCCGGTAAAAGTATGCTGTCGCAAGTCGGCCGCCCCCGAAGAGGAAACCTCCCGCCCGAACTCGTCATAGTCAGTGCTGGCCTGCACGTCGCCATCAGCATCCACCACCAGGCGCACCGAACTCAGGCCATCGGTCAGATACCAGTAGAAATCGCCCCCCTGGACAAATCCAAGCAGTTGATGACCCTGAATCCAGCCAATGGAGTTGGTTGGTCGCAAATCGGCCAAGGACATGGCCCCTGACGAGAAGTGCCGGGTGTCGCTACCGCTCTTTTTGCGAATTCCTTCACTGTCATAGCGGTAGCTTTTACTCGCAGTGGGCGTTTCCACCGCCACCAACTTGTTGGAAGAATCCCATTGGTAGGTCGTGGTCAGACTGCTGGCCGTGCGCGCAATCATGTTGCCATCCGCGTCGTGCTGGAAAGTTTCCACCACGCTGCTATTGACGGAGCGGTTCAGAATCCGATCGGCCAGGTCGTAGGTGTATTCGTGGGTTTGGCTCAGCACTGGAAGCTGCAGCTCCACCCGGTTGTCGGATTCATCGTAAGCATAGACCGACTGGGTAGTCGAGTCTTTGCTTACGCTGGCCAGTCGATTCAGCCAGTCATAGGTGTAATCCCAAGTTACCGGAGAGCCCGCCGCCGGGGTGTCCACCATTTGCTTGCGATTGCCCGAATCGTCATAGTCATAGGCAAAGCTGCGCAAGAGGTTGCCCCCCTTGAGGTAGCGCAAATGGGTAAGCTGTCCATTGGCGTTCCAACCCGGGTTGTCCAGACTGTCGGAGAACTTGGCCACCACGCCGGTGTCCGTCGGATACTCAAGTTCGGAGATGCGCCCGGCCAGGTCATATTCGTAGGTGAAGACCTGGTTGGAGGGGCTGGCCACCACGGTTACCTGGTAGAGTCGCCCGTCATTGTAGTAGCTATATTGAGTGACGTTGCCCAGCATGTCGGTCAACTGGGTCATGCGGCCTTCCAGGTCGTATTCGTAAGAAACAACCTTGTTGTCCGGATAAGTCACTTGAACCAGACGATCGAGCTCGTCATAAAGGTAAGTCGTCGTTTCGCTACTGCTTCCACCACTGTATCGGGCCTTTCCGAAGCGGGAAGGGGGCCGGTCCGTGGGCGGATTACTGGCATCGGAGTAGAGACTGTCAGGGTGACGGGTCTGCACCACTTGCACCAGGCGGCTCCATTCGTCGTAGATAAACTCGCGCTTTTCGTCGGCGTTTTGGATCTCGGTGATACGGCATAGCGAATCCCGGCTGATCATCGTTTCTACACCCCGCGCCGAAGTCACCGAGTAGTTCCGGCAATACGGGTCATAGACAATCGACGAGATCCCTTCTAACGGGTTACTTGCATTCAAGGGGTTCTTTTGCTGAACGGGACGGTCCAGCACGTCATAGCTGAACTCATAGGCCTTTTCGACTGTGTCTTGCAGGCGAATCAGCTTTTTCAGGTTAGACCGTCCATCGTATTCATGGCGAACCCGCATTTGCTCGCTGCTCGTGCCCGTCTTACTCAAGACCTGCAACACTCGCCCCGCGTCATCACGGGTATAGCGCGTGCGCCGGCGATTCCCAGAAGACCCTTGCAGTGACGGCAGCTCTACAAAATCGAGCAAGCCGTCCAGGTAGCTGTAGTCCACGTAGTGACCCAAGGCATCCGTGACCTTCGTGAGGCGGTCCTTCAGGTCAAAATCGTAGTTAACCGTGTTCCCAGCCGCATCTTCCACTTCGATAACATTGTCGTAGTGGTCGTAGCTAAAGAGCATTTCTCGGGCCGGCGCACTGTTGGGTCCCGCTGGAAGCGTGACCTTCCGCAAGTTGCCCGCGTTCACGCTGCCGCTCTGGGTCGTGTATTCAAAGAGCGTGGTTTGTCCCAAACGATTGGTCACACTCTCAATGCGGCCGTCCGAACCCACCTCAAACTCCGTAACTACCGGATCTTCCTCATAGGTATCAGTGACCGAGATCAAATTTCCGTTGCTATCATAGTCCAGCACAGTCGGATCGTAGGTAATCACCTGACTGTCCACCGTCACTGCCGGCCGCTGAATCTCCTTAACCAGGTAGCCTTCCACGTAAGTCATCGTGGTGGTGTTCCCCTGGGCATCCATCACCGAGGTAAGATTGCCATTGCTGTCATAGTCGTAGGCCGTCGGGTTGCCGTTCGGGTCTACTTGCTCCGTCAACAAGTAAGGATTGTCGAAGTCCTCGTATTTGAAGAGCCACTCGTTACCCAAAGGGTCTACCTGCGATACAAGATTCAACCGTTTGTCGAAAGTGGATACCGTTACTCTCGGATTGGGATCAGGGTCTAAGGTGAGGTCTTCCTCAGTTATCGTCACAACGACGCTGTCATTGAAGCCTTCCGCTCGACTGTAGCTGAGCTTGCGCTCTTCATACTCAATACGCTCCACCACTTTGCCATCATCGTAGACATACTCCAGAGCGACCTTGCCACGGGGGTCAATTTGCTTCCATAAGAGGTCGTCTTCGTTGTACAAAAACTCCCAAACGTCCCCTTCTGGATCCGTGACCTTCCAAAGCAGGTCGTCATTATTATAAGTGAGGGTCGTCAGACGCCCCGTTGTTGCATTCTGCTCGCGAATGCCCACCGGCTGACCGTCAGTCCGTCCTGTGTAGTCAAAATAGCGCACACGCCCTTCCCCATCGTCGTATGACGCCAGTCGATCACTCCCGTCGTACGAATAAGTCATCGTGTTTCCGTTGCGGTCTACCTCACTGACGATTTTGCCATCGCTACTGCGGAAGGTCAGCTCGACCTTGTTCTTTAGAGTGATGGTAACGACGCCACCACCATCTTTGACCAGGGTTGCATAGTTGTCCGGATAACGCGCCTGATAGGTACCACCTGTGAGTTTTTTCCAACGCTCGAAGCTTCCCGATCCATCGTAAAAGATGATGTCGTCGTTGGAAGTGTCCTCGACAACCCTTCGATTGGCACCCATGGTCCAACCCCAACCCATCGATGCTGGTGCCTGACCAGAGTTGACGGCGGTATAGCTGAAGAGATTTCCCCCAGCGTCAATTGCCGTGGTGCTGCTCCCCTCTGCGTTCGGACAGTCGGTTCTGCTTGAGTTTCTCTCTCTTTCTTCTTCTTCCAACTTCCCGTTCTTTCCAATGTTCACGGGATAGGTGTCATGCCAGCCGTGACTAGTGTTGCCACAGCCAACTCTTGGACCAGAACTTGGAACGCCTTCGGTGGCACAGGATGAATAGGCGGGATCGATTTCAAAAACAGCGTTAAAAACCCAGTTCCCAACTGAATTGGAGCCATCAAAATATTCAGTAATTGGATTATACCAGGCTCCTCCAGAGCCGGTCGCCGCAACCCCATTAACGGTGCAAGAAATTGAGCCGGGACATGAGAAGACGTGGGGATAGCAAATCGCCGTAACGAACCCACCACTTTGCGGAAACCAGTGTCTGGAGCAATCGAGAGTGTAGGTGATTTTATCACCCCCTCTCACTTGTGTTGCGCTGACCGAACTGCTATTTACGCAACCAGATCCATCATCTTTCGGCGGGAGATAAGAGCATTTCATGATTTTTTTCCTCGTTTCAAAGTTTTCGGATTTTTAGAGCAAGTCTCGATGGCCTGATGAAGGGCCTCAAGGAAGAGTAAAATTGCGTGTCGCTTGGGGAGAGGCAACCCACCCAACTCCTGGTCTAACCTCGTTGGTAGTAATTGGCGGGCTTGCTCCAGAGTGAGCCCTCGCAGCAGCTCGGTTCCAACCGAGCCCATCGCCACCACGGGCGCACAAGCACGAGCCTCAAATCGGGCCTGGACGATCACCTCACCCTCGACCCAGAGCGCCAGGCGAAAGTCATCGCCGCACTTGCGAAAGTGCGCTTTTCCTGTCGCCTGAGCACCCTCACAGGAACCTCGGTTTTTTGGTTGGCGTGCGTGCTGCCAGGTGATGGCGGAATACATCGGGACCTCCTCATTTTGGGCATAGCAAAGCTAGGACCCAGTGATTGTGATGTTTTAGAACTTAACGAAACGGCAGTTGATAGTGTCGGATCGCTGACTCGACGACAAGGTCGATGAAGAAGAGTGAAGGATTAATGCCCCGTTCCAGGAGCAGTTCTCGAAGGAGGCTTTTTGCCATTAGCCTCCTCCGAGAACCAGCCCTTGGGTGTGCCTCCCTGAGGTCCAGAACCACCTCACCCGCCAGGTCACTCATAAGCTTGAACTGTTCAGGTGAAATCTTCTCCCCAAAGAGGCACACGTTCCCCATCACACTACTCGGGTTTGATTTAACCTCGTAACCAGACGGCGCAGAGACTTGTGCCAGTTCCTACCCATCTGGAATTCCAACCGTTCTGATTTACGCGCGCTCGAATACGCAACTGTCTACCCGCCGTCACACCAGCTAGTAATACAGTTTTACTTATTACGTGATCGCCTAACGCCATACCGTGACCCGAGACATCTCCTCCCCAAATGTTAACCCAGCTAGGGCTAAGAAACTGTTGGATTTGCATTGTAATAAAAGGAAAGCCTGGCCCAGTGTCGTTTGTGCCTGTGCGAATCGTAGCCGATATACACCATACTCCTGCTTTGTTCAGAGTAACCACTCCCGATGATGTATTTGTCATATTGTCTGGATCCTCAATCTTATTATTGAGAACCACTGTGGTGAAGGACCCATGATTTACAGCCTGATCCCCCACCCTTTCTGAAAATACATATGGAACATTCAGTTGGCTCTGCAAGGGTCCAGTCACACCATCCAGGTAGCCAAACTCCGTATTCGAGACATCGCCCGAGCCGATCTTGGCCGCATCAATCCCGTTGGGCATCTCAGAAGCCGCCAAAGCACCAACCGAGACCGCTCCACCGGAACTATTCTGCTTGAGCACCTGGCCAGTGCCACCCGTAGCCGACAGATCAGCGCCGGTTCCACCGCGAGCCAGAGCGATCTGACCGCTGTCGATATGGGACGCGGCGTGGTTGTGGCTGCTGGCGGCCTTTCCGTCGAGTTGAGTCTGAACGGAGCTGGTGACTCCATTCAAGTAACCGAACTCTGCATCCGAAACGCTACCCGAACCGATCTTAGCCGCATCAATCCCACCAGGCATCTCGGAAGCCGCCAAAGCGCCCACCGATACTGCTCCACCGGAGCTACTCTGCTTGAGCACCTGGCCGGTGCCGCCCGTCGCCGACAGGTCAGCGCCGGTTCCACCGCGAGCCAGAGCAATCTGGCCGCTGTTGATATCAGAAGCCGCGTGGTTGTGGCTGCTGGCCGCCTTACCATTCAGTTGCGTCTGAACAGAGCTGGTGACTCCATCCAGGTAACCGAACTCCGCATTCGAAACGCTACCCGACCCGATCTTGGAAGCATCAATCCCGCCGGGCATCTCGGAAGCCGCCAAGGCGCCAACCGAAACTGCCCCACCGGAGCTACTCTGCTTGAGCACCTGGCCGGTGCCGCCCGTCGCCGACAGGTCAGCGCCGGTTCCACCGCGAGCCAGAGCAATCTGGCCGCTGTTGATATCAGAAGCCGCGTGGTTGTGGCTGCTGGCCGCCTTACCATTCAGTTGCGTCTGAACAGAGCTGGTGACTCCATCCAGGTAACCGAACTCCGCATTCGAAACGCTACCCGAACCGATCTTGGCAGCATCAATCCCACCGGGCATCTCGGAAGCCGCCAAGGCGCCAACCGAAACCGCTCCACCGGAGCTACTCTGCTTGAGCACCTGGCCGGTGCCACCCGTTGCCGAAAGATCTGCGCCGGTTCCACCTCGAGCCAGAGCAATCTGACCGCTGTTGATATCGGAAGCCGCGTGGTTGTGGCTGCTGGCCGCCTTTCCATCCAGTTGAGTCTGAAGGGCGCTCGTCACGCCATCCAGGTAACCGAACTCGGTATTCGAGACGTCGCCCGAACCGATCTTGGCCGCGTCGATGCCGCTGGGCATCTCGGAAGCCGCCAAAGCGCCCACCGAAACCGCTCCACCGGAACTATTCTGCTTGAGCACCTGGCCAGTGCCACCCGTCGCCGACAAGTCAGCGCCGGTTCCACCTCGAGCCAGAGCAATCTGACCACTGTTGATATCGGCCGCCGCGTGGTTGTGGCTGCTGGCTGCCTTGCCGTCCAGTTGAGTCTGAATGGCGCCTGTCACGCCATCCAGATAGCCAAACTCCGCGTTCGAGACATCACCCGCACCGATCTTGGCCGCGTCAATGCCACTGGGAATTTCTGCTGCGCCAAAATCGGCATTGACCCAGTCGCTGCCGTCAAACTGCACAACCTGGCCAGTAGTGGGCGAACTGAAATTGACGTCGCTAAGCCCTTCCAGGCTGCCCTGCGACGGGGCACCGACCATTTCAAAGCGGCCAGCGTCATTATAGACCACTGCCACCATCTGACCGGCTTGGATATCCCCCGCCACCAATGCCGCATTGCCGCTCTTGGTCAACGGCACAGCACTCAGATCGCCACTGGGACCCGCCACTTGAAGGGTAGAAGCCGCTGTGTTGGCGTTGCTCGCCTTAAAGATGATCAGCTGACCTTCTTTGTAGGCCGAGATCTCGTTCTTGTTGGCTCCGCTTCCAGAGAAGTCAACCTTATATGCATTGGCCGAGCCGATGTCTTCTCGAAAGAAAGCCTGGCCTTCTTCCAAGTCTCCAAGGGGACCAAAGATTTGTAGGATGTGTTCTGCTTCGATGATGTCATCGGTCTCGAAGCTGTCATTCATAGGACTGGACATGATGTTCCTTTCTGTTTTTGGGCACAGCAAAGCTAGACACCCAAACGATGAGAGATTTTTCGTGAACTTTGTAGGGTCTATTTGGTCAGACGGACCGCGGCCTCAATGGCCGTATCCAGCAGCAGTTGTGGGGGGTCCAGCCCGCTGCGCTTCACCAGCTCAGCCAGCATTTGCAGCGCCAGTCGCTTTTTCTCTGGCCCCGAAGTCCTGGCCGTCTGCTCCAAGGCCAGCACCACTTGCTCGGCCAGGGTGATCAGAAGGCGCAGTTCCTCCAGGCGTTTCCTCGGATTTCTGAACAGATTGAACATGCTTTTCTCCTTAACCCGTCCAACGGGATCGATGCCCGCGAACGTCGATATGGACAAACTCTTGTTGCGGGTAATAACCCACTCCGCCGCCATCGCCCACCACCTGGTCGGCCACTTCATGCAGCCTCTGGGTCGACACCCCGTCAGCCGAAATGTCCGCCGCCAGGCCGTCAATGTGGGCACTGTTGGACACCCCGCCAATCAAGGCGTTGTAACTCGCCGGTCGATAGCCCGAATGAATGGTGATAGCCTGGCCGCCCAGCTTGTGGCGGATGGCCTCCAGCTTTTCCACCAGCTCCGGCGCCACCCGAAGGTAGCGATAAGAATCGTCTTTGGGGAAGAACTCGCCGGCCAGAAAGTGCTCCGACAGTCGGTCTTCGCGCGATACCGCCAGCAAAGGGGCCGCCGTATAACTGCCCGTGGCTCGATACTTTGAGGATTCATTTTGCAGGGCCGGTGCCTTTGCATAAGAGCCACCCGGAAAACGAACTCCCCCTTTCACTTCCGCTTTCTCGCGAGGAAGCCCCAAATAGAGCTTCTTCTGCGCTTCATCAACGGTCATTTGCAAGGTCAATCGTTCTGCCAACTGCGTCAACAGAGGCAACATCGCGCCTTCCATCGCCAGCGGCATCTGCCAGTTCTCTGGCGGTGCGATAAGTCGCCAGTCGCTCATCATGGATTCCCTCCCTTCACTTTGCCACGAAGCATCCGCAGCAGTTCTTCTGTCGACCCTAGCGTCTGTGGATTCTCTCCCCGAACGGTAGCATCGTGATAAATCAGGATCACCGAAAGTCGCTCCAGAGCTTGAGTCACCTCAGCCAGAGCTTTTTCACTCGAATCCCGCTCGCGTTGCAAATCTTGTCGAAACTGATCCGTCAGCGCGGGAATCGTCTTTGAAAATGTCTGAGTCATAAGCCAGGCCACCAACGCAAACGAACTGATCTCGATCGCCAACTTGGCCAAGTCTAAGTCTGGCATGTTCTACTCCTCACTAGAGCGCAAGATTCAAATTTTGTATCTTGCTTATATCACCGCAACCCCTCCTTACGGACGCTTGTCACAAGGACTTCCCATATGCTACAGTCTAAAAAAGAGATTGTCTATAACATGGGGGTGTTACATTTTGAAGGAATCAACCGGAAAGAGTTACATTTTAGGCAGCAAACTCAAGTGGGCTCGAAAGAAAAAAAATTTTACTCAAGAACGACTGGCCGATCTGATCGGGGTTCATCGCATCACCATTAGCCGGTGGGAGGCTCATCAAGGTCGGCCTTCTCTGGTGCAGACTCTACGCCTCAAAGAGATCCTTGACCTGACTTTGGACGACCTTTCCAAAGTCCACTGGATCACGGACCCCGATCTGAGCCAGATCCCGATTCCCCAACTCCAGCAGAAGACCCAAAAGGCCCTACAGGCCTTTCCGTTTAGCAAGCTTGTTGAGCGCGCTCCTCAACTTGGCCAAAGTCGACTTCAGGCTCTTCTCTGCGGCCAGGTCCCTGCTCCCATAGAAATCCAATACTTGCGCGACTGTCTGGGCAGAGATTTTCTACCCCTCCGCCCCGCACAGACTCGACAACAGCCAGTCCCCCTCGAACTTTGTGAGCAGGAGGCTCTGTTCGCAAGATTAACCCGCCTGGAAAATCTGGTAGACCAGCTAATCCATCGACAAGTCGGCTAGAATCCACCTCACGCCCTCATCAAGAAAAAGGAGGCTCTCATGTCACGAAAAACGTCACCGTCCCCGCTTTGCTTTCAGGGCGACATGCTACGCAAGGCTCGTCGCGAGATGCGCATGACCCAGTCTGAACTGGCCGATGAGATTGGCGTCCATCGGATCACCATGGCACGCTGGGAATCGGGGACTTCGGAGCCCACCTCCGAGCAAATCGACCAGATCGCCTTCGCTTGCCGCACCCCTCGCGTCTATTTCTTAGGCGAAGCCGCCGAAGCCCTCAGTCCAGAGTCTCAAGACTGGCTGATGGACCCGTGGCTAAAAAAGTCCCCACTTGAAGACCTGCAGCGCCTGACCGGTCCGGCTCTTCGTTCTTTGGGGCGCACCTCCAAAGAAATCGCCCGCATCGCTCGCCTCCCCCACGAGCGAATCGAAGCTTTGCTCTCCGACGCCAAGCCAACCCCCCGAGAAATCCCTAAGGCCAAGCGACACGTCCATCCTTACCCTCGATGAAAAGGTGGACATCCTCTTGCAGCGACTCGCCCGCATCGAAGGGAAACTCGAAGACATCACCGCTCAACTTTCGACCGCCCACCGTGAATAATATCCCGTAACATCGATATGGATGTAGCCCAGGCTCGGATAGAACCCCACGCCACCGCTCTGGCCAATCATTTCGTCGGCCACCTTGTAAAGTAGCGAGAGATCGACTCCGCTCGCCGAGATATCGGCCGCCAGGCCGTCCACGTGGGCACTTTTGACCACCCCTCCGATAGCGTCATTGTGAAAAGAGGGTCGATAGCCAGAGTGCACCCGAATTTCTGGGCCGCCGAGCCTCTCGCGAATGGCCTCAAGCCTCTCCACCAATGCGGGCGCAATTCTGATGTAGTCACATCGCACCCCCAACGGAAAAAACTCGTCCACTCCAAAGTGCTCCGAAAGTTTCTCGTCTCTCGCAAGCTTCAACAACGGGGCCGCCTCATAGCGACCTGTACTGGCATACCTCAGGTTATCGGTAGCCTCACCACGAAAAGCTTTACCACTGGGATAGCAAACCCAGATTTCGGTCGCCTCTATTTTTTCCGGCCTCCGCTTTCGGGCAAAGCTCCTCAAACGAGTAGCCCCAGATGCATTCTTTTGAGCTTGATCAGTCCTGTTCATGTGAGCCCCATCATTCCTAAGAGTTCTGACTTCGGGGACACGATAAGGACTGGATTACTACCAAATTTCTACCAAAGCTCTACCAAAGGCGTTTATCATCGCCAAAATGGCCCTCACTTGTTACAATGTCGCCACGAAACCAAAAGAATAAAAGAAACAACCTACTATACTTTAAACAAAGACTGACCCATGCAGAAAGTGCCTAAAAGTAGATTTTGTGCAGGTTTTATTGAGCTTACACGGAAGCTCTCTGGATGATTTTGTGGTATACACAAGAACACGTCAATAGTCCAAAAAATGCGATTTTTGCATGAAACAGCGTGGTTACGGCTTTAATCCCGATCAGCTTCATAAAATTCGCAAAGAAAAAGGCATGACCCAGCACGACCTGGCCGAGGTCTCCGGCATCACGCGCGTCAATATCGTGCGCTACGAGCAGGGCGCTTCCGAGCCGCGCATGGCCACCATTCTTTCCCTTGCACGCGAACTCGAGGTGGACCCCAAAGAGCTTTTCCTCTGGCCCGAAGACCAGTATGTCCTTACCGACAAGCCAGAGTCCTCAGCCATCCTGGCCCAAAACCTTAGCCTGCTGGCCAATCTGGACCTGAAGGCCCTCAAGATCTTTGCTGACGCTCTGGCCTCGAGCGACAATCCCCTGGACTACGATCAAGATCTTCACGACCGCGACCTGGCCGAACTCCAAAGCGCCACCCCCGAAGCCCTGCGCCGGGCCCGCGCGGCTGTGGCTCTCACCTTACGTGACCTCAGCCATTTCAGCGGCTTGCCTGCCGCCCGCCTCGGCGACCTCGAAAACAGCCGCCGCCTGCCGGTCACAGCCTTTGAAATCATGGCATTGCGTCGCGCCCTTGGTGTTCTCTTCGAACCCCGTGCCCTCACCTTGCGTTCAGGTGTCCTCTCCAACCGAAAAGATCGTCGCGAGCCCAAGGTCCGTCATCAAGAATCCGTCCAGGAGTGGCTCAACCGCTGCCAGCGCACCCCCAACAAGATCGAGATTCTGCTCCACCAGGTGGCCCAGCTCACCCAACGGGTCCAGAAGCTCGAGAAACCCAAGTCAAAAGCCAAATGAATATCCTTCGCGTCTTGTGGAGGAAAGGAATTCAACCACTAAATATAGTGGCTTTTCGTTCACCTTAATTCATGGTAATCTGGCCTTCCAGGAGGCTTCGATGAACCAGACCACCCTACAAAAACTCCAACAAGATTGCTTAACGATCCTGGGCGAAATCACCATCCCTTGGAAAGTTCCGGCCGACACCATTTTCGAAGCCATCGCCCTGCAGGGCTGGAACCTGCGCCACGCCCCGCTCCCTTGGGGCCAGCTCTGTGCCTGTGATGCCTGGCGCCAGGAGATCCTCATCTCCCACGATTTTGAGCAAAACCTCACCTGTCCGAGCCTTCACCGCGAAGTTCTCCACTGGCTGCTGGCCGCCCAACTCGGCCATATCCGCATGCACACCCTTGCCATTTTGCAAGGCAAGGGGGGTTCGGCCCTCGAGAGCGCCGCCACCCAATATGCCATGGCCTATCTCTTGCCTCTGGAGACCCTCCAGGCCCACCCCGATGTCCGCTACCTCAGTCATGGTGAGCCCGCAAAAAATGAACGCTGGCGCCGTCTATCCCGACTGGCCGAACACTTCCTCGTGCCCACCGCCTGCGTCCAGGCCACGCTTGAGCGCTATGGCCTCATCGCCAGGGAAAAGGTTGAAGCTGCTTAGCCATCCCTTACGTCATTAGTCGATAGTGAACAGGCTTCTGGACTTAAGCAAGCTCAGCAAGCCCAGCAGCTTCCGTGCTGAGCTTGATGAAGTGCCCCCGAGTTAATCGATGGCTACGGCATGAACTCGCAGCCACTTTCCCAATTCTGCCTCGTCCAACGAACCGCTGGCCAACTCAAGCATCACCTCCACAACCTGAGCCTGAGTTGCCTCCAGATCAAAGT
>ERZ761607.3338-NODE-3338-length-15733-cov-5.204873_pt1 | contig 15733 bp, 14 predicted proteins | sample MGYA00511164_ERZ761607 | MGnify/ENA primary metagenome ERZ761607 (study PRJEB28899, sample SAMN02445080) | bioreactor sludge metagenome | biome: EBPR sludge | place: Australia: Brisbane, Thorneside Wastewater Treatment Plant | collected 2011-06-22 ...
CTCCACGTACTTGGGCGCGAACATCGCGCCGTCCATCGGACCGCCCATGATCCGGCCGACGTCCTTCGCGCGGTCGATGATCTTCAGGTGGCCGCTGGCATCGAGGAAGCCGGCGTCGCCGGTGTGGTACCAGCCGTCGGCCGTGAGCACCTCGGCGGTCGCCGCCGGGTTCTTGTAGTACTCCTTCAGCAGCCCCGGGGAGCGCACGAGCAGCTCGCCGTTCTCCGCGAGCTTGATCTCGACGCCGTCGATCGGCACGCCCACGGTGTCGGCCTTCACCTCGTGGTCGGGCTGCAGGCAGACGAAGACCGCCGTCTCGGTCGAGCCGTACAGCTGCTTCAGGTTGATGCCGATCGAGCGGTAGAAGGTGAAGAGGTCCGGGCCGATCGCCTCGCCGGCGGTGTAGGCCACGCGCACGCGGTTCAGGCCCAGCGTGTTGCGCAACGGCCCGTAGACGAAGAGGTTGCCCAGCGCGTAGGCGATGCGGTCGAACAGGCCGACCGGCTTGCCGTCCATGATGGTCGGTCCGACGCGCCGCGCGACCGCCATGCCGCGGTCGAACAGCCACTTCTTCAGCCGGCCGGCGTCCTCCATGCGGATCGTCACGCTGGTCAGCAGGCCCTCGAAGATGCGCGGCGGCGCGAAGTAGTAGGTCGGCCCGATCTCCTTCAGGTCGATCATCACCGTCGACGCGGACTCGGGGCAGTTGACCACGTAGCCGCAGGCCAGCCACTGGGCATAGCTGAAGATGTTCTGCCCGATCCACGCCGGCGGCAGGTAGGCGAGCACCTCCTCGTGGCCCGTCAGCTTGTCGAAGCGGGCACCGGCCGACGCGCGGTCGAGCAGCGACGCGTGCGTGTGCACGACGCCCTTGGGGTTGCCGGTGGTGCCCGACGTGAAGAACATCGCCGCGACGTCATCGGGCTTGCACTGCTCCACCTCGCCCTCGAAGAGGCGCGCGTTGGCCTCGTCGTGTGCCTTGCCGGCCGCCACCAGCGCGTCCAGCGAATCCAGGCCCGGCTCGGCGTAGTTGCGCAGGCCGCGCGGGTCGTCGAACCAGATGCGCCGCAGCGTCGGGCACTCGCTGCGCAGCTCGAGCAGCTTGTCGACCTGCTCCTGGTCCTCGACGACCGCGAAGCCGACCTCGGCATTGACGATCGGGAACCTGTACTCCGCCGCCACCGCGTCCTGGTACAGGGGCACGGGGATCGCGCCGAGCGACTGCGCCGCGAGCATCGCCGCATACAGGCGCGGCCGGTTCTCGCCGACGACGATCACGTGGTCACCGCGGCGCATGCCCGCGTGCGCGAATCCGCAGGCCAGACGGCGCACGAGCTGCGCCAGCTCCGCCCAGGTCAGCGTCTGCCAGATGCCGAACTCCTTCTCGCGCAGGGCCGGCGCGTCGGGGCGCTGCGCCGCATGGTCGAGCATCAGCCTGGGAAAGGTCGACGTCACTGCATGTCTCCTGCCTGCCGCGGGCTCGCATTCGCCCAGCTGGTCTTGTCAAGCTGCGGATTCTGGGGAGACATTTGACGCCGACTTGTCGTTCTGACGACAATCTGCGGGTAACTCCTGATCTGGCGAACCCGATGAACCTGCCGCCAGCCCGGCCGCACACGCCGGCCTCGATGGCCCTGCTGTCGCGCTCGCGTCTGGCCTCGGCCGAGGAGCGGCGCGCCGTGCCCTGGCTCACCGTGTTGCAGCCCGACGAAGTGGAGCGCGTGCGCGGCGACCTGCGCGTCGTCGACGTCGAGACGGGCGAGTACGTCTGCCGCATCGGCCGCCAGCCGGCGTTCTGGTTCGGTGTCGTCGACGGGCTGCTGAAGATGAGCAACGACAGTGCGCAGGGCATGCCGATGACCTTCACCGGCATCCCGCCGGGCGGCTGGTTCGGCGAGGGCACGCTGCTCAAGCACGAGCCCTACCGCTACAACATCCAGGCGCTGCGGCGCAGCGTGATGGCCGGCATCTCGGTACAGACCTTCGACTGGCTGCTGTCGCGCAGCATCGGCTTCAACCGCTTCGTGATGCTGCAGCTGAACGAGCGCCTGGGCCAGTTCATCGGCGCGCGCGAGATCGACCGCCTGACGCACCCCGACCAGCGTGTCGCGCGGTCGCTGGCCGCGCTGTTCCACCCCACGCTGTACCCGGGCGTCGGCAACCTGCTGCGCATCACGCAGCAGGAGCTCGGCTACCTGGTGGGCCTGTCCCGGCAGCGGGTCAACGCCGCGCTGAAGATGCTGGAGGCGGACCGGCTGATCCGCGTCGAGTACGGCGGCGTGCGCGTCCTGGACCTGCCGGGGCTGCGCGGCTACGGGGCCTGAGGGCCGCCGTCGCGCCGCCGCTGCAGCGGCACGTGCAGCGCCCCGCCGGGCGCGTTGCGCACGCCGCTGGCCACGTGCCCGGCCGGGACGTGCGCGGCCGCCGAGTGCACGTGGCCGGTCTGGTCGTCGAAGAAGAAGTCCGGCTCGAACTCGCGCAGGAAGCCGCCCTTGGGCAGGCCGCCGAGGAACATCGCCTCGTCGACCTCGATCTTCCAGGCCATCAGCGTGCGCACCGCGCGTTCGTGCGCCGGCGCGCTGCGCGCGGTGACCAGCGCGGTGCGGATGCGCAACGCCGGCGACGGCGCCGACTGCAGGCGATGCAGCGCCTGCAGCAGCGGCTTGAAGGGCCCGGGGGCCAGCGGATCGGCCGAGTGCACCTGCTCGTGGGCCTGGAAGGCGTCCAGGCCGTCGCGCTGGTAGATCGTCTCGGCCTCGTCGCTGAAGAGCACCGCGTCTCCGTCGAACGCGATGCGCACTTCGTCCGGGTGCGCATCGGAGGCGCGCGCCGCGTGGGGGAAGACGCGTGCGGCCGGCACGCCGGCCGCCAGCGCGCTGCGCACGTCGGCCTCGTTGGCCGAAAGGAACAGGTTGGCGTCCAGCGGCTTCAGGTAGCGCCAGGGGCTCTGGCCGCGCGTGAAGACCCCGCGCTCGATCGGCAGGCCGTAGTGCTGGCAGGAGCGGAACACCCGCATGCCCGACACCGGGTCGTTGCGCGACAGGATCACGACCTGCACCCGTGTCCGCTCGGGCGTGTTGAACGCGAGCAGCTTGTGCACCAGGGAGAAGGCCACGCCCGGCGGCGCCGGCTGGTCCAGGCGCTGCAGCTGCAGCTGCATGTAGGCGTGGTCGTTCTCGGCCTCGAACAGGTGGTTCTCCTCCTCGAAGTCGAAGAGCGCCCGCGACGAGATCGCGACGACGAGCTGGTCGTGCAGGCTGTCGGCCATGCCGAATGGTAAGCGCCGGTCCCGCGACCGGCGCGGGTCGGCCGCGACTACTGCACGAAGCCGATCGGCGCGCGCCTGGCGTTCGGCGCCGGCAGGTCGCGCACCTCGACCTGCGAGCGGCCGTCCAGCCGCGCGTTGCCGAAGGCCGTCATCCACGCGCGACGCATCTCGCGCGGCGCGGTCTCGGCCAGCCGGTCGAGCACCGCGTCGCCGGGCTCCTCGTCGAAGCGCGATCCCCAGTCGTGCGCCCCGCGCAGCTTGTCGTACAGGCGCCTGGCGATGCTGCGGGCCGCGTCGCGATCCGGCATCTGCACCTCGAAGACGTTGACGCGGTTGAGGATCGGCTCGGGGATGCTGCGTTCGTCGTTCGCCGTGGCCACCCAGATCACCTGGCTGGCGTCGATCGGCACCTCGGCGAACTCGTCGGTGAAGGTGTGCGCGGTGTCGTGCTCGAGCAGGCTGTACAGCGCGCCGAGCGGGTCGTAGGCGTGCTCGCCGCGTGCCTTGTCGATCTCGTCGATCACGATCACCGGGTTCGCGTAGGCGCCGTCGACCAGCGTCTCGAAGACCTTGCCGGGGCGCGCGCCCTTCCACTGGCTGCTCGCGCCGCTGAGCACCCAGCCGGCGGTCAGGCTGCTCATGCTGACGAAGCCCATGCCGGTGCCCAGCAGCTCGGCGATCTCGCGCGCGAAGTGGGTCTTGCCGACGCCCGGCGGGCCGAGCAGCAGCATCGGCGTGATCTCCAGCGCGTCGCGGCTGTCGTGGCACAGCGCGAGCTGGCGCCTCAGGTCGTCGAGCACCTCGTGGAAGTTCGGCAACTCGTCGTAGAGATGGTGCATGGCCGGCACGCCCGAGGGCTTGACCTGGAAACGCTCCGGGCCTTTCTCGAGCATGCGCTCGTAGGTGGTGCGCAGGTGCTCGTGCTCGCGGGCCGGCAGCTTGGTCAGGCGCTGCTCGACGTCGGACGGGCGGAAGACCGCGCGCATCTGCGCGATCGGGATGCCCGAGGGCGGTGGGTTCACGGTGACCAGTTCACGGCTCGGCTGCATGGTGCGGACTCCGGACATTCGCCTGCACCGATTGAAGCAAACCGCGGGCCCGCCGCAGATCCGGAATTCGCCGGAATCGACCCCCCGATCATCGGGTGCGTGCGCAGCAGCCAGGGAGTGCGAGTGCCAATACCGGGCGCCGGTGGCGGGCCGACCCGTGACGGGACCACGGCCGCCATCGAAGGTCGACGGCCCGCGCGGCCCGTCACTTGACCCAGGCGTTCAGCTGGATGATCGGCAGCAGCACCGACAGCACGATCAGCATCACCACCGCGCCCATCGCGACGATCAGCAGCGGCTCGAGCACGGTGGCCAGCGCCAGCGCGCGCCGCTGCACCTCGGTGGAGAGCTGGCGTGCCGCGCGCTCGAGCATCAGCGGCAGCTGGCCGGTCTGCTCGCCCAGCCGCGCGAACATCGCCAGGAGCCCGGGGAAGCGTTTCTTGGCGGCCAGTGCGCTGGCCAGCGGCGCGCCTTCGCGGACCTGGGCCAGAGCCTCCAGCGCGTCGGCGCGCATCGCGCGGTTGCCCAGCGTCTCGGATGCCGCCTGCAGCGCCTTCAGGATCGGCACGCCGGCGCCGGCCAGCATCGCCAGCGTGCCGCCGAAGCGCGCTGCGTTGTAGCCGCGCGCCAGCCGGCCCAGCACCGGCAAGCGCAGCCACGCCGCGTCGAAGCGCAGGCGGAAGGCCTCGCGGCGCAGCGCGGCACCCAGGCCGACGGCCCCCGCGGCCGCCAGCAGCAGCACGAGCCAGCCCCACTGCCGCACGCCGGCGCTGGCCTGCAGCATCACCACCGTCAGCAGCGGCAGCGCACGCCGCGAGTTGCTGAAGACGCCGGCGACCTGCGGCACGACGTAGGTGACGAGGAAGACGACGATGACCAGCGCGATCAGCGAGACGATCGCCGGGTACAGCGCCGCGCCGACCAGCTTGGCGCGCAGGGACTGGCGCTCCTCGAGGTCGTCGGCCAGGCGCTCGAGCACCTGGCCCAGCGCGCCGCTCTGTTCGCCGGCGGCCACGACGGCGCAATAGACCTCGTCGAACTCGCGGGGCACGCTCGACAGGGCCCGCGCGAAGCTGCTGCCGGCATTCACCTCGCTCTTCAGGTGCGCGATGAGCTGGCGCTGACGCTCGTCCTCGGCCTCGTCGCCGAGCGCGGTCAGCGTGCGCTCCAGCGTCAGGCCGGAGGCGACGAGGCCGGCGAGCTGGCGGGTCCACACCGTCAGCGAGGCCGCCGAGAAGACTCGCGGGGCCAGCCGCGCACGCCCCCCGCCGACGGCAACCTGCACGATGGCCGTCACCTCGACGGGCACCAGCCCCTGCGTGCGCAGCATCGAGCGTGCCGCCTTCGCGTTGTCGGCTTCGATCAGGCCGTCGACCGAGTGGCCGCCGGCGTCGAGCGCCTCGTACTTGAACGCAGGCATCGTCGTCTCGTGCGCTCGGCCCTGCCGGTCAGTCGCGCGTCACGCGCAGGACTTCCTCGTGCGAGGTGACGCCGGAGGCGACGAGCCGCTCACCGTCCTCGCGCATGGGCCGCAGGCCCGCGGCCTGCGCGGCCTGCAACAGGCGGGCCTCGGGAGCGCGTTCGTGGATCAGGGCCCGCACGGCGTCGTCGGCGACCATCAGCTCGTAGACCCCCGTGCGACCCTTGTAGCCCGTGCTGCCGCAGGCAGGGCAGCCCACCGGCAGCCAGCGGCCGCGGGCGTCCTGCCGCCGGCACGCCGGGCACAGCCGGCGCACCAGCCGCTGCGCGAGCACGCCGAGCAGCGAGCTGCTCAGCAGGAAGGGTTCGACGCCCATGTCGGTCAGCCGGGTGACCGCGCTCGGCGCGTCGTTGGTGTGCAGCGTGGCCAGCACGAGGTGCCCGGTGAGCGAGGCCTGGATCGCGATCTGCGCGGTCTCGTAGTCGCGGATCTCGCCGATCATGATGACGTCCGGGTCCTGGCGCAGGATGGCGCGCAGCGCCTTCGCGAACGTCAGGTCGATCTTCGGATTGACCTGGGTCTGTCCGATGCCGGGCAGCTCGTACTCCACCGGGTCCTCGACGGTCAGCACGTTGGCACTCGCGGTGTCGATGCCCGAGAGCGCGGCGTACAGCGTCGTGGTCTTGCCCGAGCCGGTCGGCCCGGTCACCAGCACGATGCCGTGCGGCTGGCGGATCAGGTGCTCGAAGCCGGTGAGCACGTCGCCGCTCATGCCCAGGCTGGCCAGGCTGAACTTCGCATCGGTCTTGTCGAGCAGGCGCAGCACCGCGCGTTCGCCGTGCGCGCTGGGCAGCGTCGAGACGCGCACGTCGATCGCCTTGCCGCCGATGCGCAGCGAGATGCGGCCGTCCTGCGGCAGTCGCTTCTCGGCGATGTCGAGCTCGGCCATGACCTTCAGGCGGCTGATCAGCGCCGCGTGCAGCGCCTTGTTCGGCTGCACGACCTCGCGCAGCGTGCCGTCGACGCGGAAGCGCACCGCGCTGGAGCGCTCGTAGGGCTCGATGTGGATGTCGCTCGCGCCGTCGTTGGCCGCCTGCGTCAGCAGCGCGTTGAGCATGCGGATGATCGGGGCGTCGTCGGCGGCCTCGAGCAGATCCTCGACGGCCGGGAGGTCCTGCATCAGCCTCGACAGGTCGACCGCGCTCTCGACCTCGCCGACCACCGCCGCCGCGCGCGATTCGCCGCCGGCGTAGGCCTCGGCGATGCGCTGCGCCAGCGACGCGGCGGGCTCTCGCTCGAGCACCTGGACGGCATAGGCGCGCATCACCTCGGTCAGGGCGCTCGGCGGCGTGGTTTCCGCGGCCCACAGCAGCAGCTGCCGCCCGTCGTCCTCGAGCAGCACGGAGTGCGCCTTGGCGAAGGCGTAGGGCAGGGGATGTCGGGCGCCCATGCGGATCGGCCGGTCGTGCGGCGGCTCAGGGCTCGCGCGGCGGCTCGCCGGCAGGCCGCGACGGCGCGGGTGCGGGTGCGACCGGCACCGGCTCGGGCCGCATCGGCGGGATCACCGGCGCCTCGTTGATCGGCACCGCGCGGCTGGGCTGCGGCTGGGCGTCCTTCTGCACGCCGCGGATCAGGTCGTAGCGGTCCAGCGACAGGCGCTCGGTGGAGGCGGCGTCGCGCAGCACAACCGGGCGCAGGAAGACCATCAGGTTGGAGCGCTTGCGCGTGCGCGACTCGCTGCGGAACAGTGTGCCGAGGTAGGGCAGGTCGCCGAGCAGCGGCACCTTGGAGGTGGATTCCTCGAACCGATCCTCGATCAGGCCGCCGAGCACGAGGATCTGGCCGTCGTCGACCGTCACGTTCGACTCGATCGAGCGCTTGCTCGTCGTCGGGCCGGCGCCGGCCGTGCCCTGCGCCTGCGCCAGCACGTCCGAGCTCTCCTGGAAGATCGCCATGCGCACCGTGCCGCCTTCGCCGATCTGCGGCTTGATGCGCAGCGTCAGGCCGACGTCGCGCCGCTCGATGGTCTGGAACGGGTTGGTGGTGCCGGTGCCGGTGCTGGTGAACTGGCCGGTGATGAAGGGCACGTTGCGGCCGACGACGATCTTCGCTTCCTCGTTGTCCAGCGTGATCAGGTTCGGCGTCGACATGATGTTGACGTTCTGCTGCGTCTGCAGGAACTGGGCGATCGCCGCCAGCGCGTAGGTGCCGCTGAAGTTGCGGATCAGGCCGATGTTCAGCCCCGCGCCGACGCCGATCTGCCCGGCAACCGCCGCCTGGGTGATGGCGATGATGCTCGGCACGCGCGTGCCGGTGGCCAGGTTCGTACCCCCGATCAGCAGGTTGCGGTCGCCCTCGGAGCCGCTGAGGCCCTGCCACTGGAAGCCGAAGTCGGCGAGGTTCTCGCCGCCGACCTCGACGATCAGGCTCTCGATGTAGACCTGCGCGCGGCGCGTGTCGAGCTGGTCGATCATCGCGCGCACCTGCCGGTACAGCGGTTCGGGCGCCGTGATGATCAGCGAGTTGGTCGACGGATCGGCCTGCACGAAGCCGCCGGTGGACGGTTCGGCCGATGCCGCGATCGGCGCGGTCGCCGGCGTCGCGCCCGCCGCGGCCTGCGCCGCCGCCGCCGGCTGCACGGCCGGCGTGCGCGCACCGGCCTGCGCCGCCGAGGCCTGCGCGCCGAAGGCCGCTCGCAGCACCGTGGCCAGCTTGGCCGCGTCGGCGTTCTTCAGGTGGACCACCCAGATGTTGCCACCCGGCCCGGCGCCGGAGGCCGGGCGGTCCAGCCGCGCGATCGCGGCGCGCAGGCTCTGCAGGCGCGCCTGGTTCGGGGCGCGGATGATCAGCGAGTTGCTGCGGCTGTCGGCGATGACTGACGTGGTCCCGGCGACCCCGGGCGCACCGGGCACGGCTGCCGGGCTGCTGTCGGCCAGGCGCTGCACCAGCGCCGCGACATCGGCCGCCACGGCGTGCTCCAGCGGGACGATCTCGAAATCCGTCGCCGACGGCTGGTCGAGCGCCGCGATGATCGTGCCCAGGCGCTGCAGGTTCTCCGCGTAGTCGGTGATGACCAGCGCGCTCGTCCCCGGGTTGACGTTGATCGTGTTGTTGGCCGAGATCAGCGGGCGCAGGATCGGCACGAGGTTGTTCGGGTTCTCGTGCTTCAGCGTGAAGATCTGCGTGATCACCTGGCCCGCGCGGCCGGCGGCACCCTCGAGCTGGACCGTGCCGGTCTGCAGCCGGGCGTCGGCCTCCGGCACCACCTTCAGCAGGCCGGCGGTCTCGATCATCGCGAAGCCCATGCCGCGCAGCGCCGCGAGGTAGTTCAGGTAGGCCTCGCGCACCGTCAGCGGTTGCTCGCTGTAGACGGTCACCGTGCCGCGCACGCGCGGATCCACGATGATCTGCCGGTTGAGCATCGCCGCGAACGCGCGCGTGACCGCCTCGACGTCCGCGTTCACGAAGTTCAGCGTCACGCGGTTGCCTGCGGGCGCGGCGCGAACCGCCCCCTCGCCGGCCGGCTTGCGCGCGCCCTGGGCCAGTGTTGCGGGCGGCAGCATGAGCACGGCGGCCATCGCGCAGGCGACGGCGCGGTGGAGGCGGCTCGGGGTGTGTGTCATGCTCATCCGATCGTGATGACGGACCGTTTGCCCTGGCGGCGTCCGATGATGTTCAACAGGTTGTTCAGCGCGGGCTCCGAACCCTCCGCGGCGGAGGCCTCGCCGCGGAAGCGCAGGTTCGGGCCGACCCACTGGCCCTGGCCGCTGACCTGCAGCGGGCCGCCGAGGGTCGAGATCTGCAGTGTCGTCGTCCCGTCGCCGCCGGAGCGCCGCCCGCTGACGAGCACGCGGTAGCTGCCGAGTTCGTCGAGCGTGGCCACCCGCGAGGAGACGCCCTGGAGGTCGAGCACCAGCTGACCGTCCAGCTGCCATCGGCCTTGCAGCAGCTCGATGCGCGCGCCGGGGCTGGACAGTCGCAGCGTGCCGCCCAGCTGCAGGGTGTTGAACGGGGTGCCCAGGCCGGTCAGCGTCGCCGCCGGCCACTGCCCGATGCCCGCCGGCGCCGTCGGCAGCACGATGGCATGGCGGCCCAGGCCGGGCTCGATGCGGATCGTCGTCGGCCCGAACAGGCAGCACGCGTGACGCAGGGTCAGCGCCAGCGCCAACCCTTGCGGACGCAGGGTCCAGCCCATGCGCCCGGGCAGGGCCGCCGCATCGCGGCTCCCCGATCCGCCGGTGAGCACGACGATGGCACTGCCTTGCCACACGGTGCCGCGCGCCTCGGCCAGGCGGACGCGGTCGCCCGAGGCTGCCGAGACGGCCGCCGCCAGCCATGCCGCCGGCGCCGCGACGAACAGGCCGACGACGGCGCCGGCGATGGCGCCCCAGATCGCGTAGCGCAAGGCCGAGCGGCGGCGGCGTTCCCAGATCTCGCCCGACTGCTGGGTGTCCGCGAAGACGCTGGTGGCGGGCGGGACGGCACGGCTCGGGCGCAGCCGCTCGGCCCATCGGCGCAGCAGCCGGCTCATCGCACGCGCTCCCGGTGGTTCAAGGCCTGCCTCCGATGGCCACGCTGATCGTTCCGCTGAATCCCTTCGGGCCGCGTGCGAGCTGCGCCTCGACGGGTCGTGCCCGCGCCCCGCTGCGCACCTCGGCCAGCCAGGCGCGCAGGGACTCGCCGCTGACGCCGTCCAGCGTCAGCACCGCCCGGTCACCCTGGATGGCCAGCCGTGCCGAGGGTTCGAGCCGCGCACTGGCGGTGCGCAGCGCCGCGATGGACTGCGCCTCGCTGACCTGCGGCGCGGCGCGCAGCTCCCGTGTCTCGGCAGCCAGCCGGCGCATCGTCAGCAGCTGCGCCTCCAGCGCCTCGAGCCGCGCCGGTGCCTGGCCGAGCAACTTCAGCGGTGGCTGCACCGCGAAGAACCACAGCGCTGCCGAACCCAGGAGAAGGCCGGCAAAGGCGAGCAACCGGCGCTCGCGTTCCTGCAGGCCCTGCCAACGCTGCGCCAGTGCAGCCCAGAGCCGCCCGACCGCGGATGAGTCCGCGCCGCGTCGGCGCGCCGCTGCGGCGCCACTCATCGCGTCGCCGCCCTCGTCACGGAGAGTCGCCCGTCCTGGCTGGCGACGGCCCATCCCGCAGGCCGCAGCCGTTCGGTGAACTGGCGCACGTCGTCAGGGCTCCAGCCCTCGGCGGCCAGCGACAGCTGCCCGGTCTGGAAGCGCAGGCTCTGCATCGGCCCGCGGCCGTCGGGCCAGGCGGCCGACGCCACCGCGAGCATCGCCTCGAGATCACCCGCGCCCGGCCGGCCTGCCGCCGCGCGCAGCCGGTCGGTTTCGCGTTCCATCTGCGCGGCCGCGTCGACGACGACGCGCACCTGCGGGTGGGCCTCGGCCAGCAGTGCCGCCTGCGCCTGCCGCTTGCTCTCGATGGCCTGCTGCGTGCTCCACGCCCAGACGTTCACCGCGACGACCTGCAGGCCGATCAGGCCGGCGAGGCCCAGGCGCACCGGACGCCAGGCCGGTCGCATGAAGCGGCGCAGCGCGTCGCGCAGCGCCAGCGTGCCGCGGCGGCGCGGCGACAGGTCGAACTGCCGCAGGTTCCAGGTCGAGCGCGCGGCAGCCAGCAACTGGTCCGCCGGGCTTCGAACGTGAACCGGCTCGCCCAGCCATCGTTCGGCCGCCGCCGCGACGGCAGGCGGTGCGCTCCAGTGAATGGCCTGCGCCGCGGCCGCCGGCAGCAGCGCGCGGGCGAGCGTGCCGGCGATCGGCAGGCAGGCGATGCCGTTCGAGTCGGCCATCGCCACGGCCGGCTCCGGCGTGCCGCCGGCCGTGGAGGCGTCGTAGAAGTGGCCATGTGCCGGATCCCCGGGCCACAGGGACGGCACGACGCGATCGACCATCACGCCGCGGCGTTCGAAGGCGGCCAGTGCGTGCCCGATCCACGCCTTGTCGATCGCCGCGACCCAGGCACGCTCGCCGGGCGTGGCGCCCGGTGCCAGCGCGACGTGGACCTGATCGGCATCGGTCAGCAGGTTCTCCTCGAGGGCGCCCAGCAGCGCCGCGCGCAACTTCCCCTGGGGAGCTCTCGGCAGTGGCAGCCGGTGCCAGCCGACGTCGCACTCGCCGAGCACGAGGACGACCGCCTCGGAACGCGGCATGCGCGACGGTGCTGCCACTCCCTGTGCGTCGACCGACTGGCCGTCGCCGGTGCGAACCCAGAAGAACTCGGCTGGCAGGGACGAGCCCCCGCCCTCCGACCCGGCGTCCGGTTCGGTGGCGGCCGTGGCCTGAGGGCCCAGGCGCCGGCGCGGCGGAATCTGAACGACAAGGACGGACATCGGAGACGGGGTAGGGGATGCTCGATCTTCGCGCATCCGTCACCCGGACGAAGCAGGAACTCCAGGGCCTCAGCCCGCTTCATCGTAGCACCGGCAGCGCAGCCGCCTGCGACCGGGCGCACCGCGTCACCCGGGCGCCAGCTCCAGGCTGCGGCGTTCCCGGTGCAGGGTGACGACCTCTGCGCCCGGGCCACTGCCGCGGCGCATCACGAGGGATCGTTCCTCGAGCACGCGCTGCTCGAGCCGCAGGCGGCCGCTGACCTCGAAGTGCTGGGTGGACACCGCGACGCGCTGCGCGTCCGCGGTCCGGCCCGCCGGCAGCAGCGCGCCGAGCTGCTCGAGGGACTCGAACGGCTGGCGCTGCCGTTGCTGGACGATGCGCTCGGCCACACCGAGGTCGACGTCGAGCACGGCCGACAGCACCTCGCGGGGTGCGGTGTTGACGTTCACCGGCGTCGGCGAGGGGAGGATGTCCGCGCTCGCGCGCAGGCCGTCCACGACCGTCCGCTCGATGCCGAGCCAGGCCAGCTGCTCGAAGCGGCGGATCGGCAAGGGGCGCGCCGTGTCCCGCGCGCCGGCGCCAGCGGCCTGCTCGAACCAGGATGACTGAAGGGCTCCCGCGATGCGCTGGGCCGCGTCGGCGGGCAAGCCCGCGGCGGCACACAGGCGCGACAGCGTCGCGATTTCGGCCGGCAGCAGCTTGCCGTCCGGGGCCATCAGGTTGCGCAGGTTGTAGCGTGCCTGAGCGTCCGTGATGGTGCCGGCGAGGAAGGCCTCGGGACCGTCGTCGGATGTCGCCACGCCCTTCTCGGCCGCCAGGAAGGTGCTCAGCCGGGCTTCGGCCAGCGGCGTGGCCCACGGCTCGCCGGCGTGGTCGGAACTGCCGCTGCGCGCATCCTCGCGCAGGATCAGCCGCGACCAGTCCAGCGCGCCGAGCAGGATCCACCCGGCCTGCGCCCGCGCCCGCTCGGCGGCCTCGACCTGTATCGCCCGGTGCTGCTGCCACACCATGGCGCCGGACAGCGTGACGATCAGGGTCACGGCCACCATGGCCAGCAGCAGCGCGGCGCCCTTCTGGCCTCGGGCCGCGCCGCGCCGCCGGCCGGCACACGGACCGCGGACGAGGACGACATTCGGGCCGCGCACGCCTCAATACCCCGGCCCGCCGAGCAGCACGTCGCGCGTCAGCACGCCGGCCGGCAGCGTCAGCTGCAGCCGCACGGCTGTCGGCAGGGCTTCCTGCACGACGGGAGGTGCCGACGCGGGCGCCGCCGCAGGCGGCGCCAGATCCGCGCTGCTCTGCGCGTTGCTCCAGCCGTTGCCACGATAGAAGTAGACCTGCAGCGACTGCACGTCGTCGAGCGCGCGCAGCGTGCCGGGCTCTCCCCCGAGCAACTGCAGGCTGCGCAGCCATTGCTCCTGCAGGTCGGCCGCCCGGGTCAGCGGCGGGCCGGACCAGCGCCAGAGCGCGCCGCCGCGCAGCGTCCAGGCGACGAGCTGGATGCCCTCCGGGGTCTCGCGCGTCAGGCGCAGGCTCGCGCCGTCGAAGCTCAGCGCCGGAGCGCCGGCGCCCTGCTGCACGGCCAGGAGGTCCCGCTCCCACTGCGCGAGGACGGTGCCCAGCCTCACCGTGCGGTCCATCGCCGCCTGGCTGATCTCGCGCGTGCGCGACATGCCGTCGATGCCGCGCCAGGCCAGCGCCGACAGGACCGCCATGATCGCCAGTGCGACCAGCACCTCGACGAGGGTGAAGCCGTTGCGGCGATGGCGGGCCGCCGCCGCGCGGCCTCGGATCGCGACGGGTTGCCGAGCGTGCATGCCGACCTAGTAGCGTCCCAGCACCGTCGAGACGTTCGACAGCGTGCGCCCGCCCTCGTCGGCGACGATCGCATCGACACGACGGAAGTTCGGGTTCGGCGTCGGCCGGGTGACCAGCGTGCCCTGGTACGTACGGCCCAGCTGCTCGCAGGAGAAGCGCGCGTCGCCGACGCCGGGGAACTGCCGGGCCAGCCGGAGCGCGGCGAGCTCGTTCTCGGCGCACCACTGGGCGGCCATCACGTCGGCCAGGCGCTGGGCGTTGTCGGCGACGGCGCCCGCCGCGCGCATGCCCGCCGCCAGCGTGACCGCCAGGATCGACAGCGCGACCAGCACTTCGATCAGCGTGAAGCCTGCCGCCGGGACGCGGCCCGCCCGGGCCGTCGTCATCGGGAGGGCTCCTCACCTGGCGCGGTGACGACGGTGAACGGGCCGAGGCCGTCGGTGGCCAGTTCCAGTCGACGGTCGCCCAGCCGAAGCAGCAACCGCTGCGGGCCGATGAAGGGCTCCGGTCCGAGTTGCAGCGCACGCGCGCCGAGCAGGTCCACTTGGGTGTCGCGGTCGAGCCAGCGCGACGGCATGCTGATGCCGGGGGCCAGCCCGACGAAGCGGAAGTCAGCCGCCTCCGGCCCGGCGGCGCCCGGTGCATCGGCCGCTCGCACCGGCGCCCACGCGACCGCCACGCCCGAGACCCGCGACTCGGCACGCGCGGACTCGAGCAGCACGGCCAGCCGGTCGGCCTCCTGGTCGAGACGGGCCGCCTGCGGGTCGCGAATCGCCAGCGTCACCAGCGCCGTGGCCACGCCGACGATGGACAGGACGAGCAGCAGTTCGATCAGGGTGAACCCGGCGCTGCCGGGCCCGCGGTTCGGCCGCGACGCGGCCGCCCTCGCGGGCTCACTGCCAGGAACCCACATCCGCGTCGTTGCCCTCGCCGCCGGCCTTGCCGTCGGCACCGAAGCTGAAGACGTCGATTTCGCCGTGCAGGCCCGGGTTCGCATACTGGTACGGCTGGCCCCACGGGTCTTTCGGCAGCTTGTCCAGGTACGGGCGCCAGTTCGACGGGATGGTCCCGGCGGCGGGCCGGCGCACGAGCGCCTCGAGCCCCTGTTCGGCGCTCGGGAAGCGCTGGTTGTCCAGCTTGTACAGCTTCAGCGCCTGCATCAGGTTGTTCACGTCGGTGCGGGCCGCCGTCACCTTGGCCTCGCCGGCGCGGTCCAGCACGTTCGGGGCGATCAGAGCCGCCAGCACGCCGATGATGACCAGCACGACCAGGATCTCGATCAGCGTGAAGCCGCGGACGGCGCTGCGGGAGAAGGAGCGGTTCATTTCCGGCTTATCGGCGAAGGTCGCCGGATCATAATCCGTCGATGTTGTCGCGATGGCTGTCGTTCGTGGTCTGGGCGCTCGTCGGGGGCACGGCGATGGTCTGGCTGCTCGCGATATCGGCGCGCCCCAGCGCCGTGCCCGCGCACGCCGTGGCCGTCGACACGACGCCGTCGCTGCGCGGCGACCTGTCCCGGCTGATGGGCGCCGATCCACCGCCGGTCGAGCAGGCCGAGCCGGTCGCGGTGACCGACGCGCGCTTCAAGTTGATCGGGGTCGTCGCGGCACGGCCTGGGTCGGAACAGGGCTCGATCGCGCTGATTGCGGTGGATGGCAAGCCGCCGCGGGCCTTCAAGCTCGGTGCGACGGTCGATGGCGACCTGGTGCTGAAGGCGGTGCGCGCCCGGGGCGCCGAGCTGGGCCCGAGTGGTGGCGCGGTTGCGGTCATGCTCGACCTGCCGCCGCTCGCGCCGGCGGCGACGGGTACTCTGCCACCCGCCGGCACGCCCTCCGCC
>ERZ761607.3339-NODE-3339-length-15732-cov-6.324743_pt1 | contig 15732 bp, 14 predicted proteins | sample MGYA00511164_ERZ761607 | MGnify/ENA primary metagenome ERZ761607 (study PRJEB28899, sample SAMN02445080) | bioreactor sludge metagenome | biome: EBPR sludge | place: Australia: Brisbane, Thorneside Wastewater Treatment Plant | collected 2011-06-22 ...
GGACTTCGACATGGCCGAACGGCTGGCGGGCGCCGCCCGCGTAACGCGTACCGGCCAGGGCTTCGACGCCCACCGCTGGGGTCCCGGCGAAGCGGTCTGGCTGTGCGGCGTTCGCATCGATCATGACCAGACCCTGGTCGGCCACTCCGACGCTGACGCCGGCCTACATGCCCTGACCGACGCCATCCTGGGCGCTATCGGCGAGGGCGACATCGGCGACCACTTCCCGCCCACCGATCCAAAGTGGAAGGGCGCGGCCAGCGACCTGTTCCTCAGGCACGCCGCCGGTCTGGTGGCGGCGAAGGGCGGGCGGCTGATCAACGTGGACGTGACGCTCGTCTGCGAGCGGCCGAAGATCAAGCCGCACCGCCAGGCCATGCGCGAGCGACTCGCGGAGATCCTCGATCTGCCGCTGGACCGGGTGTCGGTCAAGGCGACCACGACCGAGGGCATGGGCTTTACCGGTCGCGGCGAAGGGCTGGCCGCCCAGGCGCTGGCGACGGTCGAAACACCGGCCTAGTCGGCGGTCAGGTTCCGCCACAGGGCGCCGATGAGATTGGTGTAGTCGTCGGTCCATGGCTTTGTCCCGCGCGGATCCGCGGGGGCCCAAAACCCTTCCGCTTCATACGGGGCCAGGGCCGTCCGGGTCTTGCCGACGATGATGACGTCCTCGCTGGACTCCCAGTAGCGCACATTCTGGCCGTCCTGCCGGTATTCCTGCAGCAGGGGATAGCCGCCGGCGGCCAGGGCCACGGCGGCGGCGGGGGTCTTGAGCTCCAGATGGCGGTTGGACAGGTGCAGGACCAGCACGCCGTCCGGCTTGAGCTTGGCCAGATAGCTCCTCACCGCCTCCACCGTCAGCAGATGGGCGGGGATGGCGTCCGACGAGAAGGCGTCGATCAGGAGGATGTCGAAGACTCCGTTCGGCTGCTTCTCCAGCGTCAGGCGGGCGTCACCCAGGACATAGTCGACCCGACCGGCGGCGCATTGGCTGGTGTAGGTGAAGTCGCCTCTGGGTCCCGAGATGTCGATCACCAGCGGATCGATCTCGAAGAAGGTGAGGTGGTCGCTCTTTCGGACGTAGCTGGCGACCGAGCCTGTGCCGAGACCCACGGCGCCGACCCGCATCGCCGGCCGGATCGCCTGGGTCATGGTGAAAACCTGGCCGATCGGCGTCTCGGCCGCGTAGTAGACCAGCGGCTTGCAGCGGAAGCGGCCTTCGGGCGCCTGGGCGCCGTGCAGGGTCGTGCCGTGGGCGAGCAGACGCAGGTCGCCGCCCAGCTCCGGAGCGCCGTAGGCGGTCTGACGGAGCACGCCGAAGAAGGAACGCTGGGAGCTGAGCTCGGTGGCCGTGTCGCTGACCGTGTGGGCTCCGATCGACAGGGTCGCCAGCAGGATCGTGAACAGGATGCCGCGCTGGCGCAGGATGAAGGCCGCCACCAGACCGACCGCCAGCATGGTCTTCAGGGTGGTGAAGCGGTCGAAGGTCAGGAAGTCGCGGACCACGTCGTCCATGGCGGCGGCGCCGAGGGTGGCGAGCAGGCCGGCGATGAAGACGCCCGTCTCCCACTCGCTCATCCGACCCCAGCGCCAGGGCCTCGCCAGGCCGGCCAGGACCAGCACCAGCGGATACTCGGCGACCCAGTCGAACACCTGCGGGGCGACGACGGCGTTGAAGGCCCCGCCCACGACGCCGCCTATCGAAAGGCAGAGGTAGAAGACCGTCAGATGCGCCGGATCTGGTCGCCGCGCGACCAACGCCTGGTGGCAGACCAGCGCCGACAGAAAGAAGCACGACAGGTGCACCAGCAACTGCAGCCAAAGCGCGGCGCCCTGCTGCGGCAACAGAAAGACGCAGGTCGGCAACGCCGCGCCCTGCAGCAGAAGCCCCCAGTATGGAGAGATCAACGGCTTTGACTGGAAGGCGATGATGAAGGTGGCCAGGTAGAGCGCCAGCGGCAGCACCCACAGGAAGGGCGCGGACGCGACATCTGTCGCCAGATGGGTGGTGACCCCGAGCATCAGGCTGGATGGAATGGCCGCCAGTCCCACCCAGACCAGGCGCTCGCGCCAGCTGGGCGCGGCCGTTTGCGAAACGGCCGCCTCGACGCCGGCGCGGTCGGTCGCTTGCGAGGATCGCCAGACCAACAGCGCCAGAGCCGCGAGCAGGGCGACGAAGAGACCGTAGCCGCCCGTCCAGGCCAGCCGTTGCGCCTGCAAGGTCAGAAGCGGCTCCATGGCGATCGGATAGGCCAGCAGGGCCAACAGGCTGCCGAGATTGCTGGCGGCGTAGAGGGCGTAGGGCTCCTTTGCGCCCTCCCCCTTCACCACCCGGGCGTGCCAGGCCTGCACGAGCGGCGCCGTGGCCGACAGGATGGCGAACGGCAAGCCGATCGAGACGGTCAGCACGCCCAGCAGCCACAGGATCGGCATGGTCGAGGACGGCTCCCCGAGCAGGCCGCTGATCCGCAGCGGCAGAAGCAGCCCGGCCAACGCCAGGGCGGCGATGTGGACGACGATCTGTCGCCGGACCGAGCTGATTGTCTGCAGGAAGTGGGCGTAGCCGTAGCCGACCAGCAGCGCCGTCTGGAAGAAGGCCATGCTGGTGTTCCACACCGCCGGCGAGCCGCCGAGCATGGGCAGCACCAGTTTGGCCACCATCGGCTGGACCATGAACACCAGCGCGGCGCTGGTGAAGACGGCGATCACGAACAGCGGGGGGGTCGTGGCCGGTGCGGCGCGATCGCCGGCGGACATGTCGGTCATGGCGCTCGAATCGGGCTTGATAGTCGGAGACGACGGATGTTGCGTGCATTCCGCGCCCAATGACCAGACCCGGAGCCCCGCCGCCATGTTTCCCGTCGACGTCCAGACCCATGCCCGTCTGCTCATCGACGAGGTCCGGGACCGGCATCTGCGGGTGGTGACGGCCGAAAGTTGCACCGGCGGGCTGGTGGCCGCGGCGATCTGCTCGATCCCGGGGGCGTCGGACATCTTCGACCGCGGCTTCGTGACCTACACCAACCGCGCCAAGGAGGAGATGCTGGGCCTGCCGGGCGACTTGATCGCCGACTTCGGAGCCGTGTCCGAACCGGTGGCGCGGATGATGGCCGAAGGCGCGCTGAAGCACTCCCGCGCCCATATCGCCGTGGCCATCACCGGGGTGGCGGGACCCGGCGGCGGCTCGCCGATGAAGCCGGTTGGCACCGTGCACCTGGCGACCGCCCGCAGCACGGCCGGCATCCGCCACCGGCACGAGGTCTTCGACGGCCCAGACCGCTGGGATATCCAGATGGCCGCCGTGGCGATGGCGCTGCAGATGATGCGGGAAGCGCTCTGAGGCGTTTCGTGCTTCGACACGCGCCTGCGGCGCTGCTCAGCCTGACAAAGGAAGTAGAGTTCTGATCACGTCATCCTGAGCAGCCGCAAAGCGGCGTGCCGAAGGACGCACGGCCTCACCCCGCCCCGTACAGCGCCTTCGCCCGGGCGTCGAAGCAGGCGATCAGCTTGTCCACCGCGTGATTGAAGTTGGCGTTCAGCAGGCGGTCGAGGAAGCCGACCTTGAACTCGAAGTCGATCTCGAACTCGACGCAGCAGCCCTGGTCGTGCGGCAGGAAGCGCCAGCGATTGCTGAGCCGCCGGAACGGGCCGCTGATCAGGGAGACGTCGATGGTCCGCGCCGCCGCGTCGCGGCGGACATGGGTCGAGAACCGCTCTCGGAGGAATGAAAAGCCGACGCCGGCCTCGGCGTCCAGCGAGGTCACGCCGCCCCCCTCATCCCGCCGGTTCCAGGTCCGCAGCGAGGTGATCCAGGGCACGAACTGCGGATAACGCTCGACGTCGCCAACCAGCTCGAACAGCTGATCGGGCGTGTAGGGCAGGATGCGGGTTAGCCGGTGCTTCAAAAATCCCCCGATCCGTCTTCCCGGCGCAGGCCGGGATCCAGGTTCAGCCTCTGAATCGGCGAGTCGCCCGCGGCTGTCGCGCCCTTTGATGTGGGCCCCGGCCTTCGCCGGGGAAACGGAGATTTGTTAGCCCGCCGCGTCCTTCGCCTCGCGGGCGGCCTTCAGCCGGGCGAAGTCCTCGCCGGCATGGTGCGACGAGCGCGTCAGCGGGCTGGCGGAGACCATCAGGAAGCCCTTGGCGCGCGCGATCTGCTCGTAGGCCTGGAATTCCTCGGGCGTCACGAACCGGTCGACCGCCGCGTGCTTGCGCGTCGGCTGCAGGTACTGGCCGATAGTGATGAAGTCGACACCGGCGGAGCGCATGTCGTCCATCACCTGCATGACCTCTTCCTTGGTCTCGCCCAAGCCGACCATCAGGCCGGACTTGGTGAACCGGCGCGGGTCGCGCTCCTTCACCTTGTCCAGCAGGCGCAGCGAATTGTAGTAGCGCGCGCCGGGCCGGATCGAGAGGTAGAGCCGGGGCACGGTCTCCAGGTTGTGGTTGAACACGTCCGGGGCGGAGTCGATGACCACCTCGGCCGCACCGTCCTTGCGCAGAAAGTCGGGCGTCAGGATCTCGATGGTGGTGTCCGGCGCGCAGGCGCGGATCGCGGCCACCGTCTCGGCGAAATGCCGAGCGCCGCCGTCGAACAGATCATCCCGGTCGACCGAGGTGATGACGACATGCTTGAGGCCCATCTTCGCGACGGCCTCGGCCACGCGGCGCGGCTCGTCCGGGTCCAGCTGGTTGGGCTTGCCGGTGGTGACGTTGCAGAACGAACAGGCCCGCGTGCAGATCTCGCCCATGATCATCATGGTCGCGTGCTTCTGAGTCCAGCACTCGCCGATGTTGGGACAGGCCGCTTCCTCGCACACGGTCACCAGCTTGTGCGAGCGGACGATGTCGCGCGTCTCGCTGTAGCCTGCCGAGCCCGGCGCCCGCACGCGCAGCCACTCGGGCTTGCGCAGCAGCGGGGTGTCGGGGCGGTTCTGCTTCTCGGGATGGCGCGGGCGCGCCTTCAGGGTGTCGATCACCGTGGCCATGGGCCTTAGATCGGCTTTCCGGGCCGAAGGATCAAGCTCGGCGGTGCAGGTTGCAGCGCTTTGCATGGTTCGTGACGCCGGCCTGGAAGCCGGCTCCTCACCATGACGAATTCAGTAGAGCCCGCCCACCTTCGTCATCCTGAGGAGCGAGCCTCAAGCGAGCGTCGCGAAGGACGCAGCGCGCCAACGGCGCGAAAGCCGTTGCGAGCCGCCAACGAAGCAACGAACACTGCTGCCGATGCGTCGTCTGTTCGTCCTCGCCGGCCTGTTGTTGCTGCTCGCCGGCTGTGGCGGCGCGGACAGCCGCGCTCCGTTCACCGACAGCCGCATCCCGCCCTCGCTCGGTCCGCGCTTCTGGGCGCCGGAAGGCTGGGCCTGGGGCCTGATCGGCGTCGGCGACGCGCCGGTGCAGCGCTATGGCGTCTCGAGCACCGTGGGCACGCCGCGCGGCAACATCCTGATCCTGTCCGACGATCGCGAGATCGCCGAGGCCTGGTTCGAGACGGCCCGCGACCTGAATACGATGGGCTATTCGGTGTGGGTGCTCGAACGCGCCGGACAGGGCGGCTCGGCCCGGTATAGCGGCGGCCCGCGCGACCTGATCCACGCCCCGACGTTCGACGACGACGTCGCCGCGACCAAGGCGCTGGCGCGCAGCATTGTCACTGCGGACAGCGAGACGCCGCTGACCGTCGTCGGCCAGGGGGTTGGGGCGCTGATCGCCCTCAGGGCCGTACAGACCGGCGCGCCGGCGGCGGCGCTGGTCCTGTCGAGCCCGAACCTGAAACCCGACGGCGCCCTGCCTGGCTGGCCGCAATGGCTGATGAAACTCGGCGCCGGTCGCCTGCCGGCCGGTGTCGGTCAGGGCTGGAAGCGCGAGGGGCCCGATGATTTCAAGGCCGGCAGGACCCAGGACCGCCAGCGCGGCGCAGTCCAGTTGGCCTGGCAGACCGCGAACCCCGACTTGCGCATGGGCGGCCACAGCCTCGGCTGGACGGCTGGGTTCGCGGCGCTGGCGAAGGCTGCGGAGGGCCGCCTCTCATCCACCAGGACGCCCACGCTGATGATGGCCGGGGGCGACGCGAATATCGCCGACAGGGGCGTGGCGGCCTGCGAGGTGATGCCGGCCTGCACGCTCGGAGGCGTGGTCAACCGCCCGTCCAAGCCGGTCGGCGCGAGCCTTTTTCTGGCGCCAGACGATACCCGGACTTGGTGGCTGCGGCGGCTGACCTGCCAAGCGCCAGAGCATCCGCACCTGCCGGCGCCCGACCGTGAAGTGGTTTGCCCGATCGAGGGGTGAGCTTGCCCCTTGGATCACCGATTGTGACAGTTCTTTTCAAGTCGGGGGATGACGGCTAGCTTCGCGCCCACGATACTGGTGGGAAACATAGGGGAGTTTCGCCCACATGCCGCGTGCTTACGATGCGCAGGCCTGCGAGCGGTCGCTGTTTGACGCGCTGCTCGACGCCCGCGACCGATACGGGGCCAAGAAGCCGATCCTCGAGGATCAGGACCGCAATCCGCTCAGCTACACCGACCTGATCCGCGCCAGCTTCGCGCTCGGCCGCAAGATCGCGGGGTTCACCAGCAAGGGCGAGAATGTCGGGGTGCTGCTGCCGTCCGGTTCGGGCGTGGTGGTCACCTTCTTCGGCCTGCATGCCTTCGGCCGCGTGCCGACCATGCTCAACTTCACCGCCGGACTGCGGAACCTGAGGGCCGCCTGCAAGCTGGCCAATGTGAAGACCGTGCTGACCGCCCATCGCTTCATCGAGCAGGGCAAATTGCACGACCTGGTCGACGCCATCGAGGCCTCTGGATGCAAGATCGTCTACCTGGAAGAGGTCCGGGAGACCATCGGCCTGGCCGACAAGCTGTACGCGGCGGCCGCCGGCCTGCTGCCGCGCCGATTCCGAGCCGAGCTGAAGCCGGACGACAAGGGCGTGATCCTGTTCACCTCCGGCAGCTTCGGCGCGCCGCGCGGCGTGGTGCTGAGCCACCGCAACCTGGTGGCCAACGCCCACCAGGTCGAGTCGCACATCGAGCTCGACCAGACCTGGGTGATGTTCAACCCGCTGCCGACCTTCCACTGCTTCGGCCTGACCGGCGGCGTCCTGCTGCCGCTGCTGACCGGCATGAAGGCGTTCCAGTATCCCTCGCCGCTGCACATCAAGCAGATCCCGCCGCTCATCAAGGACAGCGGCGCCTCCATCCTGCTGGCGACGGACACCTTCGTGAACCAGTATGCCCGTTCGGCCGAGGCCGATGAGCTGTCGGGCCTGCAGTTCATCGTCTGCGGCGCCGAGAAGGTGCGTGAGGAAACTCACAACCTGATCGCCGAGCGCTTCAACGGCGTGCCCGTGCTGGAAGGCTACGGCGCGACGGAAGCGGCGCCGGTTGTGGCGGTCAACAAGCCGACCGACAACCGTCGCGGCACGGTCGGCGGCCTGCTGCCCGGCATGATCGCGCGTCTCGAACCGGTCGAGGGGATACCGGAGGGCGGCCGGCTGTATCTGAGCGGCCCGAACGTCATGAGCGGCTACCTGCGCGAGGACGGCGGCGTCGACGCTCCGGAGGGCGGCTGGCACGACACCGGCGACGTGGTCACCCTGTCGGCGGACGACTGGGTCACCATCAAGGGCCGAGTGAAGCGCTTCGCCAAGATCGGGGGCGAGATGGTCTCCCTGACCGCCGCCGAGGATCTGGCCAGCGCGGTATGGCCGGACGGCCGACACGCGGTGATCTCGATGCCCGACAAGAAGAAGGGCGAGAAGCTGGTCCTGTTCACCGACCGGCCCGACGCCGACGTCGCGCCGCTGGTCGCCCACGCCCAGTCGATCGGGGCCCCGGAATTGGCCGTGCCCCGACGGATCATCCGCATTCAGGAAGTCCCCGTGTTGGGCACCGGCAAGACCGACTATGTCGCCATCCAGAGGATGGCCGAGACGGACGCCCGCGCGGCGGCGTAGGGTCCCATGGGAGGCGAACGATGAACCGTCTGGCCGGCTTCGCGCCGCAAGTGCTGAGCCTCCTGCGTATCGCGGCGGCGCTTTCGTTCCTGTCGCACGGAACCATGAAACTGTGGGCGTTTCCGGCGGCACAGCCCGGCGCGCCCGATCCCCTGCCCGCGATCATCGTCTTCGCGGCCTGGCTGGAGGTCGTCGGCGGCGCCCTGCTGGCGGTGGGCCTGTTCACGCGGATCGTGGCCTTCGTGCTGTCTGGCATGATGGCCGTGGCCTTCTTCATGGCCCACGTGGCTCAGGGCGGCGTCGTGCCGGCGCTGAACGGCGGCGAGGCGGCCTATCTGTTCTGCTTCATCTTCCTGTACCTGGCCTGCGCCGGCGGCGGGGCCTGGAGCGTGGACGCGGCCCGCAACAAGGGCTGAGCCTCGCCTTGATCCGCTCTGCCCTCGCGCTGCTGGCGGCGTGCGCCCTGCTCGCCGCCTGCGGCAAGGGCGATGTCGCGCGCGAACCTGACGGCGGCTGCGCCGGCGTCGGCCGCGCGACGGCGAGCTTGCCCGGCGCCAGGGCCATGACCTACGCCGTCAGCCGCGGCGGACGGCCGCTGCGCCTGCATGTGATCCCGGCGGCGATCGGCAAGGGACCGCGCCCCGCGATCCTGCTGTTCTTCGGCGGCGGCTGGCGGACGGGCGATGTCGCCTCGCTGGAGGGCCAGGCCCGCGCCTTCGCGGCCCAAGGCTACGTCGCGGTGCTGGCCGACTACCGGATCCAGTGCCGGGACGGCACGACTCCGTTGGACGCCGCTGTCGACGCTCGCCGCGCCTTTCGCTGGCTCCGCGAACATGCCGGGGAGCTCAACATCGATCCCGCCCGCATCGTGCTGGGGGGCGGCTCGGCCGGCGGCCAGATGGCGCTCTACGCAGCCCAGAAGGCCAAGCGCGGCGAAAAGCCCGCCGCGCTCATTCTGTTCAATCCGGTGGTCGATCTCATCGGGCCGGCGCGCTGGTGGCAGAAGCCGCTCGCCCGCGGAATCTCGCCCGCCGCCCTTCCCGTCGACGGCTTGCCCCCGACCCTCATCGTCCACGGCGAGGCCGACCGCATGGCGCCGATCGCCGGCGCGCGCGCCTTCTGCGACAGGGCGTGGGAAGAGGGTTCGGTCTGCGTGGTCCGAGGCTATCCCGGGCGCGACCACGGCTTCTACCAGGACCGCCGGCCCGGCGCGGACGGCGCGACCTCGCCCTACGACGACACGCTCGCCCGCGCGCTCGACTTCCTGACCCGCACGGCCGTCACCGATCCGGACCGGCGGCCGACGCGCTGAGGGCTATAGGTGCAGGACGCGCTGCCAGGCGTCGAGCGAGGCCTCGTGCATGGCTTCCGACATGGTCGGGTGCGGATAGACGATGCCGTGCATCTCTTCCTCGGTGGCCTCAAGCGTGATCGCGGTGACATAGCCCTGGATCATCTCGGTGACCTCATGGCCGATCATGTGGGCCCCGATCAGCGCGCCGGTTTTCGCGTCGAAGATCGTCTTTACGAAGCCCTCGATCTCGCCGGCGGCGACGGCCTTGCCGTTCACGCGGAACGGGAAGCGGCCGACCTTCACCTCGAGGCCCTGCGCCTTGGCGGCCTGTTCGGTCACGCCGACGGAAGCGACCTGCGGCTGGGTGTAGGTGCAGCCGGCGATCGGCGAATGGACGTTGGGCGTCTTGAAGCCGGCGATGTACTCCGCCGCGTGAATACCCTCGTGACTGGCCTTGTGAGCCAGCCAGGGCGCGCCGGCGCAGTCGCCGATGGCGTAGAGGCCCTTCACATTGGTCTGGCAATGGCCGTCGATGACGATGTGGCCGCGGTCGAGCGTGACGCCCAGCGCTTCCAGGCCGATGCCGTCGGTGTTGGCGGTGATCCCGACCGCCGAGATGCAGACCTCGCCCTCCAACGTCTCGGCCTTGCCGCCGGCCTCGATCGCCACGGACACGCCCTTGGCGGTCTTGGAGACCTTCGTCACCTTGGCGCCGACGCGGAACTTGATGCCGCGTTTCTCGAAGGCCTTCCGGGCGGCCTTGGAGACCTCCTCGTCCTCGACCGGCATGATGCGGTCGACGGCCTCGACCACCGTAACATCCGAGCCCAATGCCCTGTAGAAGCTCGCGAATTCCAGACCGATCGCGCCCGAACCGATCACCACGAACGACTTGGGCAGCCTCTTGGGCGCCAGCGCCTCGCGATAGGCCCAGATGCGGTCGCCGTCGGCCTCAAGACCGATCTGCGGCAGGCTGCGGGCGCGGGCGCCGACGGCCAGGATCACGCCTTTCGACGCCTGCACGACACGCTCGCCGCCGGCCTTCAGCTTGATCTTCACGGCCGGCGCCGCCCCGCCCTTCTGAAGCACGGCGTCACCCTCGATCACCTCGATCTTGTGCTTCTTCATCAGGAAGGCGACGCCCTTGTTCATCGTCGAGGCCACCCCGCGCGAGCGCTGGATGATGGCGTCGAAGTCGAACGCGGCGCCTGCAGCGGACAGGCCGTAGTCCTTGAGGTGCGACAGGCTCTCGAACTTCTCGCCGCTCTTCAGCAGCGCCTTGGTCGGGATGCAGCCCCAGTTCAGGCAGATGCCGCCCAGCGCCTCGCGCTCGACGATGGCGGTCTTCAGGCCCAGCTGGCTGGCGCGGATGGCGGCGACATAGCCGCCGGGGCCCGAACCGATGACGATGACGTCGAAGTCGCTCAAGGGATCACTCCGGAATGCAGATCTGACGGCTCAGGCGGCGCGAACGCCTAGACGATCATCGTCAGAGGATCTTCGATCAGCGGCTTGAAAACAGACAGGAACCGGGCGCCGATCGCGCCATCGACGACGCGGTGGTCGCAGGTCAGGGTGACGGTCATCACCGTGGCCACGGCCAGCTGTCCGTTCTTGACCACCGGCCGCTGCTCGCCGGCCCCGACGCTGAGGATGCAGGCCTGCGGCTCGTTGATGATCGAAGCGAAGGCCTTGATGCCCATCATGCCCATGTTGCTGATCGAGAAGGTGCCGCCCTGGAATTCCTCGGGCTTCAGCTTCTTGTCGCGGGCGCGGGCCGCCAGATCCTTGGCCTCCACCGCGATCTGGGCCAGGCCCTTGGTCTCGGCGGCGCGGATGATCGGGGTGATCAGGCCGCCGTCGATGGCCACGGCCATGGCGATGTCCGCGTGGTGGTGGATGGCGAGGCCTTCCGGCGTGTAGCTGGCGTTGGCCTCCGGCACGCGCTTCAGGGCGGTGGCGACCGCCTTGATGACCATGTCGTTGACGCTGACCTTCACGCCATCTTTTTCCAGCAAGGCGTTGATTTTGCTCCGCGCCGCCAGCAGGGCGTCCAGCTCGACATCGATGGTCAGCGGGAAGTGCGGCACGTCGCGGAAGCTGTCGGTCATGCGGCGGGCGATGGTTTTGCGCATGCCGTCCAGCGGGACGAGGTCGTAGCTGCCGGGCGCAATGCCCATCTGCTCCAGGGACTGGGCCTGCCGGGGTGCGGCGGCGGCCGGCGCGGCGGCCGGCTGCGCCGAAGGCGCGGCGGCGGGGGCCTTCCCGCGCGCGGCGTCGACGTCGGCCTTGATCACGCGGCCATGCGGGCCGGTGCCCTTGATGGCGCCGAGGTCCAGGCCGGCGGCCTGGGCCAGGCGGCGTGCCAGCGGTGAGGCGAAAACCCGGTCGCCCGAGGCGGCCACGGGCGCGGGCGCAGGCGCGGCTGGAGCAGGAGCAGGCGCCGGAGCCGCGGCGGGCGCGGACCTGGGCGCTTCAGCGGCCTTCGGCGCCTCGGCCTTCGGCGCGGGGGCTTCGCCCTCCCCGGCCAGGCGCGCGATCGGCGCGTTGACCTTCACGCCCTCGGTGCCGGCGTCGACCAGGATGGCCTCGACCACGCCTTCGTCGACGGCCTCGACCTCCATCGTGGCCTTGTCGGTCTCGATCTCGGCGATGACGTCGCCGGCCTTGACGGTGTCGCCGGCCTTCACGTGCCACTTGGCGAGGGTGCCCTCCTCCATGGTCGGAGACAGCGCGGGCATCAGGATTTCGATCGACATCAGGCTTCCCTGGAAAGATGGGCGAGGGAGGCTCCATGGTCCTCCCAGTTCTGGCCGTCGAAGGCCTCGATGCGGAGGTCGAGGCCGTCCACGGAGTCGAGACAGCGGCCGTTGACCGACCAGCCGTCCGGGTTCGAGCGCGGGCGGTAGAAACTCTTGATCCCGCACAGCTTGCAGAAGGTGTGGCGGGCGACGCCGGTGTTGAAGGTGTAGGTGGTGAGGACGTCCGCGCCTGACAGCAGCCGGAACCGGCTCTCGGGCACGATCACATGCACAAAGCCGGTCTTTTCGCACATCGAGCAGTTGCAGGACTGCGCCTCGACGACGGCCGGAAGGGCCGCCTCGAACCGCACGGCGCCACAATGACAGCCGCCTGAACGCCAGGAGAGAGTGTCAGACATTCCAACACCCGATCATCCCCGCGAAGGCGGGGACCCAAGCTGACTCGGCGGCTGTGAAGCGACCGCTTGGATTCCCGCCTTCGCGGGAACCATCGGTATGGAGGTCGGTCATCACCGGTAGCAAACCGCCTTGGCCGCCTTGACGATCTTGTCGACCGACGGCAGCGACAGGGCTTCGAGGTTGGCGGCGTAGGGCAGCGGGACATCTTCCTGGCAAACCCGCAGCGGCGGGGCGTCCAGGTGGTCGAAGGCGTGCTCGACGACGCGGGCGACGATCTCGGCGCCGACGCCCATCGGGCCCCAGCCTTCCTCGGCGCTGACCAGGCGGTTGGTCTTGCGCACGCTCTGCAGGATGGTCTCGTGGTCGAGCGGGCGCAGCGTGCGCAGGTCGATGACCTCCGCCTCGATGCCCTCCGCGGCCAGTTCCTCGGCCGCCTTCAGCGCCAGGCCGACCATGCGGCTATGGGCGGTGATGGTGACGTGCGAGCCCTCGCGGCGGACCTTGGCCTTGCCGATCGGCACGATCCAGTCGTCGACTTCGGGGAGCTCGAACTCGACGCCGTACATCATCTCATGTTCGAGGAAGACGACGGGGTTCGGGTCGCGGATGGCGGCCTTGAGCAGGCCCTTGGCGTCGGCGGCGTCGTACGGGGCGATGACCTTCAGGCCGGGAATCTGGGCGTACCAGGCGCTGTAGTCCTGGCTGTGCTGGGCGCCGACGCGGGCGGCCGCGCCGTTGGGGCCGCGGAACACGATCGACGAGCGGATCTGGCCGCCCGACATGTAGAGCGTCTTGGCGGCCGAGTTGATGATGTGGTCGATGGCCTGCATGCCGAAGTTCCAGGTCATGAACTCGACGATCGGCTTGAGGCCCGCCATCGCCGCGCCGACCGCCAGGCCGGCGAAGCCGTGCTCGGTGATCGGGGTGTCGATGACGCGGCGGGGGCCGAACTCCTGGAGGAGTTCACGCGAGACCTTGTAGGCGCCCTGGTACTGGGCGACCTCCTCGCCCATCAGGAACACGTCGCCGTCGCGGCGCATCTCCTCGGCCATGGCGTCGCGCAGGGCGTCACGGACGGTGATCTTGATCATCTTCGTCCCGGCGGGGATTTCGGGGTCGTTGAGGGGTTTCGGTGCGGCCTTCGAGACGGCCGCTGGCGCGGCCTCCTCAGGCTGACGAACCGTGGGGACGGGGCTACCCTTTGCGTCATCCTGAGGAGCCGGCGCAGCCGGCGTGTCGAAGGACGCACCTTCAGAGCCCAGACGGGCGATCGGGGTGTTGACCTTCACGCCTTCGGTCCCCGCGTCCACCAGCAGCGCGCTGATCACGCCCTCGTCGACGGCCTCCACTTCCATGGTCGCCTTGTCGGTCTCGATCTCGGCGATGACGTCGCCGGCCTTGACGGTGTCGCCGGCCTTCACGTGCCACTTGGCGAGGGTGCCCTCCTCCATGGTCGGAGACAGGGCGGGCATCAGGATCTCGACCGAACTCACTGGGCCGCCTCCAGATAGACGTCGGTGTACAGTTCGGACGGGTCCGGCTCGGGGCTGGTCCGAGCGTACTCTGCGGCCTGGGCGACGATGGCCTTCACCTCGGCGTCGATGGCCTTCAGCTCATCGTCGGTGACCTTCACCGTCGCGAGCTTTTCCTTCAGATGTTCGATGGGATCGCGGGTCTTCTTGACCTCGTCGACCTCCTCCTTGGTGCGGTACTTGGCCGGGTCGCTCATCGAGTGACCGCGGTAGCGGTAGGTCTTCATCTCGAGAATGTAGGGACCCTTGCCGCTGCGGGCGTGCTCGGCGGCGCGGGCGCCGGCGGCCGCGACGGCCTCGACGTCCATGCCGTCGACTTCCTCGCCCGGGATGTTGAACGACACGCCGCGCTTGTGCAGGCGGGTCTCCGAGCTCGACCGCTCGATCGAGGTGCCCATGGCGTACTGGTTGTTCTCGATCACATAGACGACCGGCAGCGACCAGAGCTCGGCCATGTTGAAGCTCTCGTAGACCTGGCCCTGATTGGCCGCGCCGTCGCCGAAGTAGGTGTAGGAGACGGCGCCGTTGTCCCGGTACTTGTCGGCCAGCGCCAGGCCCGTGCCCAGACTCACCTGCGCGCCGACGATGCCGTGGCCGCCGTAGAAGCCGGCCTGGGTCGAGAACATGTGCATCGACCCGCCCTTGCCCTTGGACGATCCGCCGCTGCGGCCGGTCAACTCGGCCATGACCTCGTCGGCGCTCATGCCGGCGGCCAGCATGTGGCCGTGGTCGCGGTAGCCGGTGATGATCTGGTCGCCGGGCTTGCGGATGGCTTCCATCCCGACAGCGATGGCTTCCTGGCCGATGTACAGGTGGCAGAAGCCGCCGATCAGGCCCATGCCGTAGAGCTGGCCCGCGCGCTCCTCGAAGCGGCGAATGAGCAGCATGTCCCTGTAATACTTGAGAAGCTGCTCCCTCGAGGAATTCATGACACCGGTGTCATTCTTTTTCCCCGATGCGGTTCTCGCCTTGGGCGCGCTCGCCATCGATTTCTCCCTGGACCGTCCCATACCGGCCTGTTCATCCCGTTCTCGGCGAGCGGGACGAAAACTTCGACCCGGCTCAGGGGGTTTCGCGGATCACATAATCCTTCGGGTCCGCGAAGCCTAGAAGAGAACGCGCGCGTTCCTCCAGGAGGTCCGCCGACAGGCTGTTGTCGCGTAATAGCCGCGCCCGCGCCTCCAGGTCCACCCTGCGCTTGTGCAGATCGGCCAGTTCCTTCGAACGCGCGTTCAAAATCGCTTGGCGCTGCGACGACAGCAGCAGCCCCCGCTCCCCGGTCAGGCCGTGGGAGACGAAGTAGACGATGAGCCCCAGCAGGGCGATCGTCGGAAGGGCCGGGCGCAGACGCTGGAACATGCCGACTCGGAGGCGTGGAACGACGCCAGCATCATCGCGCATGGTTAAGGGGGCGTTGAAGAAGCCTGCGCTCGTGGACGTAAGCTCCCGACTGGCCAGCAAATTGTTGCGTCTTCCCGCGCGATTTCCCGAGAGACCGCGGGCGACGCAACAGGGATTGCCCCGCGCGCTTCGACACGCGCTCTTCGAGCGCTTCTCGGCATGACGTGGGAGAACGGCCTTCTGACCACGTCATCCTGAGCAGCCGCGAAGCGGCGTGTCGAAGGACGCAACCCAGCAGGGCGGCGTTGGCTTACCGCTGCTTGATCGCCTTGCGGCCGAGGTAGATGGCCATGTCGTCGAGCTGCTCCTCGATGCGCAGCAGCTGGTTGTACTTCGCCGTGCGGTCCGAGCGGGCCAGCGAGCCGGTCTTGATCTGTCCGCAGTTGGTGG
>ERZ761607.3341-NODE-3341-length-15720-cov-41.811491_pt1 | contig 15720 bp, 11 predicted proteins | sample MGYA00511164_ERZ761607 | MGnify/ENA primary metagenome ERZ761607 (study PRJEB28899, sample SAMN02445080) | bioreactor sludge metagenome | biome: EBPR sludge | place: Australia: Brisbane, Thorneside Wastewater Treatment Plant | collected 2011-06-22 ...
CCAGTAGCTCAATTGGCAGAGCAGCGGTCTCCAAAACCGCAGGTTGGGGGTTCGAGTCCCTCCTGGCGTGCCACCGGTTCCGGGCCATGGCCCGGTCCCCACGGACGGAAGCAGGCAGTGCCGGGCATGCGCCCGGCGGCGACGAGGAAAGCTGGATGAACGGCAAGGTGGAACAACACGAGGGCGGCGCCTCGGGCCAGGACACCGTCAAGCTGCTGGCGGCGCTCGCGCTGCTGGTCGCCGGCGTGGTCGGCTTCTACTGGTTCGCCGACGTCCTGCATTTCGCGGTTCGCGTGCTCGGCCTGGTCGCGACCGTGGTCGTCGCCGCGCTGCTGGCCGCCTTCACCGGCCCCGGCCGCGCCCTGACCGGCTTCTTCGGCGAGACCCGCTTCGAGATGCGCAAGGTCACCTGGCCGACCCGGCAGGAGACCATCCAGACCACGATCGTGGTCCTGATCGTCGTCGTGATCATCTCGATCATCCTGTGGCTGATCGACATGCTGCTGGCCTGGATCGTCCGCGGCATCGTCGGAGTCTGAGCCATGGCCAAGCGCTGGTACGTCGTCCACGCCTATTCCGGCTTCGAGAAGTCGGTCGCCCAGAACCTGCGCGAGCGGATCGCCCGCGCCGGCATGGACGATCGCTTCGGCGAGGTCCTGGTCCCGACCGAGGAGGTCGTGGAGATGCGCGGCGGCCAGAAGCGCAAGTCCGAGCGCAAGTTCTTCCCCGGCTACGTGCTGGTCCAGATCGAGACCCACGAGGACGGCAAGACCAAGAAGATCGACGACGAGAGCTGGCACCTGGTCAAGGAGACCGCGAAGGTGATGGGCTTCATCGGCGGCACCGCCGACCGGCCGCTGCCGATCGCCGACCACGAGGCCGACGCCATCCTCCGGCGCGTCCAGGAAGGCGTCGAGAAGCCGCGCCCGAAGGTGCTGTTCGAGCCGGGCGAGATGGTCCGCGTCGTCGACGGTCCCTTCAACGACTTCAACGGCGTGGTCGAGGAAGTCAACTACGACAAGAGCCGCCTGCGGGTGGCGGTACTGATTTTCGGCCGTTCGACGCCTGTGGAACTGGAGTTCGCGCAGGTGGAGAAGGCCTGAAAGGCCGGGCCCAGGGTCGGGCGCGGGGACAGCGGGCCGGGCGGAAGGATTCCCTCCGCGCCCGGCCGGTCCCCGGTCCCCGGTCCCCGGTCCCGAATCCAAAACTGACGGGGAGCCCCGCAGTCGGCATCGACGTGCAGGCGTCTGGACCCGAGGAGTAGACAACGATGGCAAAGAAGATCACCGGCTACATCAAGCTGCAGGTCAAGGCCGGCCAGGCCAACCCGAGCCCGCCCGTGGGCCCGGCGCTCGGCCAGCGCGGCGTCAACATCATGGAGTTCTGCAAGGCGTTCAATGCCGCCACGCAGAAGGTCGAGCCGGGCCTGCCCCTGCCGGTCGTGATCACGGTCTATTCCGACCGCAGCTTCACCTTCATCACCAAGACGCCGCCGGCGACCATCCTGCTGAAGAAGGCGACCGGCGTGGCCAAGGGCTCGCCGAAGCCGCACACCGACAAGGTCGGCAAGGTCACCCGGGCGCAGCTCGAGGACATCGCCAAGGCCAAGGAACCCGATCTGACCGCAGCTGACCTCGATGCCGCCGTGCGCACCATCGCCGGCAGCGCGCGCAGCATGGGTCTGGTGGTGGAGGGTTAAGACATGGCAAAGCTCAGCAAGCGGTTCAAGGCGATGGCCGGCCTGGTCAAGCCCGGCAGCACCTACGCCATCGACGAGGCCCTGAAGATCCTCAAGGACAACAGCAAGACCAAGTTCGTCGAGTCCATCGACGTCGCGGTCCGTCTCGGCATCGACCCCAAGAAGTCCGACCAGGTCGTACGCGGTTCCACCGTGCTGCCCAACGGCACCGGCAAGACCGTGCGCATCGCGGTGTTCGCGCAGGGCCCGAAGGCCGAGGAAGCGCGCGCCGCCGGTGCCGACGCGGTCGGCATGGACGACCTCGCCGAGCAGATGCAGGCCGGCGACCTGAACTTCGGCGTGGTGATCGCCACCCCGGACGCCATGCGCGTGGTCGGCAAGCTCGGTCAGGTGCTGGGTCCGCGCGGCCTGATGCCGAACCCGAAGACCAACACCGTGACCATGGACGTCGCCCAGGCCGTGGCCAACGCCAAGAGCGGCCAGGTCAGGTTCCGCGCCGACAAGGGCGGCATCGTCCACGCCACCATCGGCAAGGCCAGCTTCGAGGTCGAGGCGCTCAAGGAGAACCTGAACGCGCTGGTGGCCGACCTGGTCAAGGCCAAGCCGTCCGCCGCCAAGGGCCAGTACCTGCAGAAGGTGTTCGTGTCCAGCACCATGGGCATGGGCATCGGCGTCGACACCTCGACCCTGACCACCGGCGCCAAGTAACCGGACCCGCGCGCCCGGCCCGGACGGCCGGCGCCAAGGCAACCGAAGGCTTGTTTGGAGGGCCGGTCAAGGATGGCCGGCTTGCTGGTCAAGGAAGGCCTGTTTGAAAAGTCCGGCCATGGATGGCCGGGCTTCTGGTCAGGGACGACCGCAAATGAGGGCTGCCGGAAGGCCCACGGTGTGACGCCCGCAAGGGCGCGTGACCGTCCGGCAAGCCGTCAAAGACCGCAGGTCCCGGAAGGCGCGAGCCGGCCGGGGTAATCGGGCGACCGGCCTGCGTAGATGGTGCAACCCTCGTCCCGCTCCTCCAGCCGGTCGCGGCCGGCTGGAGAAGCGGGATGAAGGCCACCACGGAAGGTGCCGGAAGGCACCGGCGGCCCGCATGGATGCGGACCGTTAACCCCCGGCGGGCATGGTGCCCGCCGGATGCAAGTTCGGAGTCGATATGGCACTAAATCTCGCTCAGAAGAAAGAGCTGGTTGCCGAACTCGCGGAAGTGGCGGCCCAGGCACAGTCCCTGGTCGCGGCCGACTACATCGGCTTGTCCGTGGCGCAGCTCACCGAGCTGCGTGCGAAGGCCCGTCAGGGCGGCGTCTATCTCAAGGTGGCCAAGAACACGCTGGTCCGCCGTGCGGTCGACGGTACCGATTACCAGTGCGTCGCCGACGCGCTGACCGGTCCGCTCCTGTATGCCTTCTCCAAGGACGATCCCGGTGCCGCCGGTCGCCTGATCAAGGACTTCGCCAAGGGCAACGACAAGCTGAAGCCGCGCATCGTCGCGGTCGGCGGGCAGATGTACCCGGCCTCCCACGTGGAGCAGCTGGCATCGCTGCCGACCCTCGAGCAGGCGCTCGGAATGCTGGCCGGCGTGATGATCGCCCCGGTCGTCAAGTTCGTGCGCACGCTCAACGAACCGGTCGCCCAGACCGCGCGCGTCGTCAATGCCGTGGCCGAGGCCAAGAAGGCCGCTGCCTGATCCGCGGTTCCCAACCGAACCATCCCGTTATCACGTTTCGAGGTTAAGAAAATGGCCGTTAGCAAGGAAGAGATCCTGGATGCCATCGCCGGCATGTCCGTGATGGACGTTGTCGAGCTGGTCAAGATGATGGAAGACAAGTTCGGCGTGTCCGCCGCCGCCCCGGTGGCGGTCGCCGCCGCGCCGGCCGGTGGCGCCGCCGCCCCGGCCGTCGAGGAGCAGACCGAGTTCACCGTCGTCCTGAAGTCGGCCGGCGAGAAGAAGGTCGAGGTGATCAAGGCGGTCCGCGCCATCACCGGCCTGGGCCTGAAGGAGGCCAAGGACCTGGTCGAGGCGACCGGCACCGTGAAGGACGGCGTCAGCAAGGACGACGCCGCCAAGTTCAAGAAGGAGCTGGAAGCGGCCGGCGCCACCGTCGAGCTGAAGTAAGCGGCGGTTGCGTCGCTGTCACCACAGCGACCGGTCGAGCCTGGGGGCGCAAGCCCCCGGGCCTTTCGTGTTTTTCGCCGCGGCGGCCGCCACGGCAATGGGGAAGGCGCCGGCGCCCTGCAGCGCCGGGGCCTTCCCGATTCCCGTTCTGCCATCCGGTTTCACACCCCAGCCCCGTGCCCGCGGGGCGGCATCTAGCGAGGCGGTTACATGACCACCACCCAGTACTCCTTCACCGAAAAGAAGCGCATCCGCCGGGACTTCGGCAAGCGGCCGACGATCCTGCGCGTGCCGTACCTGCTGGCGACCCAGGTCGAGTCCTACCGCGAGTTCCTGCAGGTCGACCGACCGGCTGACGCGCGCGGCGACGTCGGCCTGCATGCGGCGCTGAAGTCGATCTTCCCGATCAGCAGCTACAGCGGCAATGCGGCCCTGGAGTACGTGAGCTACAAGCTGGGCGAGCCGCCCTTCGACGAGCGCGAGTGCCGGACCCGTGGCCTGTCCTACGGCGCGCCGCTGCGCGTGCTGGTCCGCCTGGTGATCTACGACAAGGATTCCCCGGCCAGCAACAAGGCGATCAAGTACGTCAAGGAGCAGGAGGTCTACATGGGCGAGTTGCCGCTCATGACCGACACCGGCACCTTCATCATCAACGGCACCGAGCGGGTCATCGTCTCGCAGCTGCACCGCTCGCCGGGCGTGTTCTTCGACCATGACCGCGGCAAGACCCACAGCTCGGGCAAGCTGCTGTACTCAGCGCGCGTCATCCCCTACCGCGGCTCCTGGCTGGATTTCGAGTTCGACCCGAAGGACAGCGTGTTCACCCGCATCGACCGTCGCCGCAAGCTGCCGGTGACGATCCTCCTGCGCGCCCTGGGCATGAGCAACGAGGAGATCCTCGCGACCTTCTTCGAGATGAACACGTTCACGCTCGAGGACGGCGGCGCCCAGCTCGACCTGGTGCCGGAACGCCTGCGCGGCGAGACCTTCAACTTCGACATCGTGGTCGGCGACAGCGTCCTGGTCGAGGCCGGCAAGCGGATCACCGCGCGCCAGGTGCGCGAGCTCCAGAAGGCCGGCATCAACGCCCTGCAGGTTCCGGGCGATTACCTGCACGGCCTGATCCTGGGCCGCGACGTGGTCGACCCGGCCACCGGCGAGCTGATCGCCGCGGCCAACGAGGAGCTCAACGAGACCCACCTCGAGAAGTTCCGCAAGGCCGGCATCGACCGTGTCGAGACGCTGTACGTCAACGACCTCGACCGCGGGCCGTACATCTCCAACACCCTGCGCATCGACCCGACCCGCACCCAGCTCGAGGCCCTGGTCGAGATCTACCGGATGATGCGCCCGGGCGAGCCGCCGACCAAGGATGCGGCGCAGAACCTGTTCCAGAACCTGTTCTTCAGCCTGGACCGCTACGACCTCTCCGCGGTCGGCCGGATGAAGTTCAACCGCCGCGTCGGCCGCGAGGAGATCACCGGCGCCGGCACCCTGTCGACGGACGACATCCTCGCCGTGCTCAAGGTGCTGATCGACATCCGCAACGGCAAGGGTGGCGTCGACGACATCGACCACCTCGGCAACCGCCGCGTCCGCAGCGTCGGCGAGATGGCCGAGAACACCTTCCGTGTCGGCCTGGTCCGCGTCGAGCGCGCGGTCAAGGAGCGCCTGTCGATGGCCGAGGCCGAGGGGCTCACGCCGCAGGACCTGATCAACGCCAAGCCGGTGGCGGCCGCGATCAAGGAGTTCTTCGGCTCCTCGCAGCTGTCCCAGTTCATGGACCAGAACAACCCGCTCTCCGAGGTCACCCACAAGCGCCGCGTCTCGGCGCTGGGACCGGGCGGCCTGACCCGCGAGCGGGCCGGCTTCGAGGTGCGCGACGTGCACCCGACCCACTACGGCCGCGTCTGCACGATCGAGACCCCGGAAGGCCCGAATATCGGCCTGATCAACTCGCTGGCCGTGTACGCCCGGACCAACCCGTACGGCTTCCTGGAGACGCCGTACCGGAAGGTCGTCGACGGCAAGGTCACCGACCACGTCGAGTACATCTCGGCGATCGAGGAGAACGACTACGTCATCGCCCAGGCCAACTCCCCGCTCAACAAGGACGGCGGTTTCGTCGAGCAGTTCGTTGCCTGCCGTTTCCAGGGCGAGACCCTGCTGAAGGCGGCGGCCGAGGTGCACTACATGGACGTCTCGCCGATGCAGACCGTGTCGGTCGCGGCGGCGCTGGTGCCGTTCCTCGAGCACGACGACGCCAACCGCGCGCTGATGGGCGCCAACATGCAGCGCCAGGCCGTGCCGACCCTGCGCGCCGAGGCGCCGCTGGTCGGAACCGGCATCGAGCGCGTGGTCGCCACCGACTCCGGCGTGACCGTGGTCGCGCGCCGCGGCGGCGTGGTCGAGCAGTGCGACGCCGGCCGCATCGTGGTCAAGGTCGACGAGGCCGAGGTCGGCGACAACGACGCCGGCGTCGACATCTACAACCTGGTCAAGTACACCCGCTCGAACCAGAACACCTGCATCAACCAGACCCCGCTGGTGAAGGTCGGCGACCGGGTCGCCGTGGCCGACGTCCTCGCGGACGGCCCGTCCACCGACCTCGGCGAGCTGGCCCTTGGGCAGAACATGCTGGTCGCGTTCATGCCCTGGAACGGCTACAACTTCGAGGACTCCATCCTGATCTCCGAGCGGGTCGTCCAGGAGGACCGCTACACCTCGATCCACATCGAGGAGCTGACCTGCGTCGCCCGCGACACCAAGCTCGGTCCGGAGGAGATCTCGGCCGACATCCCCAACGTCGGCGAGTCGGCGCTGTCGCGCCTCGACGAGTCCGGCGTGGTGTTCATCGGCGCCGAGGTGCAGGCGGGCGACATCCTGGTCGGCAAGGTCACGCCCAAGGGCGAGAGCCAGCTCACCCCCGAGGAGAAGCTGCTGCGCGCCATCTTCGGCGAGAAGGCCAGCGACGTGAAGGACAGCTCGCTGCGCGTGCCGCCGGGCATGGACGGCACCGTGATCGACGTCCAGGTGTTCACCCGCGACGGCCTCGAGAAGGACAAGCGCGCGCTGGCCATCGAGCAGGGCGAGATCAAGGCGATCAAGAAGGACCTCGACGACCAGTACCGGATCCTGCGCGAGGCGATCAAGAACCGCCTGCGCGGACAGATCACCGGGCAGCCGGTCAACGGCGGCCCCGGCGGCATCAAGAAGGGCGCCGCGATCACCGCCGAATACCTGGACGGCCTCAAGGAGGACGAGTGGTTCGCGATCCGGATGAAGGACGAGGCGCTGGCCGAGGCGGTCGAGAAGGCCGGCGAGCAGATCAAGCGGCACAAGGCCGAGTTCGAGAAGCGCTTCGAGGAGAAGAAGAAGAAGATCACCGCGGGTGACGACCTCGCCCCTGGCGTGCTGAAGATGGTCAAGGTCTACCTGGCCGTCAAGCGCCGCATCCAGCCGGGCGACAAGATGGCCGGCCGGCACGGCAACAAGGGCGTGGTCTCGATGATCGTTCCGGTCGAGGACATGCCGCACATGGCCGACGGCACCCCGGTCGACATCGTGCTGAACCCGCTCGGCGTGCCCAGCCGCATGAACATCGGCCAGATCCTGGAGACCCACCTGGGCTGGGCGGCCAAGGGCGTCGGCCGGCGCATCGGCCGCATGCTCGAGGAGCAGGCCGCGGTCGCCGAGCTGCGCAAGTTCCTGGACAAGGTCTACAACACCAGCGACAAGCGGGTCGACCTGAAGTCCCTGACCGACGGCGAGATCCAGGAGCTGGCGCGCAACACCTCGCGCGGCCTGACCACCGCCTCGCCGGTGTTCGATGGCGCCCACGAGGGCGAGCTCAAGGCGATGCTGGAGCTGGCCGAGCTGCCGGAATCCGGGCAGACGACCCTGTTCGACGGGCGCACCGGCGAGGCCTTCGATCGTCCGGTCACCGTCGGCTACATGTACATGCTCAAGCTCAACCACCTGGTCGACGACAAGATGCACGCCCGCTCGACCGGACCGTACTCCCTGGTCACCCAGCAGCCGCTGGGCGGCAAGGCGCAGTTCGGCGGCCAGCGCTTCGGCGAGATGGAGGTCTGGGCGCTGGAGGCCTACGGTGCGGCCTACACGCTGCAGGAGATGCTGACCGTCAAGTCCGACGACGTCGGCGGCCGCAACCAGATGTACAAGAACATCGTCGACGGCAACCACGAGATGGTCGCGGGCATGCCGGAGTCGTTCAACGTGCTGGTCAAGGAGATCCGTTCCTTGGGCATCAACATGGAACTGGAAACCGATTAACCGGGACGCGGAGATAAGCCATGAAAGACCTGCTCAACCTGTTCAACCAGCAGCGCCAGGTGGTGGATTTCGACGCCATCCGCATCGGCCTTGCGTCCCCGGAGCTGATCCGTTCCTGGTCCTTCGGCGAGGTCAAGAAGCCGGAGACCATCAACTACCGCACCTTCAAGCCCGAGCGTGACGGCCTGTTCTGCGCCGCGATCTTCGGGCCGGTCAAGGACTACGAGTGCCTGTGCGGCAAGTACAAGCGCATGAAGCACCGCGGCGTGGTCTGCGAGAAGTGCGGCACCGAGGTCACCCTGGCCAAGGTCCGCCGCGAGCGCATGGGCCACATCGAACTGGCCAGCCCGACCGCGCACATCTGGTTCCTCAAGTCGCTGCCCTCGCGCATCGGCCTGATGCTGGACATGACCCTGCGCGACATCGAGCGGATCCTCTACTTCGAGGCCTTCGTCGTCGTCGACCCGGGCCTGACCGCGCTCAGCCGCGGCCAGGTGCTGAGCGAGGAGCAGTACCTGCAGGCGGTCGAGGAGTTCGGCGACGAGTTCGACGCCCGGATGGGCGCCGAGGCCGTGCACGAGCTGCTGCGCACGATCGACCTGCAGAGCGAGCTGGTGTCGCTGCGCGAGGACATGCGCGCCACCAACTCGGAGACCAAGCTCAAGCGCCTGACCAAGCGCGTCAAGCTGATCGAGGCCTTCCTGGAGTCCGGCAACCGCCCCGAGTGGATGGTCCTGACCGTGCTGCCGGTGCTGCCGCCCGACCTGCGGCCGCTGGTGCCGCTGGACGGCGGCCGCTTCGCGACCTCCGACCTGAACGACCTGTACCGCCGGGTCATCAACCGCAACAACCGCCTCAAGCGCCTGCTCGAACTGAACGCGCCGGACATCATCGTGCGCAACGAGAAGCGCATGCTGCAGGAGGCGGTGGACGCCCTGATGGACAACGGCCGCCGCGGCCGCGCCATCACCGGCACCAACAAGCGCCCGCTGAAGTCGCTGGCCGACATGATCAAGGGCAAGCAGGGCCGGTTCCGCCAGAACCTGCTCGGCAAGCGCGTCGACTACTCCGGCCGGTCGGTGATCGTGGTCGGCCCGACGCTCAAGCTGCACGAGTGCGGCCTGCCCAAGCGGATGGCGCTCGAGCTGTTCAAGCCGTTCATCTTCAGCAAGCTGCAGCGCCGCGGCCTGGCGACCACCATCAAGGCCGCCAAGAAGATGGTCGAGCGCGAGGAAGGCGCGGTCTGGGACATCCTCGAGGAGGTCATCCGCGAGCATCCGGTCCTGCTCAACCGCGCGCCGACCCTGCACCGCCTGGGCATCCAGGCGTTCGAGCCGGTGCTGATCGAGGGCAAGGCGATCCAGCTGCATCCGCTGGTCTGCACCGCCTTCAACGCCGACTTCGACGGCGACCAGATGGCCGTGCACGTGCCGCTGAGCCTCGAGGCGCAGCTGGAAGCCCGCGCCCTGATGATGTCCTCGAACAACATCCTGTCGCCGGCCAACGGCGAGCCGATCATCGTGCCGACCCAGGATGTCGTGCTCGGCCTGTACTACATGACCCGCGAGCTGGTGAACCAGAAGGGCGAAGGCATGGCCTTCGCCAACATCAGCGAGGTCCAGCGCGCCTACCAGAACAAGGTCGCCGAGCTGCACGCCCGGGTCAAGGTGCGCATCGAGGAGCTGGAGATCGCAGACGACGGCACCCGCAAGCAGGTGCGCCGGATCGTCGACACCACGGTGGGCCGCGCCCTGCTGCGGGAGATCCTGCCCGAGGGCCTGCCGTTCGCCCTGGTCAACCAGGAGCTCAACAAGAAGGCCATCTCGCGGCTGATCAACGAGTGCTACCGCCGCCTGGGCCTCAAGCCCACGGTCGTGTTCGCCGACCAGCTGATGTACACCGGCTTCCGCTACGCGACCCGGGCCGGCATCTCGATCGGCATCAACGACATGAACATCCCGGAGGAGAAGCGCCGGATCCTGGACTCCGCCGAGAGCGAGGTCCTGGAGATCCAGGAGCAGTACGCCTCCGGCCTGGTCACCTCGGGCGAGCGCTACAACAAGGTCGTCGACATCTGGTCGCGCACCAGCGAACTGGTGGCCAAGGCGATGATGGACCACCTGGGCACCGACGAGGTCGAGGCCGCCGACGGCAGCACGGTCAAGCAGAAGTCGATGAACTCGCTGTTCATCATGGCCGACTCCGGCGCCCGCGGCTCGGCGGCGCAGATCCGCCAGCTCGCCGGCATGCGCGGCCTGATGGCCAAGCCGGACGGCTCGATCATCGAGACGCCGATCAAGGCCAACTTCCGCGAGGGCCTGAACGTCCAGGAGTACTTCTCCTCGACCCACGGCGCGCGCAAGGGCCTGGCCGACACCGCGCTGAAGACCGCGAACTCGGGTTACCTGACCCGCCGCCTGGTCGACGTCGCCCAGGACGTGGTGGTCACCGACCGCGACTGCGGCACCGACCAGGGTCTGACCATGGCGCCGATCGTCGAGGGCGGCGACGTCGTCGAGCCGCTGCGCGAGCGCGTGCTGGGCCGGGTCGTCGCGCAGGACGTCTTCCTGCCCGGCGACGACGAGGATCCGGTGGTCACCCGCGGAACCCTGCTCGACGAGAAGTGGGTGGATCGCCTGGAGGAGCTGGGCGTCCAGTCCATCATCGTCCGTTCGCCGATCACCTGCGAGACCCGCTACGGCGTCTGCGCGGCGTGCTACGGGCGCGACCTTGCGCGCGGCCACCTGGTCAACGACGGCGAGGCGGTCGGCGTCATGGCGGCGCAGTCGATCGGCGAGCCCGGCACCCAGCTGACCATGCGCACCTTCCACATCGGTGGCGCGGCGTCCCGTGCCGCGGCGGTCGACAACGTCACGGTCAAGACCACCGGCGTGATCAGGTTCAACCGCCTGAAGTACGTCGATCGCGAGGACGGCACCGTGATCACCACCTCGCGCTCGGGCGAGCTGTCGGTGCTGGACGGCCACGGCCGCGAGCGCGAGCGCTACAAGCTGCCGTACGGCGCCCAGGTCCATGTCCAGGACAACGGCCCGGTGAAGGCCGGGCAGCGCGTCGCGACCTGGGATCCGCACAACCACCCGGTCATCGCCGAGGTGACCGGCGAGGCGGAGTTCGTGGAGCTCTACGAGGGCGCGACCTTCGAGCGCCGGATCGACGACCTCACCGGCGTCGAGTCGATCGTGATCCTCGATCCCAAGCGCCTCGGCGCGGGCCTCAAGGAGCAGGAGAAGCAGAACAAGAAGATCCGCCTGATCGACCTCCACGGCAAGCAGGTCGGCGAGAGCACGGTCAAGGCCGTCGAGGCGATGCGCCCGGCGATCCGGGTCGTGCAGAAGGGCAAGGAGCTGCCCGGCCTGTACCCGCTGCCGGCCCGCGCCGTGCTGGCGGTGGCGGCGAGCACCCACGTCGAGCGCGGCCAGCCCCTGGCCAGCATCCCGCGCGAGGCGTCCAAGACCCGCGACATCACCGGCGGCCTGCCGCGCGTGGTCGACCTGGTCGAGGCGCGCGTCCCGCGCGAGCCGGCGATCCTCGCCGAGATCGCCGGAACCGTGTCGTTCGGCAAGGAGACCAAGGGCAAGAACCGGCTGCTGATCACCCCGGAGGATGGCGGCGACGTCATCGAGATCCTGATCCCCAAGCACCGCCGGGTCGACGTCTTCGAGGGCGAGTCGGTCAGCCGGGGCGAGGTGATCGTCGACGGCGAGCCGAACCCGCAGGACATCCTGCGCCTGCTCGGCGTCGAGCAGCTCGCCGCGTACCTGGTCAAGGAGATCCAGGACGTCTACCGGCTGCAGGGCGTCAAGATCAACGACAAGCACATCGAGGTGATCATCCGCCAGATGCTGCGCAAGGTGGAGATCGCCGAGGCGGGGGACTCGAAGTTCCTGCGCGGCGAACAGGTCGAGCGGGTCCGCCTGATCGAGGAGAACGCCCGTTGCAACGCCCGCGGCGAGGAGCCGGCCAAGGCCGACCCGGTGCTGCTGGGCATCACCAAGGCGTCGCTGGCCACCGAGTCGTTCATCTCCGCGGCCTCCTTCCAGGAGACCACCCGCGTGCTCACCGAGGCGGCCGTCCGCGGCACCAAGGACGGCTTGCGGGGGCTCAAGGAGAATGTTATCGTGGGCCGCTTGATTCCGGCTGGTACCGGACTGGCCTACCACAACGCCCGCCGACAGGAAGGCAGCGTGCTGACGGAGGCCGAGCGGGCGACGCTGGCGGGGGAGACCCCCGCCGCCGAGCCGGGTACCGGCGCCGACCAGGAGATCACGGCTTCGACCGATTGAGCTAAGCCGCACCCGAAAACGAAATGAGGCCACGGAACGGCCTCGTGTTCGGCGGCAGGATGCCGCACAAGGTGTTGACAGGTTTCTGAAGATACCGTTAAACTCTCAAAGCTCACAGGCCGGGGTTTCGCTCGGCCTGTGTTTTTGTTTCTCCGAGGCTGACGATGGCAACGATCAACCAGTTGGTCCGCAAGGGCCGGCACCCCAAGAGCTACAAGAGCGCCTCGCCGGCGCTGGAGTCCTGTCCGCAGAAGCGTGGCGTCTGCACGCGCGTCTACACGACCACCCCGAAGAAGCCGAACTCGGCCCTTCGCAAGGTCGCCAAGGTGCGCCTGACCAACGGCTTCGAGGTCATCTCCTACATCGGCGGCGAGGGTCACAACCTCCAGGAGCACTCGGTGGTGCTGATCCGCGGCGGCCGCGTCAAGGACCTGCCCGGCGTGCGCTACCACATGGTCCGCGGCTCGCTTGACGCCTCCGGCGTGGCCAAGCGCAGGCAGGCCCGCTCCAAGTACGGCGCCAAGCGTCCCAAGTCCTAAGGTTTCCAGGAACTCAAGTCATGTCGAGAAAGGGCTCCCATCCCGCGCGCGTCACGCTGCCGGATCCGAAGCACTCCAGCCAGATGGTCGCGCGCTTCATCAACATGGTGATGCGCAGCGGCAAGAAGTCGGTGGCCGAGCGGATCGTCTACGGCGCGCTCGAGCACATCGGCGAGAAGGCCGGTTCCGAGCCGCTGACCACCATCGAGAAGGCGCTCGACAACGTCTCCCCGGTGGTCGAGGTGAAGAGCCGTCGCGTCGGTGGCGCCACCTACCAGGTGCCGGTCGAGGTCCGTCCGGCCCGTCGCCAGGCCCTGGCGATGCGCTGGCTGATCGACGCCGCCCGCAAGCGTTCCGAGAACACCATGCCGCGCAAGCTGGCCGGCGAGCTCATGGACGCCTCCGAGAACCGCGGCGGCGCGGTCAAGAAGCGCGAAGAGACCCATCGCATGGCCGAGGCCAACAAGGCCTTCTCGCACTACCGCTGGTGAGCATCGGCCCGGTGGCGAGGAGCGCGGCCCAGGCGTCGCGGCTCGCTCCGGGCTGAGTACCCAACAAAGCAAGGATCCAAGACGTGGCGCGTACTACTCCAATCGACCGTTATCGCAACTTCGGCATCATGGCGCACATCGATGCCGGCAAGACGACGACGTCCGAGCGCATCCTGTTCTACACCGGCGTCTCGCACAAGATCGGCGAGGTGCATGACGGTGCCGCCACCATGGACTGGATGGAGCAGGAGCAGGAGCGCGGCATCACCATCACGTCGGCCGCGACGACCTGCTTCTGGAGCGGCATGGGCCGCGACTTCAAGGAGCACCGGTTCAACATCATCGACACGCCCGGCCACGTCGACTTCACGATCGAGGTCGAGCGTTCGCTGCGCGTGCTCGACGGCGCCGTGTTCGTGCTGTGCGCGGTCGGCGGCGTGCAGCCGCAGTCCGAGACCGTCTGGCGCCAGGCCAACAAGTACGGCGTGCCGCGCCTGGCCTTCGTCAACAAGATGGACCGCTCCGGCGCCGACTTCTTCAAGGTCGTCGGCCAGCTGAAGGCCCGTCTGGGCGCCTACCCGGTGCCGATGCAGGTGCCGATCGGCGCCGAGGACAACTTCGAGGGCGTGGTCGACCTGGTCAAGATGAAGGCGATCGTCTGGGACACCGCGTCCCAGGGCATGAACTTCGAGTACCAGGAGATCCCGGCAAACCTCGTCGAGAAGTGCAACGAGGCGCGTTCCTTCATGGTCGAGGCGGCCGCCGAGACCTCCGAGGAGCTGATGGACAAGTACCTGGAGTCCGGCGAGCTGAGCGAGGACGAGATCCACGCCGGCATCCGCGCCGGCACCCTGTCCAACGCGCTGATCCCGGTCTTCTGCGGCACCGCCTTCAAGAACAAGGGCGTGCAGGCGATGCTGGACGGCGTGATCCGCTACCTGCCGGCGCCGTCCGACCGTCCGCCGGTGACCGGCGTCGACGAGGACGAGGCCGAGGCCAGCCGCCCGGCGACCGACGAGGCGCCGTTCTCCGGCCTGGCGTTCAAGATCGCGACCGACCCCTACGTCGGCACGCTGACCTTCTTCCGCGTGTACTCGGGCGTGATCTCGTCCGGTGACACCGTGTACAACCCGGTCAAGGGGCGCAAGGAGCGCGTCGGCCGCATCCTGCAGATGCACGCCAACAACCGCGAGGAGATCAAGGAAGTCCGCGCCGGCGACATCGCCGCGGCGGTCGGCCTCAAGGACGTCACCACCGGCGACACCCTGTGCGCGACCGGCGACGTGATCACCCTCGAGCGCATGGTCTTCCCGGAGCCCGTGATCGCCATGGCGATCGAGCCCAAGACCAAGGGCGACCAGGAGAAGATGGGCATCGGCCTGGGCCGCCTGGCGCAGGAGGACCCGTCGTTCCGCGTGCGCACCGACGAGGAGTCCGGCCAGACCATCATCGCCGGCATGGGCGAGCTGCACCTGGAGATCATCGTCGACCGCCTCAAGCGCGAGTTCAACGTCGAGGCCAACGTCGGCAAGCCGCAGGTCGCCTACCGCGAGACCATCCGCAAGGCGGTCAAGCAGGAAGGCAAGTTCGTGCGCCAGTCGGGCGGCCGCGGCCAATACGGCCATGTCGTCCTGGAGATCGAACCGCAGGAGCGCGGCACCGGCTACGTGTTCGAGAACGCGATCGTCGGTGGCGTCGTGCCGAAGGAATACATCCCGGCGGTGGACAAGGGCATCCAGGAGGCGATGGCCTCCGGCGTGATGGCCGGGTTCCCCGTGGTCGACATCAAGGTGCGCCTGATCGACGGTTCGTACCACGAGGTCGACTCCAACGAAATGGCGTTCAAGATCGCCGGCTCGATGGGCTTCAAGGAGGGCTTCCACAAGGCCAGCCCGGTCCTGCTCGAGCCGATCATGAAGGTCGAGGTGGTCACCCCCGAGGACTACATGGGCGACGTCATGGGCGACCTCAGCCGCCGGCGTGGCGTGCTGCAGGGTTCCGACGAGAGCCCGTCCGGCAAGGTGATCAACGCCACCGTGCCGCTCGGCGAGATGTTCGGCTACGCGACCAGCCTGCGCTCGATGAGCCAGGGCCGGGCGACCTTCACCATGGAGTTCGACCACTACGCCGAGGCGCCGACCAACATCGCCGAAGCGGTCACCAAGAAGTCCTGATCCCAACCTGTCCCACAAGATTCCGATACGAGGTTTTGCAGCCATGGCCAAGGGTAAGTTCGAGCGCACCAAGCCGCACGTGAACGTCGGCACGATCGGTCACG
>ERZ761607.3342-NODE-3342-length-15710-cov-6.105334_pt1 | contig 15710 bp, 13 predicted proteins | sample MGYA00511164_ERZ761607 | MGnify/ENA primary metagenome ERZ761607 (study PRJEB28899, sample SAMN02445080) | bioreactor sludge metagenome | biome: EBPR sludge | place: Australia: Brisbane, Thorneside Wastewater Treatment Plant | collected 2011-06-22 ...
CCGCAACCCCGGCCTGCAGCGTGCGCTGGCGGCCATTGCGCTCGGTTTGCGCCAGGACGGCGTGCGCGAATGGAACTACACCACCAACCTGCACCAAAGCGGCGGCATGAGCGACCGCGACCTGCTGGCCGCCGCCGACCTGGCCTGCGAACGCGAGGTGTGGGACCGCTGCATCAATACCAGTGAACGCACGCGATCCGTGGTGGACGTGACCCAGCGCTTTCCCATGCCGTTTCGCGATGCCGTGGTGCGCCGCGCCCGCGAAATCAGCCTGGACCCGGCCTATGTCTACGGCCTGATCCGGCAGGAAAGCCGCTTCATCATGGACGCGCGCTCCCATGTCGGCGCCTCCGGCCTGATGCAGGTCATGCCTGCCACCGCCCGCTGGACCGCGCGCAAGATCGGCATGACCGGCTTCACCGCCGAGCAGATCACCGACCGCGACACCAACATCGCCATCGGGACGGCCTACCTCAAACTGGTGCTCGATGATTTCGGCGGCTCCATGCCCTTGGCGGCTGCGGCCTACAACGCCGGCCCCAGCCGCCCCCGCGCCTGGCGCAACGGCCCGGTGCTCGAAGCCGCGATCTGGGCCGAAAACGTGCCGTTTTCGGAAACCCGCGATTACGTCAAGAAAGTGCTGGCCAACACCACGAACTACGCGGCCATCCTGAGCGGGCAGGGTCAGTCCCTGCGCGCCCGCCTGGGCACGGTGGGCCCGCGCGACAACGCTGCAACCGCGGAAAACCGCGACCTGCCGTAAACACAGCCGGCTATTTGCGTGGTTCGGCCTTCAGCGGCCGCCTTTGCCCGTCCGGTCGTATTTGCGCCAGTACCCGAATTCGTCGGCGTGGACTTCATAGTCCAGTTCCTGCACCCGCATCTGCAGGCGTTCCTGGGCGTCGCGCACGCCCTGGTTGTACAGGCAGGGACCCACTTCGTCGATAAAAAAGGCCAGCAGTCCGCCCGCGCCCACATTGCCCAGCCGGGTGTCCAGATGTTCCTGGAAATAGCGCTGGATCGAGGCGATGGCCTGATCACGGTCGGCCTTGCTCAGTTCAAGGGTCATGGGAGCCTCCGGCGCGACGATATCACCGTCGCGGAAGAGGTGAACCTGTGGAGCCTTATGGGCAGGGCACTGCACACCGTGGTTTGGACAGGCCGGTCACCTGTCTGCCGCACCGAGACCAGCCGGGCATGCATCTTTCAGCGCGAGGTACCCAGGGCTTTGATCGCTTGCTCGATTGCTTTCACCATCTCGGGAGCAGGGCTGTGCGTGATGATGGCGTTGCCCTCGGCACGCAAGGTCGAGAGCTTGTCCTTCTCCTTGTTCGCCGAAATGGCACTGTTTTCGTCTCTCGCTGGCAGGGCCGACAACGCGGCGACCGTTGACCGCGATACCGTACCCGTGACGACGCCGTCCGGTGTGTAGACCAAGTCCGACGCGCAGGACTGGCTCGACACACCCGACAAGCAGAATTCGTAGGTTCCGGAGATCGCGCCGGTCGAACTCACGTCGAACAGGAAAACGTCTGTATCCCCGACAGAATCCACAATGGCGCAGGTAAATTCCGGGGAGACGCTTCCCGTTCGGGTGCAGGCGATCCCCGCGGATCGATTGCTCAGCGAAGAGGTCAGGTTGCCCGAACTGTTCAGGTTGGCCGCGCTGAACGAGACCCTGTCGGTATAAATTGTGGTGGTGTTGTTGAACCGGTAGTTGAACACGACATTGCCATACAGCTTGGCAATCCCGGTCGTGGTGGGTGTGGTGGTGCCCGTCGAGACGCTGGTGACAACAAAGCTTTGTTTGGACTGGCTCCACGTCAAGGTGGCATTGGATCCGGCGGTCGGGAAATCGCTGACGATGACCTGTTTCGCGGCACCGGTCAGAAACGCCTTGCCGCCCGATTGCGTGGTGTTGAAGTTGGCCTCACCGAACTTGATTCCGTTGGCAAAAACTTGGACGTTATGGGAGCCGCGAGGCAGCTCATTGAAGTTGAGCAACAGGGCATAACCGGTGCTGGATTTGCCGCATACGCCCACGGTGTCTCCCCGTTCACTGCCGACATAGGCGAACCCGACAGATTTTCCGTCGATGAACGCTTCGACCCGCGACGCGGTGCAATGCCAACCGGACAAGATGCCAATGCTGGATTCCGTGGCGTTGACGGCCGGGTTTTCCAGGGAGCCTTGTGCCATGGAAAGAACAGGAGCTGCCAACATGGCAAGTGAAAAGGGAATTCGTTTCATAAGAGCAAGTTCCAGGTGATCAAGTTTGGCGTGTCCGAAGACACCCGAGCGTAGAGTTTCGGTGCTCCGCTGTCCGGCATTGCGGCTGCGATTCGCGACAAAAAACTGTCTTGGAGGCTAGCGGATAACCGATCACGACTTCCCCCCCAAAAGGGGGATTCTTCGCAGAAAGTTCACGAAGTGTCTGGACGGTGCAACGGAAATTCGCAAACAGCATTCGGCCGGGTAACGGACCGAATGGAGCGGGCCGCTTACCCGCGCCGCTGCGGCTCGCGCAGGTGCAGAAAGCGCGTGTACAACTCGCGCGGCGGCGCCATGCCGATGGCCTTGAGCAACTGGCCCACGTTGCCGCGGTGGTAGCCGCCGTGGGTGATGACGTGCAGCAGGATTTCTTCGCGGGTCATGGCGCCACGATCGCCGTCGGTAAACGTGAACGCGACGGTCTGCGCCAACTGCTCGGGCGTCAGGTCGCGCACATAGGCCTCGTACCAGGCGTCGGTTTCCGCGGCGGCGGCGCGCAACAGGGCCACCGCCGGTGTGTCGGGGGTATTGGTCGCGTCAAACGGGCGGCGTTCTCCGATCAGGTGGGCGCGGAAGATGCGGTCCACCACGTGAATGTGATTGAGCGTGCGCAGGCATCCATGCACGGTGTCGGCGTGCTGGCTGGGCAGCGCCGCCAGCACGGCAAACAGTTCGGCCTGGGCCCAGGTCTTGAAGGCAAAAAGCGACTGCAAACTGGTGGAGCTCATGACAGGGCCGTTCAGGGGTGGCGTGCAAGCGCCGGGTTCGACGAGTAATGCAAAAGCAATAGCAAAGAACGACCTTTTTACGCTGGGTATGGGCCGAAATCATCTGAAACCAGCCCGTCAACGGCCTGAAACAGCGCCTGACGCCCCTGGCTGATGATCTGGCCCTTCCAGGCATCGGTGTCGGTGTAGAACGCGGCCATCAGGCGCTGGTGTATGGCCTCGGCCAGTTCAGGCGGTGCCTCGGGATGGTTGGCCAGCCAATGGTCCGCGCGCAGGGCCTGCAATACCTCGGCGACCGGCTCGGTGCCATATTCCATGGCGATGCCGGTGTACTGGGCCTGGGGGCATTCCTGGTAGGCGCTCATCCACATCAGGCCCGTCAGGAAGGCGGAGGTGGACGAGCCGTCGTAGATGGACGTGACCCCCGCACCCCACCAACGCCGTGCGCGCTCCAGGGCGGCCGCGTCATCGCGGCAGGCGAAGATGCGTTCGCCCACCCCGCTGGCGCCGAGGCCTGTGTGCAGATCGATCCAGGCCAGATGCCGCGCGGTTCGGGCGTGCTGGCGAAGGACCGCCCGTACCGTGCGGTTGCTCCAGGTGGGCTCGCGACCCCCGAAGAAGAGCCCATCCGCATGCCTGTGCTGGCCGCGCGTTACCGCTGCCTGGTAGGCATCCATGCCGTGGCTCACGATCCACTGGGTCAAGGCCTGTTCGTTGGCGGCGTCTGGCGGCCAGGTGGCCGGCAGCAACAGATGGTGCAAGCTGTCGTAGGTGGGGTTTTCCGGCAATGGCGCGCCGAAATCCTGGAAATTGCGGTTCAGATCGACGTTTTCATGGGTCACGCGGCGAACATGCGAAAAGCCGAAGGGGTTGAGGGCATGGATGTACAGCACCGCCACGCCGGCATCGCGGGTTTTGGCCAGCCACTCGGCGTCGTGCAGGGCATAGACCTGGACGCCGGAGCCGCAATACCCTTCGACCCCGTGGCAGGCGCTGGACACGATGAGCAGTCGCTGGGCATCGGGCGGGCCGCTGCGGGCGACATCCATGGCCAGCACCTCGCCGTCACGGCCGGTCAGCGGGTGGTTGTGGGACTCGATGGCCAAGCCCGCCGTCGCCGCGGCTTCAAGAAACTTGACGCGGGCCTGGGCGTACCGCGCGGAAAACGCGTCGGCAACACCGATCATGGGGCACTCCCGGCGGAGGGACGGGGTGTTTCCAGCCAGCGCTCGGCCAGTCGCACCCAGTAAGTCGCGCCCAGCGGGATCAGATCGTCGTTGAAGTCGTAACTGGGGTTGTGCAGCATGCACGGGCCCGCGCCATGACCCATTTCGCGGTGGCTGCCGTCGCCATTGGCGATAAAGCAGTAGGCCCCCGGTCTGGCCTGCAGCATGTAGGCGAAGTCTTCGGCGCCCATGGTCGGTTCCTGGGTGACCACCTGCGCCGGGCCGACGATTTCTTCCATGACCCGCCGGGCAAAGGCCGCTTCCGGGGCGGAGTTCACGGTGGGCGGATAGTTGCGCACGAAGTCGAACTCGCACGTCGCACCGAATGCGGCGGCGGTGTGCTCGGCGATCTGGCGCATGCGGTTTTCAATCAGGTCCAGCACCTCCAGGGTGAAGGTGCGCACCGTGCCCTGGATTTCTGCGGAGTCAGGGACCACGTTGGTGGCCTCGCCGGTGTGGATCATGGTGACGCTGATGACGCCGGCGTCGATGGGTTTTTTGTTGCGGCTGATGATGGTCTGGAAGGCCTGCACCATCTGGCAGGCCACCGGTACCGGGTCGATGCCGTTGTGGGGAAGCGCCGCGTGGGCGCCTTTGCCGCGGATGGTGATCTTGAACTCGTTGCTGGACGCCATCACCGGCCCGGGGCTGACGGCAAAGGTGCCGACTGCATTGCCCGGCCAGTTGTGCATGCCGAACACGGCCTCCATGGCGAAACGGTCGAACAGGCCGTCCTTGATCATTTCGCGCGCGCCGCCACCGCCTTCTTCGGCGGGCTGGAAGATCAGATAGACGGTGCCGTCGAACGGCCGGTGCTGCGCAAGGTGCTGCGCCGCGGCCAGCAGCATGGCCGTGTGGCCGTCGTGGCCACATGCATGCATCTTGCCCGCGTGGCGGCTGGCGTGGGCAAACTGGTTGTACTCCTGCATGGGCAACGCGTCCATGTCGGCCCGCAGGCCGATCGCCCGGCCACTGGCCCCGCCGTCGCGCCCGTGCACGATACCCACCACGCCGGTGGTACCCATGCCCCGATGGATGGGGATGCCCCATTCGGTCAGCCGCCGGGCCACGATATCTGCGGTGCGCACCTCTTCGAAACACAGTTCCGGATGCGCGTGGATGTCACGGCGGATCGCCGCGATGGTGCCCGCCTGGGCGACGATGGAATCGATGATTTTCATGGGGCCAGTCTAGCCCCAGTCGGTGATTCCTGCCAGACCGGGGCCATGGGGCATTTCCCGAAGGGTGCGCCTGGGGGCGCCTCCGCGACGCCCCAGTCAGGTTCTCACGCGGCCGTCGCCGGTCAGCATGGACAACTCGACGAACCGAGAGGCGACATGGCTGGACGATGAAAACGACACCTGGAAGCCACCGAAGCTTTGGTCGCTGATGGACTCCAGCGCGGCAATCAGCGCATCGCGACCGGGTTTGGCCGCGCGTCGCAGGCCTTCGGCGAACACCTTGGCCGCGAGGTAGCCCTCCATGCTGGAAAAGTTCGCCTGTACGTTGCCGGTCTTTTTGCTGGCTTCGACGAACTCGCGGGCGATGGCCCGGCTTTGGTTGTAAGGCGAGGGCATGACCTGTGAAATCACCACCCCGGCGCCGTCTTTGCCCAGTTCGTCGGCCAGCGCCTGTGTGCCGACAAACGACACGTTGTAGAACGTACCCCCGAAGCCCGCCTTGCGAGCGGCGCGGATGTAGGCGGCGCAGGATTTGTAGGCGCTGATCTGTACCACCGCGTCCGGCGTGGCCGCGTTGATGGCCGCAACCGCTGCGGCAACATCAACGGAATTGCGCTCCACGGTGGTCTGGGCGACCGGTTTGAGGTTCTGCGCCGCCAGCGCGAGCGTCACCCCGTCCAGGCCGGCCTTGCCATAGGCGTCGTTCTGGTAGAAGACGGCAATTTTTTTCAGCCCCAGTGAAGTCAGTTGCCGCACGATCAATGCGGTTTCATCGTTGTAGGACGCGCGCAGGTGAAATGCCATGCGGTTGAACGGTTCACGCAATGCCATGGCGCCGGTGAATGGCGCAAAAAACGGCACACGGGCTTTGGTCGCCAAGGGAAGCGCCGCGACGCTGGTTGGCGTTCCGATGTAGCCGAACAGCGCAAAAACGTCTTCTCCGATCAGTTTCTGGGTATTGGCGGCACAGCGATCCGGTTCGTACCCGTCGTCGAGTTGACGGATTTCTACCCGGCGTCCACCGGCTCCGCCCTGGGCGTTGAGCTGGTCGAAAAACAGCTTGGCGCCGGCATGAAACTGGATGCCCAGTTGGGCTGCCGGTCCGGTGAAGGCCGCCGACTGGCCCAGCACGATGCGGTCGTCCTGGGCATGGATGGCGGGTGTGGCGCCCACGAGGGCGGCGCTGGCGACACGGTGGAACTGGCGCCGCGTAAGGCTCATTCGGAACATCGGGGAAAGTCTCCAGGTCTTTTTTTCGGGGCTGCATTGGCAAATGCCCCTGTGAAACAATGAACCGGAAATAGTAACGGAACCGTTCGATGACCGCCTCTGCCACTCCTGCAGCCGAAACCGAAACCGTCCGAGGCGCCTGTCCGCACGATTGCCCCGACACCTGCGCGCTGCTGACCACGGTGCAGGGTGGGGTGGCGGTCCGGGTGGCCGGCAACCCGGACCACCCCCCGACCGACGGCGCGCTGTGCACCAAGGTGTCGCGCTACACCGAGCGCACCTACCACCCCGAGCGCATCCTGCAGCCCCTGCGCCGGGTCGGCCCGAAGGGTTCGGGGCGGTTCGAGCCGGTGGGCTGGGACGAGGCGCTGGACACCATCGCCGCGCGCCTGTCGGCCATCGCGACCCACAACCCCGAAGCCATCGTGCCCTACAGCTACGCCGGCACGATGGGACTGGTGCAGGGCGAGGGCATGGCGGCACGCTTTTTCCACCGGCTGGGCGCTTCGCAACTGGACCGCACCATCTGCGCCGCGGCCGGCGGTGAGGGGCTGATCCACACCCTGGGCGCCAAGGTCGGCATGAAGATGCCGTTCTTTGCCGAATCGAAACTCATCCTGATCTGGGGCAGCAACCCCATTGCCAGCAACCTGCATTTCTGGCGCCTGGCCCAGCAGGCCAAACGCGCCGGGGCCCGCCTGGTGTGCATCGACCCGCGCCGCAGCGAAACCGCCGACAAGTGCCACGAACACCTGCAGCTGCTGCCGGGAACCGACGCGGCGCTGGCGCTGGCGCTGATGCACGAGCTGATCGTGCACGACTGGCTGGACCACGACTACATCGCCCGCCACACCCTGGGCTGGGAGGCGCTGCGCGAACGCGCGCTGCAGTGGCCGCCCGCGCGGGCGGCGGCGGTGTGTGGCCTGCCCGAGGCCCAGATCGTGCAGCTGGCGCGCGACTGGGGCACCACACGGCCGGCGGCGATCCGGCTGAACTACGGCATGCAGCGGGTGCGCGGCGGCGGCAACGCCGTGCGGGCCGTGGCCTGCCTGCCGGCGCTCACCGGCGCCTGGCGGCATCGTGCCGGCGGGCTGCTGCTGTCGAGCTCCGGCCACTTCCCGGTCCACCGTGCGGCGCTGCACCGGCCGGACCTGCTGGGCACCCGAACGCCGCGCACCATCAACATGTCGACCATCGGCGACGACCTGCTGCGCGAGGCCTCCCCGGCCTTCGGGCCGAAGATCGAGGCGCTGGTGGTCTACAACAGCAACCCGGTGGCGGTGGCGCCCGAATCGGCGCGGGTGGTGCAGGGTTTTGCGCGCGAAGACCTGTTCACCGTGGTGCTGGAGCATTTCCGCACCGACACGGCCGACCACGCCGACATCATCCTGCCCGCCACCACGCAGCTTGAGCACTGGGACATCCACACCAGCTACGGGCACACCGACGTGCTGCTCAACCGCCCGGCCATCGCCCCGGTGGGTCAGGCGCGGCCCAACACCCAGGTGTTCCGCGACCTGGCGGCGCGCATGGGCTTCACCGAGCCGTGCTTCGCCGACGATGACGAAACCCTGTGCCGCGCCGCCATCGGTGACGCGCGCGATTTCGACCTGTTGCTGGCCCACGGTTTTGCCTCGCTCCCCGTGCCCGACGCCCCCTTTGCCGACGGCGGGTTTCCCACGCCATCGGGCAAGTGCGAGTTTTTCAGTGCCCGGCTGGCGGCGCAGGGGCTGGACGGCCTGCCCGACCACCTGCCCAATTTCGAAGGCCCGGACGGTGATGCGCGCTACCCGCTGGCCATGATTTCACCGCCGGCCCGCAACTTCCTCAACTCGACCTTCGTCAACGTGCAAAGCCTGCGCGACATCGAAGGCGAGCCGCTGCTGGAAATCCACCCCGACGATGCTGCCGCCCGCGGCATCACCGGCGGCGAGCTGGTGCGGGTGTTCAACGACCGCGGGGTCTACCACTGCAAGGCCGAGGTGTCGGGGCGCGCCCGCCCCGGTGTGGTGAACGGGCTGGGCATCTGGTGGCGCAAGCTGGGCCCGCGCGGCACCAATGTCAACGAACTCACCAGCCAGCGCCTGACCGACCTGGGACGGGGGCCGGTGTTTTACGACTGCCGGGTGGAGGTGGCGCGTGTCGGCTGACCGGGTGACCTGTCGTATCGGTGCGATGCAAGCGGCGCTGCGACGCGGGCTGGTCCTGGTCCTGTCGAGTCTGATGCTTGTTGGCATGAGTGGATGCAGCGCGGCCGGCTACTACTGGCAGGCGGTGACCGGACATCTGGACATCCTGCAACGCACCCGACCAGTCCCCGATTGGCTTGCGGCGCCGGAAACGGCGGACACTTTGCGCGAGCGGCTGCGCCTGTCGCAGCGCATCCGGGATTTCGCCGTTGCCGAGATGAAACTGCCAGACAACGCCAGCTATCGGTCCTACGCGGACCTGGGGCGCCCATTCGTGGTCTGGAACCTGGTGGCGGCGCCTTCGGATTCGCTCAAACTCAAGACCTGGTGTTTTGTGGTGGTCGGTTGCGTCAGCTACCGGGGATATTTTGCCGAGGCTGACGCCCGGGCCGAGGCGGCTGCGCTGGCGGCCCAGGGCTGGGAGGTCCAGGTGTACGGGGTGCCAGCCTATTCCACGCTCGGCTGGATGAACGCGTTCGGCGGTGACCCGTTGTTGAACACCTTTCTTTTCCATCACGAAGGCGATCTGGCGAGGCTGATTTTCCATGAGCTGGCGCACCAGGTCCTGTACGTTGCCGATGATTCATCCTTCAACGAATCGTTTGCCACGGCGGTCGAACGCCTGGGAGTGCGCCGCTGGTTGCGAACCCAGGCCAGCCCCGCGACCCGTGTTGCCTACGAAGCCCATGAGGCCAGGCGTCAGCAGTTCCGAGCGCTGACGCGTCAGACACGCGCTGAATTGGACGCATTGTTTGTATCGCGCCCGCCAGACCTGATCGCCCGCAAGGCAGAAATCATGGCGCGCTTTCGGGATCGCCATGCCGATCTCAAGGCCAGCTGGGGGGGCTTTGCCGGTTACGACCGTTGGGTCGCGCAGGCCAACAATGCCAGTCTGGCCGGGCAGGGTACCTATGATGACGGTGTGCCGGCATTCGAGGCCTTGTACGAGCGGGCCGGCGGCGACTGGAGCCGGTTTTATGATGCGGTACGCGCTCTGGCCGAACAACCTGTGGCGGAGCGCCGCCGATTCCTCAAGGAGCCCTGACGTGTCGCATATCCGTATCCACCGTGAGCATCATCTTGGCCTGGCCAAGGCCCGCAAGATTGCCTACCGCTGGGCGGAGGATGCCGAACGCGATCTGGGCATGACCTGTACCTACGAAGAAGGCGCCCGGCACGACGAAGTGCAGTTCACCCGTACCGGCGCCAGCGGGTCCTTGCGCGTGACCGCCGAAAGCTTCGAGCTCGACGCCAAGCTCGGGTTTCTGCTGGGCGCGTTCAAGGATCGCATCGAAAGCGAGATTGTTCGCAACCTTGACAGCTTGCTCAGTCCCAAGGCGGCCAAAGCGCCGCCCGCGGCAAAAGCGCCCGCCCGAAAGAAAGCCTGATCGCCACGCGGTGAAGGTTCCCGGGGTCGGGTGCGCACCGCCAAAGTAGCCCGACACCCCGCAGGCTCATTGACGAGCAGGCACACTGGGCGCTGATCGGCCCGCCGCAATCCATGAATGTTCTGGCTTTTGACAACAGCTATGCGCGCGAACTCCCGGGCGCTTTTGCCGAGGTTCGTCCCGCACCGCCACCGGCGCCCGCGCTGGTGTTTCTCAATCGCGCGCTGGCTGACGAACTTGGGCTGGGTGAGCAAGCCCGCCAGGGCCCTCGCGCAGCGGCCTTGTGGGCGGGCGCGCTGCTGCCGGACGGCGCGCAACCGATTGCCCAGGCCTATGCCGGGCACCAGTTCGGTGGTTTTTCGCCGCAGCTGGGGGACGGCCGGGCGCTGTTGCTGGGTGAGGTCGTCGACCGGCTAGGGCGGCGTCGCGATATCGCTTTCAAAGGTTCGGGCACCACGCCCTTCTCGCGCAACGGGGACGGCAAAGCCGCGCTGGGCCCGATGCTTCGCGAAGTGCTGGTCAGCGAGAGCCTGTTTGCGCTGGGTGTTCCGACCACCCGCGCGCTGGCGGTTGCCGCGACCGGTGAGCCGGTGGTGCGCGAGCGCGCCTTGCCAGGTGCCGTTCTCACCCGGGTCGCCTCCAGTCACCTTCGTGTGGGAACACTGCAGTACTTTGCTGCGCGCCGCGACCATTCCATGCTGCGGCGGGTTGCCGACTACGCCATTGCCCGCCACGATCCGGATTTGGCTGGCCGCGAGGACCGGTACGCAGGCCTTCTGGGCCGGGTGGTCGCTCGGCAGGCGCATTTGATTGCACAGTGGATGAACCTTGGTTTCATTCACGGCGTCATGAATACCGACAACATGACCTTGTCGGGCGAAACCATCGACTACGGCCCCTGTGCCTTCATGGATCGGTTTGACCCGGAAACGGTTTTCAGCAGCATCGACCGCCATGGCCGGTATGCCTGGTCCAACCAGCCTCGTATCGCGCAGTGGAACCTGGCGCGCCTGGCCGAAGCGCTGCTGCCACTGATGGCTCAGGGAACGGGCGACCGGGAGCTTGCCCAGGCCGCCGAGCAGGCCAACGCCATCTTGCGGTCCTACGATGAGCAGTATGGCGCGGCCTGGTTGACCGGACAGCGTGCAAAGCTCGGTCTTACGACGGGTGCTCACGGGATCGATCCGGCGAAAGACCAGGTCGACGCCGTGCTGGCGGCCGACTGGCTCGCATTGCTGCATCGGGCCGGGGCCGACTACACGCGGGCCTGGCGGCGTCTGGCTGACTGCATGGAAGGCGATGTCAACCCGCTTCGGGCAGAACTGCTCTCAGGGAACGAGGGGTCTGGCGATACCCTGGCAGCGCTCGACGCCTGGTTGGCCCGCTGGCGGGCACGCCTGCGCGAAACGGTTTCGGGCGCGGCACCGGAGCCGGCAAGACGGGCTGCCGCGATGCGTCAGGTCAACCCGTGGATCATCGCGCGCAATCATCGGGTGGAGGAGGCACTGCAAGCCGCCAGTGATGGCGGGGATCTTTCGCTTTTTGAGCGGCTGCTTGCTGCGGTTCGGAGTCCGTGGGATGAAACACCGGAACGGGCGCCCTTCGCCGAACCGGCGCCACCGGCGTTTGCGGCGGTCTACCGCACCTTCTGCGGGACCTGAGCAACGCGACGGTTTGCCGGCCCCGCCCCACCGGCAGGTTCGTGGACAGCCATCCGCCCTTCGGGCAGACTTGCCATTCATGAATACACACTCTGTTGATCCAGCTTCCGAATCAACGGCCGCCGCCCTCCGGGTCGGGCCTTTGGCGGGTCTCAAGGTGGTCGAACTCGGGCAACTCATTGCCGGACCTTTTGCCGCCAAGACCCTCGGCGATTTTGGCGCCGAAGTCATCAAGATCGAGCCGCCGGGCAGCGGCGATCCGCTACGCAAATGGCGTTTGCTGAAAGACGGTACCTCGGTGTGGTGGCAGATCCAATCACGCAACAAGCGATCGCTCGCGATGGACCTGCGCAAGCCCGAGGCGCAGGATGTCGTGCGTCGCCTGGTCGCCGAGGCCGACGTGCTGATCGAAAACTTCCGCCCGGGCGCGATGGAGGGCTGGGGCCTGGGGCCGGAGGATTTGCTCGCGCTCAACCCGCGCCTGGTGATGCTTCGCATCAGCGGCTACGGCCAAAGCGGGCCCTATCGGGACAAGCCGGGTTTCGGCGTGGTGGCCGAAGCCATGGGAGGACTGCGTTACCTTACCGCCGAGCCCGGACGGGTCCCCGTGCGGGTTGGCGTGAGTATCGGTGACACCCTGGCATCGCTGCACGGGGTGATTGGCATCCTGATGGCGTTGCACGAGCGCCACCGCAGTGGTCAGGGTCAGGTGGTGGATGTCGCCCTGTACGAGGCCGTGTTCAACTGCATGGAAAGCCTGCTGCCGGAGTACAGCGCCTTCGGTGTCGTTCGCGAGGCGGCCGGCAGTGCCTTGCCGGGAATCGCGCCCAGCAACGCGTACCGATGTGCCGACGGCGGCTATGCCCTGGTGGCCGGCAACGGGGACAGCATTTTTCGCCGTCTGATGGGCACGATCGGTCGCGAGGACCTGGCGAACGACAGCAGCTTGGCCGATAACACCGGCAGGGTGGCGCGAGTGACGGAAATCGATGCGGCCATTGGTGCCTGGACAGAGCAGCGGTCGGTGGACGAGGTTCTGGCGGCGCTGGATGCGGCCGATGTTCCCGCCGGTCGCCTCTACACCGTTGCCGACATTGCGGCGGACCCGCATTACCGGGCACGGGGGATGATCAAGTCTGTCACTCTGGAGGACGGCAGCCGGCTGGAACTGCCGGGTTTTGTGCCCCGCCTGTCGCGCACGCCGGGCCGCCACAGACACAACGCGCCCGCTTTGGGGCGGGACACCCAGGCGGTGCTGGAGTCCATCGGGCTGACGCCTGAGCAGATTGCCACCTTGCGCGCCAGCGGGATTGTGGCGGGCTGACGCCCCCCGGGCGATGGCGGGGGGGACATGCTAGGCCGGGCCCCGGGAGGCCCGGCATGGACTCAGCTCAGTGATTCGATCAGGTCGATGTACTGCTGCATCGCTTCCTTGCTGTCGGTGCCTTTGAGTTTGTCCCAGGCGTCCCACTTGGCTCGGCCTACCAGGTCGGTGAAGCCCGGCTTTTTCTCCGTGTTGTCGCCGACAGTCGCCTGTTTGTAGAGGGCGTAGATCTTCAGCAGCGTGGCGTTGTCAGGCCGCTCGCTGAGGTTCTTGGAGTTGGCGACGGCGGCTTCGAACTTGGCTTTGAGGGTGGCCATGGAAATTTCTCCGGGCAAGGATAAAAAAGAACGGCTGGTGACCGCTGCTACCCCTTCGGGTAACTGCCCGGTATCTTAAGGATGCGACATGGGGGGAGAATAGAGGCTTTTCCCCAATCGGGTGCATTCGTCGTCATGGTTACACGCATCAATAAAAAGAGCGCAGCCAAGAGCCTGTCCGGGCGTAGCCGCTCACGCCCGGTCGCGCCGTCACTGCAAGGCGCTGAACACCTGGTTGCCGACGCGGCCGGTGCCGCGTTGCATGCGGCGCAGGTGATCGGCGAGAACGTCGCCCGCGCTGCCACCGGAGTGCTGGGCATGACCGGCGAGCGGATGAGCCGCGTGGATACCGCCTGGCTGCGCATGGACTCACCCAGCAACCTGATGATGATCGTGGGCGTGTGGACCCTGGTGCCTCGGGTGTCCTACGAACAGGTCTGCGAACGGATCCAGTCCTCGCTCCTGCAGTACCCGCGGTTTCGGCAGCGCGTCGTCGAAGACGCTGCCGGCGCCAGTTGGGTTGAGGACACCCATTTCGACATCCGTCGGCATGTGGTCCGCGAAGAACTGCCTGCTGTCGAAGGCGGCAATCCCCAGGTTGCGCTTCAGGAACTGTTGGGCGACCTGGCGATGGAGCCACTGGATCGCCGCCATCCGCTGTGGCAGTTTCACCTGATCGAAGACTATGTGGACGAAAAGGGCCGCAAGGCCAGCGCCTTGCTGGCCCGCATCCATCATTGCATCGGTGACGGTATCGCGCTGATCTCGGTGACCATGTCGCTGGTCGACGGAGGAGCGGCGCCGCCCAAGCGCCGACGGGTCAAGAAGGACCATGAGAGCCCGGAAGAATGGATCGCCCACGCGCTGGTCAAACCGCTGACAGACATCGCCGTGAAGGCCTTGGACATGGCCGGTGAAGGCGCGGCGGCTTCCTTGCACATGCTGCGCGAACCGGGCAAAGGGATGGCCAACTCGGTTGACCTGGCCAAGGTCGGTATGCACATCATGTCCGATGCGGCGGCGCTGGCGCTGATGCCCGACGACTCGCGCACCCGACTCAAGGGCAAACCAGGCTACGCCAAACGGGTCGCCTGGTGCCCTCCGATTCCGCTCGATGACGTCAAGGCGGTGGGCAAGGCGCTCAACGCGTCCGTCAATGATGTTTTGCTCAGCTGCGTGGCCGGTGCCATCGGCGAGTACCTGAAGGGCCATGGCGACGAGGTACGCGGGCAGGAAATCCGCGCCATGATCCCGGTGAACCTGCGTCCGCTGGAAGAGGCCTGGAAGCTGGGTAACCGCTTCGGCCTGGTTCCGCTGGTACTGCCGATCGGCATCGACAACCCCGTCGAACGGATCTATGAGGTGCGCCGTCGCATGAACGCGCTCAAGGGCAGTACCCAGCCGCTGATGGCCTTCGGTCTGCTGGCGGTGGCGGGCTTGCTGGTGAAGCCGGCCCAGGACGCCTTGCTGGCGCTTTTCGGGAAAAAGACTACCGCCGTGATGACCAACGTGCCTGGCCCGCGCGAAAAGCTCAAATTCTGCGGTGCGTCGCTGGAGCAGACCATGTTCTGGGTGCCCCAATCCGGCGATATCGGCTTGGGTGTTTCCATTCTCAGCTACGGCGGCGGCGTACAGTTCGGCGTCATCACCGATTCGACCCTCTGCCCCGACCCGCAAGGGATCATCGACCAGTTCGAACCGGAGTTCAACCGCCTGTCCATGGTGACCATGATGTTGCCCTGGGGCGAAGGAACCCCCTGACGCGCCGCCCCTGCGCAATGGCGCGGATCGGTTTCGCGCAATTGCCTGCCTTCCGGGCTGATGACCGTCTCGCGAAAACTCCCGTTTTCATAGCGAAAAACGACCTTTTCATGCTGGGTATTGGCTGAAAATGGCCGAAAACTAGTCCCCGACGCTTTGCTGCAGCGCCCACATGGCGGCGTAACGCCCCTGCCGGAGCAGCAAGTCTCCATGGGTGCCGCGCTCCACGATGTGGCCGGCGTCCATCACCAGGATTTCGTGCGCATCCACCACCGTGGACAGGCGATGCGCGATGACCAGGGTGGTCTTGTTTTGCGCCGCGTTGGCCAGTTCAGCCTGGATGGCGCGCTCGTTGCCGGAGTCCAGCGCCGAGGTGGCCTCGTCGAAGATCAGGATCGGCGGGTTCTTCAGCAGCGTGCGCGCGATCGCCACGC
>ERZ761607.3344-NODE-3344-length-15695-cov-6.297059_pt1 | contig 15695 bp, 19 predicted proteins | sample MGYA00511164_ERZ761607 | MGnify/ENA primary metagenome ERZ761607 (study PRJEB28899, sample SAMN02445080) | bioreactor sludge metagenome | biome: EBPR sludge | place: Australia: Brisbane, Thorneside Wastewater Treatment Plant | collected 2011-06-22 ...
GTTCGCGACGCCCCGCCGGTGATCCCGCCCGACGCGCTTGCCGCTAGAGCCAGCAAGAACAATTTATGAACTTCAAATGGAGCTAAGTCAAACCTGACTGACAGTCACCCTCTCAATCTCATGCCGAGCCTTCGCCGGGCGGGTCAGGTCGGTCAAGGACGGGCCTCGCTCCGTCCGCCGCTCTGCGGCAGCGCGAAGCGCTGTCCTTGGCGGGCCCGGCCCGTCCGGCACGCTGGCGGCCATGAGATCGACGGGGCGCTCCCTTCCTGAAGGGCGGATTTCCTTTGCGCTTTCCCGATGCTACCGACGCTCCCGGTTCCAGGGGGATTTCCAATGCGCGCTTCCGTGGGTGGTCTGCTGGCCGCCGCGCTCGCCTGTACGGCGGTCGGCTGCTCCGCATCCGAGCCCGAGGCGCCGGCCGCGCCCCAGGAGATCCGCTCCCTCGGCTTCGATGACCGGGAGGCGACCTACTTCGACCGGGCCTCGATCACGAAGGTCGGCGATGTCGTGACGGTCACGACGATCTCGGTCTTCCGGCCGGACGGCGGGGTCCGGGACGGCGTCTACCGGGCCGACGTCACCTACGAGATCGAATGCGCGGGCGGACGCGGCGCCGTCGTCGGCGTGAAGGAGTTCGATCAGGCGGGCAGGCTGACCAACCGGCAGCGCCCCCCGGCGAAGTGGTTTCCGGTCGAGGCGGGCAGCATGGGCCATTTCCTGCGCGAGACGGCCTGCTCGTCGGATCGGGGGGAAAAGAAGCGCCGGGTCACCGACATCAAGGCCGATGCCCGGATCGTCTTCACCATCCTCGCCTCCAGGATCCGACCCGAGTATCGCCTGCTCGCCCACCGCCCTGGCGCGGCGGACTATCTTGACTCGGCCTCGTTCGACCGGCGGGACGACATCGTCAGGATCAAGGTGGTCACCGTCTCCAACCCCCGCGCGGCCGGCTACAAGGCCGACAAGCACGTCGTCGACATGGCGATGGACGTGGACTGTGCGAGCGATCGCGTCGCCATCGTCACGATGGTCAGTTCCGACGCGAGCGGCGCGGAGACCTCTGAAGGCCTCTACACCGAGCCTGAATGGTTCACGGCGGGACCGGGCAGTCTTGGCGGCGTGCTGAGGGCGGCGGTGTGCGAACCTGGCGCAATGAAAAGGCGGCCGCTGGTGGCGGACTACCGGGCCGACGCCGCCGAGGCGTTTCGTCGGGCCAGGTGACGGGCCCGGCCCGTCCGGCGCGCTGGCGGCCATGAGATCGAAGGGTTTCTCCCTTCCCCCTGGAGGGGGGGAAGGGTTCAGACCTACGCCCCCTCCAGCCCCTTCATCCAGGCCACGATGTCCGCCGCGTCCTCGGCGGAGAATTCGAACTGCGGCATGGCCGGGTGGCCGGACATGATGCCCTCGGTCAGCGCCTCCTCGAGGTCTTCCAGCGGGTAGCGGTCGGCGAGGGTCCGGAACGGCGGGGCCGGGGTGAAGGGGCTGGCGCCCGTGGTCTCGACCGCGTGGCAGCCGGCGCAGTCGCGCTGGACCAGGGCGTGGCCGCGCTCGGCCGAGGGGACGTAGGCCTCCGGCGGCGCGCTCCCCTGCCCCAGGGCCGCGCCCGCGCCGACGCCGAGGACCAGCAGGGCGGCGAGGCCTGAACCGAGGAGACGGGCGCGCATGGGTACCTCCGGAAGCGAGGCCCCAGCCATGCGCCGTCCGGCGCGGTCTGGGAAGGGGCGAACGCCGTCAAATCCAAACATTGTCAAGATCGCGCGGCGCGCCATACTCCCCGCAACGACAAGGAAACGTCCCATGCTCCGATCCACCTCCGCCCTGGCCGCCGCGCTGTTGCTGACCGCCGCCTGCAACGGCAAGGCGCAGCTGCCGTCCGAGGCGACCTACGGCGCCGACGTGAAGCTGACCGCGCCTGACCCGAACGGGCCGATCCCGGTGCTCAATCCGGCCAAGGCCGTCGGCTGGCCGGCGGACGGCAAGCCCACGGCGCCGGCGGGCTTCACCGTCACCCGCTTCGCCGAGGGGCTGGACCATCCGCGCTGGCTGTACCGGCTGCCGAACGGCGACGTGCTGGTGGTCGAGAGCAACAGTCCGCCGCGCGAGGTCAAGGGGATCACCGACTGGGTGGCGGCCAGGATGATGAAGACGGCCGGGGCGGGCGTGCCCAGCGCCAACCGCATCACCCTGCTGCGCGACGCCGACGGCGACGGCAAGCCCGAGCTGCGCACCGTGTTCGCCAAGGACCTGAATTCGCCGTTCGGCGTCGCCCTGATCGGCGACCAGCTCTATGTCGCCAACACCGACGCGGTGCTGAAATGGACCTGGACGCCGGGCATGACCAGCCTGGCCGGGCCGGGCGCGAAGGTCGCCGACCTGCCGGCCGGGACGCCCAACAGCCACTGGACCAAGAACCTGCTGGCCAGCCCGGACGGGACCAAGCTGTACGTCTCGGTCGGCTCGCATTCGAACCTGGCCGAGGGCGGCATCGAGGCCGAGACGAACCGCGCCGGCATCCTCGAGATCACCCTGGCGACCGGCGCCGTGCGGCAGTTCGCCAGCGGCCTGCGCAACCCGGTCGGCCTGGCCTGGGAGCCGACGACCGGCGCGCTGTGGACCACGGTCAACGAGCGCGACATGCTCGGCCACGACCTGGTCCCAGACTACATGACCAGCGTCAAGGACGGCGGCTTCTATGGCTGGCCCTACAGCTACTTCGGCCAGAACGTCGACGAACGGATGCAGCCGCAGCGGCCTGACCTGGTCGCGAAGGCGATCCGGCCCGACTACGCCCTGGGGGCCCACACGGCCTCTCTGGGCCTGATGTTCTATCCGGCCGGCGGATCGCTGGGCGAGGCCTGGGGCGGCGGCGCGCTGGTGGCCCAGCACGGCTCCTGGAACCGCGACCCGGTCAGCGGCTACAAGGTGGTGTTCGTGCCCTTCGAGGGCGGCAAGCCGGCGGGCAAGGCGCAGGACTTTCTGACCGGCTTCCTCGACGCCAAGGGCCAGGCGCTCGGCCGCCCCGTCGGCGTCGCCGCCGACCCCACCGGCGCGGTGCTGGTCAGCGACGACGTCGGCAACATCGTCTGGCGGGTGAGTCCTCGCTAATCCTCTCCCTCTTGGGAGAGGGGGAGGAAGAAAAAGGGCCCCTCCCGTCACCGGGAGAGGCCCTTCGTCCTTCAGGTCGTTGAACCGCCTACAGCGCTTCGACGATCGTCACGTTGGCCAGGCCGCCGCCTTCGCACATGGTCTGAAGGCCGTAGCGCTTGCCGTTGCGGCGCAGGGCGTGGACCAGGGTGGCCATCAGCTTGGCGCCCGAGCCGCCCAGCGGGTGGCCGAGCGCGATGGCGCCGCCGTTGACATTGAGCTTGGACGGGTCGGCGTCATTGCCCCGCAGCCAGGCCAGCGGCACCGGGGCGAAGGCTTCGTTCACCTCATAGAGGTCGATGTCGTTGATCGACATGCCGGCGCGCTTGAGCGCCTTCTGGGTCGCGAACACCGGCTCTTCGAGCATGACCACCGGGTCGCCGCCGGTGACGGTCATGTGGTGGACGCGGGCCAGCGGTTCGACGCCCAGGGCCTTGAGGCCGCGCTCGTTGACGACCATCAGGCCCGAGGCGCCGTCGCAGATCTGGCTGGAGGTCGCGGCCGTCACGGCGCCGCCCTCGACGAGCAGCTTCACGCCCTTGATGCCGTCCAGGCTGGCGTCGAAGCGGATGCCCTCGTCGACCTTGTGGATCTCCTTGGTCCCGTCGGCGAGCGTGATTTCGACCGCGACGATCTCGTCGTCGAAGGCGCCGGCCTGGGTGGCGGCGATCGCCTTCTGGTGACTGGAGAAGCCGAACTCGTCGAGCATGTCCTTGGTGAAGCCGTACTTCTTGGCGATCATCTCGGCGCCGGCGAACTGGCTGAACTGGATGCCCGGGTAGCGCGCCTGGATCTGCGGGCTCATGTAGGTGCCCATGCCGGCCTTGGCGGCCAGGACCGAGGGGCTGCCCATCGGCACGCGGCTCATGCTCTCGACGCCGGCGGCGATGACCACGTCCATCTGGCCGCTCATCACGGTGGCGGCGGCGAAGTGCAGGGCTTGCTGGCTGGAGCCGCACTGGCGGTCGACGCTGGTGGCGGGCACGCTCTCCGGCAGGCCCGAGGCGAGCACCGCGTTGCGGGCGATGTTGACGGCCTGTTCGCCGCCCTGGCCCACGCAGCCCATGATGACGTCCTCGATCAGGGCCGGGTCGGCCTTTGTCGTGGCGACCAGCGACTTGAGGACTTCGCCGGCCAGATCGGCCGGGTGCCACCCGGCGAGACGGCCGCCCTTGCGGCCACCGGCGGTGCGGGCCGCCGCGACGATATACGCTTCACCCATGGGTCTGCTCCCTGCGAGGTTTTCGTTTACGTTCGCGGCAATCTACTCATGAAGACGCCCGCGTCGAGTATGACGTGGCGTCACGACATCCTGAACCCCTCCTCCTCGATGGAGGAAGGGAGAAGACCCCTACAGCGCCCGGTCGCCGGCCGAGGTCGCGCCGCCCAGCTCGTCGGAGGGGGCGTCGGTGTGCACGCGGCGATAGCCGCCGCGCAGATAGACCAGCGGCTCGTGGTCGGCGTCGTGGAACACGCGCAGGATCCGGCCGACAAAGATCCGGTGATCACCGGCGTCGAAGCTGTGGTGGGTCTCGCACTCGAAGTTGGCCATGCATCCGGCCAGCACCGGGGCGCCGGTGTCCCAGGTCAGGGTCTGAAGCCCCTCGAACCGGTCGCCGTCCTTGCGGGTGAACTGGCGGGCGACGGCCTCCTGATCGACATGCAGGACGTTGACCACGAACCGACCGCTGGCCTGCATCGCCGGCAGGCAGGAGGCGGTCAGCCCGATCGAGACCAGCGCCAGCGGCGGGTCCAGAGAGACCGAGGTGAAGCTGTTGGCCGTGAAGCCGACCGGCCGGTCGCCATCCAGGGTCGTGACCACGGTGACGCCTGTCGTGAAGCAGCCGAAGGCGTCACGCAGCGCCCGGGCGTCGCCGGCCGGATCGCCGCCGGGAACGAAGGTGTGCTGACCGCTCATGTCCCCTATCTGGCGCGCGAGGGCCGAGGGAGCAAGCGCTCAGGCGGTGCGGCCGTAGAAGTTCAGTCGGAACGGGCCCCACCAGAAGGTTTTGCCCAACCCGCGCGCGGCGCGGTCCAGGGCCTGGGCGCGGTCGGGGGTCCGAAGCGTCCATTTGGCCAGGGCGACCGGGCCGTAGACGGCGGTCTGGGCGAGGCCGACCAGCATCCACTTGATCACCCCGGGGAGGTCGCGCGGCGTCGAGGACCAGCAGTGTTCCGTCGGGCCCTGGCCATAGCCGAACGCCCGCGCCAGCGTGTAGGCCAGCGTCAGGCGGGCCGGGATCGGATCCTCCCAGACCCAGGCCCTCGGGGCCCAGGCGAAACGGGCGCCCGTCGCCTGCAGGGTCCCGAACAGCAGATCATCCTCGCCGCCGATGGTGTTCCGCTCGACCGCGAAGGGTTGCTCCGACGGAAGGGCGGCCCGGCGGATGAGGCTGTTGCCGCAGCCGTAGAAGTGGTCGATCAGGCCCTCGGCGCTGTCGTCCAGGCGCGAGAAGAAGCGCTCGAAGTAGGCGCGATGGGTGACGACGCCCTCCGGCGCGCGGGCGTGCACGGGGCCGAAGACGACATCGGCCCTCGCCGCCGCCTGCACGGCCAGCAGGCCCGCCAGCCAGCCCGCCGGGGCGTCCTGGTCATCGTCGAGGAAGGCGATCAGCGCGCCGCGCGCGACCGACAGGGCGCGGTTGCGGACATTGGCCACGCCGGGCGCCGGCTCGTGAACGTAGAGGACGGGGAACGGCGCGGCCGTCGCCGCCGCCTCGACCGCCGCCCGGGCGGAGGGGACCTGATCGTTGTCGGCGACGACGAGCTCGACGGTGGTGGGATCGACGCCGCTCTGCGCCAGCGCCGACGCCATCGCCACGGCCAGCCCGCCGGGCCGGCGCTGGGTCGGGATGACGATGGAGACGGCGGGGGTCATGGCGGCGGAGTGTGCACGCCAGCCGCGAAAGGCTGGTTAACCGCCCTGCGCGCTTCGACACGCGCCTACGGCGCTGCTCAGCATGACTAGCTTTGATAGCCTTCTGACTCAGTCATCCTGAGCAGCCGCGAAGCGGCGTGTCGAAGGACGCAACGCTGTTCAGCTGAACGTGTCGCGCAGAATCCGCTCCAGCCACCGCGCGTCGACTTCGTCGAAGGCCGCCGGCTGGTCGCTGTCGACGTCGAACACCGCGATCAGCGCGCCGTCCTTGCCGAACACCGGGACCACGACCTCGCTCTGGGAGCGGCCGTCGCAGGCGATGTGGCCCGGGAAGGCGTGGACGTCGGGGACCAGCTGCGTCTGGCCGCTCGCCGCCGCCGCGCCGCAGACGCCGCGGCCGAAGGCGATCCGCAGGCAGCCGAGCGTGCCCTGGTAGGGGCCGACGACCAGCTCGTTCCCCTTCGCCGGATCGACGACATAGAAGCCGGTCCAGAAATAGTGGTCGAAGCTGCTGGCCAGCATTGAGGCCACCGTCGCCATGCGCGCGATGACATTCGGCTCTCCGTCGAGCACCGCGGCGATCTCGGCCGCCACCTCGGCGTAGCGAGCCTCGCGGTCGGCGGACAGGGTGAGGTCGTTGAAGGCTTCGGCCATGGGCGCGATATGGCCGCCGCCTTGCCCCTTCGCAAGCGCGGAGTCGGCGGCTAGCGTCGGCGCCGCATTGAGGGAGCGGCGCGCGATGGCCCATTGGCTGGTGAAATCGGAACCGGACGTGTTCGGCTGGGACGACCTGGTCAAGGCGGGACCGAAGGGCGAGCCCTGGACCGGCGTGCGCAACCACACCGCCAAGCTGAACCTGATGGCCATGAAGGCCGGCGAACAGGTGTTCTTCTACCACTCCCAGGCCGGCAAGGAGATCGTCGGCGTCGCGCAAGTGGTCCGCGAGCACTACCCCGACCCGACGGACGAGACCGCGCGGTTCGTCTGCGTCGACCTGAAGGCCGTGAAGCCTCTGCCCCGCCCCTTTTCCCTGGCCGAGGCCAAGGCCGATCCGGCGCTGGAGACGATGTCGCTGATCACCAGCTTCCGCCTGTCGGTGCAGCCGGTGACGGACGAGGAGTGGGCGCACATCCTGAAGGTGACAGGCGTGACCTAGCCGCCTGCCATCCCGGCCGAAGCGGAGCGGAGCGCCGGGACCCAGAAGCCGACGCACGGCGACGGCTGGTTCCCGGGTCGGCCCGGCGACCGCCCGGGATGACAGTCGTGGACGCTACCGCACCAGCTCGAACGTCGCGTTGACGTCGATGCGGACCTTCAGTTCGCCGGCCTCGACCGGCGTCGACTCGGCCTTGTCGAAGCGGGCCATGGCCACCATCGGCATCGGCGGCGGCGGACTGTAGCCGCCACCTTCGCTGAAGGTGACCAGCCGCGCCACGCGATAGCCCATGGCCTTGGCGTAGAGGTCGGCCTTGGCCTGCAGCGCCTTGACCGCGTCGAGGCGGGCGGCGTCCTCGGCCGCGCCGGAGTTCTGCAGCCCAAAGCCGAGGCCGCCGATGTTGGTGGCGCCCGAGCCGACCGCCGCGTCGACCGCCCGGCCGAGCTTGCCCAGGTCGCGGACCACGATGGTGACGGTGTTGCTGGCCTGGTAGCCGGTCAGTCGCGGCGGCAGGTTCTCCTGGTAGACATACTGCGGGCTCAGGTTCAGGCCGCTGGTCTGGATGTCGCGGTCGGCGATTCCGCCCGTCTTCAGGGCCGCGATGACCTGGTTCATCTTGACCGCGTTCAGGCGCATGGCCTCGGCCGCCGTCGGGGCCTCGGTGGTCACGCCCAGGCTGATCGTCGCCTGATCCGGTCGCACGCGGGTCTCGCCATAGGCCGAGAGGTTCAGCGTGGTGGCGCGGAACACGGCGTCGGCCGCCGTCGGGGCGGCCGATTGGGCGAGCGCGGAACCGGCGACGCCGAGGCTGCCGGCAACGAGGAAGGCCGAGACGGCCGCGGCCCGGAAGAGGGCTTTCATGATCAGGTCTCCAGTGCGGGGCGAAGAGAAGCGGCCCCCTCGCTTGTTGTGTCGCAAGTCCCACATGAACCGCAGCTTTAAGGCGCGTTGGCGGCTGCTCAGGGATTGGAAGATGGCGGAAGTGGTAGGCCCGGAGGGACTCGAACCCCCAACCAGACCGTTATGAGCGGTCGGCTCTAACCATTGAGCTACGGGCCCCCGAAGCGCTCCCGCCGGTTAGCACGGGGGCGGACGGCGACAAAGGGCGCCGCGCGCTACAGCCCGCCCTTCACAAGCGCCGCCTCGAGGCGGATGGCGATTTCTCGGCCGGGCAGGACGCCGGGACCTTCCATGAGGGCGGCGTAGGCCAGGTCGCCGTGTTTGGCGCCCGCGGACTTCGGGGCCGGGCCGGACGCCCAGGCGACGCGATTCTCACCATTGGGACCGCTGTCGCAGCTGACGGTGCGCGTCTCGCCGGCGGCGGCCAGCTTGCCGAGCGCCTCGGCGCTGAGGCTCGCCTCGCCCTGGCAGGACGGCAGCGGCCGGCGGCAATTGGCGTGGGTCCCGTAGCGGTAGACGACGTCGCCGCCGCCCTTCGTCACCAGCAGCACGCAGGTGTTGGGATCGCCGACCGCCTCGCCGACGGCGGCGTCCAGCTTGTTCACGTCGACGCCCTTGGGCGCCTGGTCGCAGGCGGCCAACAGGGCGAGGATGGGCAGGGTCAGATAGAGGGCGCGGGTCATCGAACGAGCATGCCCCGCATGGCCGCCGCGCTCAACCGTGCATTCGGGGACCGATCAGGCCGCGCGCTTCTGCTCGTTGGCGTCGTCGAGCAGGACGACGGTCGGGTTATAGTTGCGGGCCTCTTCCGCCGGCAGCTGGCAGTAGGTGACGACGATGATCTTGTCGCCCTTCTGCACGAGACGGGCGGCGGCGCCGTTGACGCCGAACACCTTGGAACCCCGCGGCGCCTCGATGGCGTAGGTGGTGAAGCGGGCGCCGTTGGTGATGTTCAGCACATCGACCTGCTCATGCGGCAGGATGCCGGACGCGTCGAGTAGATCGCGGTCGATGGCGATCGAGCCTTCATAGTCGAGGTCGGCCTGGGTCACCGTGGCGCGGTGCAGCTTGGCCTTCATCATGGTCAGCAGCATCGGGTCTTCACCTTCGATCGTCGGAGTAGATCGCGGCGCCGCACAAACATGGGCCGCCTTGGGAGGCAGGGGATATAGCGGCTCCGAGATGACGTTTCAATTGCGGTGCAACATGACGTCGCGGGAGATCGGCGACCCAGGTTGCTTTACGCGTGCGTCAACCTTCTGGATTCATTCAGGAACCCACCGCTTGCGTTTTTTCGCAGAACAAAGCTATCGCCGACAGATTGTTCCGGGGACCTTCATGCGCGCCATCCTGATCGCCGCCCTGCTCATGCTTTCGCCGGTCGTGGCGGCGGCCCAGTCGCTCGACGACGAGCCCGAGGTCTACGTCGCCAGCGTCTACGACCGGCTGTCGAAGGACCAGAACTTCGACGCGCCCGAGGCCCTCTACACCCCGCGCCTGCAGGCGCTGTGGAAGGACATGCGGAAGGACGCCGGCGACGAGGTCGGTCGCGTCGACTTCTTCTTCTGGACCAACTCCCAGGACGGGTCGTTGTCGGGCTTCTCCTTCATCGGCCAGCCGGTCGAGCAGAACGCGAACCGCAGGATCGTGACGGCGCGGTTCCGCAACATGGACCGCAGCGAGGTCATCGCCTTCTACTGGGAGAGGATCGACGGCCGCTGGCGGCTGGACGACGTGCAGTCGCTGGGCGAGGACGGCTGGACCCTGTCGGTGCTGCTCAAGTACGGCTGGGCGGCGAGGGAGTGACATCCGGGACTGCTTCGGGCGATAGCCCGTAGCTGTCCCTCGATACCGACTGACGCTGTTGAGGGACAGGACATCGCGCCCCTGCGGGCCGCGCTATCCAGTCCCCGCTACGCCTCCAGCCGCCAGGGCGGAAACCGCCGAGCCCCAGGCGCCGAATAGAGGCAGACCAGGTTTCCGGTCGGATCGCGCAGATAGGCCTCGCGCCAAAGCCAGCGCTGGTCGACGGGATCGGCCTCGAAGGCGATCCCCTGCCCCTTCAGCCGCGCCACGGTCTCGTCCAACGCGTCTTCCTCGAAGTAGATCACCGTCTGGCGCACGGCCGAGGCGTCCGGGTCGCGGTGGAGGGAGAAGGTGGCCGGCTCGCCCCCGTCGGCGTCAGGGCATTCGAAGCGCACATAGTGTTCGGCCTGCACGATCAGCCTAAGGCCCAGGGCCTCGTAGAAGGCGGTTGAGGCGGCGAGATCGCGGGCCGCGGCGGTGACCTGGTTCAGTCTCATGGAACGCAGGTATGTCGCCGCCCCCGGATTTCAATCACCGCCCTTCGACAAGCTTTCCGATCGCGTCGAGGTAGGCCGCGAACGCCTTACGGCCCGCCTCGGTCAAGGTCAGGGTGGTCAGCGGCTTGCGGTTCACGAAGCTCTTGTCGACGGCCACGAAGCCGGCGTCCTCAAGCTTGCGCAGATGGGCGGAGAGGTTGCCGTCGGTGGCCTGCAGCCTGGCCTTGAGGGTGTTGAAGTCGGCCGACCCCGCCCCCGAGAGATAGGCCATGATCCCGAGGCGGATCCGGCCGTGGATCACCTCGTCGATGCCTTCGATGTCGAAGCCTTCCATGACGCGGCTTTTCCTCAGACGATGTCCGTCGGTTCCTGACGCATCAGGATCAAGCCGGGAACCACGGCCAGCAGAAACAGGCAGGCGGCGTAGCCCAGCATCTGTTCGTTGATCCCGCTGAGGAAGCCCATGCCCACGGCGGCGGCGAAGGAGCCGAGCGCCGTCAGCTTGATCCACAGTTTGCCGGACATGTCGCCGGCCACCATCCAGGCGGCGCCGTAGAGGGCGAAGATCACGGTCGGGAAGATGTTCATCACCTCCCAGTGCCCGGTGCGGTAGCTGTAGGCCATCATGCCCATCCACATGGCGAGGATGGCGAAGCCGACGCCCGACCAGGCTGATCCGGTCGCCCTGTTGACGCCGGCGCTGAAGCCGGGCCGCTTCGAGGCGCGGCGAACCAGCAGGGTGCAGACCACGCCGAACACCGCCGCCGCGCCCAGCCAGTTGAACAGGAAGCCCCATTCGGAGACCGCCAGCAGGCCGGTCGCGATCATCCAGTGTCCGACCGAGGCGAGGCCGAAGATCAGGCCGGCGGCGACCATGTTGCCGCCGAACAGCAGCGGCGTGGCGCTGCCCTCCTGGGCCAGGGCCTTCATGAAGGCGATGTCGTCCTTCAGGGTCTGCATCTTCTCATCGGTCATCGAAGCGGCCCTCCTGGCCCCATGGCGTCGCGTGATTCATCGTCTAGGCCACGTACTTTGCATTGTAAAGTGCTTTCTCATAGACCGACGCTACGGCGCCGAGGCCCGATGCGGGAAACGGGAGCGACGCGATGGCGGAAGAGCCGATCCTGCACCATTTCGACACCTCGCCCTTCTCGGAGAAGGTGCGGCTGCTGTTCGGGTTGAAAGGCCTGGCCTGGCGGTCGGCGATCATCCCCAGCCTGATGCCCAAGCCGGACTACACGCCGCTGACCGGCGGCTATCGCCGCACGCCGTCGCTGCAGATCGGGGCCGACATCTACTGCGACACCCAGATCATCCTGGCTGAAATCGAGCGCCGCTGGCCGAAGCCCCGCGCCGTGCGCGGCGGTCTCGACTGGGCGATCAACCTGTGGGCCGACCGTCCGTTCTTCGCCGCCACCGTGCCGATCATCTTCGGCGAGTACGGCGACAAGGTCGGCGAGGACTTCATCAAGGACCGCGAGGCGATGAGCGGCCGGCCCTTCGACGTGGCCGCCATGAAGGCCGCCACCGGGCCGATGAAGGGCCAGTGGCGCGGCCAGGCCGCCTGGCTCGAGGATCAGCTGGCGGCGACGGGGACCGGCTGGCTGGCCGGCGACGCCGCGGGCCTGGCCGACATCGCCGCCTATATGAACGTCTGGTTCCTGGACACCTTCCTGCCGGGCTCGGTCGAGGCCCTGACGCCCGGCATGCCCCGCCTCGCCGGCTGGGCGGCGCGGGTGAAGGCCCTCGGTCACGGCGAGCGTCGCGAGACCGACCCGAAGGACGCGCTGGCCGTCGCCAAGGCCGCGACGCCGGCCGGCGGACTGACCCACGACGCCGCCGACCCTCTGGGCCTGAAGCCGGGCGACGGGGTGGTGGTGATGGCCGACGACTATGGCCGCGATCCGGTCGCCGGCCGGCTGGTCGCCGCCACGCCGCGCTCGATCACCCTGGAGCGCGAGGACCCGCTGACCGGAACCGTCCACGTCCACTTCCCCCGCGCGGGCTTTTTCGCGGTGGCGGGGTGAGGCGGTGCGTGGTTCGACAACCGCGCGCCGCGCCGCTCACCCTGACTTCCGTGAACAGCCTTCTGAATCCGTCATCCTGAGCAGGCCCGAAGGGCCGTGTGGAAGGACGCACCTCGCCAACAGGATCAAAGAATGACCTCCCCTTCCTACGACGACGTTGTCCTCGGCCGCCGCAGCATCCGCGGCTTCACCGCCGAGCCGGTCAGCAAGGAGACGATCCGCGAAGTTCTCGCCCTGGCCATGCGGGCGCCCTCGTCGCTGAACACCCAGCCGTGGAACTTCCACGTCGTGACCGGCGCGGTGCTGGACCGCATCCGGGCCGGCAACACCGAGCGCAACCTGGCCGGGGTGCCGCACAGCCGCGAATTCCGCATCCACGGCGAATACGCCGGCGCCCACCGCGAGCGACAGGTCGAGATCGCCAAGCAGCTGTTCGCCGCCATGGGCATCGAGCGCGACAACAAGGAAAAGCGCACCGACTGGGTGCTGCGCGGCTTTCGCCAGTTCGACGCCCCGGTCTCGATCGTGGTCACCTACGACCGGTCGATCCACGGCGGCGACATCGCGCCGTTCGACTGCGGCGCGGTGACCAACGCCCTGGTCAACGCCGCCTGGAGCCGGGGGCTAGGCTGCGTGATCAACAGCCAGGGCATCATGCAATCCCCGGTCGTCCGCGAGCACGCCCAGATTCCCGACGACCAGGTGATCATGATCTGCGTCGCCATGGGCTGGCCGGACGACAGCTTTCCCGCCAACGCGGTGATCTCCAACCGCAAGAGCGTCGACGAGGCGACGCGCTTCCTCGGCTTTGACGGCGAAGCCTGACCGCGCCAACCTGCCACCTCATTCATCGTCAGCGGAACGAGACCTTCCGATGATCCTCTTCATCCTGGCGGCCGGACTCGCCGCCGTCCTGGCCATGACCCTCGCCTGGGCCGTCGTGAAACGGGCCGGCGACGGCGGCTGGACCGACGTGGTCTGGACCTTCTCCGTCGGCGTCATCGCCGGCCTCGCCGCCCTGGCGCCGGCCGACGGCGCCGTCGCCGGACGGCAGGCCCTCGTGGCGGCGCTGATCGGCGTCTGGTCCCTGCGACTCGGGACCTATCTGGCGGCCCGCACCTGGAAGGCGCCCCACCCGGACCCCCGCTACGAGAAGTTCAAGGCGCAGTGGCGGGGCTGGGGCTTCAAGGCCTGGGCCTTCCTGCAGATCCAGGCCGCCACCATCCTCGTGCTGGCGATCAGCGTGCGGGCGGCCGCGATCCGGCCAGACGCCTCGGTCGGATGGCGCGAGGCGCTGGCCGCCGCCCTTCTGCTGGTCGCCGTGATCGGCGAGGGCGTCGCCGACCGCCAGATGGCCGCCTTCCGTCGCGACCCGGCCAACAAGGGCCGCGTCGCCGACACCGGCCTGTGGGCCTGGTCGCGGCATCCGAACTACTTCTTCGACTGGGTCGCGTGGCTGGCCTGGCCGGTGATCGCGATCGACGGCTCGCCGACCGGCTGGCTGTCGCTGCTGGCGCCGGCCCTGATGTGGTGGCTGCTCAACCATGTCAGCGGCGTTCCAATGCTGGAACGCCAGATGGTGCGCAGCCGCGGCGACGCCTATCGCGACTATCAGGCCCGGGTCTCGCGCTTCTTCCCGCGGCCGCCGCGCAAATCCAGCTGAACCCCGAGGAGAACGGATCATGCGCTACATCGCCGCCTTCCTCGGCGCCGGGCTTGTCATGGGCGTGCTGGACGCCGTCTGGCTGAACCTGGCGATGGACCGCCTCTACCGCCCGGTCCTGGGCGAGATCCTGGCCGCCGACCTCAACGTCGCCGCCGCCGCGGCCTTCTACCTGGTCTATCTGAGCGGCGTGGTCGTGCTGGCCGTCGCGCCGGCCCTGAAGGCCGGGTCGCTGCGGCAGGCCGTCGCCAAGGGCGCGGTGTTCGGCCTGGTCGCCTACGCCACCTACGACCTGACCAACCAGGCCACGCTGAAGGTCTGGGCCACCCATATCACCCTGATCGACATGGCCTGGGGCGCGTTCCTGACCACCTGCGCCGCCAGCGCCGGCTACCTGGCGGGTCGGAGCGCGGAGAGACCGGCGCGCTGACGACGGCAGCCGGCGCTACAGCTTGAACGCCCCCTCGCAGATCCGCGCGAAGCTGGCCTTGGTGACCTTGGTCCAGGCCTTCTTCGCCGGGTTCTTGAAGTAGAGCGGGTCCTTGACCCGGGCCGGGTCGAAGCCGTCCGCGACCAGGTCGACCTTGCGATACTTGAACGTGCCGGTGGTCTCGATCTGGCGCTGCAGGCGGATGAACAGGGGCTGGGCGTAGCCGGGAAGGCTCTGTTCGACATGGGCGTGGAAGGCCGCCAGGTCAAAGCCGTCGTCGACGGTCAGGGCGGCCATGCCGGCGCGACCGTCCTGGCCAGGGACGGCGACGCCGTAGACATTGGCCTCGCAGACGCCGGGGGCCTCGGCCAGGCGGTCGGCGACCTCGCCGGTCGAGACGTTCTCGCCCTTCCAGCGGTAGGTGTCGCCGATGCGGTCGACGAAGTAGAAGTAGCCCTCGGCGTCCTGGCGCATCAGGTCGCCGGTGCGGAACCAGGCGTCTCCCGCCTCGAAGACGTCGCGCAGGATCTTCTTCTCGGTGGCGGCCTTGTCGGCGTAGCCGGAGAAGCTGGTCCGGGAGTCGGCGGGGTCGATGCGGCCGATGCACTCGCCGATCTGGCCGGGGCCGCATTCGATGCACAGGCCGTTGGGTCCCCGCATCGGCTGCTCGGTCTCGACGTCGAACTGCACCAGGCGGGCATTGTAGCGCTTCTTCAGCCACTTGGGGATCCGGCCGATGGCGCCGGTGTGGCCGTCGAAATTGAACATCGACACATTGCCCTCGGTCGCGCCGTAGAACTCGAGCACTCCGGGGATGGCGAACCGGTCGACCATCTGCTGCCAGACGTCGGCCCGCAGGCCGTTGCCAAAGGCGAGGCGCAGCCTGTGGGCGCGCTCCTGCGGGTCTGGCTCGGCGTTGACTAGGTAGCGGCACAGCTCGCCGATGTAGACGAACATGGTGCACTGCTCGGCGTGGATGTCGCTCCAGAAATGGGAGGTGGAGAACTTCTTGCGCAGCACGATCGAGCCGCCGGTCAGCAGGCCGGCCCCCATGGCGCAGAGGCCGCCGGTGGCGTGGTAGAGCGGCAGGGTCTGATAGATGCGGTCGGCCTCGGTCGCGCCGGTCGAACCGGCGAAGCCGCGCATGTAGAGCTGGGCGCGCATGTGGGTGATGCGGGCCGCCTTGGGCAGGCC
>ERZ761607.3346-NODE-3346-length-15693-cov-4.686405_pt1 | contig 15693 bp, 17 predicted proteins | sample MGYA00511164_ERZ761607 | MGnify/ENA primary metagenome ERZ761607 (study PRJEB28899, sample SAMN02445080) | bioreactor sludge metagenome | biome: EBPR sludge | place: Australia: Brisbane, Thorneside Wastewater Treatment Plant | collected 2011-06-22 ...
GGCAAGCCAGCGGGGCAAGGAGCAACAACACGGTAGCGAGGATGCGGAGGCAGGAGGCGTGCATCAGGGCACCTCCACGAACGAGTGATGGTCGGGAGGGGAGCCCGGTGCGTTCGGGTCGCTGATCCAGGTCGAGCCATCCAGGACGAACTGGTAGGCATGCCGTCCGCGTGGCAACGGCAGGGAGGCCCGCCAGATCCCGTTCGCGTCGGGGCCTCGCATCGCGAAGCGCAGATCGATCACGCGGCCGTCGCGGTTGTCGGCCCAGTTGTTGAACGAACCGGCGAGGTATACGAGGATCGCGTCGGGCGCGAACAGTTCGAAGTGGACGAGGCCTTCGGCCGTGTGCGCGGCGCGGGCGGACGCGGCGGGGGGATCGGCGTCGGCCTGACCGTCCACGACGAGGTAGGCGTTGCCTTCCTGGTCGCGGTGCAAGGCGTAGTCCGGGGCGATCCAGGTCCAGGCGTTGGAGCCTTCGATGGCAAACTTGTAGCGGTACAGGCCGGGAGGCAGCGGAACGGTTTTCCGGAAAACGCCGTTGCGGTCCGGACCGGTCATCGCGAACCGGGAATCGGTGACCTGTCCGCCACGGTTGCGCGCGAAGGCGTTGAAATCACCGGCCAGGAAAACCCGCGTCGCATCCGGGGCCAGGCAGGAAAAGACCACGCCGTCCGCGGTTTCGCGGGGCAGCAGTTCGGCCGGCTGGGGAGGTTGGGCGAAAGCCGGGAGGAGTGCCGCGAGGGCAAACGACAGGAATGGACGAAACAGGTTCATGACCGGTCCATTATTGGCGATTGTCGCCGCGGGGTAAATACCATGATGCACTCATCGTAAACTTACCCGACGCTTATCGTTCTGTTACCGGATAGGCCGAGAGTGGTGCCATGAAACGGATCCTGCTTGCGGTCTTGTTGGTGTCGGGGTTTTCGGTGCGGGCTGATTACCGGGCTACCGAAGCCTACCGATCGGTGGTGGAGGCGCATTACATCCAGGCGGGCGGGACAGGGTTGGTGGATGTCGCCTTCCGGGATGCGGTGGTCCTGTTTGAGCGGGTCAACCTGCTGGATGACGTGCAGGCAGCTTATGCGCGGATGCTCGGGGAGGGCGAGAAGCCGGAATTCGTGATCACCCAGGAAACCACCAACCGGTGGAGTTACGTCAACAAGTCGGGCCATGCCTCGGTCATCGAGGAGCTTCACCGCGCCATCCAGACCAACGGGAACGAGGCGGCGGTGGTGTACTTTACCGAGGGCGAGCGGTTTTTCGGGAAGTTCCGGGCGGTCATCGAAGTTGCGGTCCGGCCGGATGAGGACGGGGCGGCGTCGCACTACGAGGTCGCGGTCTACGCCTATCCGGTCAATGCCTTCAGCCGGTTCTTCGCCCGGCACCTCGGGGTCGTCGACCGGTTCTTCCGCGACAAGACCCGCGAGATCACCCACCTCGCCGTCACCATCTGCCGCGACCTGATGGAAAAGGACATTCCGGCCGCTGACACGGCAAGCTTGCTTCCCGACCATCAATCCCTATAGTTCCAGCAGCGTCGGGGCGTGGCTCCCCGTCCGCCGTAGCTCTGAGCGAAGGCGGAAGCCTGGTTTCAGTGCGGCTACATCAAATTTTTTTTCGGTCGGGGCGTGGCTCAGCCTGGTAGTCCCGACCACGCCGTTTAGGCGGGTGTCGGGATTGGGAGCTGAAGAATAGGATTTAATTCAAGGTCGGGGCGTGGCTCAGCCTGGTAGAGCGTCAGCTTTGGGAGCTGAATGTCGCTGGTTCAAATCCAGTCGCCCCGACCATTTTTCGCAGCATGCAATCCATGCACTACGTTTACATCCTCTACAGCAAATTCGCCGACCGGTTTTATATTGGTGAATCTGCCAATGTGGAGCTGCGATTGGACTATCACCGCCGGGGAGAGGAACACTATACCGGCCGGGCATCAGACTGGGAGTTGGTATTCAAGAAGGTCGTGCCTGATCGTGAACGCGCACGTTCCATCGAACGCAGCATCAAATCCTCCAAAAGCCGCAAGTCGATTCTTCGATGGATCAAGGGGCCCGACAACATGGTCTCAACACCCTGACGCGAAGCCTGGTAGTCCCGACCACGCCACCTCCGGTGGGTGTCGGGACTGGGAGCTGAATGTCACTGGTTCAAATCCAGCCTGTCCACCGTAGCCCTGCGAAGGCGGATCGCCCGAGTTTGTCTTCACTGTCATTCTTCACGAAACCGACGCGGGCGGAATTTCAGCCAACTCGTGGCGACGGCGACTCCGAACACCGTGTAGCTTACCGCGAAGACCCAGGTCGGCGCATCGAAGTAGATCAGTCGGTGCAGCCAGTACGCCGCGAACGTGCCGCCGTAGGTCGCGTCGCCGGCCCGTTCGCGCAGCGCCATCTCCAAGGTGGTCAACGGGCAAACCACGCCGAGCCAGGCTTGCACGACGACTACTCCGATGCCGGCCAGATGCAGCGTGCGAAACCAGGGGTTTCGAATCCAGTTCCAGCCACGAAGCCCGCCAAGGAGGATCGCCAGCAAGCCGCCGACGATGAACACGACAAAGGCGACGTGCGCCACCAAGGCGACATCCGCAAACATGCTCAACAGTTCGGAACGTGTCATCTTCTCAGCCTTGTCGCAGGGCGCGCCACCAGTCACTTGCCTGTTATGATCCATTTCCGCCGTGTCAGGCAAGGATCGCTTGTGCCCTTGAACGCGGGGCCGTGCTCCCGCCGCCTTCGCGGATGAATGTGCCTTGTACGGTCAGGCATGCCGCTTTGCATGGGGCCTTGGTGATGGTCATCGGTCGTAGGCTTGTCCAACGGTTGGACCAACAGCGGCATGGCGTTTCCAGTGCTTGGACAATCGGTCTCCGCTAACGCATTGCCTTCGTACCCGGGAAAAGGTATGTTCTCCTTTCCGCTCTGGTTCGGGCGGCGCGAAAGGGTGTGTCATGATGAAACGATTGCGTGGTCTGGTGGGGCTGCTGGTGGCGTTGCCGTGTGCGGTGTGGGCCAATGTGGCCTTCTATGAAGGGTTCGCGGTGTTGCGGCCGGTGCGCGAGGCGCTGACCTTCTACGATACCGATACCCCGACCCTGAATCCCGAATTCAATGGCATCATCTCGTTCGTCGGCGAGGACGAATACCTGTTGCTTGGCGGCGAGGTCAAGGCGACCCGCGGGGTGGTGGACAGCAGCGAGACCTTTGCCGGCAACGTCGTCTTGAACTACACGATCAACGGGGGTCCGACCAACCCGGTCGCCCTGCCGCGTATCCAGACCTCGCCCGATCAATTCCAGGCCGCAAGCACAACCGGCATGGTGAACCTTGCCTCGGCGCTCTCGACCGGCAGCAATACCATTCGGGTCTGGTTTACCGGCACCGAGCTGAACCATCCTGTGGCCACCCCCTCGGTCCGCATGCCCGCCACCGGCGCGTACGAGGCCGTGGTGGTCGTGGTACCCAAGGCTCCGGGCCTGGTCGCCAAGGACGATGCCGGCCATCCGGCCTATGCACGCGGCTTGACCAACAACGCCAACGGTGGCTTCGGGTTCGGACCGTGGACCAACGTGACCCAGTTGATCAGCGACGGCGCCGCCGGTACGTTCATCGCCTCGAATCCGCCCAATGCCGACCTGAACCACATCGCCACCGAAAGCCTCGCCTGGGCCTTGTTCGCGAACGAGGGCGGAACCGGTGGCAACGACATCCAGATTGCCGCCGCCTACCGGCCGCTGGGTTCGCCGCTCGCCCTCGGCCAGACCCTGTCCTTCGACCTCGAGCACGGCGGGATCCAGTCCGGATCACTGAACGCGAACAATCCCCCGCGCAACGGCGGTTTTGTCGGGGTCGGCCTGCGTTTCGGCGGTCCCACCCAATCCTACGACCCCGATCCGATCTCCGCCTTCGGCGGTCTGAACGACATCGTGCTGTTCGGGTTCCGCGGCGGTGACAGCGAGTATGTCATCATGGACGTCCAGCAAACCAGCGGACGCCCCACCGGTCTCCCGTTCACCACCAACGGCGTGCGTGTGAACATCACCCGCATCCAAACCAACCTGCTTTCCTATGTCGCGACCAGCAAGGGTCCCGGTAGCACCAGTGTCACCTTCACCGCGCAGATCGGCGGGGAGCAACCCCTCGCCTGGCTCGCCGTCTACAACCGGAACGCCGAGCAGAATGACGTGTTCTTCAACAACCTCCTGATCGAGGATGCTCCGGTGGAAAATCTGCTGGCCTATGATGATGCGGCCGACGGTGCCTACGCCGCCGGCTGGACCAACAATGCCAACGGTGGCTTCGGGTTTGCCCCGTGGAGCCTGGGCCTCAACGTCGGCACAGGTGGCGCAGCCGGCCACTTCCTCGCCACCAATCCGCCAAACACGGACTTGAATGTCATCGATACCGGTCGCCGCGCCTGGGGTGCATACGCCAACAACAGCGGAAATCCGACGGCCGGCGTGCAGTTCGCCAATGGTTTCCGCGGTTTGGCAGGTGGTGTCGCGCTACTAAAGGGCCAGACCCTCGGTTTCAGTCTCGAGCACGGCGGCATCGCCTCGGTGAACGGCCAGGTTCAGATCCGGTTGCTCGGCACCCCCACCTTCGTGAACCAGGAGGGTATCGAATTCACCTGGACCTTCAACGGGGGCTCGACCGACTACACCTTCGCCGATGACCGTTTCGGCCAGCAGGCATCGGCCGTGCCGTTCAGCTTCGACGGCCTGCGTTTCGACTTCACCCTCGTCGAAGACCAACCCTTCCTCTATGCCCTGCGCGTGGAGTCGTTCGGCACCATCGCCGGCACCCGTTTCTACTACGGGCCGTTGGCTTCCGCGCCGAAGTTCGTCGATTTCCGCATCCGCGATGTCGAGGAGAACGACGTGTTCTTCAACCGCCTCTATGTGCGCGGGCTCTCCCTCGATAACGATCTCGACGGCATGCCGAACGACTGGGAGCAGGCGAACGGCACCGACCCGAACGTGTTCGATGCCTGGGATGATGATGACCTGGACGGCTTCGCAAATCTGGAGGAGTTCATCGCCGGCACGGATCCCCAGTCCGCCGCTTCCTTCTTTGTCGCAACCGACCTCGGCACCGGCGAAGGTCAACCGGTCGCGGTCAGCGTGCCGTCCGTCACCGGCCGCGTGTACACGCTGGAGGTCTCGACGAACCTGCTCTCCGGTACCTGGTCACCCGTACCCGGCCAGGCGAACGTTCCCGGCACGGGCGCCCTGCTGATCCTGACCAACACTCCGGCGGACCAGGCGGGATTCCGCCTGAACGTGAAACTGCCCTAAGCCGGCACGATGCGTTTAATCGTGGTTCGACAACAATAGACGCGTCCAGAGTCACTCGGTTCCCGGTAGAGCCGGCTTTACGCCGGCTACCACCGCCAATCGATGGTTTTGCCGCGCGTCTTTCAATGCGCAGCGTTCTTTAACTCCGGCAACCGTTCGGCCAGCCGCGGTATGCGTACGCGTTCGTCGAGCATGCGCTGATCATAAACGAAATCATCGTTGGCTTCGATGCGCCACATCCCCCCGTGGCGTCGGTTGAGTGCTTGGACGATCTCCACAAATGACCATCGGTCGTTGGCGTTGACGTGGTGGATGCCGGGGTGGGGCGTGGCAACGAGGTCGATCAAGGCCGCCGCCGTATCGTCCACGAACGAGGTCGCGGGCAACCACCTCCGGCTGGCATGGATGACCCCCTCGTCACGTATCTTCGTCACGAAGAAATCGATCATGTTGTTTCCGCCCGGGCCATGTCCGATCTGCCAGCCCAGCCGTGCGATGGTCGCATCGGGATTCGCCCCCGCCACCGCCTGCTCGCCCTTGCGTTTTTCCCCGCCATAGCCCTCGGTTGCATCGGGTTCCTGCTCCGGACGGAACGGTCCCTTTGCGTGGTCGGTGAATACCATGACCGTGCTCGCATACAGGAAGCGGATGCCGCGCTGCCGGCACAGGTGGGCGAGGTGGCCGCTCCAATGCACGTTGACCAGCCAGCCCTCGTTGGGGCGTCCGGTGCCGCTCGATGGAATGGCGAGGTGGAGCAGGGCGTCCGGGCGCACCGTGGCGAGTTGCCGTTCCGCCGCTGCGTCGTCATCCGGTGGCGCCGCTGCGCGGTCCCAGCCCGTGACCCTGTGGCCGCCCGCCCGCGCCGCTTCCGCGACCGCGCGTCCGACGGTTCCGTTGTATCCGGTGATCAGTAGATGCATGATGGATTCTCCATGGTCCCGCTTCAGGCGATGCAGAGGAACGTACGCCCTTCGATAAAGCCGCGACAACGCAATTCTTGGGCGATCAGGTCCCGCGCCCCGAGATTGCCCACCGCGGCGAGGACCAGGCAGGCTTCCGGTCCGGGCAGGGCCTCGGGACCGACCACCGGGCCATCCTGGTTGCGCGTGCCGATCTTGCGCGGATCGATGTCGATGAACGACGCGATCGAAACGCCCGCCCGCACCAGGGCGCGCACCCGCCGCCGCGTCTCATAGCCCGCACCCCAGACCCACACCGTGCGGCCGAACGGACTTTCCGCATCGAGCCACCGCACCAGCGCCTCCGCCTTGACCGCGAAGAAGCGGTCGACCGCATACCGCGGATCGGTGCGGGTCAGCCGTTCCGGCCGGTCGCGCCAGGCGAGCAGCGGGGCAGGCACCTTCGCGAACCGCACGCCGCACGCCATCCACCGCAGCCACAATTCATAATCCTCCGGGAAATCGCCGGCGCGGTAGCCGCCGTGGCGAGCGACCAGCTCGCAGCGGAAACACGCCGTCGGATGCACCAGCGGGGCCTCGATGAACCGAGCCCGGAACATCGCCGCATGGTCGAGCAGCGCATTGCTCCAGGCCACGTAGCGTCGCAGTCCTCCCGGCAAGCCATCCTCGACCACCTGGCATCCCACCACGCCGCACAAAGGATTCTCCTCCAGATGCATCACCTGGCGCGCCAGGCGTTCCGGATGCATCGTGTCGTCCGCATCCATCCGCGCGATCAGGGGTGCGTCGGCATGGGCCAATGCCAGGTTCAGCGCGGCCACCAGGCCGGCACCGCCACTGTCCAGCATGACGGTAGGTCCCTGTTCGGCGGCAAACGCCCGTACCACCGCCGTTGATCCATCGCGCGAGCCGTCATCCACGGCCAGCAACCGCCAGGGGCGGAACGTCTGCGCCGCGATCGAGGCCAGGCAGGCGGGCAGGGTGTCCTCCGCGTCGCGGTAGGGCAGAACGATATCGACCGGGGGCACGTGCATGTTTCTCGGAGCCTAGCGGGTTGTCGCTTGCCTGTCAGGCTCATCCCCGGCCCTTTGTTGAACGAACAGGGCACGCGTTGGTCTAATCGCGCAACAACGGGGTGTTTATGAGCAATCCAACGGAATACCGGGCCATCGTGTGCATCTGCCTCCTGGCGACTTTCGCCGACGGAGCCAAGAGCGACGCCGAACGCGACAAGATCATCGAGGTGCTGAATGGCCTCGGCGTGGATGATGTCAACCTCGCCGGGGTGTACCACGATGTGCTGATGAAGAAGGTGACCCTTGAGGATGCGTGCGCCTCCCTCACCACCCCCGAAACCCGCCAGCTCGCCTACGAGATGGCGGTGGTGATGTGCGATGCCGACGGATCGACCATCGAAGCCGAACGCACCTTCCTCGCATGCCTGGCCTCCCTGCTGAACCTCCCGGAGACCGCCGCCGTCAAGGTGGTCCAACAGGCCGATGCCGTGGCCGCACTGCCGGTTACGCCGCCAACCACCCCGGATCAACCGGCCGACCATGCGGTCATCGATCCGATGATCATCCGCTATTCGATCCTTACCGGCGCGCTGGAATTGCTCCCGCAATCGCTGGCCAGCCTCGCCATCCTGCCGTTGCAGGTGAAGATGGTGTACCGCATTGGCCGGCATTTCGGCTTCACCCTCGACGCCGGCCACATCAAGGAATTCATTGCCACCATCGGAGTCGGCATGACCGGACAGATGCTCGACGGCATGGCGCGGAAGCTCCTCGGCGGTCTCGCCAAGAAGATGGCCGGCGGGCTGGTAGGCCAGGTCGCGCGCGGTGCGACCAGCGCCGGGGTGACCTTCGCGGCGACGTGGGCGATCGGTCAAGTGGCCCGCCAGTATTATGCGTCGGGCCGCCGGTTCAACACCGGGCAGTTGCGTGAATTGTTCGGCTCGCTCCAGACCCAGGGCAAGCAGGTTTACGACCGGTATGCCGGGGATGTGCAGCAGCGCGCGTCGAACCTCGATATCGGACAGGTCCTGTCCGGCCGGCTCGACGCACCCTGACCCGAGCCGTCCCGCCCGGTTGGGCGGAACGGACGGACCAGGGGCATCGCGGTCGGCTAGACTGCAGCGATGACCGGCTCTTCCCGCTCGATGCAGGGGTGAGGGATCAACCGCTCGTAGTCGGCTACTTCCGCTCCGGCCAGGCAACGCTCGATGATCTGGCGGCCCAGCGGGTTGAGATCCTTGTGCAGGAATTCCTCGAGTTGCCCGTGGAAGAATTCGGTCAGCATCAGCGCGCCAAGATCATAGGCATCCGGTCCGACTTCCTTTTGTGTTTCAACCCGCAACATGATGCCGGGAATCGTCTGGCCTTCAATCGTGATGCTCTTGAGCGCATAGCCGAGCAGCGGGCAGCGCGAGGCCGTCACCTGTTCATTGCTGAACTTGGCTCCACCGCGGCGGGCGATGTATTCACGCGCGATCCACTGCGGCATGAACCCGGTTTTCCAGGCGCCGATATGCTGGTTCGGGCAGAGGATGTAGCGAACCTTCGGGGTCTCCACAATCTGCTGCAGCAACAGGTTGGCCTGATCCACCTTGCGGCCGGTGGCAAAGGGCCAATACGAACCTACGCCTTCCGAGCTCATGCCCTCGCTGGCGACGATGCTCGGGTTGGCGTGGCCGCGCGGTGCGACCAAACGCCACAACCAGGCCAATGAAGGCGGCAGCAGGTGGAACATGCCGATGATGCCGTAGGAGGGTTTCTCCTTCGTGCAGGGCGGAGTGCGTACTCCGAAGCTGCGCACATCCACCGACACCGGCCCGTTGAGAATGCCGGGCACGGCCTTGCGGGGAATGATCACGCGCGGATTCGGGCAGGGTTTTCCGGGCTCGTCCTGAATGTGATCCCAGATCAATGCCGTGCTGCCCGGATTCGCCTCGATGTTCAGGAACAATAGCGGCTCCGAGGGGTGAATCGTCATCTCCTCAAGATGCGGATCGACGCCATAACGCGTAATATGATTCACCCGGACGAACCAACCTTGTTCGGCATCCATCAGTGCGAGGCGGCCATCGCGACGGGCGAGGGACGGATGACAAAGGGCCATGTCGTCGGTGACCGGCCGCAAGTCGCAATTGCGCGGCATCACCACGGTGCGGCGTTCGCCGGTCTCCACATTCACGCCCAGCAGCAGGCTTCCGTCCTTTTCGCGGTGCACTTGTTCCAGCATTTCGCTCTTGCCGCCGCCGCTGGCGCCTTCGTGCATGATGCACACCTTGTTTTCGTACGGCGTGATGACTTGAACCGTGGAGCAGTGCGCGGTAACCCATTTCTCGCGCTCGCCGAGCGAAAGCAGCACGCCATAAATACCCTTCTTGGCGCTGGGCCCCGGATACAGGTTGTAGCTGAACAGCTCGTGGCGTTTCTCGCGGCGGTTGTGCACCACCATTTGTTTGCCATCGAAGTGCGTGTGCCGGAACACCGGTGCCACATAGATCACCGCGCGCGGATCAAAGTTGTGGGGAACTTGATCGCCGTCCAGAATTCCCTGCAAGAGCGCGAGGCCGAGGGCGAAGAATCCGGCATTGGCCGGAGCCACCACCAGGGCATCGGCGCCTTTACCCGGAGCGCCGGCAAAAAACGGAAACAGGGCAAGCTCCTGTGTTTTCAGCCAATCAAACGTCTCCTTGCGCAACACGGAAAAATCTTTTCCGAACTGCTCGCTGTAGCGGGGTTTGTCGGTGGGAAGGTCGTCGGCGATCACCATGCAGTCCGGATCGCGCCGCCGCATGTATGATTCCGTGTAGTTGGCGGCGATGCCGTTTTTTACCTGGCAGACGTTGACTTCAACAACGCGTCCCTTGCCCGGCACGTCATACGCCACCTCGTGCACGCCGTTGACGGCGTCGCGAATGGCGAGATTGTAGAGGTCGGTTTTATTGCGGGCGACAATGTACCCGGGGCAAGCCGCCAATACTTCCTTCAAATCTCCGGGTATCTCGAAGTCTATGTTTTCCAATTTCATGCTGTAGTCCTTTCGGTTAAACAAAAAAGGCTGAATACACCGGATGGTGTCTTCAGCCTCACTTTCCCGTTGCTCCCCGAGGGCTCAACCGGAACTTGCCTGTTATGTGAATGGTCGCAGCCTGTGACCTGAGCGGATTACGCTCCCTTCGCACGCTTCGATGCCGGCGACTAGAATAAATCCGCACCGCCTTGTCAAGCCACTTCGGAAAACTTTCGTTCCAGGGTGAATATGATGATGCGTTCGCCAGATTTTACGCTGATGTCCGTATGCAGGCTGATCGCCTTGATTCCCAATTCTTTTTCGATCAGTTCAGCCAGCATGGGGCGGGCTTTTTCAATCATTTCGGTGCGGCTTTGTTTGACAAGATCGCGACCGCGTCCGGTCGGATCGGCCGATGCAAGGTGGTGTTCGGCGCGGGTGATGACGCCTTTCATGCGAACCAGCACGAGGTCGTCGATAAGATACGTACGCGCTTCCGTGGGGCCTCGCCCCATGAACTCGCGTTCGAACCGGATCATCGCTTCCGTGATCCGCGCCTCGACTTCTCCACGACGTGTCTGCATGATACCAGCGTAGCAACCGTCCGCCGGATGCTTCAAGCGGATCCGGCCGGTTGGGATTGACAGGGAACCTTCTTCCGTTAGGTTATGCGGCGCATGTCACGAAACGTCAATCATGAATTCAACTGCATACAACAATGGCGGTGCATCCGCCGCGCGATCGGGCTGGTGGACACTGGCTTTCGCGCTGGCGATGTTCTGGCTGGTGATGGTGGAGGGCCGTCTCGACGGCTGGTGGTACGCCATACCGGTGGTGGCACTTGCTTGGTGGACCCGTCGCCGGTTGCCGTTGCCGCTGTTCCTCGGCGGTATCCGCCTCGCGGCCTTGTTCTGGATTGTCCCTCTGTTTGTCCGTGATTCGCTGATCGGCGGGGTTGACGTCGCGCGCCGTGCGCTCCTTCCGGGCCGCCCGCTGGATCCCCACCTGTACCGCCATGTCTTTCATGTCCATTCGCTGGGTGCCCGCGTATTCCTCGCGCAGATGATCAGCCTGATGCCCGGCACGCTGGCTTGCACAGTGGGTGACAAGGAGATGCTGGTGCATGCGCTGGCCGGCAGCCGTGATGAGGTGATGGCCGGGGTGGTGCGGGTCGAGCGACGGGTGGCCGCCCTGTTCGGCGAAGCCTGGGAGACTCCGTCATGACCGCCTGGTATGCCGCCGCCGCGGTGTTTCTGATGTTGAACCTGATCGCCGGACTCTTCCGCGTCCGCCTGGGTCCGACATCCGCCGACCGCCTGCTCGCCGCGCAGTTGCTGGGCACCACCGGCACCGCGCTGCTGCTGATCATGGCCGCCTGGTTGGATCTCGATTCGTTGGTGGATACCGCGATTGTCTTTTCCCTGCTTGCCACCGTGACCCTGCTGGCCTTCGTCTGCCGCATCTGGTCGGAGCTGCCCGAACAAGAGTTGGAGGATGTCGATGAATCTGATTGATGTCCTCACCGTGATGTTGCTGATCGCCGGCATGTTCTTCTTCCTCGCCGGTACCGTGGGCGTTCTTCGTTTCCCGGATGTGTTCACCCGCCTGCACGCTCTAACCAAGGCCGATAACCTCGGCCTGGGCCTGGTGGCGCTGGCCCTGATCTTCCAGGCCGATTCATGGTTCGTGGCGGTCAAGTTGCTGCTGGCCTGGTTGCTGCTGATGTTCAGCAGTTCCCTGGCGGCCTACCTCGTGGCCAATGCTGCGCTGCGCCACCGCATCAAGCCGTGGAGGAAGTCCTGATGATCGCCTTGTTCGATCTCCTCCTCGCCATCACCATGCTCACCCTGGCCGCCGCCGCCGTCTTCGTGCGCTCCATGCTGCGTATGGTGGTGTTGTTCATGGTGTTCGGCCTGCTGATGGCCCTGGCCTGGGCCCGCCTGCGCGCGCCCGATATCGCCCTGACCGAAGCCGCCCTCGGCGCCGGTTTGACCGGTGCGTTGCTGCTGCACGCCTTGCGCCTGCTGCCGCCCTCCGGCAAGGAGGGTCCGTGAACAGGGTCGCATTTCGGTGCCTGCACGGCCTGGTGATCGCGGTGCTCGCCGGCCTGGCCTACCTGCTGGCGCGTGCCGTGCTTGCGCTCGATCCGGACGGTCGTGGCCTGTCCGATACGGTTACCTCCGCGATGCCGGAAAGTGGCGTGTTGCATCCGCTGACGGCCGTGCTGCTCAACTTCCGCGGCTACGACACCTTGCTGGAGATCGCCGTGCTGCTCGTCGCCGTGCTGGCCGTCTGGTCGCTTGAACCGCCCGCTGCGCCGTGCTCCCGCGTCCTGCAGGAGCCGGCCCACCGCAACCCGGTGCTGCTGGTCGGACTCGGCGTCATGGTCCCGATGATCGCGATGACCGCCGGTTACTTCGTCTGGGTCGGCGCTTACCGGCCGGGTGGTGCCTTCCAGGGCGGGGCCTTGCTCGGTGCGATCGGCGTCATGCTCGCCTCGACCGGGGTCCTGCCGCCGTCCATCCGCCGCACCATCCGGCTGCGCCTCGCCACAACCATCGGGTTTGCCGTCTTCCTGCTCGTGGCCTTGCTGACCTCTCTATGGAGCGGCACGCTGCTGACGTATCCGAAGGCCTGGGCTGGCCTGATCATCCTCGCCATCGAAACCGCGTTGGCTCTGTCCATCGGCGTCTCCCTGGCCTTGTTGTTCATGGCCGCCGCCGACCGCGCCACCGTTCACCGGGAGGACGCGCCGTGACCGTGACCATCTACAGCCTGGCCGCGATCGCCCTGTTTGTGCTCGGCCTGTACGGCCTGTGGTGGCAGCCGCACCTGCTCCGCAAGCTGGTGAGCCTGAACATCGCCTCGGCCGGGGCCTTCCTGCTGATGGTGGCCCTGGCGTACCGCGGCGGTGATCCCGATCCCGTGCCGCATGCCCTGGTGCTGACCGGCATCGTGATCTCGGTTAGCGCCACCGCCTTCGCCGTGGTCCTCGCCGCGCGCCGCTACCGCGAGACCGGTTCCGTGGAGCTCGATGAGCCGGAGGCGCGGTCATGAACGGGTGGGCCCTCGGACCCGAAACCGGCCTGGTCGGTTTTCCCGCCGTGGGTGCAGTCGTCCTGGCCATCGCCGCAGCCCGTGGACGCCGCCTTGTGGTCGGTTTGACCGTGGCCGCGACCCTGACCGCTTTTGTCCTGACCCTCGCCCGCGTGCTGTCCATCGGCGCCTACGAACAGGACATCGGGGGGTGGGGCGCCCCGCTGGGCATCGGCTGGCGGATCGATGGCTTCGCCGTGCTGATGCTCGGCCTTTCCGTCGTGGTCGGCGCAGTGGTCAGCATCTACAGCCTTGCCTACTTTGGCGAGGATCCCGGCGACCGCCGCCGCGCCCTGTTCTTCTGGCCGCTCTGGTTGTTCCTCTGGTCCGCGTTGCACGGCTTGTTCCTGTCGCGCGACCTGTTCAACTGGTATGTGACGCTGGAATTGTCCGGCCTCGCCGCCGTGGCCTTGATCGCCCTGAGTGGCCGCGCCGATGCCCTGACCGGCAGCCTGCGTTACCTGTTGCTGGCCCTGGCCGCGTCACTGCTCTACCTGCTCGGGGTCGTCGTGCTCTACAGCGCCACCGGCACCCTCGACCTGGCCCAGGTCGCCTCCCGCATGACCCCGGGACCCGTCGCACTCGCCGCGGTCCTGTTGATCACCACCGGCCTGGTGGTGAAGGCCGCCTTGTTCCCCGCCCACTTCTGGCTCCCTTCCGCCCACGCCAGCGCCCCGTCACCGGTCAGTGCCGTCCTCTCCGCTCTGGTGGTTAAGGGGGGCTTTTACATCCTCGCCCGCACCATGACCGGCCTGTGGCCCGCCGCCTCCGCCGACGGTGTGCTGCTGGTGCTGGGCTGGCTCGGCGGCGCGGCCGTGCTGTGGGGTTCGCTGCTCGCCATCCGCCAGCAACGCTTGAAGCTCGTCATCGCTTATTCCACCGTGGCGCAACTCGGGTACCTGTTCATCGCCTTCCCGTTCTGGATGGACGGCGTCGGGGAGCAGGCAGCCAGCCGCGCCTGGGCTGGCGCCGCCTACCAGGCGGTCTCCCACGGCCTGGCCAAGGCCGCCTTGTTCCTCGCCGCCGGGGTGTTGATCCACGCCCGCGGCCGCGATGACCTCGACGCCCTGCGCGGCCTCGGCGCCCACCTCCCTGTGACCGCCACCGCGATGGCCCTTGCCGGAATCAGCCTGATGGGCATCCCGCCCGGCGCCGGCTTCCTGCCGAAATGGATGCTGATGACCGCCGCCCTGCAGGAAGGCCGCATTATCCCGATCATGGTGCTGATGGCCGGAGGCCTGCTTGCCGTAGGCTACCTGTTCCGGATCTTCCGCCGCCTGCTCGTAGCTGACGATGTCGCGCTCGATCATGCACCCCCGCGCACCATGGAAATCGCCGCCCTCGTCCTCGGTATCCTGTCCGTCATCGCCGGCCTCTCGTCGCTGCCTATCTTGTCGCTCTTGAGCATCGGTGCGCCGGAGGGAATGAACGCCTATCTGGAGGGCGTGCCATGATACCCGACACCCTCGTGCCGCTCGCCGTGCTGCTGACCTCGTTCATCACCGGCATCGCGATCCTGTTGCTCGGCGAGGACCGCGTCCGTTTGCGTACCGTGCTGAACCTCGCCGGCGCGGTGCTGAAACTTGCACTGGTCATGCTGATGCTGTGGGGTGTGTTCCACGGCCATGCCTACCAGACGCGCATCCCGTTCCTGCCCGGCATGGACCTCGTGCTGCGCGCCGACGGCATGACCATCCTGTTCGCCTCCCTGTCCGCCGTGCTCTGGCTGCTCACCACCGTCTATGCCATCGGCTACCTCGAAGGCGCGCCCCACCGCCGCCGCTTCTTCGCCTACTTCAGCTTCTGCGTGACCGCGACCATGGGCGTCTCGCTGGCCGGCAACCTCGTCACCTTCTTCCTGTTCTATGAAGTGCTGACCCTGACCACGTTTCCGCTGGTCGTCCACCGCGGCACGGAAAAGTCGATGAAGGCCGGCGCGGTGTACCTCGCTTATACCCTGGGCGGGAGCGCCCTCGTGCTGGTCGGCATGCTCTGGCTCTACACCATCGCCGGACCCTTCGACTTCACCGAAACCGGCGTGCTCGGCGACCTGTTCGCGCAACACCGGATCGCCCTGACCGTGATCTTCTTCCTGCTGATGCTCGGGTTCGGCGTGAAAGCCGCCGTTTTCCCGTTTCACGCCTGGCTGCCCGCCGCGATGGTTGCGCCCGCCCCGGTGAGCGCCTTGCTGCACGCGGTGGCCGTGGTCAAGGCCGGCGCCTTTGGCATGGTGCGCGTGGTGTACGATGTGTACGGTATTTCGCTTTGCGACGAGGAGGCCCTGCTGCCCGCGTTCATGGTGCTCGCCGCGATCACCATCCTCTACGGCTCGTTGCGCGCCCTGGCCCAGGACGACTTCCAGAA
>ERZ761607.3351-NODE-3351-length-15675-cov-5.982778_pt1 | contig 15675 bp, 16 predicted proteins | sample MGYA00511164_ERZ761607 | MGnify/ENA primary metagenome ERZ761607 (study PRJEB28899, sample SAMN02445080) | bioreactor sludge metagenome | biome: EBPR sludge | place: Australia: Brisbane, Thorneside Wastewater Treatment Plant | collected 2011-06-22 ...
TCGACGTGCTGAAATTCCGGAAATTGCGCGAGCGGAAATACGCGTCCTTCTATGGGTTGACCGGCAAGCCGTTCCTGGCAAACCCCGATCCGAAGTTCTATTTCCCCAGCGAGGCACATCTGCGCGCAACTGCGTATCTCGAGTACGGCATGCAGCAGAATGAAGGCTTCGTCGTCATTACCGGGGAACTGGGCATGGGCAAGACGACGATCATTCGCAGGATGCTTGACAGCCTGAATCCGGACGAGATCATTGCGGCGCATCTGGTGAGTACCCGGGGTGATGCCGACAACACCTTGCGTCTAGTCGGCGCTGCATTCGGCATTCACACGAAAGGCGTCGAGAAATCCGACGTCCTGCAGTCCCTTGAAGCGTTCCTGATTGGCCTGACGAGCAAGGGCAAGCGCTGCCTGCTGATCGTCGACGAGGCGCAGAATCTGACTGTCAAGGCCATCGAGGAATTGCGCACCCTTTCGAACTTCCAGTTCGGCAACCAGCCCCTCCTGCGTAGTTTTCTTGTCGGGCAACCCGAATTCCGTGACATCCTGCAAAGTCCCCAATTGACGCAATTCAGGCAGCGGATCATTGCCTCCTACCACATCGAGCCGATGATCGAGGCGGAGATGGGCGCCTACATCGCGCACCGGCTCAAATGCGCCGGAGCAAGCGGATGTCCCAGCTTTACGCCGGATGGCCTTGAGGCAATATTCAATGTCGCGGGCGGGGTTCCCGGGCGCATCAATTCACTTTGCGACCATCTGTTGCTGTTCGGCTATCTCAACAACAAGAAGGAATTCAACGCCAAGGACGTCGAGGAGGCTTCCCGAAAGGCAGCGGATTACCGAGGCTCGTCATCCGGCGGGGGGCCGGGCGCCAAAGGCCAGACCTCTGGCGGCGGATGGAAGCGGTTCTTCGCCAATCGCGGGCTCGATGCGCAAGGGGAGGCGAACGAAATCAAGGAGCCGCTGTGGGTGGAATGGGGCGCCAGTTTCTTTCCGGTCATCCTGGTCGTCTTCCTGTTGCGGTCCTTTTTGTTCGAGCCGTTCAAGATTCCCTCGGGTTCGATGATCCCGACCTTGCAGGTCGGCGACTTCATCCTGGTCAACAAGTTTACCTACGGGATCCGGCTGCCGGTGATCAACAAGAAGATCATCTCCGTCAATTCGCCGCAGCGGGGCGACGTAATGGTTTTCCGCTATCCTGAAGATCCTTCGCTCGACTACATCAAGCGGGTGATTGGCATTCCCGGGGATACGGTTGCCTATCAGAACAAGCGCCTGACCATCAACGGCCAGCCTGTCGAAACAACGAAGGTATTCGACTACCATCATCCGGAACGCCTCTACTACTCGGAACAGTATGTCGCTAGAATGGGCGATGTCGAGTACAGGTACCTGAACGACAGTGACGCGCCGGCATTCATTCCCGATGCGACCCGGTTTCCGTATCGGGACAATTGCACCTACAATGCGGCCGGTGTCATCTGCAAGGTGCCCCCCGGGTATTACTTCGTGATGGGCGATAACCGTGACAACAGTCGTGACAGTCGATTCTGGGGCTTTGTGCCCGAGCAGAATATCGTGGGCAGGGCGTTCTTTATCTGGTTGAACCTGAGCAGTCCCAGCCGGATTGGTTCCTTCAAGTAGGAGAAAAAATGAAACATCAACGTGGGGTGGCTCTTTCGGGACTCATTTTCTGGGGCATCGTGATTACGCTGGTGGCCGTGCTGGGGATGAAGGTCGTGCCGACGACGATCGAGTACTACAAGATTCTCAAGGGCGTCAAGGCAACGGTTGCCAAAGTCGGGCCCGACGCCACGGTCGCCGATGTCAGGAAGACTTTCGACAACTTCGCCACTGTCGATCAGCTCGACTTCCCGCCGGAACAACTCGACGTTTCGAAAGAGAAGGGCAAGATCGTCGTCTCGTTCGACTATGAGAAGCGGATTCCGCTGTTCGGCAATGTCAGTCTGGTGATCAACTACAAAGGTTCGTCCGCCGAATGATCCGCAGGTGATTGACTTGTCGGCGCTGACGGCGGCCTTGGGGCATGTCTTCGCCGATCGCGAGTTGCTGCAGACCGCACTGACGCATCGCAGCTTCGGCAACCCCAACAACGAGCGGCTCGAATTCATCGGGGATGGAGTTCTCAACTGCGTGATCGCCGTCGCGCTTTTTCGGCGCCATCCAGATCTGGCGGAAGGCGAGCTTTCGCGGTTGCGTGCCAGTCTGGTGCGTCAGGACGCATTGCACAGGCTGGCCGTCACGCTGAATCTCGGTAATTTCCTGCGTCTGGGCGAGGGCGAACTGAAAAGCGGTGGTAGCGAGCGTCCTTCGATACTTGCGGATGCGCTGGAGGCCTTGATCGGAGCCGTCTATCTCGATGGTGGTTTCGAGGCCGCGCAATCGCTCATCGCGCGGCTCTACCTCCCCCTGTTCGACGAATTGACGCCAGGGCAACTTGGCAAGGACGCCAAGACCCGCCTGCAGGAATGGTTGCAGGGCAGGAAGAGGCCGCTGCCGCGCTATCAGGTCATCGAGGCCAGCGGTGCGGCCCATGAACAACGCTTCGCGGTGGCTTGCGAAATCGAGAGTCCCGCCTTGCGTACCTTCGGCCAGGGCAGCAGCCGGCGTCTCGCCGAACAGGCCGCTGCCGAGAGTGCACTGCAGGCACTGAAGGCATGAAACAGATCCGTTCCGGCTATATCGCCATCGTTGGCCGTCCCAACGTCGGCAAGTCGACGCTGCTCAACCATCTTGTCGGCGAGAAGATCAGTATCGTTTCGCGCAAGGCGCAGACCACCCGGCACCGGATTACCGGCATCGTCACCAACGACGACGCGCAATACGTGTTCGTCGATACGCCGGGTTTCCAGACAAGGTTTGCCAATGCCTTGAACCGGACAATGAATCGCGGCGTGACGCAGACCCTGAGCGACGTCGATCTGGTGCTCTTCGTCATCGAGGCGGGGCGCTACGATGCCAAGGATCAGGCGGTCGTCAGGTTGCTGCCCAGGGACCGGCCGGTCATTCTGGTCATCAACAAGATCGACCGCCTGAAGGATCGCACGGCACTGTTGCCGTTCATCGCCCGTGTCTCGGCAGAGCGTGAGTACGCGGCGATCGTGCCGATCAGCGCAACCATGGGGTGCCAGACCGGGGAATTGCTTGCCGAAGCGCGCAAGCACCTGCCCAACGAAGGGTTGATGTTTCCGGAGGACGACCTGACCGACAGGAGCGAACGCTTTCTCGCCGCCGAATACATCCGGGAAAAGGTCTTCCGTCTCCTTGGCGACGAATTGCCCTACGCGACGACGGTCGAGATCGAGAAATTCGAAATGGAAGGCAATTTGCGGCGGATTTTCGCCGCCATCGTCGTCGACCGCGACAGTCACAAGGCCATCGTCATCGGCAAGGGCGGCGAGTCGCTCAAGCGCATCGCCAGCGAGGCGCGCCAGGACATGGAGCGCCTGTTCGACGGCAAGGTCTATCTCGAGGTCTGGGTCAAGGTCAAATCCGGCTGGAGCGACGACGAACGCCTGCTGAAGAGCCTTGGCTACGAATGAACCTGCGCAGCAAAGTCGACGGCCAGCCGGCATACGTCTTGCACACTTACCCGTTCCGGGAAACCAGCCTCATCGTCGAGATCTTCTCGCGCGACTTCGGGCGCATGGCGCTGCTGGCGCGCGGGGCGCGCCGCCCCCGGGCGGCGATTCGCGGCCTGCTGCTGGCCTTCCAGCCGCTTGAACTGGGCTGGGCCGGCAAGGGCGAAGTGCCGACCCTGATCCGGGCCGAATGGCAGGGCGGCCAGCCGTTGCTTGCCGGCGAAGCCCTGTTCTGCGGCTTCTACCTGAACGAGTTGCTGATGAACCTGCTGCCGCGCGAGGATGCCCACGCGAAGCTCTTCGCGCAGTATGCGCAGATGCTTGCACGGTTGGCCGACGATACCGGGGCTGGTGAACGCGAGGCGGATCTGCGCCGCTTCGAGAAAGCACTTTTGCATGAACTCGGCTACGGACTGACGTTGCATCATGACTGCAGCGGCAAGGAAATCATTCCAGCAGCCCATTACACCTACCGCATGGAACAGGGTCCGGTGCGGCTGGAGCACGCGGACGCCGCCGCCCAGGTGATCAGCGGCAAGACCTTGCTCGATCTGGCGGCCGAGGATTTTTCGGATCCGCGATCACGCAGCGAAGCCAAGCAACTCATGCGGATGCTGATGGCCTACTATCTGGGCGGCAGGGAACTCGAGACACGTAAAATATTCAAGGAGTTGCAGGAACCATGATCGAACTTGGCGTCAATATCGACCACATCGCCACGCTACGCCAGGCACGCCTGACCTACGAGCCTGACCCCGTTTGGGGCGCGGTCGAGGCTCATCTCGGTGGGGCCGACGGCATTACGGTCCATCTGCGCGAGGATCGACGTCACATTCAGGATGCCGATGTCCGTCGCTTGCGCGACCTGACCCAGATCAAGCTGAACCTTGAAATGGCCGCGACCGACGAGATGGTCGGCATTGCCTGCGGCCTGAAGCCGGAGATGGCGATGCTGGTGCCGGAAGGTCGCCACGAAGTGACCACCGAAGGCGGCCTCGACATTCTGGCCCAGGAGGCCCGTCTGGCCGATGTCATCGCCCGGCTGGCAGACGCCGGCATCATGACGAGCGTCTTCATCGCTGCCGAGATTCCGCAGATCGAAGCGGCGGCCCGCATCGGCGCCCGAGTCTGCGAAATCCATACCGGCCCGTATGCCCACGCCTTCCATGCCATGGGCCGCGATGCCGAGGCGCGGGCGGTGATCGGCGAGCTGGACAAGGTCCGTCAGGCCGGCGAGCGCGTTCGCGAGCTCGGCATGCGTTTCAATGCCGGCCACGCGCTCAACTACTACAACGTCCAGCCGGTGGCCCGGCTGGCAGGAGTCCGCGAACTGCACATCGGCCACGCCATCGTCAGCCGCGCGGTATTCGTCGGCCTGCGCGAGGCCGTGCGTGAGATGAAGCAGCTGATGCGCGAAGGCGCCGAGCGCGGCGAATGATCCACGGAATCGGCACCGACATCGTCGCGGTGAAGCGCCTGCAGGGGATGTGGGAGCGGCATGGCGCAAGGGTTCTGGAGAAGCTGCTCGCTCCGCAGGAAGTCGCGGAATTCGCCCAGGCTGCCGTCGCCGCCAAGGGCCGCTTTCTCGCCAAGCGTTTCGCGGCGAAGGAAGCATTCTGCAAGGCGCTGGGCACCGGCGTTCGCCCGCCGGCTGTCCTGCCGGCCATTGCCGTCGGCCACGACGAACTGGGTAAGCCCGTACTGGCCTTTCGCGGTCAACTGGCTGAACTGATCGAAAACCAGGGGCTCACGGTTCACGTCTCCCTGAGCGATGAAGCGGAATACGCCATCGCCAGTGTCATTCTGGAACGCCCATGAAGCACCTCGCCCTGGGTCCGCTGATGATCGACATCGCCGGCACCCGACTCGACGATCTCGATCGCGAGCGTCTGTGCCACCCGCTGGTTGGCGGGATCATCCTGTTTTCCCGGAACTACGAAAATCCCGGGCAACTGGCGGCGCTGACCGGCGAGATTCATGAGTTGCGTGCGCCGTTCCTGATCGCCGTCGATCATGAAGGGGGCAGGGTGCAGCGCTTTCGCCAGGGATTCACCAGGCTGCCAGCAATGGCCACCCTCGGGCGGCTGTGGGATCGCCACCCGGCAGCGGCGCTCGAAGCGGCGCGCCAGGTGGGCTATGTCCTCGCCGCCGAACTGCGCTCGCGCGGCGTCGATTACTCGTTTACCCCCGTCCTCGACCTCGACTATGGCCCGTCGCGTGTGATCGGCGATCGCGCCTTCCATCGTCAGCCGGAAGCAGTCATCGCGCTGGCCGGGGCGCTGACGGCCGGCTTGCGCGAGGGGAGGATGGGAAGTTGCGGCAAACATTTTCCGGGGCACGGCTACGTCATTCCCGACTCGCATGTCGAACTTCCCGTCGATGACCGCAGCCTCGCTGCAATGCAGGACGACCTGCTTCCCTACCGCAGGCTCGACCTCGATGCGGTGATGGCCGCGCACGTGATCTATGAGTGCATGGACTGTAGTACAGCAGTATTTTCAAATAGATGGATAGACTATTTGAGAAATGACATAAAGTTTCGTGGAGTCGTCTTCACCGACGATCTGTCGATGCAAGGCGCCGGAATCGTCGGTGGCATGCTTGATCGCGTCGAAGCGGCGTATCGTGCCGGGTGCGACATGTTGCTCGTCTGCAACTCCCCGGATGCTGTCGGCGAGGTGTTGGCTGGTTGGCATCCCGAAGTCGATCCGGCCCGAGGCAGGCGGGTCGAAGCCTTGTTGCCGGGGCAGGCGGCGCCGGACTGGGCGACGCTGCAGTCCGAACCGCGCTATCGCGCGGCGCTGGAAGCGATTGTGCGATTGACGAACTGAAACGAAAGCGGGCAGCCGAAGCTGCCCAGTCGAATGCGAATGACGGACCGCCGATTACTTGGCGCGGCTCTTGTACTCGTCGGTCCGGGTGGCGATTTCGATCTTGTCGCCGATGCTGATGAAGGCCGGAACCGGCAACTCGAAACCGGTGGCCAGGCGCGCCGGCTTCAACACCTTTCCCGAGGTGTCGCCCTTGACCGCCGGTTCGGTGTAAACGACCTCGCGGACGACGCTGTTCGGCAGTTCGACGGAAATCGCCCTGCCGTTGTAGAAGACAACCTCGCAGGCCAGTCCGTCCTCGAGGTACTTGAGCGCATCGACCATGTTTTCCGCTTCAACCTCGAACTGGTTGTACTCGGCGTCCATGAAGACATACATCGGATCGGCGAAATAGGAATAGGTCACTGCCTTTTTCTCGAGGACGACGACCTCGAACTTGTCGTCGGCCCGGTACACGGCTTCCGAAGCGGCGCCGCTCAGGAGGTTCTTGAGCTTCATCTTGACCACCGACGCATTGCGCCCGGATTTGCTGTACTCGGCCTTCTGGACGACGAGCGCGTCGGAGCCAACCATGATGACGTTGCCGGAGCGGAGTTCCTGTGCGGTTTTCATTCGAAGTTCCCAAAATGCCGAAAAAGTAAATTTTAAATTATACCTTCTCGGCACAGAACTTGACGAGGGCTGCGCACAGGTCGGGCCGGTCGGCAAGCAGCCGGCTCCAGCGCCGCGTATGTGCCGTGATTTCCGTCCTGGCCGCAAGAAAATCCGCCCAGGCGTGGCGAAGCTGGCCGGAAGAATTCCATGCCCGGAACAGGTTGACCGCGGCAGCCGCCGCGTGATCGCTCATCCCGGCCGTGTAGCGCTCGAGAAAGGCATCCAGCTTGACCAGATGGGCGCCACCTTCCTGGACATAGGGCTGCCAGACGAATGCCTTGCCGGCCCATTGGGCACGGACGAAGGAATCCTCGCCGCGTACGAAATTGATGTCGCAGCGCCACAGGAACTCATCGTAATCATCGAGCGGCAGAGGGTCGAAGGGAATCACGCGCAACGCGCCGTACTGCCACGGGCCGCTTCCGGCAAGATGGGCCCTGACGGCAGCCAGCGGCTTGCCGGCGGCGACATGGACGCGAACCGGATTCGGAGAGGCGGCCAGACCCTCGAGCAGTTCACCGACCGGGGCGTTGTCGTAGCAGAACAGGCTGATATCGATGCCCGCGCGAGCAGGTTGGCGCGTTGCCGCGGCATCGCGTCTCGCCAGCAGGCCTTTTTCGCGCAACAGACCGCCTGTGCCTGCCGAAAAACCGGGAAAGGAGAAATATTTGGTCAGCGGCAGGGTGGGGTGCGGCGAAGGCATGCCGTGGCAGCCTTCGATCCACGATTCGGCGGAGAGGTATTCGAGATTGATCCAGCACGGCCTGTTCGCGGTCTGCGCCATCGCCTGCAGGTAGTCTTCGGGAAGCGTGCAGCCGAAGCCCTCGATGATGACCTCGCCGACACGGTCGACCGCGACGTTTCCGGCCCAGCGGCGGATTTCGACCCCCTGGCAGGACTGCCTGTCCTTCGCGCCATCGATGGCGGGGCAGAGCGGTCGCAGGCCGTCCACATCGTCGAGCCACAGTCGCACCTGCTTGCCATGCTCCGCGGCCAGTTGCCGGGCGAGCCGCCAGCAGACGCCGATATCTCCCTGATTATCGATTGCGTGGCAGAAGATGTCCCAATGAAGCTGCATGGACGCCATGCTACCATCGTCGTCATGTCGTCATTCCAGGATCCGCGGGAGTGCACTGCCTGTCCCCGCCTGGCAGAACATCTCGCCACCATGCGCCGGCGCGAGCCGGACTGGCACGCGCTGCCGGTCCCGGCCTTCGGTCCTCTCGACGCGGAACTGCTCGTGGTCGGGCTCGCGCCTGGCGAAAAGGGGGCCAACCGGACCGGCCGTCCGTTTACCGGTGACGTGGCCGGTGAATTGCTCTATCCGGCACTGCACCGCTTTGCCTTGGCCTCCACGGATGCGCCGCTCGGAGCGGACAACCGTGCCAATCCTGCGATGCGCCTGGACAACTGCCGGATCACCAACGCCGTGCGCTGCCTGCCGCCGGCCAACAAGCCGACGACCGCCGAGATCCATGAGTGCAATGCCCATCTCCAGGCCGAACTGGCGGCGATGCCGTGCCTGAAGGTCATCGTCGCCCTCGGTACTGTCGCCCATCAGGCGGTGCTTCGCGCCTGCGGCCTCAAGCCGGCGCGTCACGTGTTTGGTCACAACGTCAGCCATGCCTTGCCGGATGGCCGCCTGCTGGTCGACAGCTACCACTGCAGCGGCTACAACTGGCGGACGGGACGCCTGTCGCGGGAGAGCTTCGAAGCCGTCTTCGCCGGTGTCAAGGCGCGACTCGGGTAATCCGGAGGCGGCATGCGTTTCGACGCCCGCGAGTTCCTCACCTCTCTGACCGAGTTGCCCGGCGTCTACCGGATGCTCGATGCCGCCGGCGTCGTACTCTATGTCGGCAAGGCGAAGAACCTGAAGAGGCGGGTTTCGTCGTACTTCCGGGAGAACCTGCCGAGTCCGCGCATCGCGCAGATGGTCAGCCAGATCGCCGCCGTCGAGACGACGGCGACACGCACCGAGGCGGAAGCGCTGCTTCTCGAAAACAACCTGATCAAGTCGCTGTCTCCCCGCTACAACATCCTGTTTCGCGACGACAAGTCCTATCCCTACATTGTCCTCACCCGCGACGAATTCCCCCGGCTTGGCTTCTTTCGTGGCAACCCGGATCGCCGGGCCGACTATTTCGGTCCGTACCCGTCGGCATGGGCCATCCGCGACAGCATCCATCTGCTGCAGAAGATGTTCCGGCTGCGGACCTGCGAGGATTCGGTCTTTGCCAATCGCTCGCGCCCCTGTCTGCTGTACCAGATCAAGCGTTGCAGCGGGCCCTGCGTCGGGCACGTCAGCACTGAAGACTACGCGACAGACGTCCAGCTGGCGTCGATGTTTCTGCTCGGGCGCCAGCAGGAAGTCACCGGGCGCCTGACGAAGGCGATGGAGGCGGCATCGGCCAAGCTCGAGTTCGAGCGGGCGGCGGTCTATCGCGACCAGATCCAGTCGCTGCGCCAGGTCCAGGAGAAGCAATACGTTGCCAGCAGCAAGGGCGAGGACATCGACATCATCGTCGCCCTGCGCGAAAGCGCACAGCTTTGTGTCAATCTGGCCATGGTCAGGGGGGGCAGGCACCTGGGGGACCGGCCGCAGTTTCCGGCCAATGCCGGCGACTGCTCGCCGGCCGAAGCCGTCGCGGCATTCATCCGGCAGCACTATGCTGCCCACCCGGCACCTGCCAGAGTCATTGCGCTGCCGTTACCCGATCAAGAAGAGGGGGGCGACGTCGGGCCGTTGCTTGCCGAGCTGGCCGGGCGCGCAGTGCCCGTCAGCGAGGCGCGTTCGGTCCTGCACCGGGCGTGGGCCGAAATGGCTGTCCAGAACGCGCGACTGGCCATAGCCGCCCGTAATCAGGCATCGGCCCAGCAGGAACGGCGGCTCCTGGCCCTGCAGCAGGTGCTGGCATTGCCGGAAGCGATCCGGCGCATCGAGTGTTTCGACATCAGCCATACGCAGGGCGAGGCCGCTGTTGCGTCGTGCGTGGTCTACCAGGGAAACGCCATGAAGAGAGCGGATTACCGGCGCTTCAACATCCGCAATATCGAGCCCGGCGACGACTATGCCGCCATGCGTCAGGTGGTCAGCCGGCGTTACGAGCGTGTGGCCGGCGGTGACGGCATGGCGCCGGACCTGATCCTGATCGACGGCGGCAAGGGGCAGGTCGCCTGTGCGCAGGCGGCACTCGCGGAACTCGGACTCGGGGAATTGGCGATGGTCGGAGTCGCCAAGGGCGAGGGGAGAAGGCCCGGACTGGAAACGTTGGTTTTCCCGGATGCCCGCGAGCCGTTACAATTGTCGGCGGAACATCCGGCATTGCACCTGATCCAGGAAATCCGCGACGAAGCGCACCGCTTTGCCATCACCGGCCATCGGGCGCGGCGCGGCAAGGCGCGCAGGACCTCGAAGCTCGAAGACCTGCCAGGCATCGGCGCAGCCCGGCGCAAGGCTTTGCTCGCGCGCTTTGGCGGCCTGGCTGGTGTCCTTGCAGCATCGCCGGAACAACTGGCCGAAGTTCCCGGAATCAGCCGGAAACTGGCCGAAGAGATATTCGCAGCCCTACATTGAATTGATGCCCTTCAACCTGCCCATCCTGCTGACCTGGCTGCGTATCGTCGCGATCCCCTTGCTGATCGCCGTCTACTATCTGCCCGCCGGCTGGGTTACGGGCCATGAGCGCGATGTGGCGGCGACCATCCTGTTCATCGCAGCGGCGGTTACCGACTGGGCCGACGGTTTCCTGGCGCGCAGGTTGAACCAGACTTCGGCCTTTGGTGCCTTTCTCGATCCGGTTGCCGACAAGCTGATGGTTGCAGCGGCCCTGATTGTCCTGGTTCAGCTTGGCCGCACCGATGCGATCGTCGCCGCCATCATCATCGGGCGTGAAATCACCATCTCGGCATTGCGCGAATGGATGGCCAGGATTGGTGCCGCCAGGAGCGTAGCGGTATCGATGCTGGGAAAGATCAAGACCGTCGCGCAAATGGTGGCGATTCCGATGCTCCTGTACTATGAGGAATTCATGGGGATCGACTGCCGGCATCTGGGAAGCTGGCTGATGTGGATCGCTGCGCTTCTGACATTGTGGTCCATGGGCTACTACCTGAGGATGGCCTGGCCGGAAATCGCTGCGCGCAGCAAAGACGATTGATTGCGGTGACGCGCGAAAAGCCTGTTGCGCTTCGGACGGATTTGGCGTAAAAAGAAACTGCAGTTTCGTATAGCTAACCACATGGAGAGCGATTATTGAGAATGCAGCGTCCTCAGGATGACTAGGCAGTACCCAGACGGGGAAACCCGATAACCGGTGCGCAAGGCATCGATACAAAACGCCGCCCAGTGCGGCGTTTTCCGTTTACGTTCTTCTCCAGTGCTTTCCGCGCTGATCCGGGTCTCAGAGCAGGAAGGTGTCGTCGTGCGAATACGCCGGAGAACAGCAGCACAGGATGTGCAACGCGACGGCGCCGACATTTTCGACGCGATGGGGCGTGCCGGGCGGAATGGCGATGCTGTCGCCGGCAGCGATCGCGAATTTCTCGGACCCGAGCGTCAGCAGGCCGTTGCCACGGGTGACGTGGTAAATCTCTTCGCTGGCTTCATGGCGGTGCAGCAACGTCGCGGCTCCGGGAGCGACGACAGCTTCGGCAAGGCTCTGGTTGCGCACGGCGTGCGCGTCCGGGTGCAGCAATTCGCGGATTTCCGAACCGTCGCGGGTGACGTAGGGCGCGATTTCGCCCAGCGATGTCCTGCCGCTCACTTGCCGCCCCACGGCTGGATCGGTACCGTCGAGATGGCGTTGGCGGGCGCGCCCTCGATGATCTTGCGGCTGATCGCCAGGTAGACCAGCACATTGCGCTTGCGGTCGACGAAACGGGTGATTTTCGTTTCCTTGAAGATCAGCGAAGTGTTTTCACTGAAGACGACGTCCTCCTCCGGGAAGTTCGCCGGGAGGGTGATTGGCCCGACCTGGCGGCAGGCCAGCGAGAACTGCGACGGGTCTTCGGCCAGCCCGAAACTGCCCTTGACCCCGCCGGTACGTGCCTGGCTGACGTGGCAGGTGACGCCGGGAACCTTCGGGTCGTCGTAGGCATAGACGCAGACCCGGTGGTTGGCGCCGATCAGCTTCCAGGCGGTGGTGGCGCAACCGATCTCCTCGGCCGTGGCTGGCTGGCTGGCGGGGAGGGCGAGGGCGGCGAGGAGCAGTGCGCTGTGCGGATTCATTTCAGGGTTTCTCCAGGATTGGCGGGCGAGCCGAGGTCAGCGGAATCATCCTCCGTACATGCTTGGCGAGGATCCTGTAGGTATCGCGGTCGAACCTGGGGCGGCCAGCATCGAGCAGGGCATGGAGTTCCTCGTCCGAACGGGCGGTGCCGAGGTAGCGCCATTTGTCGATCAGGTGAGCTTCGTCGCCTTCGCGGATCAGCGCCGGACCAGAGAAGGGCCAGGAGACGAGCTTGAGCCGGGCCAGGGCGCCGACCAGGCGCATCGAGTGCCTGGCAAAAGGCTCGTTGCCGATGCAGGCGCCGCGGCAGCGGTGGATCTGGTAGCCGAAGCAGGGCTTGCCGGGTGCGGTCTTTTCCAGACCGAGCAGCACGTCGCACAGATTGTGCCCGGCGGCCAGGGAGCGCAGGATGTCGCCAGCTTCCCTGGCGCTCTTGAACAGGCCGTAGAACGAGGCGCCACTCCCGAAATCGAGACTGCTCGCCGGGACGAGTTCCGGGCGCAGCCAGCCTTCGCCGGCATCGACCAGCGTCCACGTGCAGATCTCGTCATTGCGGCGTAGCCGGCGGTTGTGGCCGGGCTGCAACTGCTTGACCAGGGCAGCTTCCTTGAGCAGGGCGCCGATCTCGCCGGCGGTTTCGATCCAGTCGATGCGCCTGACCTGCTGGGCGAGGTTCATTTCCCTGGCCGAACCGTGGTCGGCCGAGAAATGCGAGAGCACCCGCTGGCGGATGTCCCGGGCCTTGCCGACGTAGAGCGGCAGATCGTTGTCCGCATAGAAGAGATAGACGCCTGGCGTGTCGGGCAAATCGTCGACGATCCCCGCGTCGAGGTGCGGCGGCAGGCTGGGGCGGGCGTTCTGCGCCTTGAGGGCGGCCTCGATCTCGTCGCTGCTGCGGTCGACGCGGATTTTTTGCCAGAACTGGCGGATCAGTTGCGCATCGGCGAGCGCCCGGTGGCGGGCGCCGACTGCCAGATGGTGCCGCTCGATCAGCGAATCCAGATTGTGCCGCTTGTGTTCCGGAAACAGGCTGCGCGACAGCTTGACCGTGCACAGCACCTGCGCCCGGAAGGCGACGCCGATGCGCCTGAACTCGTTCTTCAGGAAGCCGTAATCGAAACGCGCGTTGTGGGCGATGAAGAGCCGGCCCTGCAGCCGGCGCAAGGTTTCGTCGGCGACATCGGCGAAGGCCGGCGCCTCGGCCACCAGCGCGTTGCTGATCCCGGTCAGTTGCTCGATGAACGGCGGGATGCGGGTGCCGGGGTTGACCAGTTGCTGCCACTCCCGCACCGCTCCGTCCGCATCGACTTCGATGATGCCGATTTCGGTGATGCGGTCGCTGGTGGCGGTGGCGCCGGTGGTTTCAAGGTCGACGAAGGCCAGGGGCCGGGCAGTCATCGGCGACAGTCAGATCGTCTGCGTCGCTGCGCGCAAGCTGCTGTCGAGGTCATCCCGGGCGAGGGCGACGATGTCCGGGTCGAGAATTCCCTTGCCGGCAAACTCTCCCAGGGTGCGCGAAATTTCGTCGAGCCGCTGCGCGCCGCGGTAGGGGCGCACCTGCGCCAGCGCCTGGAAGACGTCGGCGACGGCGACAATGCGCGCTTCCGGCGCCAGGGTCGCCGCCGAGCGGCGGAACGGGTAGCCGTGGCCATTGAGCGCTTCGTGGTGGAAGGCGGCCCATTCGGCAACCGTCTCCAGTCCTGGGACATGGCGCAGGATCTGGAAGGTTTCGAAACTGTGCCGTTCCATGACCGAAAATTCGGCAACCGTCAGGCGCGCCGGCTTTTCGACGATTTCGTCCGGAACGCAGAGCTTGCCGATGTCGTGCATCAGTCCGGCGATTTCCATCTTGGCCAGCGAATCCGGCGCGAACCCCATGCGCTCCCCGAGGTAGCGCGAGAGTTGCGCGACCCCGAGCGAGTGCGAAGCGGTGAAGTGACTCTTGGCATCGACGATGCTCGAGATCAGGCGCGCCACGTGGCGGAACTGCGGGAATTCGATGGTGACTGCCCACAAAGGCAACTCGAGCTCGTTCAGGTAGGTCTGCACGTGGCGCGGCACGAGGGAAATCCAGAATGCCTCGCGCGATGCTGCCGCCAGGAAGGCGTCGACCACATCCGGCTGCAGCACGCTGCCCGATAGAGCGGAAATCTCGCGGCAGATGTCCGTGCTGTGGAACAGAGGGTTTTCCAGGCCATGCCGCAGCAGCAGCGTATCGACCCGGTCGCCCAGAAGGATCAGGTTGCTGTCGATGGCGTCGGCCTCGCCGAGGTTGGCCGGCAGTTCGGTCCACGGCGTGTGGTGGTGGCGGACGGCGTTGGCGAGCAGCGACAGGTGGGCGAACGGCTGCATGAGCTGGAAGGCGCGCTCGCAGTGCGCCTGCTTGTCCACCTGGGGGTCGTCCGAGACCAGTCGGCGGTGCTCGGCGGTGGACGAGACTCCCATATCATGCAACAGCCCGGCGAAGACAAGATTCTCCAGGCGTGCTTCGGGCAGGCCGAGCAGCAGCGCCGTCTCGCGGGCGATCATGGCAACGCGCTTGCCGTGCTGGAAATCGCTGACGCCGACCAGGTCGAGGGCGTCCGAGACGGCAAACACGGCACTCTTCAGGTTGATCGTGATGGGCATCGAACGCTCGGTCGGGCTGCGAACAAGACAAGCATACCATCACCACTGGCTGCTGAAGTGACGTTCAAAGGGAACGGTTCGCAGGTCATCATGCGCCGGTGCGGGACGAGCCGGTCGATCGTCGCATCGACGGGCGCAAAGTCAGTGTCCGGCAGCGATTGCGGCAGCGATCAGTTCGTATTCCGGCAGCGGCCCGCGGTTTGCCACCGCCCTTTGCCGTTTCGCACGCCTGTACGCTGAACAAAGCGGGCGCGACTACGCGCAACTCCAGCGCGTCATCGCCGCAGACGGTCGGGTGGGATTGCACATGGTTGGCAGGAGATCGTATATAGTTCCGCGCTGCAGTCTTGCCTGCCAATTCACCGAAACTTCAACAAGGAGCCGCGCCGTGTCCGTGAACGTTGCCACCAAGCGAACTGCTTTTCTGTCCGGAACGAACGCCTTGCTGACGCTCACCACGCTGGTTCTGCTGGCGGCCTGTCAACGCGCTGACGAAGCGTTGGCGCCGGAGATACGCCCGGTGCGTGTGATGACCATCGAGAGTCGTGCCGCGAGCGGGATGGCTTCGCTGACCGGCGTCGTGCAGGCGCAGACCGAGATCAACGAGTCGTTCCGCATCGACGGCCGGCTGGTCGAGCGCATGGTGGACATCGGCGACAGCGTAAAGCCCGGGCAACTCATCGCGCGACTCGATCCGCAGAACGAGGAAAGCAGCCTGCAGGCGGCGCGT
>ERZ761607.3352-NODE-3352-length-15674-cov-5.838466_pt1 | contig 15674 bp, 17 predicted proteins | sample MGYA00511164_ERZ761607 | MGnify/ENA primary metagenome ERZ761607 (study PRJEB28899, sample SAMN02445080) | bioreactor sludge metagenome | biome: EBPR sludge | place: Australia: Brisbane, Thorneside Wastewater Treatment Plant | collected 2011-06-22 ...
GGCCTAGGGTGCGCCAGCCCCCGCGACCCTCGTCGAGACCGACGTAAGTCTCGGACCATTGGCGCGTGCCGCGCGGGGCCTTCTTTTCGGGCATGAGGTCCGCTTCGACGGCGAGGCTCACTTCGAGTCGCCCTTGCTTCCATGTCGATCCGGCGTAGCGCGCGGCGTGGTGCGGCTTGGGCACGTCGGGCAGGCGCTTCCAGCTGAGGCCTTGGTCGAAGCTCGCCACGACGACGAGAGTTTCGCCCGGACCCGCGACGGTGTGTTCCAGGAAGCCCCAGATTTTGCCGCTCGCTTCGTCGTAGGTGAGGCCGGCCCACTCCCAGCCGCGCAGCTCTTCGCGGTAGTCGAAACGCCGAGTTCCCAGATCCGTGCGAACGACGACGAAGGGGCCGCGCGCGTAGCGACGCTCGAATTCGTCCTCGGGCATGCGATCGGGGTTGCCGACAAAAAATCGGAGCGCGCCGTTACCGAGGTCGTACTGAAGTTGGCTCTCGGCGGGGATCTGGGCTTCCTGGAGGGGGCGGGCTTCGGTTTCGGGCGCGACTTTCAAGTCCGACGCGCAGGCCCCCAATACGAGTAGTACGTGGAAGGCGAGGCTCCGGCCGGCCGCGCTGCCGCTGGGTCGCGGCGTGATGGAAGACATTTCTAGTGGCCTTCCTTCACCGCGTTGCGGTTCCAGGCGGGGATGACGACTTCAACGTCTTCGGTTCCGTTCGGCACGGTTTGGCAAGCCAGGCGCGATTCGAAGGTCGCCGCCGGCGCGTTGTCGATCTGGTCGAGCTCCTCGTCGAGCGGCTCGTTGCAGGACTTGAGGCCGCGCTTCACGTAAACGTGGCAGGTCGAGCAAGCCGCGACGCCGCCGCAGGCATGCTCGATGTCCACGCCGTTCGTCATGGCGATCTGGAGGAGGCTGCCGGGCAGGCCCTTGGCCGAGTCGGGGAGGGCCTCGGGACGCACGACGACGCTCACATCATGCGGGAGAAAATGCGCCTTGTACGGAGCGCGCGGTTTCTCGATCTTGGCCTCGGGCAGGTAGGGATTTTGTCCGGACATGAGGGGGTCTTAGCATGGCCGAGGACCGCTCGGCACGCTCGGCGTCGGGGAATCTCCGTCACGGCCCCGGGGCCGTCGAGCCCGGATTTCGGCGCGGGGTCGGGGGGGCGGTGTAGGCAGTCCGGGGAGCGCCTGCTAGGAAAAGAGCATGTCAACGGAAGGCCCGAACTGGGGTGTTATCAAAGCGGAGTCCGCCCGCCGCCGTACTTTCGCGATCATTTCACACCCCGACGCGGGTAAAACGACCCTGACCGAGAAGCTTTTGCTCTATACCGGCCAGATTCGTGAGGCGGGCGAAGTCAAGGCCAAGGCCGATCGCCGGAAGGCGACCTCGGACTGGATGGAGATCGAGAAGCAGCGGGGGATCTCGGTCACGTCGAGCGTCCTGCAGTTCGATTACCGCGGTCTCAAGGTGAACCTGCTCGATACGCCGGGCCACCAAGACTTCTCGGAAGACACCTACCGCACGCTCATGGCCGCCGATTCGGCCGTCATGGTGATCGACTCGGCGAAAGGCGTCGAGCCGCAGACGCTCAAGCTCTTCGACGTCTGTAAGATGCGCGGCATCCCCATCTTCACCTTCTTCAACAAGATGGACCGCGAAGGGCGCAACCCCTTCGAGCTCGTGCAAGAGATCGACAACGTCCTGAAGATTTCCTGCAATCCGATCGTTTGGCCCATCGGCATGGGCTCGCGCTTCCGCGGCGTCTACCACCGGCTCAAGAAGCAGTTCCATTTCTTCCGTCCTTCCGACAAGGCGGGACAGATGGCCGTCGAGGAAGTCGTGCCGATGGCGCCCGACGACCTTCGCCTGCTCGAGTACGCCGAAGAAGAGCAGCGCGCATCGTTCCTGGAGGAACTCGAGCTCGTCGAGAGCGCCATCGGCGGCTTCGACCACGAGCTCTTCCGCATGGGCGAGATCTCGCCGGCCGTCTTCGCGAGCGCGCGCACGAACTTCGGGCTTTCCGTGTTTCTGGACCTCTTCGCGGACAACGCGCCGGAGCCGCAGACGAAGGCCGCCAAACCGGCGCCCGTCGACCCGGCGGAAGAGCGATTCTCCGGCTTCGTCTTCAAGATCCAGGCGAACATGGACCGCTCGCACCGCGACCGCATGGCTTTCATGCGGATCTGCTCCGGCAAGTTCGAGCGCGACATGGACGTCAAGCACGCCCGGCTCGGCAAGCCCGTCCGTCTTTCGCACTCCAAACAGTTCGTCGCGCAGGACCGCACGACGGTCGACGAAGCCTTCGCGGGCGACATCGTCGGTATCCATGATCCGGGGCACTTCCAGATCGGCGACACGCTCTTCACGGGCGCGCCGGTCGAGTTCGAGGGCATCCCGCAGTTTTCGCCCGAGAGCTTCGGCAAGCTCGGCCTGCGCGACCCGCTCAAGCGCAAGCAGCTGCAGAAGGGCATCGAGCAGCTCTGCCAGGAAGGCCTCGTGCAGATGTTCGTGCAGCCGCACGTGGGCGCGCAGGATCCGATCCTGGGCGTCGTCGGTTCGCTGCAGTTCGACGTCATGATGTTCCGGCTCAAGGTCGAGTACGGCGTTGAAGCCCAACTCACGCGGTTGCCCTACCAGTTCGCGCGTTGGGTGAAGTCGAACGATCCCGCCGTCCGCGTCGAGGGCCTCGATCTGCGTATGCCGGTCGTGAAGGACGCCGCCGGTCATTGGGTCGTGCTCTTCAACTCGGAATGGGAGATGAACTACACGCAAAAGAACTCCCCCGCGGCTTTGGAGTGGTTCGCGAACAGCTTCGCGGCCTCGAAGATATAGCCATGATGAGCCCGAGCGCCGTCGCCGTCCGCCGCGCCCGGGTGTACCTCGACCTGACTCCCTACGTGCGCGGCCCTTCGACCGGCATCGGACGCTCGGCCTACGGGACCTACTTGGCGCTCGAACGGCTCGCGCGCGAGGACGCTTCGGTCGCCGCCCGCTACGAGTTCCGCGCCGTCCAGCGCGGCAGCGAAGCCGGCGCGGCCATGGAAAATCTCGGATGGTGGCGCTCCTTGCGCGGCGAGCGCGGCGCGATCCTGCACACCTTCGATCATAAGATGCCGCCTTTCTGGGCGGGGCGTCGCCTGCTGACCTTTCACGACGCCTGGACGCTTTGGCCGAACGAGTACCAGGACGAGAAGTTCCGCGCTCGGCAGGCCCCGAAACTCCGCAAGGCGCTGGCGCGGGCGCACGGCATCGTCACGCCGACCCGGGCGGTGGCCGCGGATCTGGCGCGGGTGCTCCCGCAGCTCGCGGCCTTCGTCGAGGCGGTCGCTTGGGGTCGCGAAAACCTGGACGCGCCCGTCGCGACGGAAGAGGCCTCGCCCGCGGCGAAGCCCTTCGTGGCGATCGTCGGCATCGTCGAGCCGCGCAAGAACACGCTCTACGCGATCGAGTCGCTGGCGCGTCTGCCCGACCTGAACTTCGTCGTCGTCGGCGCGCCGGGCTTCCGGGGCGAAGAGATCTTCGCGCAGATCCGGGCGCGCTTCGGGGCGCGCGTTCGCTGCGTGCGCTCGCTCGGCGAGGCCGCGCGGCGTCGGCTCTACGCCGAAGCCGAGGCCGTCGTGCTGCCTTCGAAGGACGAGGGCTTCGGACTCGTGTCGGTCGAGGCCGCGGCCGAGGGCGCTCGCGTTTTGCTCTCCGACATCCCCCCCTTCCGTGAAATACTTCCCGAGGCGATGGCGTTTCCGCTCGACGACGGCGGCAACCGCTTGCTCGCGATGCTGACGGCGTTGCGGAACGACCCGGATCGCGCGAAGGCCTACGGCTCGGTGTTGCGCGAGGCCTCGCGGCGTTTCACTTGGGAAGCGACGGCGCGGGGCTATCTTTCCGCCTACGACCGTTTGCGCGCCTGATCCGCGAGCGCGAAAGGGCCCGACGTCGCGCGGGGCGACGCCGGGCCGGTCGGAAGGAAACGCGTCGCGTTTCCGGTCGGAGCTTACTTCACGCCGCGCACGGCTTTGACTTCGCCGACCGTCATGCCGCCGAAGGCGCCGAGGTCGATGATGTCGTCGTCCGAGGAGTCCGGCACGCCGACCCCGACGCCGCCGTTACCCAGGCCCAAGGTGGTCATCGCGGCTTGGATGAGCGGGACGTACTGGGCGTATTTCGGATTCGCTTCGACGTAAGCGAGACCGATCACGAGCACGAGGTTCATGAGGTTGCCGGACTGCCCGTTACCCTTCAGCAAGTTCTTGAGGTCCTGGATGTCTTTCACGCCGAGGCGCTGGGTCCAAACGGCGTACTTCGGGTTGCTGAGGGCCTGTTGCAAGGCGACGCCCAAGACCATGTCGAAGGCCGACGTCCCGCTTTGGCTCGCGAGGAAAGCGCGCAGGCTCGCTTCGTCGGTGATGCCGAGCTGGGCGAGGGCGGCCTTCGTCTTGGGATCGCTCTGCGCCTGCAGGAAGGCCAGACGCGCGATAACGTTGCGGAAGTTCGTGCCGTCTCCGTTGAAATTGATGAAGTCCTTGAAGTCCTGCGCGTTGTTGATGCCGAGCGCGGCGAGGATCGTCGCGTAGCGAGGATCCATCTTGGCGTAGGTGATGGCCAAGTTGAGTCCAAGGTCGATGATCACGTCGGCATTCTGGGCGGGCGGCGTCGGGGTCGGCTTCGGGGCGGGGTTGGACGGCGCCTTGGAGCCCATCGCGTGGGCCACGTTCGCCATCGGGGCGGCCAGAACCATGGAGAGCATCGCGGACTTGAAAAGGACGTTCATGAAATATCCTTCGCTCGAATGAGCGTGGGGAGGGATCCGGGCTTTGTCTCTACCGTCGCAAGCTTCGGATCCGAGAAACAAACTATCCGGCTTCGGGCGAGATCCCAAATCCAAAATGGCGCTGGAAATTTTGGAATGCGAGTAGGCGTCGAAATGAATCCGCCTTCTCTAGATTTAGAAAGAGGGATAAAGTTACGGTGAAGGGCGACTTTTTTCCGTCACGCGGCTAAGCGGGCGAAAGTTCGGGAAGTGTCGCGAGGAGAAACGTGATGTCCCGTACCCCGGCGCTTTTCATCGGCCATGGATCTCCGCTCAACGCGCTCGCCGCGAACGATTACACGCGACGTTTGGCCGAAGCAGGACGGCTCGCGCCGGCGCCCCAGGCCGTGCTCTGCGTTTCGGCGCATTGGGAAAGCGCGGGCACGTGGGTCAACGCGCAGGCGCGCCCCAAAACCATTCACGATTTTCGCGGCTTTCCGCGCGAACTCCACGAGAAAATCTACCCCGCGCCGGGCGCGCCGGAGCTCGCGCGGGAAATATCGGCGTTGTTGGGAACGCGTGCCCGCGGGACGACGCTCGACTGGGGCCTTGACCATGGCGCGTGGTCCGTTCTCGTGCATCTCTTTCCGAAAGCTGACGTTCCGGTTCTTCAGCTGAGCATGGACCGTGCCCTCGCGCCGTCGGAGCGTTTCGAGATCGGTCGCGCGCTGGCGCCGCTGCGGGAACGCGGGGTTTGGATTTTGGGAAGCGGAGATCTCGTGCACAATCTCTACGAGATGAATCCGGACCGCGGCCCGCCCTATCCGTGGGCCGAGGACTTCGAGCGAAACGTGATGGATCGCATCGCCGCGCGAGATTTTGCGGCGCTGACGGCGCCGAGCTTCTACGCCCAGAAGGCGCTCGGTCAATCGCACCCTTCGCTCGAGCATTTTTGGCCGCTGCTTTACGTGCTCGGGGCCACGCACGCCGACGATCGGCTCGCGATGATTCACGAGGGCTTCGAACTCGGGACGATCTCGCTGACGAGCTTCGCCTTCGTGCCCTAGTCGGGGGCGCCGACGTGTTTTTGGGCCCAGTCGCGGAATTCGCGGCCGAGCTGTTGGAAAGAGTCGATCACGAAGACATCGTGCTGCAAGTGCCAGATGTCAAAATCGCGCTCGCTCATGATCGTCAGGTCGAAAGGATGCTTGCGGCATTTGTCGCTCACGCAGTGCTGCATTTCTTCGGGCGAAGAGCAGCTTCCGGAGCCGTAGGCACGCAGACCCTGAGGCGTGTTGATGAGTCCGAACTCCACCGTGAACCAATAGATCCGCTGGAGCTGGGCGTGCACGGGGTGCGTCTCGGGATACTTATCCGCGGCGAGGGCGCCGTACTTTCCGAAGGCCTCGAAGAACTCCGTGAAGTCCGGGTTCGTGAGCAGCGGCGTGTGTCCGAAGAGATCGTGGAACATGTCGGGCGCGGGCGTGTAATCGAGGTCTTCGCGCTTACGAATGAAGTCCGTCGACGGAAAGATCTTGCGCGCGAGGAGCTTAAAAAAGTCGGTTGGGTGAACGAGGCCTTCGACGCGCGTCAGCTTCCAGCCCGTGGCGCCTTGCAGACGAGCGGAAACGTCGCGGAGGGCGGGGATGCGGTCGCGCGGAAAGTCGATCAGGCGCGTGCCTTCGATGAACGGTGCGCAAGCGCGGCCTTCGACGAGGCCGAGCGCTTTATCCAAAAGGAGCTTCCAAGTTCCGTGCTCGACGTCCGTGTAGTTCGGGACGGGAACGCTCTCGATGGGCTTTTCGGTGACCCGGCAGTAGGGCGTCGCTTCCATCGAGCAAGAGTCTAGCAGGACGGGACTACATTTTCGACTTCAGTTCTTGGTAGGCGATGTAACTGTATTTGAGCATGCTCGCGTAGCTCAGGAAAACGCTCGACCATAAGAAGACGAGAGCGCCTACGCTGAAGAAGGGATGCTTCCACTCGATCGCCCAGCAGAGGCCCACGAGCCCGCAGAACTGGAAGAAAGTCTTGATCTTTCCGACGCGGCCGGCGCCCATCACGACGCCGAAGCTCGCGAGCACGGCGCGCAGCCCCGAAACGAAAAACTCGCGGACCAAAATGAGGGTCGCCAAGGTCGGTGAGAGGCCGGGGTCGTTGCGCGCCACCAAGAAGATGACCGCAACGCAGAGCAAAATCTTGTCGGCCACCGGGTCCAAAAGGGCGCCCACGGGGCTTTCTTGCTTCGTGCGACGCGCCAGCCATCCGTCCAAGATGTCGGTGAGCCCGACGACGATGAGGAAGTGGCCGGCCCAGACTCCGATGCCCTTCACGATCATGTAAGCGAGGAGCGGAAGGAGGACGACCCGCGAAAACGTGATGAGGTTCGGAGCCGTTACAAGGCGCTTTCGCATGGTATGGTGTTTAGCATGAACGCCACGAGTTTGGCCCGCCGGTCGGGTTGGGGACTTTACCTTTTTTCCGCATTCCTGGGTGCTTGTTCGAGCGTCCCGACCGGAGGCACGGATCAGCCCAAGGTCGACGCCGGCCCGAACGATCCCAAGGTCGTGGTCCTCCATTTCTCGGATCTCCACGGCCAGTTGCGCGGCGGCGCCCAAGGTGGGGGCTACGCCCGCTTGGCGGCCTACGTTCGCCAAGCCCAGCGGGAAGCCGGGCCGAAGACCGACGTGCTCGTTCTCTTCGGCGGCGATCTCGTCGGAAAAACCGCGATGCCCTGCCGGCAAACCAAGGAAAGCGCGTGCGCGCCCCTTTTAGCCCGTATCGCCGGCGATCTGCCCGTCTACGCCGTGCTCGGCAACCACGAACTTGATCGCCCGGCCGCGGAGATGGACGCGATCCTGAACGCCTCGGGCGCGACGTGGCTGGGCGGCGCGGTCTCGGGAAGCGCTTCGCCCAAGCTCGTCGAAAGCGTCGAGTGGACGGGCGCCAAGTCCGGCGCGCGCCTGACGCTGGCCGGCTGGACGCGTGGCGAGGCGGGCAAGGGGCTCAAACTCCGCGGCACGGCCACGGCCGCGGCGCTCGAGAAGATGGCGCCCGCGGGCGCTTCGCATCCCGTCCTTTGGTTGACGCACCAGCCGTGGGAAGACGACGTCGCGTTCGCTTCGCTCGCGTGCGCCCGGACGGGCCGCGCGAATCTCGCGCTGCTCAAGGGCGACGACCATAAGGTCCGCCAGGAAGCGTTGGGATGTCTCAAGGTCTTCGAGCCCGGCCCCTTCGGCGAGCACGTCACGCGTCTCGAGTGGCGCATCGAAGCGAACGGCAAGTGGACCGCGCTGCGCGAGGAAGTCGTGCCCCTCGGCCCGACCGCGCCGAAGGACGAGAGCCTCGACGCGGAAATCGTCGCGCTCTACGCCAAGCACGCGCCGCAGGCGACGGAAGTCGTCGCCCAGGTCGCGGAAGCGAAGGATGCCGAAGGCGTCATGGATTGGCTCGCGGACGCTTACCGGGGCGTGACCCGGGCCGACGTCGCGATCGTGAACAGCGGCGCGGTCAAGGCCGGCTTCGCGGCCGGTCCCCTGGAGCGAGAGCGCCTTTTGCTAACGATTCCCTACAACAACGACATCCACGGCCTCGACTGGCCGATGCGCGATCTCGAGCAGGCGCTCTGCCGCGCGGCCCTTCGCCCGAAGGACCCGATCACGGACCACGGATCGGAACTGCACCTTTCGGGCGCGCGTCTCGTGGCCGTCGGGCAGCCCGATTGCCGTCTCGAGGGTCCGCGCCGCGCTTCGCTCAAGGTCGCCGTCGACAGCTACGTGCTCGGAAAGTCCGCGGCGTGGCTCGGCAAGGACCTGCGCGGCAAGACCTTCCGCTTTCAGGTCTCCACCGAGCAGGCGATGACCCGCTACCTCAAGCTCAAAGGGGGCCGGCTCTGATGCTGCGTTGGATCCGCGAATGGTCGGTCGACTTCGACCGACGTCAGCTTACCCCGAGTCCCGAGACGAATTGCGAAGCCCTCGTGTTCTGCTCGACGAAGGAAGGCACGAGCCGCTTGCCGATGGCTCGCGTTCGCGCCCCGAAGTCCTCGCGCGCGAGCTTTCCCGTCCACGTGTGCCTGAGCCAGGACGGCCGCTTGCCGGCCGCTTCGCACGCTTGGTGGAAGCGTGACGACGTCATCCGCTTCGTCTTCGCGCCGGAGCGTAGCTTTGAGCGCGCCCTCCGCGCGGCGGGGGACCGCGCTTTCGTCGTGGCCGCCGGAGCTCGCAAACTCGATTGCCGTCGCGTCGGCGAGCGTCTCGCCCGCTCGGGGATCGGAAGCGTTCGCGTCTTCGACGAGAAAGCGGTCCGTCGCGTGCGAAGCGCGGGCTTCGCGCTTACGGACGAAATCACGGGAGCCTGACGATGTTTCGCTGGGTTTTTCGCGTCGACTATTCCGACACCGACGCCATGGGCGTCGCGCACCACGCGAGTTATTTTCGCTGGCTGGAGCGCGCCCGCATCGAGTGGCTTCGCTCGATGGCGATGCCCTACGGCGAGCTCGAGAAAGAGGGCTACGGATTGCCCCTTCGCGCGGCGCAGATCGAGTACAAACGTCCGCTGCGTTTCGACGACGAGGCGGAGATCTCCGTCTGGACCGAGGAGATCGGCCGCGCGGGGCTGAAGCTCGGATACCGAGTGCGTCTCGGCGAGGCCGAAGTCGCGACGGCCATCACGGATCATGTTCTTTGCAAGCGTGGCGAGAAGGACGGGCAAGTGACCTGGACCGCGACGCGCATACCCGATGAGTGGAGGAACCTATGGCTTCGGCAGAGCGCCGCGAAATCGTCGACGTCCCCCTGAAGGCTTTCTTCGACGCGGTCAACGACTTCGAGGCTTACCCGAAGTTCGTGACCGGAATGAAAGAGGCCAAGCTCCTGGGCGAGGAGGGCGGCGTGAAGCGCGTCCACTTCGACATGGATATGATGAAGCGCGTCCAGTATTCGGTAAAGCTCAAGTCGCGGCTCGACGAAGCGGCGGGGCACGGCGAAGTCTCCTGGACGCTCGACCAGTCGGAGTTCTTCAAGAAAAACGACGGACTTTGGCAGCTCAAGGCCGCCGGGCCGACGCGCACGGAAGTCCTTTACCGACTCGACATCGAGTTCGCTTTTTCCGTTCCGGGTTTCGTGCTCAAGGGGCTCATCGCGAAGGGTTTGCCCGCGGCGATCGCGGAATTTACAAAGCGCGCCCAGGCCGCTAGAAAATGAGCATGTCTTCCGATGATCCCGGCTCAAAGATCGGGGATTTGCTCAAGAAGGCCGTCACGATCGGCGCCGGGGCCTACGTCTCGGCCGAGGACAAGATCAAGGGCACCTTGAACGCGGTGCAGATCCCCAAAGAGATGATCAAAGAAGCGCTCGAGAGCTTCTTCGAGTCCTACACCATTTCCATCAACGCCGAGATTCGGCTGAGCCCCAAGCGGAAGTTCGATCCGCGGGAGCCCGCGCCGACCAAAGCGTCCGAAGATCCCAAGAACAGCGGAGGAGCGATATGAGCGACAAGAAAGCCGTTTCCACGGCCGAGGCCCCGAAGGCCATCGGCCCCTATTCCCAGGCCATCATCACGGGGAACTTCGTGTTCTGCTCGGGTCAGGTTCCTTTCGACCCGGCCACGATGCAACTCGAGCCTTCCGAGATCGTGCCGCAGACGCGTCGCGTGCTCGCGAACATCGCCGCCGTCCTGAAGGCGGCGGGCTCGCACCCGTCCAAGATCGTCAAGACGACGGTCTTCCTGACGAACTTCGACGATTTCGACGCCTTCAACAAAGAGTACGAAGCCTTCTTCCGTTCGGTCGCCGAAGGAGTTCCGACTCCGGCGCGCTCGACCGTTCAGGTTTCGCGTTTGCCGCGCAACTCGCTCGTCGAGATCGAAGCGATCGCTCTGCTCGGGTAGTTTCGTGGCGGCGCGGGGGGGCAAGCGTTTGCGCTGGGGGCTCGTGGCCCTCGCGTGCCTGGCGGCGCTCGACGTCGCCTGGTTCGCGCGTCGCTTGCTGCCGGCGCCCGTCGCGCTGCAGGGAGTTCCGAACGTCGACCTCATCGTCGTCCTGACGGGGGGGCGCGGTCGTCTCAAGGAGGCCGTCGGCTTGCTCGCGCAGGGCAAGAGCGAGCTGCTCTTCATCTCGGGCGTGGAGCCCGGCTCGGACTTGCCCGAGATCCTGGCGGCCAATCAGATCGCCGAGATCCCCGCGGAGCTCGCCGCCAAGATCCGTCTCGGCATGCGCTCTCGCAGCACTTCGCAGAACGCCGTCGAGGTGAGCGACCAGGTCACGATGTCGTCGGCGAAGTCGTTGCTGCTCGTGACGTCGACCTACCATATGCGGCGCGCCCGCGAACTGGTCGAGGGGGCCTTCGACCGACGCGGTCTCGCGCGTCCCGCGATCCACGATTTCCCGGTCGAAAGCCCAAACTACGACCGCGTCCGCTGGTGGCAGGCGTGGGTGGGCTGGCGAGTTCTCTTTTCGGAATACTTCAAGAATTGGGCGTTACGCCTGGGCCTCACGGACTAGAGCGCGTGGCCGCTTGTCGGCTTACGCCGGCGGGGGCCGGTCCCGGCGGCTCCCGGACGAAGCGTTAGCGCGCGAGCGTCTCGCTGAGCTTTTCGGCGTCTTCTTCTTCGAGGGTCTTGGCCGCGGGATCCTGCAGGCGGCGCAGGATCGAGGCGCTGCGCTCCGCGAGAAAGCTCGAGCCCAAGCGGGCCGAGATGTTGCGCAGGCGTTGCGCGGCTTCTTCGCGGAATTCCCCCGAAGCGAAGTTCTCGAAGCCTTCCAAGGCGCGGGCGCGCACGAGCCATTCGACGGTTCCGCGCGTGTTCTCGGGGTCGCGAACTTCTTCGAAGGGGGCGGTCACGAGACGCTCGAGCGATCCCAGCACGAGACGGTCGTAGGAACGGGCGAGCAGGTCGGCCGCGAGAAAGCGATCGTCTTCGGGAAGCTCGCGGTCGAGGGCGCGGGCGCTCAGCCAAGCCATGCCTTCCGGTTCCAGCCGCGAGGCCATCTCGTCGAGGCGGCGTTCGCTTTCTTCGTTCGCTTCGTCCAGGCGGCCGATGGCGCGGGCTTCTTCCGTCACGAACTGTTGGAGCTCGATCGTCGTCACGCGCGTGAGCGGCGAGGGAAGCGGGGGCGTCGCGCAGTCGCCCGACGGGCAGTTGAGCGGCGTGACCGCGCTCACTTCGGCGGCCTCGGGCAAGCGGTTCGCGTTCTGGACGCGGAACCACACGGCGGCCACGAGCAGGAGGACGAGCGTAAGCGCGGCGACGACCTTCATGGGGGACTGGAACATTCAAGCTCTCCCGCGCCTTAGCGGCGCCGAAAGGGCCTTAGCGGCCCCTTAGTTTTCGACGTTGAAAGCGTCGTAGAGCGGAACCGATACGAGTTCCTCCGCCGCGACGCCGCGGAGCGCATCAAACGGCACCAAACGTCCTTGGTCAACCGCATAAATCACCCGGTTGTCTCCGAGGGCCAGGACCTTGCCTTCGAAGCGGATGAAGTCGCGCACGTTGGACGGCCACGTGACGGCGTAGGCCTCGAGACGACCCGTCTGCGGGTTCCAGCGGCGGGCTTGGCCGTTCGGCGCGACCAGGAAAAGTCCGGCCGTGCCGTTCGGGTCCGTCGTCGTGAAGCGCGCGTCGCGCAGGCCGACGTTCTCGGGCCGGCTTTCCCACTCGCCCTGGGGAAAGTCGTAGCTCATGAGCCGATTGTCCCGCGTAAGGGCCACGAGGTAGCGGCGCTCGCCCAGGTCGAACTCTTCCATGTCGACGACCGGAATCTTCCGGGTGTCGTCGCGGAAAAGCATCTTGAAGTAGGAGTAGGCGTCCGCCAGCTCGGCCGGACCTTGCTCGCGCCCGTAAAGGTCGATCGCGAAAGCCCTGTCGCCGGCGTAGAGCGTGGCCCCGAAGGAGCTGCGCTTGAGGCGGGCGTTCGGGATGCTCGGCGCGACGCGGTCCAAGACGCGGCTGGCGTTGAGGAAACGCGCGTTCGGGCGCGAAGCTTCCGTCGAAGCGTAGAGCCCGTAGCCTCCGCGGTTGCCCGCGCGGCGGAAGGCCAGGCCTTCGCGCGCCTTGACGGCGGGATCGTTGAAGAAGGCGTTGCTGCGGCCGAGCGCCATGAGGCGCGCCATCGACTTATAAACCGGGTGGAAGTTTTCGCCCATCACGACGACGCGCGCGTAGTATTCCATTTCCACGCCGTGCGAGCCGCCTTGCGCGAGTCCGCTGTCGCAACCCGCGACCGAGGATCCCGCGTAAGGGCCACGCACGCAGGGTATGTGCCCGTAGCCTTGCGTGTGGCGGGCTTCGTGGAGGATCGTGCCGACGCGTCCGAGCGTGGACGATTGGGCCCAGCCGTCTTGGAAGGTGAAGAAGCCGCCGCGGTTGTAGGCGCTCGCGTAGGGGATGTCGTTGCCCCGGCGCATGCCGCGCGTCTGTCGGCGGGCCCAGTCGTAGTAGCGATCGGCCGGCACGTAGTCGCGGATGAGGTTGTTACGTTGGGCGCGGCCGAAGCGGCCGTTCTCGATGAGATAGATGTCGGCGAGCACGCGGCGCGCGTCGTGGTTGGGGCGGCACAGCTCGAGCCCGCCGAAGCTCCGGATGTCGACGCGGAAATCCTTGATGTAGCGATCGGCGTCGGTGGGGCTCAGGCAGCCGAACTGCTCGTCCAGGTGCGGAAGCGGATTCGGCGCGGTTTGCGCCGAGACCGAAGCGATGCCAAGGGTCAACGTGAGGCCGGCGGCCAAGCGAAATACGGTGATCAAAGTCCCTCCCGGCTCCGAGGAGCCAGTTCCGGTCCTACGCCCAAGCCAAAGTCACCGCAAGGCGACGTCCCTTAACAAAACTTTGCAGCGAGGAGGAGCTTCGCGGGCGATGCGCGAGTCGCTACGCGGCTTTCGGCGGCGCGGAGGTCTCGAGGGGAGCGAGCGTGCGGAAGCCTTCGACGGGCGTGAAGCCGAGAAAGCGCGCGAGCCAGGAAATCCTCATCGTGCGGAGATGCTCGTTGTACGCCGCGAGGGCCGTTTCGAAAGCGCGGAGCGGTTCGCCGATTTCGGCTTCGCTTCGCTCGAGCTGCCGAAGGAGTTCCTGGTAGCTTCCGAGCGCGACGAGGGTGCGGTTCGTGCGGCCGCGCAAGGCGGCTTCGGCGAGCAAGGGGGTCAGCGCGTCGGTCGCGCGGATGCGGTGCTGGATCGTGCGCGCCACGACGAAGCCGTGGATGCTGAGCTTGAGCGATTCCACGAGGTCGCACTCGTGGCCCGCGAACTGGTCGAGCGCGTCGACGATCTTCGCGGCCGCGAGAAAACGTTCCTTGAGCGGCTTCTCGAGTTCGCGCCAGCTGACTTCGATCGGCTCGAGCCGGCGCGAGAGCCGGCGCAGGCTGAAGAGCACGCCGAAGAAAACCCCCCAAGACGCGAGGAGGCTGATGGCCGCGGCGGCCACGAACGCGAAATCGACGGGAGCGGGGGTCGTCGTCACGGTCTTATCACTCGATCTTGATGGTCACGTTGCCGGTGGCCGACTTGGCGGCTTCCGTGCTGCGCGTCTTGTTCACTTGGTTGATGAGATCGGTCGTCGTGTTCTGGATCGCCGAGAAGCTCGGCGCCGTCACGACGGGGCTGCGGGGACGAGCCGTCTCGCCCATGACCTGGGGAGGCGCGGCGCTCGCCGAGGTCGAGGCCGGCGCGCGGCCGCCTTCGCTCGCCGCGGGTTTCGCGGGCTCGCGTCCGAGCGGAACGTCGCCGCCCGATTCCGTCGAGGTCGAAGTCGAGGTCGAGGCGGTGCTTGTCGTCGACGACGACTCGGACTTCGGCGTGTCGGTCGCCGCGGCCGCCGAGGATTCCGTCGCGGGAGCGGCGGAGCCGCCCGCGGCCGGGGCGTCGTTCTTGGCGGTGGCGGTCTCGCCGCCGCCCGTGGCGGGCGCGCTTTCACTCGAAGCGGAGTCGTTCGTGGAGCCGCCTTCGAGTTGCTGGATCGATTTGGAAAGTTCGGAGTTCGAGGAAATCGGACGCGCGGGGATCGGCGCGGCCGAACCGACGCTCGAGGTGAAGGTGCCGGCGGCCACGAGGACGGGCGCGGGCGGGGGCGGCGCGGTCTGACCCGGGCGCGTGGGGAGGGGCGGGGCCGAAACCGAGACGAGGCCCTTCGTCGTGGCGAAGACGGCCGCGTTGGCCTTGGGATCGAACTTCGCGACGAAGATCGTGCCGCGCACGCCGGCGACGGCGTTCTTCGTTTTGACTTCGTACTTGTCGCCGTCTTCTCCGGAGTACTTCTTGCGCACGTCCGAGCGGATCTCGCCGCGAGCGAGCGAGAGGCTCGTGGAGCCGGCGCCTTGCGCGACGGGCGTCGCCTTCTCGATGAAGAGCGAAGTGCTGCCGCCGAGGACGACTTCGTTGCCGCCCTGGATGAAGGAAAGCTTCACGCGACCGTCGGCTCCCGTCTGCACGGTTTCGCCCTCAAAGAACGGGGAGCCCGTGAGGGTCTTGCGTCCGCGTTTGCCTTCGGGATCCGCGACGACCTTGGAGTCCTTGTCGAGGATGAGCACCTGGCCCTTGGAAAGAACGATGCTGCCGACTTGGGTGGCGGACCAGCCGAGGGACATGAGCGCGACCGAAGCGAGGAGGCTCAAAACGCGAAAAGACTTCATGGGGTTCGTATCGGTCAGGTTCCCCCAAAAGTAGAGCGGGATTCGCGCTAGATTCGTTCTTCCCGAGCGGAGCTTTGACGCCCGCCGGGCCTTGCGGAGGAATGGGGGCCCCCCTACACTCAGGGATGAAATGGAAAAGCATTCTCGTTCCGGGCTCTTGACGCTCCTAGTCTTGGCATCTTCGGGCGCGGGAGCGACCCCGGTCGAAGAGGCTCCCCGGCGTTCCATTCGGCAGGGAGAGACCCTTTCGGGGATCGCGCGCGAGATCTTCGGGGCGGCCTCCCGTTGGCGGGAGCTCCTGC
>ERZ761607.3359-NODE-3359-length-15647-cov-7.076385_pt1 | contig 15647 bp, 12 predicted proteins | sample MGYA00511164_ERZ761607 | MGnify/ENA primary metagenome ERZ761607 (study PRJEB28899, sample SAMN02445080) | bioreactor sludge metagenome | biome: EBPR sludge | place: Australia: Brisbane, Thorneside Wastewater Treatment Plant | collected 2011-06-22 ...
TGCACGTCAACAACGAAACTGGCGTGGTTCAGGATTTGGCCGCCATCGGCACGCTCACCCGCTCGCGCGGAGTCCTGCTGCATGTGGACGCCGCCCAGGGCGCCGGCAAGCTGCCGCTTGACCTGCGAACGCTGCCGGTGGATTTGCTGAGTTTGAGCGCGCACAAGCTGTATGGCCCCAAGGGCGTCGGCGCGCTCTATGTCCGCCAGCGGCCACATCGGGTGCGGCTAGAACCGCTGCTGTACGGCGGCGGCCAGGAGCGCGGCTTGCGCGCCGGCACCCTGCCCACCCACCAAATCGCGGCGATGGGCGAAGCCTGCCGCATTGCCCATGAGAACATGGCCCCCGAGCAGAATCGGATTCGGACACTGCGCGACCGGCTGTGGCAAGGATTGGCGACGTTGGACAATGTCGAGTTGAACGGCCATCCCGAACACAACGTGGCCGGCATTCTCAACGTCAGCTTCGTCGGCATCGCCGCCGAGGCGTTGCTGACGGCACTACCGGAGATCGCGGTCGCCACCGGCTCCGCCTGCACTTCCGCTAGCCATGAACCGTCGCACGTACTGCGGGCGATAGGCCGCGACGCTTTCCAGGCGCGCGGCGCGATCCGCTTCAGCCTGGGCCGCTTCACCACGGTTGAAGAGATCGACTACACCGTTGAAGCGGTTGGCGCGGCGGTGAACCGATTGCGGGACTTGTCGCCGCTGTGGGAGCCGCAGCGGCGGGGACTGGACCAAAACGCGGTGGACTGGGCGGCGACGCCGTAACCTAGCGGTGCGTTTGGTTTTCCCACCGGCATAGCCAGTTCCTGAATTAAAATCATATTTATCAAATAATTAAGTTATCGTACAAAACGTCGAACTTGAGCAGTCAGCCCTCGGCTTCAGCGCCAGTCACCACTTCACCCCACCCGAAGTTGACCCATTGCCGCTCCCCGCTGACCGTAATTCTCTAGAAACTATCCGCACTATTGCTTGACGGCCGATTATAATTCCCTTAGCTTTCTAGGAATTATCCTATGATCCGGCCCAGTTATTGATATCTCCATTCAGCCAGCGCATTCAGGGGGTTATGATGAACCACGCAGGGCACCGGTTCCTGTCCCAGGCAATGACGGTCATCGGTTGCCTGTTTTTCTGCCTCCAGGCTCTGCTGCCAGGCTTCACCCAGGCACAAACTGTCCCGCTTGGCGCGCGGCCCCTGACAGCGGCTGCGCAAGAAACCCAAGGATCGGCGGCAACCCAGGGCGATGCTTCACTGATAGCCAGCTTAGCCGGCAACGCCAAACTCCTGAACGCACCGGCCATCCTGGAGCCCCTGCAACAAGGTAAGCCGGCCACAGCGGTGATTGTCACCCTACGTCCGACGACCGCCGCCGCCGCCCTGGCCGCACAATCGCAGCAGGCTGCCGTGATCCCGGACGGTCTTAATCAGCCGGGCGCACCGGTCTTCTACGATTTGAGCGATCAGGGCATCCGCGCCCAGTTGAGGAGCACGGTCGAGGCTAAGGTCGACCAGGTCATTCGGCAACTCGCTGGTCCTGGGCTGGCCATCACCCATCGATTTTCCTACCAGTTTGGATTCGCCGCTCAGGCAACGCCCGCCGCCTTGGAGCAAATCCTCGCGAACCCAGAGGTTATCCGGGTCGAACAGGACGGGGTGCTCCAAGCACACCTCGGGCAGGGCATCCCGTTGATGAAGGCCAGCATACCGAGAGGGACCTACACCGGCAGCGGCCTGAGCATCGCGATTTGCGATACCGGCATCGACACCTCCCACCCCAGGCTTGGCAACGGCGGCTCACTCATCTTCAACTCCAAGGTAATCGGCGGCTACGATTTTGGCGACAACGATGCGGACCCCCGTCCCAACGGTAATGCCCACGGTACCGCTTGTGCGGGAATCGCTGCCGGCGACTTGGGCACCACCGGCGACTATATCGGCGGTGTCGCCCCGGCTGCCAAACTCTATGCCATCAAGATCTCGACCGGGACCAGCGGCTCCTCGAATTCCTCGATCATGATGGCTGGCTGGGAGTGGGCGATCACGCACCAGAACGATGCCCCGGCCAACCCGATCATGATCATCAGCACCAGCTTCGGCGGTGGTTACAATACGAGCACCTGCGACAGTGATGTCCCGGCGATGACCACCGCCGCAGCCAATGCCGTGGCCGCCGGTATCACCATCTTTGTCTCCTCCGGCAACGACGGCTACTGTAATGGCATGGGCTGGCCAGCCTGCATTTCCCATGTCAACTCGGTCGGGGCGGTCTACGATGCCAATATCAGTATCGTGGGTTTTTGTGTCTCGGTGAGTTCCTGCGCACTCAACCAGCAGTCACACCCAGCCTGCCCCACAAACTACAACGCCGTTTTTGAAAGCACCGCGGCCGACAAGGTCACGGTATACTCGAATTCGGCCTCCTTCCTGACCCTGTTTGCCCCTTCGCACAATGCTTATACGACGGACATCGTGGGTAGCGGTGGTTACAGCACCGGGGATTACATCAACACCTTCGGTGGCACCTCCGCCGCCTGCCCCTACGCGGCCGGCGCCGCCGCCGTGCTGCAAAGCGCGGCCAAGGCCAAGACCGGCTCCTTCCTCACGCCCGCCAAGGTCAAGCAGTACCTGACCGAGCAGGGTGACCTCATCACCGACGGCAAGGTTGCCATCACCAAGCCGCGGATCAATCTGGATAAGGCAGTCAATACGGTCTGTGGCGCCAGTATTCCCCTCACCGCCGGTCTGTGGCAGATGCTGTCACTGCCCTGCGTACCCGACGCCAGCCCGGCGTCGGTGGCCAACGTGTTCGGCAACAGCCCCACCGCCAACTTGGACGATCTCCTTTACGACGTCCCCAGTTCTGGTTGGGCGATGTATCGGCGCATCGTCAATACGACCCCTTCCTCCTATGAAAAGCTGCTCATCAACGGCACCCTCGCGACGGGCGCCGGCTACTGGATCAAGAGCCTGTCGGCCCCAGTCAACAATCGGCTAGCCGTGGCCGGGACCACGACCCCTGCCCCGGTGACCACTAGTGATGGCTGCGCCTCGGCCAACGGCTGCGTCGCGGTCCCGGTCAGCACCGTCGGCGGCGATAACCGCTACAACCTGGTGGGCAATCCGTTTCCCTACGCTGTTGACTGGGCCAAGGTGCGGGTGCGGGTAAAGAACGGTGCATCACTCGTCGGCGTCTACACCCCTAGCCAGGCGGCGGGTGTGGCGACCAGCGGCAACGCCACTCCACCGGTCCTCTCCAACCAAATCTGGATCTGGAACGACACCAATACCGGCTACGACACTTGGTCCGACACGTCTGTGCCCAACCCTGGCAACCTGAAATACTTCAAATCCTTCTGGGTCAATGTTCTGAGTGGCGCAGCAGAACTGACCGTTGAACTGCTCATCCCGGCCGAGATCACCACACACGGTCAGGTCAAACCGGCGGCCATGGACGAACCCGTCGCCGCCACCGGCCAGCCCTGGTCCCTGGCCTGGTTGGACTGGCTGATTCCCTCGGCGGCCGCAGCTCAGGATGACCTAACCCCCCCTCGGCGCGACACTGACGAAACCGGCCGCCCGTCCCCCAGACCGGGCCAGGCTGTCATGGACCCAACCTTCGAGGACTTGGTCATCGAGTATGAACAGCGGGGACTCTCTCCGCAGGAGGCCGGGCAGGAGGCGCGCGCCCAGATGCGCCGTGAGGAGCGCGAATGGTATGTCCTGCTCAAGGTCGACAACCCCACCACCGGCTGGAAAACTCATAATTCCGTGCTGGGGCAATTACTCACCGCGAAGGAGGACTACGACCCCGCCGATCTGGTTGCCATGGCCCCGTTCGCCACCCCCTACCTAACCCTGGTCTTTCCCCATCCCGAATGGGGTGACCGGAAGGGCGACTACGCCAGCGACTTCCGTCCAGCATCCGGCTTAAAGCCCAGCGGCTGGAATTTTGAATTGCGGGCCGAACCGGTCGGTTCCCAAGTCATCCTGAGTTGGGAAGGCAATCCAGACGTATTGAAACGCTCGCGCCTAATCGACCGAGATACCGGAGCAACGATCGAGCCGAATGATCGCCGCTACGCCAAAGGCTACCCCGTCACCCTGACGGGGAAGGTCCGTCGTTTCGCTTGGTACTATTTGGTGCGTTAACGTCCATCGTCCCCCAGGCCACCTCCCAACCTGGGGGATACAACTTACCGCACTTTCAGAACCCTTGATCGAGAACCGATCCATGAATACCGCAGATGACTCCACCGGCCACCCCAAGCCAGACGCCCCCCTAGCCTCCGCGGACGACAATGCCCATCTGGCCGAACGCCGCGCCGCGCTCGCCAAGCTCGGCACCCTAGCCGCATGGACTGCCCCCACCTTATTCACCCTGGTGATATCGCAGCGCACCTCAGCCGAATCATTGCCGGGGCCGCCCGGGGGGCTCCAAACACCGCAAGGCAGGCGCATTAAAAAATTCGAAAAAACCTAGAAAATCCTCCACCCGCCAATGTTGCAAACCTCCCTCGGCGTCAGCCGTCTCCTCGCCCACCCGGGCGACCGGCGGCTGTGTCTACTCGACCCGCCCGCCACCGTGCTCTGGGACCTGCATGCCAGGGGGCTGGATGCGGCGGCGCTGGCCGAACTGTTGGTGGCGCGGTTCGGACTTGCCACCACCACAGCCCGCGCCCAAGTCGAGGGTCTGATCGCCGGGTGGCGCCAAGCCGGACTGCTCGACGCGGGGGCGGTGACGCCGGAATGGTGGCTTGGCGATCCCACAATTCCAGCACTACCTCCGCCGCGCCCGTCGCCGGCGCCCACCAGAGCCTGGCGCGTCCACGTAGCCGACCGGGCGGTCAGCCTCGGCTGTGATGATCCAGCCTTCGCGCGGACCTTCAGCCACTGGCTCACGCCATCGTGGGGCCAGCCGGCGGTAGCTGGCTCGGTCGACCATCGCCTGCACCTGTACGGTACCTCCCGAGCCTGGTGGCTAGACCTTGACGAGGTCACCCTGGCGGCGGGCAGTGTCCCTGACGAGGCCTTGGTGGCGACTCTGCGCGCCTTGGTCGAACTGGGCTGCCGCCCGGCCGAACGACTGATCGTCTTGCACGGCGCCGGCTTGGTCACGCTCAACGAGCGCGGACTGCTGCTAATCGCCCCCGGCGGTTCCGGCAAAACCACCCTGGCCGCAGCGTTGGACATTGCAGGCTACGGTCTACTCAGCGATGACGTGGTGCCGGTAACTCCGGACGGCAAGCTGCTTGGGCTGGGCTTACCGCTCTGCCTCAAGTCGGGGAGTTGGCCGGTGCTAGCAGCACACCGGCCGGACTTGGACCAAGCCCCAGTAATCCAGCGTTACGGCCAGATGGTCCGCTTTCTACCCCCGCACACCCCCGTCCCCGCGCGGTCGGTAACCCCGGCGTGGCTGCTTTTGACCCGCTACCAGCCCGGTACCAGGCCCCAAGCTACCCCCGTGACCCCCGAGCAGGCGTTGCAGGGCATTCTCACCGCCGAGGCGGTCCTCCGCGACCTCACTCAGGCCAAGCTTGAGGCCCTGGCCCACTGGGTGAGCATAATCCCCGCCTACACCTTGGCCTATCCGGATATCGACAGCGGCTTGGCGCTAGTCCAGGCGACCCTGATGCCTTCTCACAGATCCCTTAACTTACCAGCATAACGCTATGGTCCCCCAGGACTAGCGCGAGCTTACCGCCTTTCCTCGCCAAACCGAGCCAGGGTCTTCAACACTCCACCCATCATGTAGTGAACTGACTGGAATCCATATTGAGCCCGTTTTTTTGAATCCACCCTGCTTCAAGAACCAGGACTGATGAACCTTCAAGAACAGCGATTGATGGCGGACCTCATCCGCAGCCGGCATTGGGCGGCGCTGGCAACCGAGGGACCCGATGGACCGGAGGCGTCCTGGGTCGCCTACGTTCCGCAAGCCGACTTCAGCGGCTTTCTGCTGCATCTTAGCACCCTGGCGTCGCACACCCGCAATCTGCTGGCCGACCCGCGCGCCGGCCTGGCGATCAGCGAATCGGAACGGGACGGCGAGGATCCACAAACACTGGCGCGGGTTATGATTCATGGCAGAGTGACAATCGTTCCCAAAGAGAGTACGAGTTATCGAGAGATGGCGCAACACTATCAACAAGTGCTGCCCGCTTCGACGCCGCGCTTCGAGTTCGGCGATTTCCTGCTGTTGCGCCTGACGCCGGTCCGCGCCCGTTTCGTCGGCGGCTTCGCCCGCGCCTACACCCTGGACGATATCGCCCTGCGCGTGGCGGCTCAGCGCACCAGTTGATTGAGATCGAAAATCGGCAACAGAATCGCCAGCACGATCACCAGCACCACCCCGCCCATCACCAGGATCAACAGCGGCTCGAAAACCCCCAGCAGCGCGGCGATCAGGGTCTCGGTCTCCCGTTCCTGCTGCGCCGCCGCCCGCTCCAGCATGTTTTCCAACCGCCCGCTGGCCTCGCCACTGGCGATGAGCTGCACCGTCATCGGCGGAAAATAGCCGCTGGCCCCAATGGCCTTTTGCAGGCTGGCGCCTTCCTTGACCCGTGCCGCCGCCTGCTCCACCGCCTCCCGCATCGGCAGATTGCCGATCACTTGGGCGGAAATCCGCAAGGCTTCCAGCACCGGCACGCCGCTAGCCATCAGAATGCTGAAGGTACGGGCGAAGCGGGCGGTATTGATCCCTCGCGCCAGCCGCCCGATCAGGGGCAATTGCAGCAACACCTGATGTACCCGTCGCTTGAACCCGATCCGGCGCAGGGCGCGGAGCCAGGCGATGACGCCTCCCGCCAGCACCACCAACACCACCCAGCCATACTGGCGCAGGAAATCGCTCAGGGCGATCAGGCCCCGAGTCAGGGCCGGCAATTGCTGATGGAGACTGCCGAACACCTGCACCACCTGCGGCACCACGTAGGTCAGCAGGCCGGCGACGATCAGGATGGCGACGCCGGTCAGCAACAATGGATAGAACAGCGCCAGTCCGACCTTCTGGCGCATCTGCTGGCGGGCCTCGGTGTAGTCGGCCAACCGCTCGAACACGATGTCCAGATGGCCGGACTGCTCGCCGGCGGCGACCGTGGCTCGATACAGCTCGGGAAACGCCTGGGGAAAATCGCCCAGCGCGGTCGCCAGGGTATGCCCTTCCAGCACCCGGGTCCGCACCGCCAGCAACAAACCGCCCAACCGCGCCCGATCCGCCTGACGGGCCACCGCGCCCAAGGCTTCCTCCAGCGGCAACCCGGACCCTGCCAGGGTCGCCAGTTGCCGGGTGACCAACGCCAGGTCGGTCGCGCTGATCCGCACCCGCCCGCGCCACCACTGGCGCCCGCGCCGCTGTTCCTGGCTAGCGATTTCCTCGACCCCGAGCGGGTTCAATCCACGCTCGCGCAAGGCTTGTCGGGCCAGGCGCGGCGTGTCGGCCTCGATCAATCCCTTGCGCTGACGGCCCTTGGCGTCGAGGGCGGCGTATTGAAAAGCGGGCATCAATCCTCCCGCGTCACCCGCACCAACTCGGCCAGCGCGGTGTCGCCGGCCAGCACTCGGCGGCGGCCATCATCGCGGATGCTGGGACTGGACAAGCGGGCGTGACGCTCCAGTTCCTGTTCGCCCCGACCCTCGTGAATCAGGCTCTGCATCGTCTCGTCCACCGTCACCAACTCGAAAATGCCGGTGCGGCCCCGATAGCCGGACTGGTTGCAGCGCGCGCAACCCATGGGCAGGTGGAGCGTCGGCGGCGCGGCCGCATCCACGTTCAGCGCCGCGCAGTCGCTCGGCGTGGCGCAATGCGGCTGTTTGCAATGCGGACAGAGCTTGCGCACCAGGCGCTGGGCCAGCACCCCAACCAGCGACGACGACAGCAGGAAGGGTTCCACGCCCATGTCGCGCAGTCGGGTCATGGCGCCGACCGCGCTGTTGGTGTGCAGGGTCGAGAGCACCAGATGGCCGGTCAGCGACGCCTGCACCGCGATTTCGGCGGTTTCCAGATCGCGGATTTCGCCGACCATCACCACGTCCGGGTCCTGGCGCAAAATAGCGCGCAGGCCACGGGCGAAGGTCATCTCCACCTTGGTGTTGACCTGGGTCTGGCTGATCCCGTCGAGATAGTACTCAATCGGATCCTCGACGGTCATGATGTTGCGCTTGCGGTCGTTGAGTTGAGTGAGCGCCGCGTACAGCGTCGTGGTCTTGCCCGAACCCGTCGGGCCGGTGACCAGCAGGATGCCGTGGGGACGATGGATCAGCTTCAGCAATCGCGTCTCGTCGCTCGGCTCCATGCCCAGATGCCGCAAATCTAGCCGACCCTCGCGTTTGTCCAGCAGGCGCAGCACCACCCGCTCGCCGTGCCCGGTCGGCAGGGTCGAAACCCGCACGTCCACCGGCCGTCCCGCAACTTTAAGCGAAATCCGCCCGTCCTGCGGCAGACGCTTTTCGGCGATGTCGAGATGGGCCATCACCTTGACGCGGGACGCCAGCAGCGGCCCTAGCGCGCGCGGCGGTTGCAGGGCCTCGCGCAGCACGCCGTCCACCCGGAACCGCACCAGCAGGCGATTTTCGAACGATTCGATGTGAATATCCGAGGCGTTTTCCTTGATCGCCTCAGTCAACAGGGCGTTGATCAGCCGGATGATCGGCGCATCGTCGGCGCTTTCCAGCAAATCCTCCGGCTCGGGCAGGGCCAGGGCAACCTGATTGAGATCCATTTCCTCACCCAGGTCTTCCATCATTCGCGCCGCGCCGTTGCTTTCGCCTTCGTAGTGGTTTTGCAATAAATATTCGAACCGCTCGGCCGGCGCCAGCGCGGGCCGCAACGGCGCGCCCAGAGAGCGGCGCAACTCCAACAGGCTGCGCGCGCTGACATCGGGCCGGCAGGCAATGTCGATACCCTCCGCCGTTTCCCCCAGCACCAACACGCCATGACGCTTGGCGAAAGCATACGGCAGGCGGCGAGCCGGCGCTGTCTCGGCCTCGCCCGCCCCGACCGGCGCGGACTCGTCATTCATTTGTTGCCGAAGCCGAATTCCACCGGCTCCGCCCCCTTTGGCGGCGCGCTGGCCGCCGGCGTCGGCACCGGCGCGGCTGGAGGCTGCGTGTCGAGAATCGTGCCCTGCGCCCTCACCTCCGCCGGTTCCTTCAACACCGGCGTCCGCACATCCGGCAGCAGCGAAACTTCCTTGGTTCGCGCCGCCAACTGTTGCTCGCGGATATAGCTGTACTTGTCGCTGGTATGCAAGGTGCCCTGTCCCGGTTCTCGCAGGATGACCGGGTGCAGGAACACCATCAGATTGCGCCTGAGCTTGCTGGTGCTGCGATAGCGGAACAGATTGCCCAGCAACGGAATGTCGCCCAGCAGCGGCACTTTCTGCGCGCTTTCGTCGATCTTGTCGTCGATCAGTCCACCCAGCACCAGAATCTGCCCATCCTCCACCAGCACGTTGGTCTTGATCTCGCGGGTATTCAGGGTCGGTCCCTGAGTGGCGGCGTTAGCCGACGGCACTACGTTGGAAACTTCCTGACTGATTTCCAGCTTGACGGCGTTCCCTTCATTGATTTGCGGCTTGACCTTGAGCTTGATGCCCACCTTCTCGCGATTGATGGTCTGGAACGGATTGCCGATCTGCGACGTCGTGCTGCTTCCACTGCCGGTCGAGGTGGTGTAGGAACCGGTCACGAACGGCACGTCCTGGCCGACGATGATCGATGCCTCCTCGTTGTCCAGCGTCACAAGGGTCGGGGTGGACAGCACGTTGGCGTCGGCGTCCTTAGCCAGGGCGCTGATGATGGCGCCGACGCCACCGGCGACACTCCCCACGCCAAGCTGTAGACCTTGCGGTATTCTTGCCGCCGAGAGCGCCGATAAATCGTCCTCGTTAGCCTGCGCCGCCAGGCCGATGATATTGGCCAGGCTGGAAGTACCGGCGTCGAAGTTGGTGAAGCCGATCGCATTGTTGCTACTCACCACCCATTGCACCCCCAACTCGGCGGTTTTCTCGGCGGAAATCTCGGCGATGACCGCTTCCACCAGCACCTGGGCGCGGCGCACGTCCAATTGCGCGATCACCGAGCGCAGGGAGCGAATCAGATCCGGCGGCGCCGTGATCACCAGGGCATTGGTCGCGTCGTCGGCCTGGATATCGACCAGACCGCCGCCGCTACTACCGCTCCCACCGCCTGGTGGCGCGTTGATGGCCTGACCGGACATGGGGACGTTGCGCGCGGCTTCGTTGCTCAGGCTCTTGCTGACCCCCTGCAACACCGTCATTAGATTCTTGGCCTTGGCGTAGCGCAGATAGACCACCTGGGTATTACCGCCGCTATCCACCGGCGTGTCCAGATGGGTGATCAGCGCCCGCAACCGCAGCCGCGACGCCTTGTCGCCGCTCAACAAGATGCTGTTGGTGCGCTCGTCCGCCACCATGCGCGGCGGCGTGCCGGCCGCGGCGGTTGGATCGGCCTTGACTCGTCCCTGCTCCAGAGTGGTCAGCACCCGTGTGATCTCGATGGCCGAAGCGTGACGCAGCGGCACAATCTCGACTTCCTCGTTGCTGGCCAGATCGACCCGGGCAATGATGCTGGCGATGCGCTCGACGTTGGCCGCCGCGTCGGAAATGATCAGGACATTGGTGGGGGTATAGGCGGCCAGATGACCCTGCGGCGGAATCAGGGGACGGAGGATCGGCACGATCTGCGCGGCGGAAACGTTCTGCACCTGAATGACCCGGGTGACGATCTGATCCGGTTCGGCGCCGCTGCGTTGGTCCACGGTGGGAATATTTTCCTGCTTGGCCCCGGCCGTCGGCACGATCTTGATCGCCTTGCCGCTGGGAATGGCGGCGAAGCCATGCACCGCCAGCACCGACAGGAAAACTTCGTAAAGCTCCCTTTCGTCCATCGGCTTGGCGGAAATGACCGTCACCCGGCCCTTGACCCGCGGATCGACGATGAAGTTCTTGCCGGTCAACGCCGACATGCTTTCCACCAGGGCGTTGATCTCAACCTCCTTGAGGTTGAGCGTCACCGGCGCCGCCAACGCCGACGGGATCAGCGTCAAGCTCAACAGCAACGCGCCCAGGACCCGGCGCGCGGCGCGCGTGGATAGCTTAACGGGCCGTCTATCGAACCACTTGGAGAGAATCATCATGATCGAAAAGGGTGGGCCTGGCGCCGCGGCGGCATGTCGAGAAGCTCATCGCGACGGCCGGCCGCCCAGGGAAAAGGTCAGGGGAATCTCGACGCCGCCGCGCAATACTCGCACACTGACTCGATCCGCGCCCAACACTTCCCGCAGGAGGGTCAAACCCTGGATGGGACTGCTCAGGCGGCTACCGTTGATTTCGGTGACCACGTCGCCGCCGCTGAGACCAAGCTGCCCCAACAACCTTGGGTCCCGCCCCTCCCGCAGGCGAAACCCGACGAACTGACCATCTTGCAGGTAGGGACTGGCGAACGCGATATCCTCCAGCGCCCGTGGTTGAGTCATCCTGTCGCCGCGCAAGCGTTCCAGCACCGCACTGGCGTCGATCACCCGCGCCTCTCCGGAAGCCGCCGGTTCGGCCATCGGCTCCATCGTCGGTTCGGGAGCGCTCGGCGGCGCCGGCATCGGCGCGGTCTCCGGCAACCCATCGCCCAACTTCGGCAGTTTGAGCGCCTCTTCCCGGCCGTTGCGGGAAATCACCACATGATCGCGCTGGATGCGGTGCAAGCGGGCGCCGCCAGGCAACGGCTCGCCAGGCCGGTAACCACGCTCCAGCCCATTGTCCTCGGCGATCAGGGCCAACGCTCGGTCGCTCCCCTGCTCCATGAAAAAGATTCCGACCAGCCGCAGCTTGAGCGGGGTGGCCGGCAGCGGGACCGGCGGCGTTTCCACCGGCCGGCCAGCCTCGGCCTGGCCGAACAAATGCCAGGCGCCGATGACGGCGTCCTCGGTCTGGCGCGGGGACGCGGGAGCATCGGCGCCCGGCGAATACTCCGCCAACGCCGGGGACCGGGCAGGCGGCAGGGAAGGCCCCGTCAGTATCGCCAGGGTCAAACCGGCGAGCGCGCGCGCCAGCACGATCACCAGGATCGCATTGACGAACGCCACGGCGATCCGCGGCCAGCCGTCGAAGCGAACCAGCGCCAGCAGGGCGCGTTGGCGAAAATGAGCCCCCACGGGCTCCGCGCCATTCACCGCGACAGCCAGCGTAACACCGGCGTTTCGGGCTGGATGGTCGGTGATTTGGCGCGCACCCCCATCACCCGGCCCGATTGGGGCGGACGCGACAGTTGGATGTGCGCCGCCATCAGCGCGCTCAGCCGGTCCATGGCCGACACGGGCATCGGCGCGCTGTGGCGCTCGGTCAAATCCACATGGATCACCATCAACTCGGTGGTGGCGGACAGAAAGCCTCGCTCGGCGTGATACAGCCGATGAAAATAGTGAATCCGCTTGCTGTCGAAGCCGAGCAACTGGGTGGTGATGCGCATGGGATCGCCGGCCATCAACTCGCGCTGATAATTGACATGAGTTTCCACCACGAAGGTGGAGCAGCGCTGGCGGTCCTGATATTCCCGCCCCATGCCCAGACACTCCATGAAGGCGTCGGTGGCATGATCGAACGCCAGCACGTAATAGGCGACGTTCATGTGGCCGTTGTTATCGATCCACTCGGGTGGCACCACGCCGGTGTACAGGCACAGGGGGGATTCGATCCGCATGGTTATAATCACCACGTTCCGTGAAATCGCGGTACGCTACCTGCTTTTACCGCGCCGCGCAATTGGCGTAATGGCTTGAAACTCCAAATCCAGGAGAACGCATGGCAACGAACGGGCGGGTACTGATCGTGGCGGGTTCGGATTCCGGCGGCGGCGCGGGAATTCAGGCCGATCTGAAGACGGTGACGGCGCTGGGCGGCTACGCGGCGACGGCGATCACCGCGCTGACCGCGCAAAACACCCAGGGCGTCTTCGGCATCGTCGGGGTGGAGCCGGCCTTCATCGCCCAACAGATGGAAGTGGTGCTGGACGATCTGGGTGCCGACTGCGTCAAGACCGGCATGTTGCACCACGCCGCCGTCATCGACGCCGTGGTCGAAACGCTCGACCGCGTGGCCACCGGCATTCCGGTGGTGGTCGATCCGGTGATGTACGCCAAGGGCGGCGACGCGCTGCTCGATCCAGCAGCGCGCGAAACGCTAATCCAGCGCCTGTTGCCCCGCGCCGCCCTGATCACGCCCAATGTTCGCGAGGCGGAGGCGCTGAGCGGGTTGCCGATCCGGGAGCCCGACGACCTGGCGGCGGTGGGCCGTCGATTGCTCGAACTCGGGCCGGCGGCGGTGCTGGTCAAGGGTGGGCATCTGCCCGGCGAGACCGTCACCGACTGGCTGATCTGGCCGGAAGGCGCGGAAGCATTCACCGCGCCGCGCGTCGACAGCCGCGATACGCACGGTGCCGGCTGCACCCTGGCCTCGGCCATCGCCGTCGGGCTGGCGCAAGGGTTACCGTTGACCGCGGCGGTCCGGCGGGCGCTGGCCTACGTGCGGGAAGCGATTCGGACCGCGCCCGGTCTGGGCCAGGGCCGGGGTCCGCTACATCACGGGCACACGACGCGCCCCTGGCCCTGAACGATCTTGAGGAGAAAATTCATGTCGGATTGGACCTTGGTGACGCTGCTGCTACTTGTGGCGGTAGCTTGGTTACTCATCCATCGTTTTCTGAAGGGTCCGAGCCTGCGGGCTTACGACCAGCCGGTGGAAATCCGCCCAGGCGGGCGAGACGCCGCCAGCGGCGACTGCCAGGAAGTCGTACTGCTGTTGGAGCAAGCCTTGGCCGAGATTCGTTCCACCCCCATGAAGCAGCGGCTGGCGGCGATCCGGCGCGTGATGGCGGGGGGCTTCCTGGACCCGTCGCTGGTGGGCGCGGCGGACTACCGCATCGAGGAAACCGACGCCGGCGGCGTGCCGGGCGAGTGGGTGCTGGCGCCCCACTCCGATCCGAATCGCCGGGTCCTGTACCTGCACGGCGGCGCGTTCATCAGTGGATGTCCCAGCGGCCATCGCATGATCACCACCCGTCTGGCGCGGGTCGCGGGCGCGGCGGTGCTGGCGCTGGACTACCGGCTGATGCCCGAGCATTCGCGCCGGGACATGATCGCCGATTGTCAGGCCGGCTATCGCTGGATTCTGGATCACGGTCCCGATGGACCGGGACCGGTCCGTGAGTTGTTCGTGGCCGGCGACTCGGCGGGGGGCAACCTGGTACTCATGCTCATCGCCTGGGCACGCGACGCGGGGTTGCGCGCCGCGCGGGGCGCCATGGCGCTGTCGCCGATCGTCGATATGACGCTGTCCAGCCCCACCTGCAAGAGCCATCGCCAAACCGATGTGTTTCTGGGTCCCGGTCTGGGGCGCTTCCTGTACCTTCCCAAAACCCTGCTGCTGCTGATCACCTGGCTCTGGAACCGGATAGTTCCACCGAATCCGTTGATTTCCCCGGTCTTCGGCGATCTGTCCGGACTGCCGCCGGTGCTGGTGCAGGCCAGCGAAGCGGAGATGATGCTGGGCGACGCCCGCCGCTACGTCAACAAGGCCCGCGCCGCCGGGTCCAGCGCGGAACTGGAAACCTGGCCGGACATGCCGCATGTCTGGCAGCTTTTCGAACCGGTTCTGCCAGAGGCCCGGGAAGCGCTCGAACGCATCGGTCGCTTCGTGGAGCGCTCCGTGGATCATCCATGACGGCTCAGTCCTCGCGATTACCGTAAATCCGCGCCACTGCCAGGGTGGCGTCGGTGTTTTTCCGCTTGGGGATGATCAGTTCCGCCCGAAAATCATGCGCGACCAAGCGTTCGGCGCAAGCCAGCGCCGCCGCTTCCGCCACGCCATGGCAACCGGTTTCCCGAAACACGATTTCGGACTTGCGGCTGAGGCGGTCGTCGTACTCCCGCAGCACGACGGCGGGATAGAAGTGAATCGGCAGATTCAGGGTCTCGGCCAACTGGTGCAATCCCGGTTCGTCCCGCTTGAGTTCGATGCTGGCTAGCGCCCGCAAGTCATCGCGCCGCAAGCCGTGTTCAGCCAAGGTCCGGTCAAGCAGGACCAGCAATGATTCCAGTGGGCAACCGCGATTGCAGCCGAAGCCAGCCGCCAGCAGGGGGTGGGTATAGCGTTGCGCGCCGGTGATGACCGCCTGCGCACCCAGGAAATCGGCGACTTGCCGCGCCCATTCGTTGGCGCCGCCTTCGTGGCCCGATAGGATCGGCACCACGAATCGGCCGTGTTCGTCGAGGACCAGCACCGCCGGATCCTGATATTTGTCGCGCAAGACCGGCGCCAGACTCCGCACCGCGATACCGACCGCGCACAGCAGTACCAACCGGCGACCCGAGAGGAAGCGGTGACGAATCGCGTCCTGGAAAGGCTGCGGCCGGTGCAGCAATTCGGCGTCCGGCATCAACGACCGCAACCGCTCCGCCAGCGCCCGGCCCGGTTCGGTCAAGCTGACGACGGTGACGGGGGGCATGGACCGTTTCTTCCCCACATTCTCGATAGTCACTTGCGCTCCTCGAAACAAAGTTACCGAATCCTTACGGTAAACTATTATTCCTTGCCATCCCAATCAGGATCGTTGCTTCCCCATTTGGCGCC
>ERZ761607.3360-NODE-3360-length-15645-cov-7.827646_pt1 | contig 15645 bp, 9 predicted proteins | sample MGYA00511164_ERZ761607 | MGnify/ENA primary metagenome ERZ761607 (study PRJEB28899, sample SAMN02445080) | bioreactor sludge metagenome | biome: EBPR sludge | place: Australia: Brisbane, Thorneside Wastewater Treatment Plant | collected 2011-06-22 ...
TGATCCGCGACCCTCACCCCTGGCCCCTCTCCCGCCAGCGGGGTAGGGGAGGGGAGGGGCGCGAACGTCGCCACGACTTCCCGGTAATCCTCCGGCACGAAGGCGCGGATCGCCAGTTCCCGCTCCGCCACCAGCGCCAGGGTCGGGGTTTGCACCCGTCCGACCGACAGCGCGTCGTCGCCCGCCGTGCCACAGGCCAGGGTATAGGCCCGCGACAGGTTCATCCCCACCAGCCAGTCGGCCTGGCTGCGGCCTTGCGCCGCCGCCGCCAGCGGATCGAATTCGCGGCCGTCGCGCAACTGCGCGAAACCCTGGCGGATGGCGTCCGGGGTCAGCGAGGAAATCCATAGCCGACTGAACGGCTTGCGACAGCCGGTCGCCTCGTACAGGTAACGGAAGATCAGCTCGCCCTCGCGGCCGGCGTCGGTGGCGCAAACGACCCGTTCGATGGCATCGTCGGTGAGAATGCGGCGGACCGCCTCGAACTGCTCGCGGGTCGGGTCGCTGACGACCAGCGGCCAGCGTTCGGGCAGCATCGGCAACAACTCGCGCCGCCAGCGCTTCCAGGCGGGATCGATTTCGTGCGGCTCGGCCAGCCGGGTCAGATGGCCGATGGCCCAGGTCACCACGTAACCGTTGCCGTGCAGGCAGCCCTCGCCCCGCTGGCGGGCGCCCAGCACCCTGGCGAGGTCGCGGGCGACCGAGGGTTTTTCGGCGACGACCGCGGTGCTCATGCGTTCGCGTCGGTCCCGGGCAACGGTCCCGCTGCGGGCAGATCCATGGCCAGCCGCCAGCAGGTTTCCAAATGCTGCCCGATGATCTCCACCAGATCGCCGTCCAGATGCCGGTCCTGGGCGAAAGCGCGCAGCATGTCCAGAAGTCTCGCGGGGGTCAGTCGTTGCCGGTAGGGTCGGTGCTGGGCCAGCGCTTGAAACACATCGACCACCGCGATGATGCGCGCCTCGATGGTCAGATCCCCGCCGCTCCGGTGAAATGGATAGCCCCGGCCATCGAGCTTTTCGTGGTGATAGGCGGCCCACAGGGTGATGTCCTCCAGCCCGGTGATACCGCGCAGAATCTGATAGGTTTCGAAGCTGTGATGCTGGATCGTCGCCCGTTCCATTTGGGTCAGCGGACCCGGCTTCTCCAAAATCTCGTCCGGTACCCGCAGCTTGCCCAGGTCGTGCAGCAGGGCCGCCACCTCGATCTTGTCGCGGGTCTCGGGCGGCAATCCCACCTGTTCGGCCAGGAATCGCCCCACCCGCGCGGTTCCCAGGGAATGCTCCAGGGTGTACGGACTCTTGGCATCCACCACGCGGGCGAAGATCAGCGCCAACTGCTTCAGTTCGGCGAAAGCGATGGGAACAACCCCAGTCTCCCGTTCGCGCTCATAAATGAAGCGGATGAGGTGGCGGGCTTCCAGGCGCAGCCAGAACGCTTCGTTGTCGGACAAATCCAGAAACAACGCCACCCAGTCGGGCGCGAAAAACGACCCCTTCAGGCGCTGGATGGTATCCCGAATGTCATGTCGAGTCAGCAGAATGTCGCGGTTGCCATCCGATGTCGCCAACGCGTCCACCCGGTCCACCAGATAGATCAGATTGGCCCAGCGGGCGATGGGTTGGGGAATGTTCAGTGCGTTCAATACGTCCCAATGGGTGTGATGATAGCGAACGATGGGCGCCAGATGCGCCAGGGGCGGAAACCGGCCGAGCAGTTCGCTGCCCTGGACGCAATGGAATTCCACCCCCTTCCAGTCCAGTTCCTGGATCAGAAGGCGATGCGTCTGGGTGGACGAGACCCCACAGTCGTGCAACAGGCCGACATGGAATAGATCATCCCGTTGCCGGGAATCGAGGCCCAGCGCCTCGCCGCAGAGCAGGGCCATGAAGCCCACCCGCTTGCCATGCAGCACCTGATCCACGCCCACCAGGTCAAGCGCGTCCGACAGGGCGTGAATCGCCTGGCCTAGATCGATACTGACGGTCATTGCCCAGTCTCCAGGGGTTCGCGGTTTCGGAAGTGCTGGCCAGACCGCCCGCCCCGCTCTGGCAGCCTTAGCGGGGTTGCGCCGATATCCTTTGCGAAGCAGCGCGGGCGGTTTCGGCATAGTTCTGATAGGCCGGAATGGCGATGGCGGCGACGATGCCGATGACGAAGATCAGGGGCACCACCAGCGCCAGGAGGATGACGCCGGTGGTGTTGGGCGGCGGCGGATCGCCGAACCGATTGGCTCCCTGGGTTCCCGGCATGATCAGCAGCGTCAGGTACAACACCAGATTCGCCAGCGGCGCCAGCGCGAACGCCGACCACCAGCCGCTGGCGTCGAAGTCGTGCAGGCGCTGGATGGCCAGCAGGACCGAGAGCGCCACGGCCAGCGCCGCGAGGAGGATCAAGCCGCCCACCGCGAACGGTCCCATCTTCTCCTGGTCGTCGGACACCGCCATCAGCGCGCCCCAGCCGATCGCCAGCAGGTTGATCAGCAGGCCCAGCCCAACCGAGTAGCCGATATAGCGCACCCGCCCCAGGCGACCCCGATGGGAAAAGGGATGAATTTCGCCGTATCGCGTCGGCGCTGTCGGGGCGATGGCGCCGCGCGGCGGCTGGTAGGGGCTGGAACTGGTCACGATACCTCCGGATGGGTTGCCAACTGGTTGAATACTCCAACCATCTTAGGAGTCTTGGCGTCCGGCCGCAATGCGGCTACCCCACCGCTCCCAGCGCCAGCACGTAGCCGCCCGCCACCAGCAATTCGCCCGGCTTGGCGGCGGCGGCGGTGTTGACGCCCGGACTGAGCACATCCAGCAGTTCGCCCGAGGGAGCCAGGTGGTAGACCGAAAGGTTCTGGCTTTCCAGTTGCACCCACCAGTCGTCGCGGCGGGCCTGCAAACGTAGATGGCGGCGTGACAGCCCCAGGTATTCGGCGTTGACCCCGGAGGTCTTGGCGGGGTTGCCGTCCCAGCGCAGCGAGCGCGGGTCGGCCAGCAGTCGCGGCGCGATGTCCGCTTCCGAGCCGCGTCCGAAGCTGACCGCCCGCTCGCGCGGCACCGGCATGCTCAACGGCGTCGGCAAGCGAACCCAGCCCAGATAATGCGCCGTCATCGATTGCGGCGCGGCGTGCAGGTCCAGGCGCAGCTCCGGAAACGGTCGCCAGGCTCCCGGCAACTCCAGCGGCGTTTCCAGCCCCACCACCTCGCCGAACAGACGGTCGGCGCTGTCCACCCGCAACCAGGCGACGGCGTCCGGATGACTGCTGGGGGTCAGGCCGCCGGCGCGGTTGAAACCGATCCGCCAGTCGCTGATGCCCGCCGCCGCGTAGGTCGAAAGCCGTTGCAGGGCGATGCCCAGCACTCGCACCTGGACGGCGGGCCGCTGGGGAATCCAGGTGTGTTGGTCCAGCGCGGGCGGCGCGGGCGGCGGCGAAACGGACGCGGACGTCGATGCTTGGGCCGCGCGCTCCGGCGTGGGGTCAAGCGACGCCGAGGTCGGTGGCTTGGGCTTGGGAGTTTCGGCGACCTCGGTGGGCAGCCCCAGCTTCGGCTGACGCCGACCCCAAGGGTCGATCAGCGGACAGGTCGGGTCCGCCGTGTCCAGCGGCGGTTCCGGCGTCAGCGCCGGTTCGTCGGCGCGCGCGCCCGGCGCGGGCCGGGGTTGTGGCGGGGGGCGCATCGGGGCCGGTTTCCCGTCGATCCCCGCGTCGGCGCCGGCGACGATCACCCGCAACCGCAGGCCGCGCCCGCGCCGATCGCGCGCCGTGAGGCTTCCCGCGTCGTCCTCGACCAGAACCAGACCGCCCGGTGGCTCCGCCACCATGTCCACCAGGGCCGGCGCTCCCGGCTGGAGCATCAGCAACACCGATTCGCCGCCGGGAAACGGCCAGGCCGTCACCGCGAAACTGCTGGCCCGCCGGTCGCCGTTGAGCAGGGTCAGTCGCTGGCCGGGATAAACGGGGCCGACGTCCCGCCAGTCGCCCGCGCCCTCGGCGGCGGCCTGAATCCGGAATATCGGCGTTTCCTGTTCGCCCGGCAGATAGATCGCCCGGCCGAACAGGAACTGCGCCTCGCCCGCCCGCAGCGTCGTATCCGCCTCCACCTGATAGCGAATCGTGGCGTGCTCGGCCAGGTAGCGGGCCAGTTCCTGTTCATGCAGGCGATGCAGTTCCCGCAGCAGCGTCCGGCGGCCGAGACCGTCCTCCAGCCGTTCGTCGCGCACGTAGTCCCGCTCCGGAATCCGGACGACGATGTGGCTGTAGCGGGTCTCCTTGCGCTGACGTCCGCGGGGGGCGCGCGGGTGGCGTTTGAGCGCTTCCATCAGCGACAGACCCTCCTGGCCGCCCCGGATCCGTTCCCACAACAACTCGACGTTGAACACATCCGAAATCTTGCGCAAGGTGGCGCAGACCACGTAATCGGAGGCGAGCAGCGTATCAGGTTGGGTTGGCATGGCTTTTTTCCTCGACCGCGACGGCCAGCGCCACGATCGGCAACACGAACAAGGTCAGATGACTGCCGGCGGCCGACAACAGCGGCATCGGCTGGCCCATGACCGGCAAAAAACCCAGATTGGCGCCCCAGGACACCAGCAGGTGCGCGCCGAGCAGGGCCGCACCGCCATGCAGGGTAAAATAGGCGAACCAGCCCAGCGCCGTCAGCCGGTAATCGCCGCGTCCGCTCCAGTTCAGGGCGCGGTCGGCGATCGTCAGCAACAGGAGAATGAACATCGCCTGCAAGCTCACCAGCCCCAGCCCCGCCGCACCGCCCTGACGGTTGAGGAAGAACGCCGGGGTAAAATCGTTCTCCACCACCGGAATCGCCATGGCCCGGCCGTTGACGCCCCCGTCCCGGGCCTCGCCCCACCAGCCGCCGGCGCGGATCGCTTCCAGCGCCCGCCGCAACTGATAGCCGGAATGGGGATGCCGTTCCGGCTCGGCCCAGACCTGAATGCGATCGGTTTGAAAACCCAGCGGAAAATCCTCCGGCCGATCATGCAGCCAGGCCACGCCCAAGGCAAGGAGCGCGATCAGGATCAGGAGTATCCCCAGGCCGCTCCGACGCCAGACCGGTTCAGGGTGGACTCGAAAATAGGCCCAGGCCAGGGCCAGCGTCCCGAGCAGCAACAGCACCAGCGGCGAAAAATCGCGCAGGAACGCCAGGGCGAAGCCGCTGGCCGCCAGCAACAGCGTCACCGGCCCCAGATAGCGTAACCAGAGCGAGGGCTTGGCGAAACTCCAGTCCCGCCCCCACAGCCGCGCCCGCAGCATCAGGGCGTGGGCCGCCGCCGTGACCAGGGCCAGCTTGGTCAGCTCGAACGGTTGGAACCCGCCCCAGCCGCCCTCGTCGCCGAACACGGCTTGCATGACCAGCAGCGCCAGACCCGCGCCGCCCAACAGCCGCAGACCCCAGCGCGCCCGTCGCGCGTTCAGCCAGGGATCGGGTTGTCGCCAGCGCCAGAACGTCCAGCCGGCCCAGGCCGCCCAGCCAAACGCGCCCGCCAGCGCCGCGCCGCTGCCGCCATGACGCAGCCAGCCGGATTCGCTGGCGCCCACGCCGAGTTGGAGCAGGGTCGCCAGCCCGCCGCCCAGCAACAGAGTGAGCGTCGCCAGCAAGCCCGCGCTCCATGGCGAGCGCACCGTCCACAGCCAAACCAGCAACGCCGGCCAGGCCAGCAGATACGGCCACAGCGTCGGCGTGCTCAGAATGCTCAAATGCAGGCCCAGGCCGGCCCCGGCCAGCCCCAGTCCCAGCGCGATCCGCCCCCGAACCGGTCGTTCCGGCCAGCGCCGCCGTCGCCCCGGCCAGACCAGGGCCAGCGCCAGCGGCGGCAGACCCAACAGCAGCGGCCAGGATAAATCACTCGGCGCGGTCGGGCGTAGCCAGGCCGTCGGGCTCCAGCGGGTTCGCGCCGCCGGCGCGGCGTCCGGCGGAACCGAACCGGCCGGCCAGCGTTGCGCGCGGGTCAGCACCGCCAGTTCCAGCACCGGCTCGGTTCGGGTGACCCGATAGTGGGTGCGGCCGACGATCAGACGGTCGCCCGCCGCCAGCGGCACGGCGCGTCGCCACAGCGACTCGGCCGCTGGTGTGCCAACCGCCACCGTCACCGGCGAACCGTCCAATCGTCCGGCGTTACCCGGCCGCAGCGCGAAACCCGGTCGATTCGGCGCGATGAGCGCGGTGTCCACCGGCACGCCCGGCAATCCCAGCCGGTCGGCGCAATAGACCCCGCCACCCAGCCGCAGCGGTCGCCGCATCAGTCCACCGAGACCCCAGGTCGTCAGCCGTTCACGCAACCACGCCCGCCCATTGGCGACGCATTCGGGCAAGGGTTGGCCGTTTCGGCGCAACCGCAGGCCGTCATAATCCCAGCGCTGGTTGCCCGCCTGGAGCGTCAGCCAGTCGTCGCCAGCGGCCAACACCGTGAAGGATGGGTCGCCGACCGCGAACGCCGCGCCCGCCGCCAGCGGCCATTCCCGGGTCGGGCGGTCGTCGTGACCCCAGGTGGGTCGCCAAAGCACCTGTTTGCCGGGAGCGATGTTGGCCAGCCGCCAGCCGCCGTCCGCCTCGCGGCGCAGGAGCACATGCTCGCCGTCGGCCTGCGGCGCCCGCAGCGCCTCGCGGCCCAACACCAGGCTTCGACCGGGTTCCAGCGTCACCGTCAGGGCGCGCGGTTCCTGCCAGGCCGGCGCCCGGTACACCGTCCAACCCACCATCAGCGCCGGTAGCAGCCAGACCAGCAGCAGCCAAAAGCGATGCCGGGGCGTCATGGTTCACCCTTCGCGGCGGCCAGGGCCGCCAGCCAGTCCGCCACCACCGGTCCGCACTCCGCGCCGCCGGTGCCGGCGGCGTGGCTGATCAGGCAGGCGAACGCCAGCCGGCGCGATTCACCCGGCAGCGCGCCCGGCTCCAGCCAGCCCACCAGCCAGGCGTTTTGCACCGCGCCGGTTTCGTCCAGATCGGCGGTGCCGGTCTTGGCGTACAGGTGGGGCCGAATGGTGTCGAAGCGGGGGTCGGCGAACGCCGCGCGCGCGGTGCCGGCGCTGACCACCAGTTGCATACCCTGGCGGATGCGGTCGGTGACGATACCCAGCGCCGCGCCTTCCGGTTCGTCGGCCGGCCGGCCGTTCAACTCCGCCAGCAAGCGGGGCGCCGTCTGGCGGCCGGTGGCGATGGCCGTCGCCACCTCGGCCAGTTGCAACGGCGTGACCTGCATCCGAAAGCCCAGCGCCGCCAGCCGGACCTCGGCGCGGCTGGTGATCGGGTCCAGGGCCGAAGCGGTGGTCCGCAACACGTCGCCGGATGCGATCACGCCCGCCGGCAACAGGCCGCCGTCCAAATCCTGGGTCGCGCCGAAGCCCAACCCGGCGGCCATCGCCAGCAGTGGTCGCGCTTTGCGCAGGGCGTTCGGGGTCAGCGCCCGGGCCCCCGCGAGTCCCGGCGCGGCGGGATCGTCCAGCAAGGTCGCGTCGGTGGTCTCCACCAGCCAGGCGAACCAGGTATTGAGCGAATCGCGCAGCGCCTGCGCCAGGCCGTAGCGGTCGTCGCCCTGCCGCTGCATCCGCTCCAGCAGGGTTTGCATTCCGGCCGCGCCCCGGAAATTGTGCACCGCTGGTCGCGCGGGGCGGTCGTAGCGTTCTCCCGGTCGCCGCGCCCACGGCGCGCAGCCCGCGGCATGGGCCGGATAGCAGGCGGCGTCCGCGGCGAAATCGTAGGCTTGGGCCAGCGGCGATTGCGCCCATTCCGGGCCGCTCAGTCCGGCCAGCAGCGCCGCCAGTTCGGGCCGCCGCGTCGCCTCCCGTTCCAGCAGCAGCGCATCCACCAGCTTGAACGCCGAGCCGGCCGGATACAGTCCGCCGCCGTCGTGTTGCCAGGCATGGATTCGCAGCGGGCCGCGACGTGGCTGGCCGAGAGCGAAGCTGTACAGATCGGTCCAGGCGGCGCCTTGCGGCGGCTCCGGACTGCTGGCCACCGCCAGAATGTCGCCCCGGTCGGCGTCCAGCACGATCAGGCCGGCCACTCGCGCCACGCGATAGGGATCGGCGGCGCCAAACCCCGCGCCGACTGCCGGCAACCGTCCCAGCAATGCCCGCCGCGCGGCCGTTTGCACTCTGGCGTCCACGGTCAGCCGCGCGTCCACCATCGTGACGCCGTGGTCGCCCAGCCGCGCCAACGTGTGGCCGACCGCGCCCTCGTGGGCCGGGTCCAGCCCGGCCAGTGCCGTCAGTCCCAATGCCCAGGCGGCCTCGGTGGGCTGGCCGCGTTCCAGCAGGACGGCGCCGGCGCGGTCGCGCAGCGTAACCTCCGCTGGCGCCGATCGACGCGGCGCGGCGCTGACGGTCGCTGGTGGATCGCGCCAGACCAGCCGCTGGTCAACGCGCTGGATATGAGCAAAATCATGGCGATAGGCATCGGGAAAGGCGGTGGCTGGCAACGGTTGCAAGTCCAGCGTCAGGCCGGTTGCGCCCTCGCCCAGTTCCAGGCGGAACCAGTGAGCCACCGCTTCGCGCTCGCCGCGGGGTCGCGTTTCCAGACAGCGCGGTTCGCGGGCCAGCACCGTCGCGCCGATGACCGTTGGGGTCGTTCCCACGGCCAGCACTTCCAGGCGCGTGCCGCGCCGGGTCGGTCGATCCAGGGTCAAGCGGAACCGGACCGGCGGTCGCCCGGCCAGCGCCGGCCAGCGCGCCACTCGTCGCCACGGTTCCCAGTCGCGCGGCATTTCGGCGAACAGCCGCCCGGCCAGCGGCGGCATGGCGGCGGCCAACGCCAGCGGCGCGTCGCCCCATTCGGCCCGCCAGTCGCCCGTGGTCGTGGATTCCGGCCGCCAGCGCACCGCCGCCAGCAATTGCCGGCTGTTGAACACCTCGATCTGCTGGCGTACGTAGCGGCCAGCCGCGCCAAAATGCAGCGCCCGGTGCAGCGCCCGGACGGATTCGTCCCAGACCCCATTCAGCCAGTCGGGTTCCCCGTCGCGCGGCGTCAGCAGGTCGGGGTGCGTCTTGGCGTAAAGCCGACGCAGCGGCAAATCGGCCGGAGCGACCGCGATTCGGCCATCCGCATCCGGTCGCAGCAGGCCGGCGGCCAACGCCCGCTCGAACAGCTCGCCGTCCTCGCGGCGCGGCGGCGGCGCGGCCGGAGCGGCGTGGTGGCCGGGCGCCAGTCTGGATTCCCACGTCGCCCCCCCATTCCCCGGATACCAGAGCACGATGCGCGGCGCGGTCTCGAACCCGGCCTCCGCTTCCGCGCCCGCGCCGTACACGCTCACCCGCAGCCGGCCGAACGGGCAATCCCGTTCCGCCAGCCGACGCACCCGAATCGCATGATCCCAGCGTCCGGCATCCGCCGGTTCGCCCGCGTTCCACAACAACCAGAGGTCGCGTCGAAACGCCAGAGCGGGGCCGGAGCCGCTGGTCGCCGTGTCCGCCAGCAACAGCACCGGACGGCGGTCGCGCACGGTGACCCGCAACGGGTCGTCGTCGGCATAGGGCAGCAGCGGCGCGCCGGTCGATTCCACCGTCACCGCGAACGCGGGGATGTCCACGCCAGCGGGACCGTCGTCCAGCAGGGGATTCTTCAAGCCGTAATGCGCCGGCCGCGGCGGCTGGGCGGACCGATTGGCGATGGCCGCCTCCCGGGCCTGCGTCCAGTCCCAGCCGATGTAGAGCGGCAACAGCGGGGCGGCGGCGGACCTGGCGGCGCGCTGGTCGCACAGCGAAACCTCTTGCTGGCCGAGGATCCGGCGTGGTCCCTGGATCAGCAGCAGACCCTGACTCGGGACAAGAAGCCGGAAGCCGTCGCCGGCGGGAACGGTCAGTTCCGGGTCTGGAAACCCCGTCGGCAGGCGTGACGGTTCGGCTGGGACAGCCGCTGGTTGCGCGTACAGGGTCGCCAGCCGTCCGTGCAACAGACCAACGCTCGACAGGATGCCCAGCACGAACAGCAGGGGCGTCAACGTCCGGCGGGCGGCGCCGTTCAGCGGCGGTATGGAGATCATGCGGAACAATGCAATAAAGTGGAAAAATCTTGACCTGGCCATCGCGGACTAGTTTACTGAATTCCAGGGCTTCGCCGGGGATCCTCGGCTGGGAGAACAGATATGCCGCGCAACGGTGAGCGGATTGTGATCAAGGGCCGGAGTTATCGGCTCGACGGAGTGCTGTCGAACGGCGCGGGCAGCTACGGTCAGGTCTGGGCGGCCACCGACCCCGCCGGACGCGCCGTCGCCATCAAGCTGATCAACGCCGAGGCGATGACCCAGGCCGACCCGGCCCTGCACGACCACTGGCGTCGGCACCTGGAGCGGGAAATCAATTTCCTGCGCGACCTGGACGCCGATCGGTCCCGTCACGTGGTCGCCCTGGTTGACTACGGCGCGGTGGACGGACAGCCCGCGCTGGTGCTGGAACGGCTACAGGCCAACCTCGGCCAGTGGCTGGCGTACCGGCGGCGCGAAGGCGCGCCGCCGCCGGACCTGGCGCAAATCCTCGACTGGGCCGGGCAAATTCTCGATGGTCTGGAGGTGGTTCACCGGGCCGGTTTTGTCTACCGCGACCTGAAACTCAGCAATCTCCTGGTCGGCGACGATGGCGCGCGGCTCAAGCTGGCCGATTTCGGCTCGCTCAAGCGCGAGGACGGCGATAATACCCGCTCGTGCATCGGCACCCCCGCCACCATGGCCCCGGAGCAGGTGTTGCCGGCCCGCCAGGGAGTGGAGGGTTATGAATATGCGGTGGACTACCGCGCCGACTACTACGCGCTGGGGTTGTTGTTGTTCGCTCTGCTCACCGACCAGCCGACCACCGCCGCCCAGCGTCGGTTGGGCCAACTGCTGGCGGTGTACGGCCAGGAAGGCGCGGGGCAACGGGGCGCGCAACTGGGCGGGTTGAACGACGAGGAACGGGAGCTGCTGCGGCTCTCCATCGAATTCTGGACCGTGCCGGCCCGGCCGGAGCAGGGCGGCGGCGCGGCCGCGCTGCTGGTCGAATTGATCGACCGGTTGCTGGCGCGCGATCCGGCTGACCGACCAGCCGAAGCTAGGGAAATCCGCGCGGCGCTGGGGGCGGCGCGCGTCGATCCAGCGGCCGCGTCAACCCTGCCACCCCGCCGGAGCGTGTCGTCGTCCGCCGGACCACCGGACCGGCGTTCCCGCCGCGCCAGCTTCCCGTGGTCACGGTTCCAGCGACGGTGGGCGCTGTTGGCCGGCGCGGTGGGACTGGCCGGGGCGCTGGCCGGGGTGCTGATCCGTTCGGTCGACGAGACGGGTCCGGATCGAGCCGAGCCACTGAGCGCCGTGATCGCGCCGCCGGCTGCCCAATCCCCGGGGTCAACGGCGCCAGCGGTGGAACCAGTCCTGTCCGCAAGCTCGTTTCCCACGAACGCGCCGCCGGCGACGGAATCGGCCGCGCCACCATTGCCCGCCGATGCGTTGCCCGTGGCGGAACCGGCCGCGCCACCGTTGCCCGCCGATACGTCACCCGTGGCGGAAGCGTCCGAACCGTCGCCGGTTGCCGACGTGCCGGTGGCGGAAGCGTCCGAACCGTCGCCGGTTGCCGACGCGCCGGTGGTGGAAGCGTCCGAACCGGTGGACGCCCCGTCCGCGCCCATTCGGTTCGCGCCCGTCGAATCCCAGGCCATGGTTGAACCCAGAGCCAAATCCGAACCACCCACGACGGTGGTCGCGCCGCGCCCAGCCACCGCGCCCGCTACCGTGGAATCGCGTCCGCCGGTTCGCGTCAGGCCCGCGGTTAGCCCAAGACCCGGCAAGCCGGCCCCGGCGCCCGCCGTCGTCGCCGACCGTCCGGCGGTCATCGAGCGGTCCCCGGTCGCGGGTCGTCCCACCGCCGCGCCGACCACGGCTTCCCGAACCGTGAAGCCGACGCCGCCCGCCGTGTCGGAATCGCCGCAACGCCCGTCGGTCACCGCCCGGACCGCGCCCGCGCCGCGCGGCGGTTCGTCCCATCCGGCTGGCCGGGCGCGGCCAGTCCCCAACGTCGCGCTGCGTTCGTCGACGACGCTAAAACCGGTTTCCAAATCCGCCGGTTCGGCGGCTCGCCTTGAATCGCCCAAGCGGGTTGCGGCGCGTTCCGAGCCGACGCCCGCCCTGCCACCGATCAAGCTGGAGTCGCGCGCCGAGCCGACGCCCGCCCTGCCGCCGATCCAACTGGAGTCGCGCCCGCAATCGACCCCACCGGCTCAGCCGCCCATCGAGTTGGTCAGTCGATCCGGCGCCGTTGTCCCGACCGCGCGCCCGGCGCTCCCCGCGGCGCGCGCCGAACCCAAATCACCCTCCCGTGTGACGCCCCCCACCGCGCGATCCACCGATCCGATGACCCAGCTTCGGGATGACGCCGGTCGCGCCGCCACCGAGGTTGGCAACTTCTTCAGCCGCGCCGGCGCCACGGTCGGCAAGGAAGTACGGCGGGGTTTTGAGGCCGCCGACCAAACCGTGGGACGCTGGACAGGGCGTTGCCAGCCGGGGGATGGCTGCCAGGAGGCTCGGGTCGAGCGTCGCGACCGCTGGTCCAACCGCCAGGGCGGCGACACGGTCTCGCGGCGAGAGTCCTCGGCCCGGCGCGACGAGGCGGAAGGGTTTGCGAAGCCGCCGCCGCGCCCGTACCGGGACGATTACCGCTGAACCCTGGTCGGTGGCGTAACCGCTCACTCCCCTTGCCCGTTTGCGGGAGAGGGGTTGGGGGTGAAGGTTGTAGTTTCAAAGCTATGGACCATCATCCCGCCGTTCGGAGGGCCAGGGCGGTGGCGAACTCAACTCGGGACAGTGGGCGCGCAGCAACTCGTGAACCCGGCGGGCCAGGTGGGGAGCGTGGCGGTTGTTGGGCGTGTGGGCGAAGAAATAGGGTTCGCGGCCCTCGCTCGACCACAACGCCAGCTTGTCCAGCCACGGGGCCAGGAACGGCCGATTCGCCTCCACGTCGGGATGGCCGATGTAGCGGATGAACGGTCGCGGCCCCAGGCTGATGGCGTGGACCGGCAGCCGCGGTTTCTTGCCTTGCGCGGTTCGGGTGTCGGGATCGGCGGGATCGGCGGCGAACAGGGCGCGGCTGTCCAGCATGACCCGGTCGAGGCCCAGATCGAGCAGCAGTCGGTTCAGGCGCCGTTCTTCCTCGCCCTTGGCGAAGAAGGCGTGATGCCGCACCTCCACGGCGTATTGAAAGTCCTTCGGCAGCGCGACGAGATAATCGCGCAACGCCGGCAGATCGTCGGGGCCGAAACGGGGCGGCAGTTGCAGGAAACTGGGCCCCAGTTTTCCGGCTTCGGCCAGCGGCGCCAACCGGTCCAGAAACTCCGTCGTCTCCGCCGCGACCGAGCGCAACCGCTGCTCGTGGCTGATGACGCGGGGGAATTTGAAGCAGAACCGGAACCCCGGCGCGGCTTCTTCCCGCCAGCGGGCGACCGTTTCCGGTTTGGGCAGTCCGTAGAAGCAGTTGTTGCCCTCGACCGTGTCGAACGCCGCCGAATACTGACGCAGGAAAGCGCCGGGTTTGGTCCCGGCGACGAACAATCCGCCAATCCAGTCGCGGTTGCTCCAGACCGGGCAACCGAGGTGACAACGAACAAGAGCCATGCCTGCGAGCGCCACGCAAAAACCCCCCGCCCGTCACCGGGCGAGGGGCAAGGATGAGGGCGTCTTTATCAACGAGTTATTCAGGGCTATGCCAAAACGCCTCTCGATCCGCGTCCGGCCCCATCCACCGAATGGAGCCTATCCTATCCCAATCACCGCTGCCGCACCACCTGATAGGGCCGAATCGGATAGGTGACCGGCGCGCTCCAGATATGCACCAGCCGGCTGAACGGGAACACCAGGAACACGGTCAGGCCGAGGAACAGGTGTAGCTTGAACAGCAAGCCGACATGAGAAACCGCTTCGACCGCTTCCATCGGGTCGAACGTCACGATGTTCCGCGCCCAGCCCATCAGATTCATCATGTTGTGGCCGTCCAGGTGCATCAGCGACACCGGGATGGTCAACAGGCCGAGAATCAACTGGGCGTACAGCAGCAGCAGGATGAAGATGTCCATCCGGGTGCTGTTGGCCCGCACGCGCGGATCGGTCAGCCGCCGTTGCACCAGCAGGGTCAGCCCGACGAAGCACATGATGCCGGCGATGCTGCCGGCGACGATGGCCAGCACTTGCTTGGCGCCGGCGGAAATGCCGAAAGCGTGGAAGATCGCCGGCGGGGTCAGCAGGCCGATGAAGTGGCCGAGGAACAGCAACAGAATGCCGACGTGAAACAGGTTGCTGGCCAGCCGCATGTTCTTGTTGCTCAGCATCTGGCTGGAATGCGCTTTCCAGGTGAACTGGTCGCGGTCGAAGCGCGCCAGGCTGCCGAGCAGGAACACCGCGCCGGCCAGATAGGGATAGACGCCAAATAGCAGGGTATCCAGGTAACTCATGATCTTTGCCTCAATGTGTTAAAACCACCCTCACCCCCAACCCCTCTCCCAAAGGGCGAGGGGAGTTTTCATAGGGAACGAGCAGGCTGTTGCGTCGGACCGGGTCGGGGCGTCCAATGCACCGGTTGCGCCTCGCGCGGACCCGCGCGACCGGCCGAACAGCTCTCCTGATTCGCCAGGAAAGTCACGGCTTCCTCTTCCCAGATTTTGTCCATGTTCACCACGGTTTGATCGGGACCTTCGGTGGCGGCCTGGCGGCGGATGTCCGCGATGTCCGCCGGTTCGCCGACCAGCGCGGCGAGGGCGTCGAAGATCGCGCGATAGTCGCTGCCGCGCTCGGCCAGTCGCGCGCCGAGCAGCGCCATGACGTGCATCGCGTCGGCCAGCGTGTCCAGCGCCTCACCCATCGGCCGCTGCGCCAGATACTCCAGAAACAGCGGGATGTAGTCGGGCAGTTCGCGGGCGTCCAGTTCGAAGCCGTGCCGGCGGTACACCTCCAGCAGGTTGACCATCGCCTGACCGCGATCCCGCGATTGACCATGCACGTGCTCGAACAGGTGCAGCGACAGCGCCCGGCCCCGGTCGAAGGTCGCCACGTACCGCTCCTGCAATTCCATCAGGTCGGTCCGTTCCAGCCGGTTCATGAACGCTTGCAGCGCCCGCCGCTCCCGTTCCGGCAACAGCTTTTCCTGGTCGAGCGCTTCCGCCATTTCATCCAGCGCGGCTTGCATGTCCGCTTGCGGGTAACACAGCAGGGCCGACAGGACTTTCAGGGTTTTCATCGTTCCACCTCGTCGAGGGTAGGGTGGGCATTGCTCACCCTACTTTCAGGCTTTGGTCGGCGGTTCCACCTTGATCGGAATCGCCCGGCGGGTGGTCACCTTCTTGCCGCCGAACAGGTTGGTCTTGTCCGTACCCGGCGAGCAGCCGTTGCCGAAGCTGAAACCGCAGCCGCCGCGCTCGCCGAGGGCGTCATAGGTCGCGCTGGCGTACTCGCGGTGCGAGGTCGGAATGACGAAGCGGTCCTCGTAGTTGGCGATGGCGAGATAGCGATACATCGACTCGACCTGATCGATGCGCAGGTTGACCGCCTTTAACACGTCTTCCTTCACCTCGCCGTCCACCACTTTCGCTCGCATGTAGGCGCGCATCGCCAGCATCCGCTCCAGCGCCAGCTTGACCGGCTTTTCGTCGCCGGCGGTCAGCAGGTTGGCCAGATACTTCAGCGGAATCCGCAGCG
>ERZ761607.3361-NODE-3361-length-15644-cov-9.393226_pt1 | contig 15644 bp, 16 predicted proteins | sample MGYA00511164_ERZ761607 | MGnify/ENA primary metagenome ERZ761607 (study PRJEB28899, sample SAMN02445080) | bioreactor sludge metagenome | biome: EBPR sludge | place: Australia: Brisbane, Thorneside Wastewater Treatment Plant | collected 2011-06-22 ...
TCTGCCGCGTCATGCAGGCGAGCTTGCGCAGCGCGTGCCCGAAAGCGCCGCGCAACGCGGACCCCGGCCACTCGGGAAGATTGAGCGGGGTGACGGCGCGCAGATGGAAGCGGTAGCGGGCGAGGGGGAGCATGGTTACCGGGTCATCCAGGCCAGGATCGCGCTCTTGAGATCGGCCAGATCGTCCGGCTTGACGATGTGGATTCCGTATTCCTTCGCACGTTGCAATGCCTGGGTGTTGCGATCGATCCGGCGGGCGGTGAGCAGCCACTTGGTGTCGAGGCGCCCGGCGACATGTTTGCCCAGCGTTTCGAGCTTGTTGAGAATGTCCTGGCTTTCGCCACGCTCGGAGATTTGCACGCCACTCTTGCATTCGATCAGCAACATGCGGTTGCGATGGACGTAAACCGCATCCAGCTCATTGAGGGGATGCTGGCCGCGGCCGGGAATGTCGGGCTGGTTCCAGGGGTCGATCTGCAGGTTGATTCCCCAGCGCTTGGCATGCAGGCGCCTACCGGGCTCGCCTTGTTCCAGTTCCTTGCCGATCAGCCAGCACCATTCCTCGAGCCAGCCGCCGCCCAGGTAGCTGGCGGCAATGTCGCCGACGATGGCCAGGTGGTGACCGGTTCCTTTGAGCAAGCCGCGGTCGACCATCAAATCGACGAGTTTTCTGTCATTGGCGTGGCTTGGCGTGTCAAGCCGGGCGCGCTCCGATCTGCCTTCACGGTAGAAGAACGCGGCTTTATTGAGGTCGCCGATCAAGCGTTCCATGCGGGGCGCCCCATCGACCAGCGCCTGGGTGAGTTGCTGGCGCGCCGTAATGCCGCCGGTGTCGGGGCTTGCCGGCCGCAGCTTGAAGCCTTGTACGGCCAGGTAGGGAGCGAGTCCGAGCAGGTTGACCGGCAGCTTTTCGCTGGCGCGGCCGATCGGGTGAAAGTAGTCGATGCGGCTGCGTTCCGTATCGCAATAGATGATCTCCGCGCACGCGCGAAAGGCCTGCAGAAAGCCGATGGTCATGAGTTTGTTGCCGCCGGTGAGGTTCAGGATGAGGCGGCCGGCCGGGTATTCGGCAGCGATGCCGGCGGCGTAATGTTGCGCCCGGGTGATGATGTCGGCGAGGTCGTGGTCGGGGCAGTCGTCGCGCAGCCGGATGTCACTTTCGGGCAGGCCGGCCGCATGCAGCCCGTGTCGGAGCTTGTCGGCATTGGCGCGCATGGCTTTGCTGGCCAGGATGATCACTTGCCCGGCCTTGAATGCCGGCGCCAGGGCGGGGATCAGGTTGGGGAGGTTTTCACCGCTTGCGAGCACGATGTGCACGACCTGCTCGCTGCCGCCCGGGCGCACGGTGCTGCGCTGGATATGGAACTCTTCGAGACGGGCGTTGCAGGCGCGCATTTCGGCTACGGTGAGCTCCTGGCCGCGCAGGTTTTCTGGCAGGTCCAGCGTCAGGTGCTGGTAGCGTCCGCCGCGCTCGCAAATGCGGGCGGCAAGGTGGGCGGGCAGCGTGCCGATGACGAGGTCGCCAGGCTGCACGTCCTCGGCGTCGAATGTCGCCGTAATGACGCTGCCTTCGGGCAGCAGGCGTTCGCTCTGCGCCCAGTCGATGGTTCCGGCGTGACGGGTGACGAAGGCGGTGGTCATGGCGTGTGGGTGGACCTGGTGATGGAAAAGGCTTCGAGCCGGGCACGGAAGGCGGAGAGTTCTTCTGTCGAAAGTTCGCGCCCCCGCGCATGCTCGGGCAGATCGAGGGAGAGATTGACGTAGCGGGCGCCGCGCTCGCAGACGGCGGCGGCAAGGTGGACGGGCAGCGAGCCGATGACGGTATCGCCGGCCGCGACCTGCGCCGGGTCGAGATGGCTGGCGTAGCGGTCGATGTCCAGCCCTTGCTCATGCGCCCATTGCCGGGCGCCGGGGTGGCGGGTGATGAACCAGGTGGTCATGGGCTATTGGCCACGCAACGCGGCAAGTTTCTCCTTCATGGCTTTTTCGGCCTTGCCTTCCACTTTGAAGGATAGAGTGAGCTTCTGTCTGATTTTGCTGGCGAGTTGTTCGCGGTCGGGCTTGCCGAGACTGTCGAGCGAACCTGCTGCGTCGTTGAGCAGGGTCAGTATCTCGTTCCAGGCATTGATACTGGTTTGTTGCCGAAGGGGTTGATCGGTGCGCGGGTCCTTGGGCAGCTTGGCCAATTCGACGTCAAGCTCGGCGAGCAGGCGCTGCTCAGGCGGCAATGCGTCACGCCGGGATTGTTCCGCCGCCTTTCTCGTTTCGTCCCGGGATTTTTCCGCCGCCGCCTGACGTTGCCGGGCGATCCCTGGATCGAGCGTCATGCGGCCATAGCCAACCGCCGTCTTGGCGCCGAAGCCCAGCCATTTTCCGGCATGGTCGAAGGCGGACTGAATCAGGGTTCGCCAGTTCTCCTGTTGGGCGGGCGTCAGAAAAGCCGGGTTGCATTCCACATGGAAGGCAAAGCGCGAATTGGCGGCGACGGCCAGAAAGGCGATCGGATTGGGGGTCAGGCTGGTATTGGGCGTGGCTTCGCCCTGGTAATACTTGCCCAGATGCGGGGTCATGATTTCCACGGCGAGCAGCGGCTTGTCGTTTCTGGCCGAGGCTTCCGGCGCCGGGAAGACATCCCAGAAGCGCAAGGCGCCTTGCTGCGGGGCGTCGTCGCGCGTGGGATCTTCTTCACCGGGGCCAAACAGGGCGTGGATGGTTTCGCAATCCCAGCCTTGCGTGTCGCCCCATTCGCCACCGGCGAGTTCTTCGGCCGCCTGGCGGATGACCCCTTTGACGCCGGAGCCGGGCAGATAGGGCAGGCCGTAGGGCGAGAGGAAGGAAAAGCCGTTTTCCAGCGGATGTTCGTTGCCGAGGCCGGTGGCGAAGGGGGCGGTGGCGATGGCGGGGTGGCTGAAGACATTGGCCGCTCCCGCGGCGAGCGCCGCCTGGCGTGATTCGATTGCGTGCAGCAGGTCGCGGCTGTGCTGCGGCAGCCGACAGACCGTGGCCTTCAGCGCCGGGGTCGCGCCACCGCTCGGCTTGCTGAAATCGGCATTCCAGCCGGCGTAGTAGAGACTGAATCGGTGGCCGGGGGCGGCGTCGGTGATACGGTCGGCCAGATAAGCGGGAATGGCGGCTGTCACGGTCAACCTCCCAAAGCGGCCGAAAATTGGCGAATCCAGCGCAGGAGCAGCAAGGATTCTTCGGTGGCCTGACGGTACTGGGCGGATTCCGCTTTGAGGAGAATTTCCATCAGGGCCTGAAAACCGGGATCTCTGTCCGCACCGCCGGCGCGCACCATGATCCAGCGGCGCAGGTGGCTGGCCAGGGCCCGGTGATGATCCTTGCCCTTGTCTTCAAAGAATGCCAGGGTCTGCATCAGGCCGTTGTTCATGATCAGCGCCGGGGTCGCCTTGGCGAGATCCTTGTATTGGTCGCTGACGGCCACGCCTTCCCGGGCGAAGCGCCAGGCGGTTTCGGAACGCCGCTGTTCGAGTGTCATCGTCATGCCCTCATTTCAACGCCGTGACGACGACTTGCCCGCGCCCGGTGGTGGCGTCGCCACCCATCTGCACCAGTTGGCCATCGAGACTGCCGAGGACATGGCTGAGCACGGCCGCGGCCGGGGTTTCCTGCTTGCCGCTGCGTTCCTGGCTGGCCATCAGCGGGGCGAAAAGCAGGCTCTCCGGCGGCAGGTTTTCGACGTAGAAAAGGCCGCCGTCGCTGGCGGCGCCGGTGGCGTCGTCGATGCGGACGTGCGGTTCGACCACGGTGGCATTCCTGACGAAATAGCCAAACTCCTCGTCGGAGAGCAGGACCAGGTCGGTCCCGATCTTGGTCCGGAAAAAGGCATGCGCTTCCCCTTGCGGCAGGGCGTTGCCGGCGAGCCAGGCGGCAACGGCCTTGAGTTCCCCGGTCGCGCTGGCGGTGAACTCAAAGGCTTCGAGGGTGAGCCTGCCGCCGTCGAGCAAGGCGGCATCGGCCACGGCTGCCTTGCCTGCGGTCGGGTGATCCTTGCTCGCCGGCAAACCCGATTTGCCGAGCAGCCCGAGGAGGCGGTTGGCGCGCGCCAGGGCGAGCGGGCAGGTGGCGTAGACGTAGCCGCGTTTGGCCGAACGGACGGGGAAGGCAACCAGCTGGGCGTCGCCAAAACTGACGGCGCCGGCGTAGAGATCGCCGCCTTCCGGCCCGAACAGGCGGTTGAGCAGGTCGTCCTGCTTCGGCCAGAGCTGGGCAAAGCGATGGCGGATGGCGCCCTTGATTCCGGAACCGGCGAAAAGCGGGTGCTCGGTATGGCGTTCGCGCTGAATCGGGCTGTCGATCAGGCCGAAGGCGGCGCCGGCGCCCATGTGGACGGGACTGACGGCATAGAGGAACAGGGCGGCTTGGGCTTGGTACATGAGAGAACTCCGAAAGCGGAATCAGTTGAAGGCGACGATGGCGATCCGCCCATCGGCGGCTTTTTCAAGCCGACGGTCGTTGGTCCAGAATTGATCGCAGCCGCCTGTGATGGAGATCGCAAGATGCAGGGCATCCGGTGTTTTCAGACCGTCGTGCGCCCTGAGTTCCGTGGCAAGTTCGAATGCCCGACGTGAAGCTTCGAGAAAGCGGTGGTCTGTCGCGGCAAAGACCCGGTCAAAGCGCGCCAGCAAGGACGTGTCGCCTGCTCTCATGGGGCCAACGCGGCATTCCAGGCGCAGGAGTTCCGAAAGGCCGAAGGCACATGGGGCGCTGCGAATCGTTGCCTCGATCCGGGGATGGAGGACGGGGTTCTCTTCAACCAGATAGATCAGGATGCAGGTATCGGGATAAACCAGCATTACCGATCTCCCCAGGAGGCGCGCTCCTCAGCAATCTGCGCATCGATTTCCTCTTTGCTTCGCCCTGTCGGAGGCTGGGTGCCTAGCCAGTCCAGGATGTCCAGCAGCGTTTCTCCGCGGGGTTTCTCCGCGCCGGGCTTGGCCAACACGATGATCTCCGCCCCTCCCTCCGGGAAATCGGCGGGGAGGTCAACAACAATCCGGTGGTCTTCTGTGACCGATGTTTCAAGCTTGAAGGCAAACATGCTGAATTCTCCTTAAGCCCAGGGGGCAATGCGGCAGTGATTGAAGCCTTCGGCGCGGCGGGCGGGGTCGTTGAGCGAAAGGCCATTATCGGCCAGATCCTTGATGGTTTGAACGTCGGCAAGCTTGTCGAACCAGTACACGCTGCCGGTGGGGGCGATGCGCTGGGCGGGTTTGGGCTTGCCGGTCAGGATGTCCCAGCCGGAAATGGTTTCAGCCCGGTTGACCGAAGCCGCCACCAGTTGAGCGGGAATGCCTTCGGGCTCCCAGCCATTGGCGAAAATGCCCGGCGTGGTGAGCAAAAGGCGGAAACGCCCTTCTCTTTCGATGCGTGCCCAGTCGCTTTCGGGCGTGTTGAGGGTTACGCCGTGAATCGTCGCAGCACGGCCATCGCCGCCCAGACGGACGATGTCGCCTCTGCTCAGTTGCTGTGCATGGCCGTTGCTCGCGATCACGAAGCCAATGTCTTTGGCCAGTGCGATGGCTTCCGTCGTATAGATCTTTCCCTCGGCCGCGCTGCGTCTTTCGGCATCGAGGGCGATGCCCAAACGCGAGTCCGATGTCCAAAGCTGGCTGGCACGAAGGAGGTGCTCCGGCTTGATCGGCGCAGCGGCCAACCAAGCGGTGATGCCGGCACGGTTGAGCCAAAGGCCACTCTCGGGTTTGCCGGGTTTGCCGGCCGCAAATACGGGGAGCAAGGGTAGTGGATAGCTGCTGGCAATGCCGTTTCCAGGTTCGGTGGGCTGAAAGTAGGTGGCATTCTCCAGCACGTCGCTGGTGACGATTACATCGGCAGGCAGCGGCCAGAGTGGTTCCACGGTACCGTCTGCTTGGCGCCTAGCGAGACCAAACCCAGTGAGCCGAAAATCGGCGAGGGTTTCCACGGTTTCGCCTTCGGCGATCAGGCGCGAACGCAGCGCCCCCGCAGCCATCGATGGCCAGGGCGGCATCAGGGCTTCGCCGTGCGCGCCGGCATCGCCAAAAAGCTTGTTGCCGCGCAGGTAAAGGACGTCGTGCGGTTCAAGAAAAAGTGCGTTCATGCCATTTCTCCGGTGCGGCTTTCACGGGCCAGAAACTCGGCAATGCCCAGCAGGTCGCGGATGATGGGGGCGGGTTCGTTTTTGCGCTGTTCGGCGATGCGGCAGGCAATGTCGACCAGCAAACGAGCAGCGGCTGCATTGGCTTGGGCGTCATCTTTGCCGCCTTGCCGCCTGAGCTGATATTCGAGGTTGGCGGCGATCATGGCTTGCAGGGACGGCATGCCGATTTGCGTGGCAGTGGGCAGGCCGGTGAGCCAGCCCTGGGTCAGATAGGCGGCCCTGCGCGAGGTGTCGCCGCTGAAGATATTGCGCAGTTTGAGCAGCAGGGCCATGGGTGTGTCGGTGAGACTGCCTTCAAGCGCGGTTGGCCAGGAGTCGCCCGGCGTGAGCCAGGGCAGCGTGAGTTGCACGGCGCCGCCGGAGCGTTTGCGCAGGGTGATCGAAAAGGCATCGCGCCCGCCCTCGGTCTTGGCGCGCTTTTCGCTCTTGCGCAGTTCGCGCAGGACGCTGGCCAGCGGCGCCTGGTGATGGGCGACCACGGCGCCGGCCGAGGCGGTAGCCTTGTTGCCCATCAGCCGCAGCAGCTTGCCATCGAACAGGGCGTGGCCGCGCTTGAGCTGCGCCATTCCGCGCTCGCCGAGGACGCCCAGCAGTTCGGCCAGGCCCTCCCGATCGGGCCAACTGCCGGAATAGGCCAGGCGCAGCAGGAAGAGGCAACGCAACAGATCGTCGACCGAAACCATCGCCAGCACGTCATCGCCGCCGGCGTAGAGCAGTTTGCCCTTGCACAGGTCTTCGACGACATGCCGCGCCATGTGCAGGGCGAAGTCGTTGAGGGCGGAGGAAATGGCCATGTGACGCGCCGGAGAAACGGCGCGGTCGGCGTTCAGGTAGGCGTCGAGCTGGGGGAATTTGCCTTGGACGCCGGCGCGGATCTTCGGGTGCCAGGTTGTTGCGTAGGGCAGGTTGTAGCCGGCTTCGGTCCCGGACAGCCAGGCGCCCATCCTGTCGCCATCGAGCAGGATGAAGGCGTAATAGGCTTCCGGCTTGCCACCCAGCAGCTTGGCGATGTCCTTCTGTTTCGTTTCGCGCCGGGCTTCGTCGTCGTTGTCATCGTCGAGCCAGGCCGGGATGGCCTTGGCCAGCCGGCGCGTTTCCGGCGACTTGCCTTGCAGGTCGCGCATCAGGCGCAGGGGCAGGGCGGTCGGTGTTTGGGCGGCTTCGAGCAAGCCGGCCTGGGCTTGTCTGCCGCCGTCGGCGGCTATCCACTTTTCCAGCGAGGTGGCCAGGGCCATCGTATGCGTGGAAATGACGTAACGGCCGATGTCCTTGCCAATCACGGACGAGATTTCCCGCACAAACCGGCGTGGCCACAGGCGTTTGAGCATGGCGATGGCGGAAAGGTGTTCGCCTTTGCGGAACTGGCCGGGGAATGCCGTGGCGGCGGCATTCCAGAGGGTGGGCGCATCCTTGCGGCCGCTTTTGCCATAGCCGAGTTGGGCGCGGTCGGTGGTCAGCCATTCGGCCTCGCCGGTCAGGTCGCAGCGATACCCTTCCTGCCGGGTCTGGCTGAACGGGCGCACAGCCTTGGCGGCCGCGGCCACCCGGTCGAGCAGGTCGTAGATGGCCGGGTAGAGCACGCCGGGATTGGGCGCCAGAATCCGGGCGCCGTCGATCTCGATGGTTCTGGCCAGGACGCGCCAGACTTCGCTGCCGAGAAAGCCGGGAGCATCCACATTGCCGAGGAAGGGGCGGCTGGCCTTGGTGAGCTGGTTCTGTTCGGCCAGCGCCTTGCCTTCGGCGTCGGCGGCAATCAGGGAAAACGGCACGGCGGCCCAGTACACTTCCGGGAAACCGGCCAATTGCGCGGTCAACTGGCTGTGGCAGGGCAAATCCGGGGTGTCGGCGATGCCGGCTTTCTCCAGCAGTTCGGCCAGCATGCCTTGGGCGGTGTCCCTGACCCAGTCACGCACGGCGGCGGTGACTTTTTCAGCCAGTGCCGCGGCTTGATCCGCCGGGACGATGGCGACAAACTTGTTGGGCAGGGCGGCCATGAAGAGCGGATTGGCGTCGGTGGGCGTTCTCGCCCATTCGGCCTTGGCAAAACGCTGCGCTGGCAAACCGATTTCGTCGCGCAGCCAGAGGTCGACTTGCGGAATGCCGCGCAGTTGCGGGAAGAGGACGGCATCCGGGCCGATTTCGCTGGCGATGACTTTCAGACCTTCCCAGGCCAGGCGCGACAGCAGGTGCGAGCCAGCCCACAGGTCGGAGGTGGTGCGGGCGGCGGCAATGAAGTCCTGGACCGGGCCAAAGCTCATCGAAAGCAGCGCCGCGTCGTTCCCGGCATCGGCGCTGAAGGCGGTGGCGAAGGCGCTGGACAGATCGAGGTGCGACCAGATGGTGTGATCGGGTACGCGGGTATCGGCGGGGAGCATTTTCCAGAGCGTCGGCAAGGTGCTCTGGTCGAGTTCCGGGCCGAAGCGCCAGAAATTGAGCGCGGTTTTCCGGGTGTCGATGGCGCCGTTTTCGCCGACGATCAGTTCGTCGAAGTGTTGCCCGGAAAGCGCCTTGATGTGCGCCGGGTCGATCTCGGCCAGTTTTTTCAGATCGAATTCTTCGCCGGAGAGCGGGTGAATCAGCACCGGTTGTTCATCAAAGCGGACTTGCGCCCAGCTTTGCCGGCTGCTGCCGCCAAATTGCGGGCGGTCGGCGGCGGCGGCCCAGTGGTCGGCCCGCTTCATGGCGGCCTTGATGTCCGCCGGAATGCCTTGCGGGAAAAGAACCTTGCGCAGTTCCTTGACCGTGCCGCCTTCGTGCCCCGCCGGGTCGCGCATCAGGACCAGGGCTTTTTCGGCGGGGTCGTGTGTCCAGGCGGCGAGTTTGGCCAGCCAGGGATGGGTTTGATTCATCGATCAGGCTCCGAGGCGGGTAAGCGTGCTTTGCTGGTCCAGCCAGCGGTGGACGGTTTGCCAGACAGCGATTTGCTGCAATGCGCTGGGGACGGGCAGCGGGCAGGCGTGCGGGGTGTGGACAATGCGGGTGCGGAGTTGGCCGCTGGCATCACGGTAGAGTTTGAAGCGGAGTTGGTTGGCGAGGCGGCCATCACCGCCCCATCCGCGTTCCGTCACCCTGTGATTGGTAACGGGATAGGCCAACAGGTGCCGTTCAAGTGGCTGCGGGTGAGGTGTTGGCACTTGACCAAACGCCAGAGCTTTCTGGGTGCGAAACCCGATCTTGGTTTGCGCCAGAAATCTCATGGCGGCTTGCCAGTCGTTGAAGCTGGCGCTGCTTTCCCAGATCAGCGGCCCTTGATCGTCTTGCCCGATGGCGTGTGGCCAGTCGAGTTTCAGGCAGTCGGCCAAGGGGCGAAGGACGCCGGTGAGCGAGGGGTGCCGCCTGGTCAATGCGCATTGTCCCGACAAACCGAGAGAACCCCAGCCATTGCGCGAACGCCCGCCGAACGCGCCAAACCAGTCGATGAGTTGCAGGGCTTGTTCGATTTTTCCGGCGTCACCGTCCGGGTAGGCGAGGCTGAGGGTGTTGGTTTCATTGGCTTGCAGCGCGGCGCCACTCTTGATTGCGGCGCCTTGCTGGAAAATGAGCGGACCGTAGCCGAGGTAAAGCTGGCTGCCGACGGGAAAATTGACTTCCGGGTGCGTCACTTTGGGATCATTGTCCAACCCGGTCATTTTCCCGACATGCCAATGTTCCAGCGCCATCCGCACCCGGCTCTTGGAAAAATCATTGTCCAGCCAGGCATTGCCGAACAGCTTGCCTTCGATCGGGCGCAGTCGTTGATGGCAAAATTCCTCTGCAGGTGCCGCCACCACCCGCCACCATTCGCGCAGCATGGCCTTGATCGGCGGCGTGCGCCATACTCCTTTCTGTTCCGCATCGCCGAGAAACGCCGGGGCGTTGAGGGTGATCCCGAATTCCTTTTTCAGCATCATGTTCCTGTTTTCCAGACGGATATTTCCTGAGCCGTAACGATACCCCGGTTTCCCGTCGGTCATCGTCCGGCAAGCTTGCCGTGTTCATTCCCAGACGACTTCGTCCGGCTGCAGGCGCAGGCCGTGGCGGGTCAGCGGGCGCTGGCCGATGCTGGCGATCAGGTAGGGGGCTGCCGCCAGGCCGAGGGCGTCTTTCAGGGCGCGGTTGAGCTTGGCGCATTTCTGTTCGAAGAATTCCTTGCTGAAGCCGTCTTCCTTCGCCAGCATTTCGGCGGTTCTTTCGTAGTCGACCGCATCGATGCCGACCAATTGCGCGTAGAGCGAGAGAAACCCGCCCGGGTCGGCGTCGGTGTGGCGAACCGGCGCCTGGCGATGTTGCGCGCGCCGGGCGAGCCAGGCATACCAGGCGAGGAGTTGCGGCGGCAGGGCGACCGCCGACCGGCCGCAGGTCAGTTGGCGACGGGCGAGGTCGATGCGCAACGCGGGCTTTTCCAGGTGCGCCTGCGTGGCGGCGACGGCCTCGGAGAAGCTCAGGTCCGGCGCCAGCGCCGCTGCCGGCAGGAGCGGGCGCAGGCGGACGAAGGGGATTTCGGCGAGCATGACGCGGGCGTCGGCGGTGTGGATGGGGCGCCCGTCACGGGTGTGCAGCAGGCGCGGCACGGCGGGCGGGTAGTAGAAGTCGGGCAGCGACTCGAAGGGGTCGGAGACCAGCACGTGCGACAGCCTGTCCTGCGGCCGGGCGGCGAGCGACAGGCAGTAGCCGAGGTAGAAGCCCATGGTCTTGCGCCCGCCGGCGATCGAGACGTGGAGTTCGCCGGCCGGCCCGGCGGTGAATTCGCGCACCAGGGCATGGATCGCATCCGCCGCCTGGGCATTGTCTTCGGGCGTGCGGATGTCGGCGAGCGGGGCGCCGTCGCGGCCGGCGATGGTGTGTATGTGGGTTGGGGTAAAGGCGATGCCGAGGGCCTGCGGGTAGTCGCGACAGAACGCGTGGAACTGGCCGGCGACCGGATCGAGCAGGGAAAGCCGGGCGCGTTCGGCGCCTTCCTGGCTGGTGACGAGGTGGATTTCGTCGGGCACCCAGGCGGGGGCTTGGGCAACGCACAGGGCATAGAGGGTTTCGGTGACGATCTGCGGCGAGAGGCCGGTGACCGCCAGCAGGATGCGTTTCGAGTGCATGGCCGGATTATGCCCCGTTGCCGGCGAAAGCAGGGGCGAGCGCTGCCGGCAACCCGGTCCATTGGATGCCTTCGGGCAGCGTGGCGCGGCCGATGCGCTCCTGCAGGCCGCGGGAGGGCAACGGGTAGCAGCGCACGTCGTCGGTTTTGCCGTCGATCAGCGTGTCGACCGTGGCAAGGCATTCGGCGACCTGGCGTTCGCTGCCGATGAACAGGAAGATGCTGTATTCGATCGGCGTCGCGCGATCGACCATGGCCCGATGGACGCGGCCGAGGCGGCGCGGGTCGGTGATGTCGTAGCCGATCACCCAGGCGTGGCTCATGCGGCCTCCGTGCCGGCGGGCGCCGGTTCGGAGGCGACGGCGTGGGCGATGTCGCGCACGGCCTGTTCCAGCTCGCGGCGGAAGCATTCGGCGCGTGTTTCATACGCCGCGTAGTAGCGGCCGCGCCCGGCCTTGCCGAGCAGGCAGCCGCTTTCGGTGTGCGAGAAGTCGCCACTGGCGAGCGTGCCTTCGCGGAACAGCGCCAAGGCGAAGCGATCGGCCTGTGGACGCAGGGCCTCCATGACATCGCAGGCGAGCGATTCGCGGCCGAAGTCGAGGCAATGATAGAAACCGATGAACGGGTCCAGCCCGGCGCCATACAGGGCGAGTGTCGCTTCGGCGTGCAGCAGCGTGTAGGTGAGCGACAGCACGGCATTGAGCGGGTCGCGCGGCGGCTGGCGGTTGCGCCCGTGAAACTTCAGGCTGGCCGGGACGATCTCGGCGATGGCTTCGAAGTAGGCGGCGGCGGCCGCGCCTTCGAGACCGCGCAACGCGGCGATGCTCTTCTGCTCGTCGATCTGGGCGAGCATCCCGGAGATCCGCCGTTCGCAGACGCCGAGCGCGTAGCGGTGCATGGGGTCGCCGGCGCGGCGTTCGCGGATCAGGTCGAGCTGTCCGGAGAGTTTCGCGGCAACGATGGCCCGGGAAAACCTGAGGCAATAGTCGCCATCGAGCGAGAGGCGATACTGGGCGATCCGCCGCGCGGCGTCGTTGTGCGGGCGGCCAAGGAGCAGACTGGGCGTTCCCTTGCGGCCGGAAAGGACGACGACGCCGATGTCGTGTTCGCCGAGCTTGCCGAGAAGGCTGGCGCACAGCTTGACGTCGCCGCGCAGGAAAACGCGGGAGAGCGGCTGCAGCGGCACGGTGCCGACGCGTTCGCCGTTCTCGATGAAGACGAGCGCTTCGCCATCGGCCTTGAGCTCGACATTCCGGCGGTCGACGTAGAGGCTGGTCATTTTCCGGGTCCGGATCAGAGAATCATGAAGGCGCCCTGGTGCGGCGGCAGGGCGGCGCCAAGGCAGGACGGTTGTTGGCGGGGATCGAGCTGGAACAGATGGGCGCGGTCCTCCGCGAGGTTCATGCGCAGGATCAGCCCGATCCTTACGTCGCGCAGTTCGGCAGGGGTCAGCCAGCACTCGAAAAACGATTTCTGGCCGCCCACCCGGTAGCCGCGCAGGAACCGGTGAACGCGATTCAGCCGCCGCGGGTCGGCGATGTCGTAACAGACGAGGTAGAGCGTTCGGGCGGGGGCTGGCATGGGGACATCATAGCCAGCGAGCGCCGCCCGGCGGGTGGCGGCAAGCTTGCCGTATGCCCGCGAGCCGGGCGGCCGCGGCCGGGTGGTCGCCAGCGCCGTCCCGGGGTCACGATAACGGAATCATCTTCCCGGCGTACCTGGTCAGGATCCTGTAGGTGTCGCGGTCGAACCGCGGGCGGCCGGTAGCGCGCAGGGCGTCGAGTTCCTCTTGCGAGCGGGCGCTGCCGACGTAGCGCCAGGCGTCGATCAGGTGGGCTTCGCCGCCTTCGCGGAGCAGCGCCGGACCATGGACGGGCCAGGAAACGAGCCTGATCCGCGCCAGCGCACCGACCAGGCGCAGCGAGTGTCTGGCAGGGGACTCGTGGCCGATGCAGGCGCCCTGACAGCGCCCGGTCCGGCAGCCGGAGCAGGAGTTTCCGGGGCCAGCCCTTTCCAGGCCGAGCGGGGCATCGCACAGCTTGTGCTCGACGGCCAGGGCGCGCAGCGTCTCGCTGGCCTCCCGGGCGCTGCCGAACAGGCCGTAGTACGCGGCGCGAATTCCGAAGTCGAGATCGTCCGCCATGGCGAGTTCCGGGCGCAACCACCCTCCGCCTGCATCGACCAGCGTCCACGTGCACACCTCGCCGTTGCGCCGCGGCCGGCGGTTGTGGCTGGGCTGCAATTGCCTGACGAGAGCCGCTTCCCGGAGCAGGGCGCCGATCTCGCCGGCGGTTTCGATCCAGTCGATGCGCCTGACCTGCCGGGCGAGGTTCATTTCCCTGGGCGAACCGCGGCCTGGCGGAAAATGCGCGAGCACGCGCTGGCGGATGTCTTTCGCCTTGCCGACGTAGAGGGGCAGGCCGTCGTCGCCGTGGAAGAAGTAAACGCCGGGCGTGTCGGGCAGGTCGTCGACGATGCCGGCATCGAGCTGCGGCGGCAGGCTGGGGCGGGCGTTCTGCGCCGCGAGCGCGGCGTCGATTTCGTCGCTGCTGCGGTCGACGTGGATTTTTTGCCAGAATTGGCGGATCAGTCGCGCGTCGGCAAGCGCGCGGTGGCGGGCGCCGGCGGCGAGGTTGTGGCGCTCGATCAGCGAATCCAGATTGTGTCGCTTGTGTTCGGGGAACAGGGTGCGCGACAGCTTGACCGTGCACAGCAGCGGCGCCCGGAAGGTGACGCCAAGACGCCTGAACTCGTTCTTCAGGAAGCCGTAATCGAAACGCGCGTTGTGGGCGACGAACAGCCGGCCCGCGAGCCGGCGCAAGGTCTCTTCGGCGACATCCGCGAAGGGCGGAGCAGCGGCCACCAGCTCGTTGCTGATCCCCGTCAGCCGTTCGATGAACGGCGGGATGCGCGTGCCGGGATTGACCAGCTGCTGCCACTCGCGCACCGCTCCGTCCTCATCGACTTCGACGATGCCGATTTCGGTGATGCGGTCGCTGGCGGCGGTGGCGCCGGTGGTTTCGAGGTCGACGAAGGCCAGCGCGCGGGCGGTCATCGGCGACGGCTAGACCGGCTGCGTCGCGGCGCGCAGACTGCGGTCGAGGTCGTCGCGGGCGAGGGCGACGATGTCCGGGTCGAGGATTCCCTTGCTGGCGAATTCTCCGAGCGTGTGCGAAATTTCGTCGAGCCTCTGTGCGCCGCGGTAGGGGCGGACCTGCGCCAGCGCCTGGAAGACGTCGGCGACGGCGACGATACGCGCTTCCGGCGCCAGCGTCGGCGCCGACCGGCGGAACGGGTAGCCGCGGCCATTGAGCGCTTCGTGGTGAAAGGCCGCCCATTCGGCGACGGTTTCGAGACCGGGGACGTGGCGCAGGATCTGGTAGGTCTCGAAGCTGTGCCGCTCCATGACCGAGAACTCGGCGACCGTCAGTCGCGCCGGCTTTTCGACGATTTCATCGGGCACGCAGAGCTTGCCGATGTCGTGCATCAGCCCGGCGATTTCCATCTTGGCCAGCGCATCCGGCGCGAACCCCATGCGTTCCCCGAGATAGCGTGACAGTTGCGCGACGCCGAGCGAGTGGGAAGCGGTGAAGTGACTCTTGGCATCGACGATGCTGGAGATCAGCCGCGCCACATGGCGGAACTGCGGGAATTCGATGGTGACATTCCACAACGGCAACTCGAGATCGTTGAGGTAGCTCTGCACGTGGCGCGGGACCAGCGAGATCCAGAACGCCTCGCACGCGGACGCCGCGAGGAAGGCGTCGACCACCTCCCGCCGCAGGACGCCGCCCGCCAGGGCGGAGATCTCGCGGCAGATGTCCGTGCTGTGGAACAGCGGGTTCTCCAGGCCATGCCGCAGCAGCAGCGTATCCACCCGGTCGCCCAGAAGGATCAGGTTGCTGTCGATGGCGTCCGCCTCGCCGAGGTCCGCCGGCAGTTCGCTCCACGGCGTGTGGTGATGGCGAACGGCGTTGGCCAGCAGCGAGAGGTGGGCGAACGGCTGCATGAGATGGAAGGCGCGCTCGCAGTGCGCCTGCCTGTCCACGCCGGGGTCGTCCGAAACCAGCCGGCGGTGCTCGGTGGTGGACGAAACCCCCATGTCGTGCAGGAGGCCGGCGAAGACGATGTTCTCCAGTCGCGCTTCGGGCAGTCCCAGCAGCAGCGCCGTCTCGCGGGCGATCATGGCGACGCGCTTGCCATGCTGGAAATCGCTGACGCCGACCAGGTCGAGGGCGTCCGAGACGGCAAACACGGCACTTTTCAGGTTGATCGTGATGGGCATCTGTCGCTCGCTTGGTCTCACCGAAAAGGAAGCATACCACTACCACGGGCAGCTGAAATGGGGTTCGCCAGGGGTTGCAGGGCGATCGCATGAATGACGCCGTCGTAGACGCTTGAAAATAGTCGTTTACG
>ERZ761607.3364-NODE-3364-length-15632-cov-347.707325_pt1 | contig 15632 bp, 13 predicted proteins | sample MGYA00511164_ERZ761607 | MGnify/ENA primary metagenome ERZ761607 (study PRJEB28899, sample SAMN02445080) | bioreactor sludge metagenome | biome: EBPR sludge | place: Australia: Brisbane, Thorneside Wastewater Treatment Plant | collected 2011-06-22 ...
CCATTTCTCGTGAAATGGACCAGAGAACGCCGCTGAAGGCGATGAGCTGCAGCATCGCGCCCACCACCACCAGCAGGAAGTGGAGTGATTCCTGGGTGAAGGTCCGGATGTCCTCGGCAATGCGCTGATCGGGGTTGTCGATCTCGGCGCTGGCGTTCAGTCTGTAGTAGGCCCGCTTGGCGAAGTAGTTGCCGAGCAGGTGACCGGTCAACCAGCGCCGCCAGTGCAGACCGAGCCTGTCCCGCACATAGTAGTAGAACGCATAGATCGGTACGGCCACCATCAAGACGACGAGGCATTGCTTGATGGCGCTCCAGAACCTCTCCGGGTCCCTGGCCGCCAGTGCCGAAGTGAACTCCCCCGTCAACTGATTGAACAGCACATCGACTCCGGTCTGCCCCAGCAGCAACAGGACCAGCAAGGCCAGCAGCCCCCTGGCTGGCCACTTCGCTTCGCTGAACCAGTACGGTGCGGCCATCGCGCGGAAGCGCTGCCACAGGTGAAAATCAAAGCGGATCATGGGTTCGCCGGCAACGGTCGGCCATCCGGGTGAGGGCGCATAGGGCCGGGCCGCCTATCGATTGCGGTCCTGACCTCCTCGTTGCTCGCCTGTGTCGTGTTCCCGGGTCTGCACGCCGCCATGCCTGGGCTCCTGTGAGGCAGCTCGCCCGTGCTGGATGTCCTCCCGGCCCGGGCTTGGTGCCTGTCGTTCACGCGGGGCAAGTCCCTGCTGTGGTTGCCGCAGCGGACTCTGGTCGGTGGCTCCCCGGTGGCGAGGAGCCGCGTCGGGTGGACCTCTGCCCGGCAGGTCTTCGCCCCCTCGTTGCGGCGGCTGCGCGCGTGGGATGGCTGGAACGTGCTGCGATGGCGGTTGGTTGGGCCTGGAGTGCTGGATGTCCTGCTGCACGGCACTCCTCTCCGGCTGCGCCCCCCGCTGTGGCTGCGCCGGCGGCGCTGCCCATTGCACCGCGCGCTCCGACTGCTGTTGCCGGACGGTGGTGTCGCGGGGCTGATAGCGGTAGTTGCGCTGCTGAAGCGCCTGTTGCCGTGGCCCATCGGGATAGTGATCCCCTGCATATCGACGCTGGTAGACCGGTAAAGGCGCGGGCGCAGGTGCCGCACGGCGATTCCAATTGCTCCATCCGCTGCGGTGCTGCTCCCATGCATGGCCCCAGTGTTCGCCCCAGCGTGGAGGCGCATCCGGCTGCCAGCCGCGAAAGTACGCAGGCGGCGCGCGGTAGTAGCGCACAGGGATTAGCAGCACAAACAGCGGCACGAGCTCCGGGGCGACCCGGCCCCAAGGCCCGTTGTACCAGGAACTCGTGTACCAGACGTCGTCCTGGTACACCCAGTACATGCCATCGTAGAAGAAGAAGTTCGAATCCAGTCGCGGCGCGTAGTAGACGGGATAGCCGGGCACTCTGACGAGCTCGGGGAACACGGGCAGGTTGATGCCGATGCTCATGCCGGGGAGAACGATGCCGATGCTCATCTGGGCAAGAGCCGGCGTGACCGAGCAGACCAGCACCCACAGTACAAGGAGTCCATATCGCATTTCTGTGCGCCATCTCGATTGCTGCGTTTTTTCGGAGTGTTGCGGAGTGCCGTCGAGGGGAAGGTCCCACCGGGTAGCCAGTTCCCCCCGAGGTTCTTCAGTCTGCACTCTAGCCGAGCTTTCCCGGGTTGTTCTGTACGCTGGCGCACAACCACCAGCCAAGCCGTGGATCGGGATCGAGCTACGTGCGCCAGCGCACAGTCCGAGGTGGCAACAATCGGTATCCTCTAGCGTGGAAGTCTGCCGAGTGCAGGCCAAGCCTTCCGGAACGACCTCCGCTTACCGGGAAAGTGGCGCCGGCAACTCACGAATCTCCCCTCGCCATCAGGGGGAGGGGCGTTGGAGGAAAAGGAAGTGGTCCGGGCTTTCAACATACGGGGTGTCCGACAAAGGCAGGAGCGTCGGGGCTGTACAGCAATACAGGCCGCGGGCATGCCTCTGCCCCTGCATCCCGGTCGGGCGCCATGCTCAAGCACTTCACACGTCTTTTCACCTTCACCGGAGATCGCCATGAGCGAATACCAGATTGCAGTTGTCGTCGGCAGCCTGCGTCGCGATTCCTTGAACCGCAAGCTGGCCAGTGCCGTGGCCCGACTGGCACCGTCGGACTTCTCGTTCAAGCAAGTGGAGATCGGCGACTTGCCGCTCTACAACCAGGATCACGACGCTCAGCCAGCAGAGTCCGTCCAGCGGCTGCGGGCGGAGATTGCGGCAGCGCACGGGCTTCTGTTCGTTACAGCCGAATACAATCGCTCGCTCCCCGGGGTGCTCAAGAACGCGATTGATCATGGCTCCCGCCCCTATGGCGAGAGCGTCTGGGCAGGCAAGCCCGCCGGCATTCTGGGTGTTTCGGTCGGCGCCATCGGCACAGCCATGGCGCAACAGCATCTGCGCAACATTCTTGCCTACCTGGACGTTCCGACGCTGGGCCAACCCGAAGCGTTCATCCATGGCCAAGACGGCCTGTTCGACGATGCCGACGATTTCGGTGCAGGCAGCAGGAAGTTCCTGCAGAACTGGATGGACCACTACGTTGCCTGGATCAGGCAGCATGCCGTCTGATCGCCACTCGGCTCGCTCGTGGGGTGCGCGGCTTTTCGATGTGCAGAAGGTGCGCTGAGTATGGGATGATGCACGGCGGAAGCGACCCTCGCCGCCAGTCTGCTCGTCTGGTCGTCCTCCCTCGAGCGGCTCGCGACTTCCATCGCTTTCGCGGCGCTCGTCATCGGCGGCTCGATGCCGCTGCTGACGCCGACGGGCGGCTGGCATCATATTCTCGGCCCGGGAATGATTGTCAGCGGGATCGTCGGCATGGTCATCGCAGTACTGGCGCATTGCGCCGTGACCATGATCAACGCTGACGCTTGCCTTCTGAACGCAGGGGAGATAGCTCGGCCAACGACAAGGCAAGTCCTGGCGATCAAGAGCCGAACATTCATGCCCTGTGTGTGCTGACCCACAGACCACGGTGGACAAGGTGAGCGCAACTTCCGGTTACTCCTCAGGAACTCCCAGGGAAAATGCGAAATTCATGCCGCCGGATGTGAGCTCATGGACTCGCGATGCTGCCGTTGGATTTCCTGTTTTTCATTCCTTTGCCGCATCAAGCCGCCTCAAAGCACCGGATCTCGAACAGCGCCTCACTCAGGCTCATCTCGCCGGCCTCCAGGAGCTTGCCGACCAGGTGCTCGGTGAGCGGCTTGAGCCGAGCCAGTTGGGCCTTGCATTCGCCGTACAGGCGCTCGCTCTGTGCTTCCATGATGCGGCGCGTCTCTTCGTCCACTTCCCGGCCGCCTCCTTGGCTGTCAGTGGCGAGCGCACTGAAGTTCAGGCGGGTATTGCGGTACATGCCCATCTCGCCCACGGCGTAGTGCAACAACTGCGTCACGCGGGTGATGTCGTTGTGTGCCCCGTTGGTGGTGCCTTCCTCGCCAAAGAACAGCTCCTCGTTGGCCATACCGCCGAGCAGCACGCGCACGTCGTGTTCGATGTCACCCTTGGTCTTGAGCAGGTTGGCCCCCTGCTTGTGGAAGACGAAGCCCAATGCGTTGTTGCGCGGGTTGGCCTTGAGCGAAATCTTGATGGTCTTCATTTCGGCCAGGATCTGGTCCCAATCAGCGTCGGCCAGATGGCGCTCAAGTTCAAGGTCTACCAGGAAGTGGCCCCATTCGTGCACGGCAATGATGCGGCGGTCGCGCTCGCGTGCCTGGGTGGTGTCACTGTTGACGTTGCCCACCAGCATACGCTCGGCGGCCTTCATCAGAGTGTCGGCGCCGATCATTTCGCCCGCCTGCACTGCCGTGATTCCCGCTTGGTTGACGATGGTCTCCAGGTCGGCCGGGCTGCGGCCCTCGGTCACTTCGACCAGGTGGCGCAGGTCCAGGTCGGGTAGAACCTTGTTGGCGCGCTGCGCCAGATAGTGGCCAAAAATCGCCAGCCGCTCGTCCCGGTTGGGCAGGCGAAAGTCCACCTTCATCTGGAAGCGGCGCAGCATGGCCTCGTCCATGCGCATGCTTTCGCTGTTGAAGTTGCTGGCCACAATCCATATGATCTCGGCATCGTTCCTGCTGCGCACGCCATCGAGCACGGACAGCAGCGTGTTCGCAGTGTCGTCGTCGAACTTGCGGCGGCCGCCGCGCTTCATGAAAAGGTCCTGCGCCTCGTCGAGGAAGACGATGCAGTGCTTGCGCCGCTTGGCCATGGCCATGATGCGACTCAGCGTGTTCGAGCCGCCAGCGACGTAGCCCGTCTCCAGGTTGGCCGCGGAGTGGAAAAGGATTGGCAGCCGCAGTTCCTTGGCCAGATAGCTGGCCAGCCTGGTCTTGCCGGTACCCGCCGGGCCACTGAACATCACATTGAAAGGTTTGCTGATCCCGTACTCGGCATACGCCGCGCGGCGCTGATACTGATCCTTGATCTGCGCCACCTCAGCCTTGATGTCGTCCATTCCCACCAGTTCTTCGATCGAGCCATGTACCTGCGCCGGTTCGATGAACTTGAGTGACTTGAACTGGCCTTTGAGCTGGAAGTACAGGAAGGCCAGCAGGCTGAGCGTCAGCGCAATCGAGAGCACACCGCTGACGCCGGCCTTCCACCCGTCCTTGGCGGACTGCGGGCGGGCGCCGGAAAAACGCTGGTCCAGGCGCTCGATCAATTCGAGGCCCTTGGCGTCGAGTTCGTCGCGCGGAATGAAGACCAGCTTGCCGCCCCAAAGTGCGGTGACGGCCTTGTCGGCAAAGATCCGGGTCTCCAGGTCGCTCGGGTAATACGCGTACTGCGTGCCCCGTGATTCGATCAGGAAGGTGCGCTCGGATACGTCCCACAGCAGGGGCTTGTAGATCACGCTGATACGCTCGACCGGGTTCGCCTCCAGGAAGCTCAGAAGCGAGCCGGTGCCGAACACCACGGGCAGCTTGTCGTTGAGCATCCACACGCCATCGCCCGCGTTTCCGACAACGGCCATGCGCTTGACCTGCTCTGCAACGACGGACTGCTTCTCGAAGAGCGCGAACGAATAGATGCCGGTGGCCGGGATGAGGATGGTGATGGCCAGCACCATCAGCTTGACGACCAGCGACTGGATCACGAACCAGTCCTGCAGGCGCCTGACGGCCTTCTTGATGGTGCGCCACAGTCCCGCTGTGGCTGGCGCCGCGTCGCTGGGTTTCGGCAGATCCGACATGGCTGTCTTTCATGGCGAACGGCCGCTCGTTGGACCGTCGGTTCTCAGAGACCATCCGCCTTCATGGTCGCCACTCGGCGACCAGTCAGACGCTTAGGTGATATCCCGAATTCTTCATACCGTTGTGTTCGATACTTTTGGTTGATTCTGAGATTGGAGGTATCGCTGATGGGGGTCGCCACGTCCGCTGAAAGGAAGGTTTCTCTTGAAGCCGCCCACCCGGAAGATGTCCGGCTTGCTGCGAGCAAGATGACGGGGGCGAGGCGCAGGGCGTTTCAGGCGGAGATGGCGTTGAAGTATTGTAGTGGCAGTGCTCGGCGTGCCGAGGACGTTTTTGGCTGGAGTCGGCAGGCCGTGCAACTCGGTCTGCATGAGAAACGTACCTGCATCGTCTGCCTGGGGCTCCCCGCGTTCTGCTGTGGTGCGAAGTTGTGGGAGGAGAAACACCCGGAGGTGGCGCAAGCCCTGTGGGAACTGGCGGCGAGTCATGGCCAAAAAAGGATCCGACTTTTCGCACGACCTCGTCGTTCGCCCGCCTGACGGCCGAGGAAGCGATCAAGCAATTGCGAGCGCTGGAATTTGCCGACGAGGTACTGCCTTCCCGAAGCTGCATGTCGGAAGTGTTGAACCGGAACGGGTACCGGCTGCGTCCGGTGCTCAAGGCCGAACCCCAAGAAAAGTCCCCGAAACCGACGCCATCTTCGCCAACACCCGCGAACATGACCGAGATCGCCAAGGCGAAGCCGTCATGCGGCTGAGAATGGACTGCAAGGCGACGGTGAATCTTGGCGACTACTCGCGCGGCTGCAAGACGCGGGGTGACAACCAGGCGGCCGACCACGACATGGGGTGCGAGGAAAAGCACACGCCGTTTGGTGTCGTCAACGAAGACAGTGGCTCCCTTCATCAGTCCTTCGGAAGTTCGGCGAAGACCAGCGATTTCATCATCGACAGCCTCTACGCGTGGGGGGCGTGTCAAGCCCCCGAAGAGTGTGCTCGCGTCACACACACCCGAACGATGTTGAAGTGGGCGAAGAGCATGACTTGGAAAGGCGTTCATCCCGCCGTCCAACTGAGCCGCACGGCTTACGAAAAAGGAATCACGGTGGCCAAGGATGCCATCCAAGCCGTCGAGTCCAGGCTGTAAAGAAACCCGCTCCTGGCCAAGTGGGACATCCTGATCCGACCGGCCTGAGCGGTATGAACGGTATGAACGTTCATAGAAATCAACTTAGCGCAAGCCGAAAAAAGACAGGATGGCGACAACGATGACGACTGCGCCGACGAGGTAAACGATGCTGTTCATGAGATTTCCCTTTCGCGAGGGTTGAAGGAGTTGAGCGGGCGAAACGCGTGTCGGAAGCAATCCCCCACACACGAGTCTCTCTTGTATCCTTGTTGGCCCGGAATCTCTGTACGTTGGCACGCATAGAGCATACCCTTGCACAATTTTTCGCCTCGTCTTCTCGCAGCAACTTGTCGCCGACGGCGAAATCCATGACGCGCTGGAGACTGTTCAAGTAGTCTCGACCCAGGGCTGAAGGTCGCCTTCGCGTGCAAGAAAGCCGCCGAACTTGGCGACCAGCTTGTTGCGTTCCGCCCTGTCCCGGGCTTTTCGTCCCAACCTATTCCGGGTCTGAACGCTCGCGGAGCTTGCTTCAGCCGAAATCTCGAGCGGCTCGCGAGTTCCATCGCTTTCGCGGCGCTCGTCATCGGCGGCACGATGCCGCTGCTGACGCCGACGGGCGGCTGGCATCGTGTCCTCTGCGAAGGAATGATTGTCAGCGGGATTTTCGGCATGGTCATCGCCGGTATTGGCGCATTGCGCCGTGACCATGGTCAACGCTGACGCCTGCCTTCTGAACGCAGGACGAAGATACCTTCGTGATCGACAACGAAATACTTGGCGATCAAAAGCCAAACATTCACGCCCTCGGTGTGGTGACGCACAGACCACAGTGGGCAAGGCACAGCAAGGTGAGAATTGGCAAGCTGATGGGGCGGCGTCAACCGCGGCGAAAGCGGCATTCGGATCGCAGCCATTGCCCGAGGTGTCATCGTGCTTCAATTCACCCTCTGAAAGGGGCCCCTATCATGGACGCTACAGTCAAGATGGTTCTTGTCATCGCGTTGGTCGCCGCAGTCGTGCTGTTGCTGTTTTTTGGTGGCGGAATGACCACCGGGACGATGAGTGGCGGGATGATGGGGAGATGATGCGCGGACGCAATCCGCTCGCCATGGCGCTGCGCCTTGCTTGTTGTCGTTGCAACCCTTGTCGTTTCAACCCTGAAGGAAAGCCACGATGAAAACCCCAATACTGGTTGCCGCAATCGTTGCTTCCGTCATGTCGGCGCCTGTCGTGTCGGCGCAGGACAAGCCCGTGTCCGCCAAGCCGGCGGCGAGCATGGAAAGACAGATGTCCCAGATGCAGCAGAACATGAGAACCATGCAGATGCAGATGGAAAGACTCCGGACGACAACCGATCCGACCGAACGCCAGAAACTGATGCAAGAGCACATGCAGAGCATGCAGGAAAACATGAAGATGATGCGCAACATGGGCGGCCCGATGATGATGGGCAGTGGCCAGAGCGGGGGCATGAAGGCCATGGGCCGCCAGAAGGACATGGCAGGGGGCGAGATGATGCAGCACCAGGCAATGATGGAAAAACGGATGGACATGATGCAGATGATGATGGAGCAAATGTTGCAGCACGATCAGGCCATGGCGCCAACGCCTGCCAAGTAACTCAGGGAGGGCGTCGTTGACGCTGTGGCACGTGCAGGCGTGTGGTCGGCGCTCGCCTTCGTATTGAGTCTGGTCCGCTCTTCGTCCTGGCCATGTCGCCGATGATTGGCATCCACCAACTGTTCGGCCTGCAGCCACGGCCACGCGGCTGGGTGGAGTTGGTTCTGGGCACACCGGTGGTGCTATGGGTCGGCTGGCCGATCCTGTGCAAGTTCTGGTTTTCGCTGGTCCATCGTGAGCTCAACATGTACACGCTGATCGGGCTCGGCGTCGGCCTTGCCTATGGGTTCAGCCTCGCCGCCGTGTTCTTCCCAGGCGTGTTTCCAGCGGAATTCCGCCAGCACGACGGCGCAATAGGGACTTATTTCGAGGCGGCGGCAGTGATCGTGACCCTGGTGATGCTTGGCGACTTCCTGCAGTTGCGAGCGATGGGCCAGACCAGCCAGGCGATTCAACAATTGCTGAAGCTCGCGCCCAACCTGGCCTGGCGTCTGCGCGACGACGGTGCCGAGGAACAGGTGGCGCTGGAGACAGTTGCCGTCGGCAATAGGCTGCGTGTCAAGCCGGGCGAGAAGGTGCCCGTGGACGGCACGGTACTCGACGGCACGAGTCGTATAGACGAATCCATGATCACCGGCGAGCCCGTGCCCGTGGCCAAAGCGGCCGGCGACAAAGTCACCGGCGCAACGGTGAACGGCAATGGCGCCTTGCTGATCCTCGCCGAACGCGTCGGCGCGGACACGCTGCTGGCACGTATCGTTCACATGGTCGGTGAAGCGCAGCGCACGCGTGCGCCGATCCAGCGGCTGGCCGATATCATCGCTGCCTGGTTCGTGCAGATTGTCGTGGCGATTGCCATCGTGACGGCGCTCACATGGTGGTTTTTTGGTCCGGAGCCTAGACTTGCATACGCCTTTCTAAACGCCGTTGCCGTGTTGATCATCGCCTGCCCGTGTGCTGTCGGCCTCGCCACACCGACCTCGATGACCGTCGCCATGGGGCAAGGCGCGCGCGCCGGCATTCTGTTCCGCAACGCCGAGGCGATCGAGCGGATGCGCGACATCGACACCCTGGTGGTGGACAAGACCGGTACGCTGACGCTCGGCCATCCCGCGCTGACCGACTTCGTTGCCGAGGGCATTGCAGACGATGAAGCGCTGGCGCTCGTCGCCGGTGTCGAACAACTTTCCGAGCATCCGATCGGGTTGGCGATCGTCGAGGGCGCCAAGATGCGTGGCCTGACACCGGCAAGGGCTGGCGCCTTCGAAGCCGTCAACGGCCTTGGCGTGCAAGCGGAGATCGATGGCAAGGCGGTGCTGGTCGGTAGCCGCAGCTTTCTCACGCAGCGCGGTGTCGACACGCAGCAGTGGGAAGGCAGGGCGCAAGCCTGGCGTGCCGAAGCCAAGACGGTAGTGTTCTTTGCCATTGACGGTGCGGCAGCAGGAATGGCTGCCGTCGCCGATCCGATCAAGGAAAGCACCCAGGAAGCGATTGCGGCGCTCCAGAGTGCGGGCGTGCGCATCGTGATGCTCACTGGCGATTCGCGCAGCACTGCCGAAGCGGTCGCCCGCAGACTCGGCATCGACGAAGCGCTCGCCGAAGTGCTGCCCGAAGACAAGGCAGGTCACGTGAAGCGCCTGCAGTCCGAAGGGCGCAAGGTCGCGATGGCCGGCGATGGCATCAACGACGCGCCGGCGCTGGCGCAGGCGGACGTCGGCATCGCCATGGGCACGGGCACCGACGTGGCCATGGAAAGCGCTGGCGTGACGCTGGTGAAGGGCGACCTGCGCGGCATTGCCCGCGCCGCTGTTCTGTCACGCGCCACGATGCGCAACATCCGCCAGAACCTCACCTTCGCCTTCGGGTACAACGCGCTCGGCATCCCGATTGCCGCCGGCGTGCTTTACCCGGCTTTCGGCTTGCTCCTGTCGCCGGTCTTCGCCGGCGCTGCCATGGCGCTCAGTTCGGTCTCCGTGGTGACCAACGCCCTGCGTCTGAATCGCGTCAAGCTATGAATGAGGCGAAGCCATAAGGGAGAATTTGGCAAATCCATTCCGTGCCCCCCGCGTTTGCGGGCACGGCAGGGATACTCGCGGGAGACCACATCGAGTGTCCCCTGAAAACCGTTCTCGCTGCCCCAATGGTTGCGAGACGCGTTGGCGAACATCGCGACGGTCTGGATGCCACTGGAACCAATGGCGTAACGATGCTCGGTACGGATGGTGTCGCCCCTCATGTCGCCGCGCAGTTTGGGAAGAATTCCCGGACCATGAATTGGCTCCCGCTCGCCTGCGCAAGACTCACATGGTCTCGGGTTGCTGCATCCACGCCGGGATGTCGCGCTGGCCGTGCAGCACGCGCCAGACATCGACGTGTTGCGGGCGCTCGATGTAGAACACAAGGTGGGGTAGTGTGCCAGCAGCCTGAAACGCAGGCCGGGCAGGTTCAATGTTTGGCAAGATCGATGCTTGTGCCTGAGCAGCGGCTTTTCGCTGTGCAGAAGGTGCTCTGTGTATGGGACGATGCACGGCGGACGACAGACATCACCGTCAGACGCCAAGGCGCCACCCCCACATGCTTGCCGACTGCCGCGCCTGCCAGTACCGCAGCGCGCCTGGCGGGGCTGCGCAGCACCGGGTGCCCGCACGGCACAAGCCGCGGTGGGCGCAGGCGGATTCGGTCCTGGCGGCTGCTCAGGCCGACCTGCAACGAACGCAGGCGCTGGTGGCCAGGGGTTTTCTCAGTGACGCGCGCCTCGACGAGGCACGCCGGGCGGCTACCGTCGCGCAAGCGCAGTAGGCCAGCGCGCGCGCCCAGAGCGTGGCCAACGCAGAGCAGGGCACCGATGTGCTGCAGGCGGTGGCGGAGCTCGCACTGGCGAGTTCCGCCACCGCCGCCGCCAAGGCGCGCCTGGCGCAGGCCGTGCTGCTGGCCCCCGCCGATGCCACGGTGCTGGCTCGCCTGGCCGAGCCCGGCCAGATGATCGTACAGCCCGGGCATGCGCTGTTGCGACTGGCACCGGCTGGCCCGCTGCAACTGGTGGCGCAGGTCGACGAACGCCATCTCGGACAATTGCAGGTCGGCCAGACGGCCAGCGTCCTCGCCGACGCCTTCCCCAGCCAGGGTTTCACGGCGCAGGTGCTGTCGATTTCGCCACTGGTCGATGCACAGCGCGGGGCGATCGAGGTCAAGTTCTCGCTGCCGCAAGCCGCTCCGCCTTTCCTGCGTGAAGACATGACCCTGTCGATTGAGGTCGAGACGGCCCGCCGCGAAGCGGCGCTGGTGGTGCCGGCTGACACCCTGCGTGTGGCGATCAGGCGGCGGCCACCGCCGTCGTCCTGGTCGAACGCGACGGCCGATCAGGTTGTGCATTCCTCAGGGGTTGTCCCTCATTCTCTTCCACTCGACCGCAACTTCGGGGTGGATTCGGAGATAGGTGTTCACCGCTTCGCCGATGGTTGGAAAGAAGACTTCCGCACCGAGCCGGTTGAAGAGGCCGAAGCGCTTGAGCTTGTCCTGTACGGGATCCTTCATTTCGGCAAAGCAGAGCTCGATGCCGGCCGCCTGCAGCGTCTCGTCCAGCTTGGCGACGATGTCGGCGGCGGTGACGTCCACGCTGGTGACCGGTTCCGCGGTGATCACCAGCCAGCGTACCGGCGTCGGCGAGGCGGCCACGGCGTCGAGGGCGCGCTCGTGGAACCACTCGGCATTGGCAAAGAACAGCGGTGCCGCCCAGCGAAAGAGGACCAGGCCCGGAATCAGGCGGGCGTCGGGGTAGCGCGAGATGTCGTGGTAGCCATTGATTCCCTTGACGCGGCCCAGTATCGCCGAGTCGGGGCGCCAACCATCCCAGAGGAACTCGATCACGGCCAGCAGGATCGCCAGGCCAATGCCGGGAATCGCGCCCAGCACGACGACACCGACGCAACAGCCGATCGACAGCCAGAACTCCCAGCGCTGGATGCGGTAGATGCGCCGCAGATCGGCAATCTCGAACAGGCCGATGGCGGCAGCGATCACCACCGCCGCCAGTGCGGTGTGCGGCAGGTACTGCAGCAGGTCTGGCGCCACCAACAGCAGCAGGGCCACCGCCAGGGCGCCGACGACGCTGGTGAGTTGGGTCGTGGCGCCGGCGGCTTCCGCCACGGGGGTGCGCGATGAGCTGCTGCTGATCGGAAACCCCTGGAAGAATCCTGCCGCCAGGTTGGCCGCGCCCAGCCCGACCATCTCCTGGTTCGGGTCCACGTGGCTGGCGGTCTTCTCGGCATAGGTCCGCGAGAGCACGCTGGTGTCGGCGAAAGAAACGATGGCGACGGTAAAACCGCCCATCAGGACCGGCACGACGTCGGCCGGCGTGATCCACGGGATGGCGAAGGCGGGCAAGCCCTGCGGCAGCGAACCGAGCACCGACAGGCCGTACTCGTCCAGGCCGAGCATTGCGACGAGGACGGTGGCGCCGATCACCGCGATCAGTATCCCCGGGATGCGCTTGTCGCGCTTGAGCAGCATGATCAGTGCCAGGGTGCCGCCGCCGACCAGCAGCGCGGTCGCGTTGGTCTTGCCAGCCAGAAGGGCCTGAACGAACTCCCGGATCCGGTGCAACGGATCGTCGGCCTCGACCGAGAAGCCGAAGAGCTTGGGGAGCTGGCTGATCAGCACCGTCAGCGCAATGCCGTTCATGTAGCCGTAGCGGATCGGTTTGGAGAGCAGTTCGGTGACGAAACCGAGACGGGCGATGCCTGCCAGGATGCAGAGAAGCCCCGACACCACCGCCATCATGCTGGCCAGCGCGATGGCGCGCAGCGGGTCGCCGCCGGACAGCGGCAGGACGACGGCGAGGATCAAGGCGGCGAGCGAGGAATCCGGCCCGAGGACGAGAATCCGGCTCGGTCCGAACAGCGCATAGGCGAGCAGCGGGATGATCGTGGCGTAGAGGCCGTAGATGCCCGGTACGCCGGAAGCTACGGCGTAGGCAATACCAACCGGCACCAGCATGGTGGTCAGCACCAGACCGGCAGCGACGTCGTGGCGCAGCCAGGCGATCTCGTAATGGCGCAAGGTGTAGAGGCCGGGCAGCCATTTCAACCAGCCGGCCTGGTCGGCGGCTCCCCGTCTGGGAGCGATGCGACCGGGTTCCGGACGCGGATCGGCAGGTTTCGGATCAGTCATGTCAACGGCTCTCCGTCGGGCAGGTTGCGGAGCGAATGTACCTTGCCGGTCACCATCGTATACGCTCCCGCAGGCAGCGCACCAGGGAAGGCACCGGCGGCACCGTGGCTTTGCTGGCTGAGGCGCGGCGGCTGCGGCCTTCACCAGGGGTGGTCGCGTCCGTAGCTACCTTCGCCGGAGTTGCTCCGTTGGCCGCAAGCGGAGGTCAGGACACTAGGTCGTCTGCCCGCCGCGCAGTTCGCGGCGCAGGATCTTGCCGATCGGCGATTTCGGCAAGGTGTCGCGGAACTCGACTTGGCGCGGCAGCTTGTAGCCGGTCAAGTGCTTCCGGCAGTACTCCACCACCGCTTCGCGGGTGAGCTGCGGATCCTTCCGGACGATCACCACCTTCACCGCCTCCCCGGTTTTTTCATCAGGCACGCCGACCGCGCCGCATTCGAGTACGCCTGGATGCGAGGCGACGACGCTCTCGATTTCGCTCGGATAGACGTTGAAACCCGACACCAGAATCAGGTCCTTCTTGCGATCCGTAATGGTCAGATAGCCTTCGCCATTCAGATGGCCGATGTCGCCGGTCTTGAACCAGCCGTCCTGCATCACCACGGAGGTTTCCTTCGCATTGCCCCAGTAGCCCGTCATCACCTGCGGACCTCGGATGCAGATTTCGCCAGTGTGGCGCTCGAGTCCGTCGTCACCGGTCCACGGCGCCAAGGTGTTGAAGTGATCATCGCGGATCGACACATCGGTGGACGGCAGAGGGAGTCCGATCATGCCGTTCCATGGCGTTCCCAGGGGAGTGGCACTGACTCCGGGCGACGCTTCGGTGAGGCCGTAGGCTTCGGTCACATAGCGCCCGGTCACCTGTTTCCAGCGCTCGGCGACCGACTGTTGTATGGCTGCGCCACCGCCGATCACGACCTTCAGCGAGGAGAAGTCGAGTGCGCTGAATCCCGGCGTATGCAGGAGGCCGTTGAACAGCGTATTGACGCCGCTCATCACGCTCCACTGCCACCGTCCCAGCTCCCGCACCAGTGCCGGCAGGTCGCGCGGGTTGGTGATCAGCACGCTCAGGCTGCCCCACTGCATGAACGACAGCGTCGAGGTGAGGCAGAAGATGTGGTACATCGGCAGCGGTGCGATGACGATTTCGCTGCCTTCCTTGAAGCTGCCCGAGATCCACACGCCGGTCTGTTGGAGATTGGCGAGCATGTTGCGGTGACTGAGCATGGCGCCCTTCGAGACGCCGGTGGTGCCGCCGGTGTATTGCAGGAACGCGAGGTCCGCCGGTTCGATGCTGGCCGGCGTGAAGGACGCCGCCGCGCCACGTGCGAGTGCTTCATTGAAGGGGATTGCGCCGTCGATGCACCAGTCGGGCACCATCCGCTGCACGTACTTGACGGCGACGTTGACGAGCCAGCGCCTGGGGATCGGCAACATGTCGCCGATCTGCGTCGTGATCACATGCTGCACCGACGTATTCCGCCACACCTGCTGCAGTGTCGCAGCGAAGTTCTCGACGACAACGATTGCCCTCGCGCCGGAGTCTCGCAACTGGTGCTCAAGTTCCCTCGCCGTGTACAGCGGGTTGACGTTCACCACGATCATGCCGGCCCGCAGGATACCGAACAAGGCCACCGGGTACTGCAGCAGGTTCGGCGACATGATGGCGACGCGCTCGCCTTGGCGCAGGCCGGGAAGCCCATGCAGGAAAGCCGCGAAATCGCGCGACAGCCCGTCGAGCTCGCGGTAGCTCAGCGTCCGGCCAAGATTGTGAAACGCCTTGTGGTCGGCATACTTGGCGACGACTTCCTCGAACAGCTCCGGAATGGAGCGGTAGCGATCGGCATCGATCTCGGCGGGCACGCCGGACGGATAGTTTTTCAGCCAGATTCTGTCGGGCATCATGATCTCGGGTCGCTTGAGCTCGGATGGCGAGCGGGTTGAGAATGGGAGATTCGCACATTCAGCAGAGTGGCTGCATTCCGGATCCAGCCTGCGCAGCGACCGCGATGGCGACCTTGAAGTTGCCTGCGGAAGCACCAGACGCTCGCAGGGGGGGACGCGCTTGCCACCCGTATGGGCGCAGCCAATGGCAAAGTGCCCCGCACGCGAAGCTCCTGGGGCGTCTCGTATTTCATCCGCTTCTCCTGGCCGGCGGGCGCGGGCGTGACTACTGCGGTGTGTTCCCGATCGACTGTTGCGCGTGAAGTCATTTTACTATCGTATGACGCCGCATGGTGCCGGAGCGCGATCGGCGGCGAATGCGTGCAGCGGTCACGGTAGCCGGAGCCCTGCTGTTGCCGCTTGCATCCCATGCCGTGGTTTCGGATCGACCGTCGCCGGCGGGGGGTCGTCAAGGACTGCGCACAGTCGCCCAAGGCGCCAGCCTTGCGCGCATCTTCTGTATCGCCTTCACTTCAACCTGGCGAATTCGCTCGGCGGATACGCCGAATTCCGCTGCCAGATCGTGCAGGGTT
>ERZ761607.3365-NODE-3365-length-15630-cov-5.531493_pt1 | contig 15630 bp, 5 predicted proteins | sample MGYA00511164_ERZ761607 | MGnify/ENA primary metagenome ERZ761607 (study PRJEB28899, sample SAMN02445080) | bioreactor sludge metagenome | biome: EBPR sludge | place: Australia: Brisbane, Thorneside Wastewater Treatment Plant | collected 2011-06-22 ...
GACCGCGAAGCCGACCTCCAGGCGAAGCTCGATCGCGAGCTCGACCGACTCACGGCGCTCCGCAACCGTCGCTTCTCGCAGCTCGTGCTGGACTTCGGCGAACGCGACAAGGACCAGATCAACGCGCGCGTCGACAAGGTCTTCGAGCCCTTCTTCCGCTTCGTACGCGACAGCATGACGGCCGGGAAAGAACCCTTCGTCGAGGTGCTCGCCGTGTTCCGCCACGAAGCGGGCTACCGACCCCAAGGAGGAGCCGCGTCGTGAGTTTCCTCGGCATCGAGAACACGAACGAGTTCTTCACGCAGCACTACCTGAGCGCGATCCTGCAAGGGGATCTGCGACCGGTGCTCGACCGCTGGCGGGCCGACGCGAAGGCCAGGCTCGAGGCGGCGGCCGGGGACTCCGAGGGCTCGGCGCGAATCACCCATCGCGCGCCGCCGCAGTCGCTCGGCGCCAGCCATCAAGAGTTCTTCCGGTACCTCGATCGCCTCGAGCAGGAGGCCGTTCCCGAGGCGCGCGTCGCGGCGCACTTCGAGATGTTCTGCGAGCTGCTCGTCGGGCTCGGCTACGCCGACGTCCTGCGCCATCGCGTCGTCGAGCTGCCGAGCGGGCATGTCCCGCTCTACGGCGAGGTGCAGCAGGCGGACGGTTCCCCGCGCCTCTGGATCCTCCCGGTGGTGCCGGCGCAGCGTTTCGAGCAGGGCACGCTCGCGAGCCCGATCGCGCTCGCGCAGCTCCAGGCCGCGCGCGTCGCGACCTCGTTCGCCGACGAACTGCGGCCCACGGGCGACACCAACGCGGAGGACCTCGTGAACGAGGCCTTCAACCTCGACGAGCCGCCGCGCTTCGTGCTCGTCCTCGGAGCCGACGATCTCTTTCTCGTGGAGCGCGCGAAGTGGTCCGAGCAGCGTCTGCTGCGCTTCGACCTTCGCGAGATCCTCGGCCGGCGTCAGAACGACACCCTCGACGTCACCGCTGCGCTCCTGCATCGCGAGAGCCTGGTTCCCTCGGACGGCATCGCGCTGCTCGACGATCTCGACGACCACTCGCACAAGCACGCGTTCGCGGTCTCCGAAGATCTGAAGTACGCACTTCAAGCCTCCATCGAGCGCCTCGGCAACGCGGCGGTCGACTACATCCGCAAGGTCAAGAAGCAGAAGGTCTTCGGCGACGCGCGCGAGAACGAGGCGTTCGCGGAGCAGCTCTCCGGCGACTGCCTTCGGTACATGTACCGGCTGCTCTTCCTCTTCTACATCGAGGCGCGGCCCGAGCTGGGCTACGCCCCGATGGGCGTCGACGCCTACCGGCTCGGCTACAGCCTCGAGCGTCTACGCGAGCTGGAGCAGCTCGACCTCTCGACCGAGGAGGCGCGCAACGGCACCTACATCCACGAGTCGCTGCGCCTGCTCTTCGACATGATCTACGAGGGGCGCACACCGACCCATCAGGTCGGCATGACGGGCGAAGACGAGCTCGCGCTCTCGCACTTCTCGACCTTCGAGCTCGCGCCGCTTCGCTCGCACCTCTTCGACCCGACTCGTACGCCCATGCTCGACGGTGGCTCGTACAAGGGCGACCGCGGCGTGGTTTTCTCGAACGAGGTGCTCCGCGACGTGATCGAGAACATGTCGCTGACGCTGGCCAAGTCGGGGAGGTTCGCGCGCCGCGGGCGCATCTCGTACGCCACGCTCGGCATCAACCAGCTCGGCGCGGTCTACGAGGCGCTGCTCTCGTTCCGCGGCTTCCTCGCCAAGACCGACCTCTACGAGGTGAAGCCGGAGAAGGCGGACGATCACGACGTGCTCAAGACCGCGTACTTCGTGCCCGAAGAGGACCTGCCGAAGTACACGGAGAAGGAGCGGGTCTACGACGGCAACGCGCTCAAGAAGTATCCGAAGGGCACGTTCATCTACCGCCTCGCGGGGCGCGACCGACAGACCTCGGCCTCGTACTACACGCCCGAGGTGCTTACGAAGGCGACCGTGAAGTACGCCCTGAAGGAGCTGCTCGGCGAGGACCCCGAACAGCCCAAGCTCACGGCGGACGAGATCCTTCACGTCACGGTCTGCGAGCCGGCCATGGGCAGCGCCGCGTTCTTGAACGAAGCCGTGAACCAGCTCGCGGAGGCGTACCTCTCGGCCAAGCAGCGCGAGCTGGGCGAGCGCATCCCACACGACGAGTACGCGTTCGAGAAGCAGCGCGTGAAGATGTTCATCGCCGACAACAACGTGTTCGGCGTCGACTTGAACCCCGTCGCGGTCGAGCTCGCCGAGGTCTCCCTGTGGCTGAACACGATCCACGCGGGCGGCTTCGTGCCGTGGTTCACGGGGCAGACCGTCTGCGGCAATTCGTTGATCGGCGCGCGGCGCCAAGTGTTCCCCGCCTCGGCGCTCGACTCGGGCAAGGACGGCAAGAACCACGACTGGCTCGACACCGTGCCCGAGCGCGTCCCGCTCGGACCCGATCCCGAAAAGGCGGTTCGCCCCGAAGGCAGCGTCTACCACTTCCTCCTCGGCGATCGCTCGATGTCGGTCTACGGCCGCGGCACCGAGGGCAAGCCGATCCGCGAGATGGCCAAAGACCAGCTCGCGGCGATCGACGCCTGGAGGAAGGACTTCTGCGCGCCGCTCGAGGACGACGAGATCGGCACCCTCCGCCAGCTCTCGTCCGCGATCGACGGCCTGTGGAACAAACACGCCGAGCTCCTCGAGCGCATCCGCTTTCGCACCACCGACCCCATCCGCATCTACGGCCAGCCGCCTCCCGAGAGCGACCGCAGGCCGACGACCACCGCCGACAAGGATCGAATCTGGGAGCAGGAGATGCTCTCCGAGACGGTGCGCGCCTCGTCGCCGTACCGCCGGCTCAAGCTGGTGATGGACTATTGGTGCGCGCTTTGGTTCTGGCCGATCGAGCAAGCGGAGCTCCTCCCCGATCGCAGTGAGTACCTGGAGGACATCCGCACCCTCCTCGACACCGACGTCTACGAAGCGCCGCCCCCGAAGGGCGAGACCCTCGACCTCTTTGGAACCACCGCCCCCGAAGAGGTGAAGCAGACCGCGCTCGAGTACGGTCTCGTCAACGTCGACCACGTCATCGGCAAGAGCCGCCGGCTCCAGCTCGTGGAGAAGCTCGCGGCTCGCTACCGCTTCCTGCACTGGGAGCTCGAGTTCGCGGACATCTTCAAGAAGCGCGGTGGGTTCGACCTGATGTTGGGGAACCCGCCGTGGTTACCGGTGCAGTGGTCGGAAGGTGACGTGCTCGGCGACGCCGACCCGAGCTTTGTCCTGAAGAAGCTTTCGGCGAAGCAGACCGCAGAGCTTCGCGAGGAGACGTTCGAGCGCCTCGGAAACCGTTCGGCGTATCTTGCTGCGCACGAGTCGGCGGGCGGGATGGCGTCTTACCTCGGGTCCAGCACCAACTATCCGCTGCTTCAGGGTGTGAAGACAAATCTCTACAAGTGTTTCCTACCACTGGTGTGGAGTTGGTCGAGTACACGCGGAACCACGGGCTTGCTGCACCCAGAGAAGGTGTACGACGAGCCGAACGGTGGCGCATTGAGAGCGGCGCTCTACCCGCGGCTCCGGCGCCACTACCATTTCCTGAACGAACTCATGCTCTTTGAAGGCGTCGACCACCACCTTCGGTTTAGCATCAACGTTTGCGGCCCGGCGCGTCAGTTGATCCACTTTGATCACATCGCCAATCTCTTCTCACCGAGCACAATCGATACCAGCTATGTGCACTCCGGGCATGGTCCGGTACCTGGTATTAAGGAGAACAACCACTGGGCCGTCTCTGCCCATCGCGACAGGATTATTAGCGTAGACCGCGAGCGTCTTAGGCTCTTCGCCGACCTCTACGATGAGCCCGGCACGCCTGCAGAGCAGGCGCGCCTGCCGGCCCTCCACGCGCGTCAGCTCACCCCCGTGCTCGACAGGATGCGGTCGGCTCGACGTGTGGCTGCCCACGAGCACGCCGCATCCGAGATGTTCAACGAAAGTCGGTCGCAGTTGGATGGGACCATTGGTCGAGAGACGACGTTTCCCGCAGCCCCACGCTCACTGATTCTGACTGGCCCTCTCTTCTACGTCAGCAACCCGCACTACAAGACGCCGCGTCGAGTCTGCACCCAGAACAGCCACTACGACGCGGTCGATCACGAACTCATTGCCGACGACTACCTACCTCGCACGAACTTCGTGCCGGGCGTGTCCATGGTCGAGTTCAGCGCCCGCGGCCCACGCCTTGCGTATGACGACGCGCGAGCGCACGCGTCTGTCCCTCGAATCGCAGTGCCAAACATGATCGACACAAAGACCGAGCGCACGCTCCAACCTGCGCTCATCCCGGCAGGTGTCACTCACGTGCATACCGTCAACTCCTACGCGTTTGCCGAAACGAAGAGCCTCCTCAGCGTCGCGGGTGCCTGGAGCAGCATCGTCGCCGACTTCTTTGTGAAGTCCGCGGGTGCCGGCCACTTCCAGCCAAACTTGGCTCGTCAACTGCCCGTACCCGAGAAGCACCTGACGGAGCTTTCGGCGCGCGTTCTGATCCTCAACTGCCTCACCACCCACTACGCCGACCTGTGGCGCGATGCGTTCGACCCCGCCTTCCGCGAGGACCGCTGGGCCAAGGTCGACCCGCGGCTGCCCGAGGCGAAGTTCGCGGCGCTCACCCTCGAGTGGAAGCGCGAGACCCCGCTCCGCAGCGACTACGCGCGCCGGCAGGCGCTGGTCGAGATCGACGTCCTCGTCGCGATGGCCTTCGGACTCACCCTCGACGAGCTCAAGACCATCTACCGCGCCCAGTTCTACGTGATGCGCGCCTACGAGGCGGACACCTGGTACGACCGCCGCGGCCGCATCGTCTTCACGAACAGCAAGGGCCTCGTCGGCGTCGGCCTCCCCCGCACCACCAAGCGCGGCGACCCCACGCCCGCCTGGAACGACGTCAAGGACCTGAAGTCCGGCACCGTCGAGCACACCATCCTCGACGACACCCAACCCGGCGGCCCCCGCGAGCGCGCGATCGTCTACGAGGCGCCGTTCGATCGGTGCGATCGGGAGCAGGACTACGACGCCGTGTGGGCCCACTTCATGAAGCGCCTGAGCTGACCTATCGGCCGGAGGGAGACATCTATGCGCAAGCTCGCCGCTCTTCACGTGCACTGTCTGGACGATTCCGCGTTCGACGCATCCTCCCTCTTAGTCGCGACTTGGCTAAGGGAAAAGGGCCTCGACGGGGAGGCGTTGGGATCCACCGGAGTCGAAGCCACGCATGAGCTCGCCATGAGCCGCGGCAGAAGGGGACAGCTCGCGACGCGTTCCCTGGAGAACGATGCTGGTATCCTCAGGTGGTATTGCATCACTGAGCCGACTGACGGTGGTGAGTGTCGCACCAGCATCCACCTGTCTCGCACGGCTGGCCGAACGACGCTCTACGTTACAGTTGAGGCGGGGCGACCCGACAACATCGTTTCTCCGACATTCGTTCCGGCACGAACACCAGTCGTAGTGCGACAGGTCCTGGCGGATGGCCGTACTTGGTTCTGCGGAGCCACGCAGACGCCGAACAGCGCATCCTATTACATCGGCTCCGAACGTGGTGCTTCGCTACGTCAGCTATTGACGGACCCCGCCAGAACCATCCCGGTCGTCGTCATCTCGGACTTTGACGGACTAGTGCTGCACCCAGGAATCGAGCGCAGGATGGCAGCGGACCTTGCTGGGCTCGCTGTGGTCGCCAGGGCCAATGCAGACGCCTGCTGGGCTCTTACCCGAGATCTGGGGGCCTCTCTTTCCTGCTTTCACGGTGCGATCAGGCTGTATTGGCCAGGCCCCATTGAGGCCGAGTCCTTCCGCCGACACCCCCTTTGGACGCCCACGAACCTCTTGTGGAAGACATCGGACACCGCGGCGGCGGACCGGATGATTCGCGATACAATTCGACAACGCGTGTTCTCAGCGGCCGCGATGGGCATCGTGTACCCACGGGATATCGAGGACATCGAGCGTGCTCATCGAAGACTGGCTTTTGCAGCTTTCGCGGCGAGCGAAGACCGCGCGTCCGTCGAGGAACTCTTCGATGAGATGGATCGCGAGAACGACCAACTCCGACGAGAAGTTGCCGAACTGAGGGAAGCAAACTCACGGCTTCTAACGGATCTAGAGAACGCCAAGGCGATCCAGGATTGGAACTCATCGGAAGAGATCGAGGCTGCGAACGAGACCCCACCGTCAACACTTGAAGAGGCTGTACGGCGTGTCGCGACGACCAGATCTCAAGATCTCCTGATAGGAAGTGATGTATTCGACTCAGGTGTATCCGGAATGGATGCGGATGCGGGTCCGCCAGAGAAAGTGTTTCTTCATCTGCGAGCCCTTTCGGATCTAGCCGTTGCGCTTCGCGATGGCCTTCTTGGCAAGAGCATTCCTTTGTGGCTCGCCGAGCGCGGGGTCAATGCGTCTGAAGAGAATGCACAGATGATGAGAAATGCGGATGACCGGCGCAAGAGAACCTGGGATGCGTTCGACCAAAGAAAGCCGTTTACGCTACATACGAAACCAAACGAAGTGACCAGTCCATCGAAATGCGTCCGAATCTACTTCGAGTGGCGGCAAGACCTCGGCAAGGTAGTGGTCGGCTGGGTGGGCAGGCATCCTTGATGCTGCGGTACGATAGGCGATGAGTTCGGGATACGACGTATCGCTGGATGGGGCGAAATGATCCCCGCCGCGCTCAGCTCGATGCTCCAGCAGGGCATCGCCGACTTCCTGCGCATGAGCTTCTGGTCCTCGACGCCGGGGATGGCAGACGTCATCGAGCGCTTCGTCCAGACCGACGGCGCGGTCTTCAAGGGGCCGTACGTCTCGGTGAAGCTACCCTTCCGCCAGGGCGGCGACGCGGAGTTCTTCCCGCAGGTTCCGCTCGGGTTCCCCGCGCACCTCCATCAGGAGCGCGCGTGGGCTCGGCTCCGCGCGGTGACGCCGAAGAGCACGTTGGTCGCGACGGGCACGGGCTCCGGCAAGACGGAGTCGTTCTTGCTGCCGATCCTCGACTACTGCCGACGCAACGCGGGCACGCCCGGTGTGAAGGCGATCCTCATCTACCCGATGAACGCGCTCGCGACCGACCAGGCGCGGCGCATCGCCGAGCTGTGCGCGAGCATCCCTTCGCTGAAGGGCGTGAAGGCCGGGCTGTACATCGGCGAGAGCGAAGGCGAGAAGAGCGTCGCGCACGCCTCGATGGGCGAGGACCACATCATCACGGATCGGGCGCGCATGCAGCGCGATCCGCCGGACATCCTGCTCACCAACTACAAGATGCTCGACTACCTGCTGGTTCGCCCCGCGGACCAGGAGATGTGGGCGCCCAGCCGGGACAACCCGGTGCGCTTCTTGGTGGTCGACGAGCTCCACAGCTTCGACGGAGCGCAGGGCACGGACCTCGCGTGCCTCATCCGACGCTTGAAGGCGCGGCTGGGCGTCGCGCGTGGTTCGCTCTGTTGCGTCGGCACCTCGGCCACGCTCGGTAGCCCCGATGCGGGCACCACGCTGCGTGAGTACGCCGGAGAGATCTTCGGCGAGCCCTTCGACGCCGAGAGCGTCGTGGGCGAGACGCGGCAGACTCCGGAGGAGTTCTTCGCGGGGCACCTGATCGAGCTGTTTCAGGTGCCGACAGCCAAGGACCGCCTGGACCCCTCGAGGTACGCGAACCCGGGCGACTATCTCGTCGCGCAGCAGGGGTTGTGGTTCGAAGAGCCGCTCGAGGCGGAGCCGGGGAGCGACGCCTGGAAGGTGGCGCTCGGCGAGCAGCTCTTGAAGCACGCGGTGCTTCGCAACCTCGTGTTGCTCGTGGGCTCGAAGCCCATCGCGATCGGCGAGCTCACGGAGTCCCTGGCGCGCACCTCACGCCCGCTGCGGTCGGACCCCGAGCTGGCGATGCGGGTGGTGGTCTCGTTCCTCTCGCTGGTGTCCGCCGCGCGCGCGTGGCTGCCCGAGCGTGACGAGGCGCGTCGAGAGCGAGAGAAGCGCGGGCGGCCAAGGCGGACTCGACCGCTGCTCGAGGTTCGGCTTCAGCTCTGGCAGCGCGAGCTGCGCCGCATGGTGGGGGACCTCGGTGATCCCTCGAGCGGGACGCCGCCCGCGCTTCGCTACTCGGACGACCTCACGGACGAGCAGCGCGGCCAACACCTCCCGGTAGTGCACTGCCGCGACTGCGGCGCCATGGGTTGGGCGAGCTGCGTGTCGCGGGATCGCCCCGACAACTACAGCGTCGGGCTCGAGCGCTTCTACCGAGGGTTCTTTGGGGACGATCCGCAGGTGCGCTTCCTCTGGCCCGCCAAGTCGGTCGAGGGCCGAAACGCGAGCGCGTTCCAGCTCTTCCACCTCGACCGCAAGACGTTGACCCGGGTTCGCGGAGACGTCCCGGACGACGCGGTCGAGGTCGCGCAGAGCGACAACGTGCACACGGTCAGCGGTCGTCACGAGCTGCACCGCGACTGCCCCTTCTGCGGTGCGCGCGAGAGCCTCGCGCTCGTGGGCTTCCGAGCGTCGACCCTCACCGCGGTGTTCATCGATCAGCTCTTCACGTCGACCTTCAACGACGACAAGAAGTTGCTGACCTTCTCGGACTCCGTTCAGGACGCGGCCCATCGCGCGGGCTTCTTCGGCGCGCGCACGTGGAGCTTCAACCTGCGGGTCGCGATCCAGAAGGTCGTCGCCCACGCAGAAGGGCGAACGCTGGCCGAGCTGCCAGAGCTCTTCGTGCGCACCTGGCGAGCGGCCGCGAAGGGTGAGGGCGAGGCCGCGGTCGGCGGTACGCTCGACGACGGTGCGCTCGACGACGTCGCGTTCGTCTCGACGTTCCTCGCGCCGAACATGGCGTGGTTCTCCGAGTACGAGCAGATGCTTCAGGAGGGCGAGATCCCACCCGGCTCGACGCTCGTCTCCGACGTCGAGAAGCGCATCGCGTACGAGATCCCGAACGAGTACGGGCTTCAGTCACGCATCGGGCGCTCGTTGCCTCGCACGGGGAGCTCCACCGTAGCCATCGACGAGGCCAAGCTCGACGCCGCGACCGACACGCTGTTCGAACGGTTGCAGAACGAGGTCGGCGGGCTTCGTGGTCTCCAGCGACCAACGCTGCGCACCTTCTTGCTCGGCGCGCTCCATCACCTCCGTGAGGTAGGCGGCATCGACCACCCGGGACTGCCGCGCAGGTTCGTCGAGACGGCGGGGAGCGACGACTATGTCTTCAAGCGCACGCCGCACCTCCCGTCGTTCGGTCCGCGGAGCCGTTTCGGGGCGATGCTGACGACGGATCCTCGGTCGCGTCGGTTCGACATCGTCCAGGAAGGCGGCGCGTCGCGGTGGTACGAGCGGTGGGTCGCTCGAACGCTCGGTGACGGCGCTCCGCTGATGGGTTCGGCGTCCGAGGTCTGGGCGGTCGTCATCCCCGTGCTCGTTCAGCAGGGCCTGCTCCGCGAGACGGAAGGGGTTCGCGGCAAAGTGTGGGGCCTCGCCCCGGAGGCGTTGCGCCTGACGAACCACTGCGTCCGCCTGCGCTGCCCGGTGTGCAAGCACTGGCTGATTGCGGCGCAGAGCGAGGCGGCCGCGCTGCGTGGCTCGCCGTGTCTCAGCCCGCCGTGCGCGGGGACCTACGTCGAAGAGTCCGGCGCGGTGAAGAACTACTTCGGCCGGCTCATCGAGCGCGGTCAGGTCGAGCGTGTCTTTCCGGAGGAGCACACCGGTCTGCTCGAGCGACCGCAGCGCGAGAAGGTCGAGACCGAGTTCAAGGCGCAGGAGCGCAAGCCTTGGTACCCGAACCTGCTCTCGTGCACGCCGACGCTCGAGATGGGCATCGACATCGGGACGTTGTCGTCGGCCATCCTCTGCTCGGTACCGCCTGCTCAGGCGAACTACCTCCAGCGCATCGGTCGCGCGGGCCGACGGGACGGCAACTCGCTCGTGCTCACGATCGCGCAGGGAAAGCCGCACGACCTCTACTTCTACGCGCAGCCCACCGAGATGATCGCGGGCGACGTGCAGCCGCCGGGTGTGTTCCTCAACGCGTCGGCGGTGTTGGAGCGCCAGCTCGCGGCCTTCAGCCTGGACCAATGGAACAACGCTCCGGGGCAGCACCGTTTCTCGGCGCGCCTGCGCGAAGTGTTCGGGCACCTCGACCCGCCGAGCGAGGAGCACTTCCCACACAACTGGCTCGCCTTCGTTCGGCGCGAGCAGGAGAAGCTCCTCTCCGACTTCGTTCGGTTGTTCAACGCCGAGGGAGAGCGGCCCGTGCTCACGGAGGCGAGCACGCAACACCTGCGAGACTTCCTCCTCGGGGACGACGCCGCGGAGGGCAGCCTGAGCTGGAAGGTCCTCGACGCGTTGTCGCGAGAGAAGCGCGCACTCGATTCGATCCGGCGTACGGCGCGGCGGCTGAAAGATCAGGTCAAGGAGCTCAAGAGCGCGGTCGCGCGCGACAAGGATCAGGATCAGAAGATCGCGGAGCACGAGCGGGAGCAGAGCGGCTACCGGAAGCTCGTGCGGCTCATCGAGTCGACGCTGACCCTCGAGTTTCTGACGAACGAAGGGCTGCTCCCGAACTACGCCTTCCCCGAGGCGCCGGTGCGCCTCCGCTCGATCATCTGGCGGCGCAAGGCCCGAGCGGGCGACGACGATGCGGTCGGCTACGAGACGAAGACCTACGAGTACACGCGGCCTCCCGTCGCCGCGCTCGGCGAGCTCGCGCCGGCGGCGCAGTTCTACGCGGGGGGACGACGCGTCGCGATCGACCAGGTCGACGTGGAAGCGGCGGAGATCGAGACCTGGCGCTTCTGCGACGCATGCAGCCACTGCGTGCGCGTCGATCGGGAGGATCCCTCCGCCGACTGCCCGTCGTGCGGGAGCCCTGGGTGGGGCGAGGAGAGCCAGCTCCGCCAGCTCCTCCGTTTGCAGCAGGTGTTCGCGCGCACGAGCGACCGGGACAGCCGAATCCGCGACGACGCGGAGGAGCGGCAGCCGCGCTTCTTCCAGCGGAACATGTTGCCGACCTTCCGCGATCAGGATCGGCAGGGCGCGTGGAGGCTCGACAGCAAGGCCGTCCCGTTCGCGTTCGAGTACCACCGCCGGGCGAGCTTCCGTGAGCTGAACTTCGGCGAGAAGTCGGACGACGCGAGCAAGTTCAGCATCGCTGGGCAGCTCTCTGCGCGACAGGGCTTCGTGATCTGCAAGCGATGCGGAAAGGTGCAGAAGAAGCGCGTCGCTCAGCAGAAGCTCGCGACGGAGGTGCGGGGCGAGCACACGCTCTGGTGTTTGGCCAAGCAACGCGGCGAGAAGGAGAGTGACTTCGAGACCGCGGTCTACCTCTACCGCGAGTTCTCGTCGGAGGCGGTGCGGCTGCTCTTGCCGCTCACCGACGTCGGCTCGTCGCCTGCCTTCGTTCCTCGCCGCGTTCCAGCTCGGCCTGAAGGACCGCTACGGCGGTCGTGTGGATCACCTGCAGACGCTCGTCTACAGCGAGCCCGAGCGCGGCTCCGTTCTGCGGCGCCAGTACCTCGTGCTCTTCGACGCGGTCCCCGGAGGCACCGGGTACTTGAAGGATCTGGTTCGCGAGCCCGACGAGGGCGAGGAGCACGCGGTGCTCGGGATCCTGCGCCGCGCGCGCGATCGCATCCGGTCGTGCGAGTGTTTCGGCGACCCTGCGCGCGACGGCTGCTACCGATGCCTCTTCGCGTACCGGAACAGCCGGGACATGAGCGAGACCTCCGCTCACGAGGCGCTCGCGATGTTGAACGAGATCCTCGACGAGTCGGACAAGCTCGTGCGGACGGACTCGCTCTCGGACATCAGCGTCTCCGGGCTGATGGACAGCGTGCTCGAGGCTCGCTTCGTCGACGCGTTGCAGCGTTTCTCGCGCGTCGAACGTCCCGTGAAGGTCCAGAAGGCACTCGTGCGCAACAAGCCGGGCTTCGCGCTCTCGGTCGGGCTCGATGCGCAGGAGTGGCTCATCGAGCCGCAGGTGACCTTGGGCGCCGCCCACGGGCTTCCGGTCGAGGTGTCGATCGACTTCGTGTTGCGGCCCGCGTCGGTGGCGACGGGGCGTAAACCGATCGCGGTCTTCCTCGATGGCTTCCAGCACCATCGCGCGCGCGTCGGTCACGACATGCTCCAGCGGATGTCGCTGCTGAGCAGTGGCGAATACGACGTGTGGACCTTCACGTGGCAGGACGTGGACGCCGGGTTCTCGCGGGACACCGCGCTGCCGCCGATGTTGCTGCATCCCGACGGACGGGCGCTCAAGGAGTGGTACCGAAAGCTCCGGCTCGGCACGTGGGCGCAGGTGGTCGACACGACACCGCTCGAGCTCTTCCTGCAGTCGCTCTCGAGCGCGAGCGATCCCATCCCGTGGTCGGAGCTCGCCGGCATCGCGCTCATCTCGCAGATGAGCCCGAGTCTCGACGCGGCGGCCTGGCGCTCCGAGGTCGAGGCGTTGGTGCCGAAAGCGCTCGCCGAGGCGTTCGAGGTCGGTTCGGATTGGCTGCTCGCGCGCCGGCCGAGCGAGGGGTCGGGCTCGCTCGGCGTCTGGGCCGCGACGTCGCGCGCGGCGGCATCGAACGTGGCGGGGCACTTGAACGACTTCCGCGCGGTGATCTGGCTCGACGACGCGGAAGAGCACCACGACACACCGGAGTTCCGGGAGGCGTGGCGCGCGTTCTTGTTCGCCTTCGTCCTTCTCCGGAGGTTGCCGCAGGTGCTCTTCCTGACGCGAACGCACTCCAGGAGCCTCGAGGCGTATGCGCGGCTCGCACAGATGCGGCGCGTCGGCTCGGCCGACGTCCACGAAGAGTGGGCGGGGTTGGATGTCGGCGCGGGTTTCGAGGCGATCGTGCAGCAGCTCGCGAGCGCAGACGTCGAGCTGCCGGAGGTGGGTCTCGACCTTCCCGATCCGCGGGGCTTGTCTTCGGGAGTCGAAGGCGAGCTGGTGTGGGAGAACGCGAAAGTCGCGGTCGTTCGTTCGCTCGCGGAAGGCGACGCGGAACGCATCGCGCCGGACTGGCGCGTCTTCGAGCTCGAACAATGCGCGGCGGATTCCACGCCGCTCGTCAGCGCCCTTCGAGGGCAGGGACCGGGAGGTCACGCATGAGCCCGCTCGCGCAGAAGTTCCGCATCGCCGTCTACGACGAGTTCCTCGATGCCTTCGCTCGGCTGCCGCGCGCGCAGCAGAAGAAGGTCAGCCAGTTCATGCGGAAGTTCCGCGCGGACCCGACGAGCTCGGCGATCAACTACGAGAAGATCAGCACGTTTCGCGATCCGAACATGCGGACCGTGCGGATCGACCAGCAGTATCGCGCGGTGATCCTCAAGCCCGAGCAGGGCAACGTGTACGTGCTCCTGTGGGTCGACAACCACGACGAGGCGATGGCGTGGGCGGAACACAAGAAGGTCGTCATCCACCCGGAGACGGGCTCGCTTCAGGTGCTGATGGCGGACCCGACACCGGCCGTTGCCGAGACGGTCGCAGCACCGGTCGAGACACCGCCTCTCTTCGGGCAGTGGAGCGACACGGACCTCACTGGGCTCGGTGTCCCCGTGGATGCGCTTCCCCAAGTGCGCGCCATTCGCGCCGAGGCCGAGCTCGACGCCCTCGCAGCGAGCCTCCCGGCGGAAGCGTACGAGGCGCTCTTCTTCCTCGGTTCGGGTGAGCCGCTCGACGCGGTTCGTCAGGCGCTCGCGGTCGAGAAGCCGGCGGTCATCGACACCGAAGACTTCGGCGCAGCGCTCGAGACCGCGACCAGCCGACGCCGCTTCGCGGTGGTGACCGACGATCAGGAGCTCGAAGCCATCCTCGACGCGCCGCTCGAGAAGTGGCGCATCTTCCTCCACCCGAGTCAGCACCGAATCGTCACCGCCCACTTCAACGGCCCCGCGCGCGTCTTGGGTGGCGCCGGGACCGGCAAGACGGTGGTCGCGATGCACCGCGCGAAACACCTCGTCACGAATGTGTTCACGGGCGAGGAGGACCGCGTCCTCTTCACGACGTTCACGGTCAATCTCGCGCGAGACATCCGGGACAGTCTCCAGAAGCTCGTCCCTCCGGCGGCCATGCGTCGTATCGAAGTGGTTCACCTCGACAAATGGGCGGCCGACTTCCTCAAGAGCCAGGGCTACGACTATCGGATCGAGTACTGGGACATGAAGAACAGCCCGCTTCCCGAGCTCTGGGAACGCGCGCTCGCAGACATCCCCGAACAGGTCGGGTTGCCTCGCGCGTTCTTTCGCGAGGAGTGGGACTTCGTGGTGCAGCCCGCAGGCTGCGCCAGCTACGAGGACTACCGTGATGCGCCCCGAGTGGGTCGCGGCGTTCGTCTCAGTCGGCAGCAGCGCAAGGCCATCTGGCCGGTCTTCGAGGAGTACCGAAACCGCCTCGAAGCCCAACGCATTCGCGAGCCGGTGGACGCGATGCGCGACGTAGTCGAACTGCTCAAGAACCTGAAGGGGCGCTCACGCTACCGAGCCGTCATCGTCGACGAAGCGCAGGACATGGCGACCACTGCGTTCCAGGTGTTGCGCGCGCTGGTCGCGGAGGAGCCGAACGACCTCTTCATCGTGGGGGATGGCCATCAGCGCATCTACCGCCGGAAGGTTTCGCTCGCGAAGGCGGGCGTGAAGATCACGGGGCGCAGCAAAAAGCTCTACATCAACTACCGAACGACGGACGAGATCCGTCGCTTCGCGGTCGCGCTTCTGCAGGACGTGTCCGTCGACGACCTCGACGAGGGGGCCGACAGCAACGCGAAGTACAAGTCGCTCATGCACGGCGCGCCCCCGCGAATCGAGCACTGCGGCTCCTTCGCCAAGGAGGTCCAGACGATCGCCGAGTTCGTGAAGGCGGGCGACGACGCGAAGTCCACCTGCCTCGTGACGCGAACGCACAAGGACCTCGACCTCTACGACACGGCACTCCAGGAGCATGGAATCACCACCTACCGCATCCGCCGAAGCCAGCCCGAAGACCGGAGCGAGCCAGGCCTCCGCCTCGCGACCATGCACCGAGTGAAGGGCCTCGAGTTCGACCGGATGATCATCGCGGGCGTGAACGAAGGCACCGTCCCGCTGCGTGTGGGCGATATGGAGTCGGACGATCGCGGCGTCCGCGAAGAAGCCGAGCTTCGCGAGCGCGCACTGTTCTACGTTGCCAGCACGCGCGCGCGGCGGGAGCTGTTGATCACGAGCGGGAGCAAGCCGAGTCCTTGGGTCCGCTCGTGACGAGCGTCCTTGGCGGTCGCACACGCGGATTGCCGTTGATGGTTGGATTGAGCCGACGGGCGCTCCGACTCGGTGCTCACCGGACGGCGGAATCATGAACGCGGCACGCGGGTGGCCGCTTCTTGTTCAGCAGGCTCCTGCGATCCTCCCACGAGCGCGCGAGTTGGTTCACAAGCTCGACCTCCGCGCAGCGATCGCACCAAGGGTCTCGCGTCGCCCATCCGATGAAGAGTGATCCTGGATGGACGGCGTTCGACTTGCACCAACCGAAGAGTGACTGCCCGCCGCTGTGGTGTCCGGTCGAGTCGAAGAATCCGTACAAATCGGCGATGAGGTCCCCGATGCGGGGGCAGAAACG
>ERZ761607.3367-NODE-3367-length-15624-cov-14.313122_pt1 | contig 15624 bp, 7 predicted proteins | sample MGYA00511164_ERZ761607 | MGnify/ENA primary metagenome ERZ761607 (study PRJEB28899, sample SAMN02445080) | bioreactor sludge metagenome | biome: EBPR sludge | place: Australia: Brisbane, Thorneside Wastewater Treatment Plant | collected 2011-06-22 ...
GGGCACGCCGGTAACGCCCAAGGCGCCGACCTTGTCGGCCAGCGACCTGACCTGCGGCTCGCCCGCACCGCTCTCCAGATAGGCCAGCACCTCGTCCTTGCGATCACCGCAGGCGGCGGCGATGTCGGCCAGCGTTGTCACGTCGCCGATATCGTCGCCGCGCTGGAAGTGCGCCGCGAACAGCCGCTCGACCAGCGCTTCAACGGCAGTCGGCCGATGGCCGATTGACTGCGCGCGATAGACCAGGCAATGCGCTCGCAAGGTGTTCGGGCGGGTCACGATACGTTCGAAGTTGAAGGCGAGTTCCACTTCGTTGCCGGCCTCGGTCACCCGGCGCTGCAGTTCGTGGACCTGCTTCGCACCGCCGAACTTGGCTTCCAGGAAGGACCGGTACGGTTCGCCTTCGGGCGGCGTGTCGGGGTTGAGGAAGAACGGCAGCCAGTTAACCTGGAAGCGTGTTTCGGGATGCTGGTCCTCGACCAGCGCAAGCGCTTCCGCCAGGCGGCGCTTGCCGATGAAGCACCAGGGGCAGACCAGGTCGGAAACGATGTCGATGGTGACGTTCATTGAGCCCTGCCGACTATAGCGGGTCATGGCGTCGACGCACGCCGGACCCGTATCTTGACACAGCCTGCCGAAACCCTGCGACGGAACTGCTGTCGGAACGGCAAACGCCGCCCCGTTGCGCACAGCGAGCGGCTCGTTCGAGGTGTGGCACGTGCTAAAGGACCAAACTGCCCATTAGGTTTATTAGGCTCGACCTTTGGTGCATAAGAGCGCAAAATCGATACTCGCTTGCAACGTAGGGCCAAGGTCCACCAGCGATGACACCCAGAAAGACCTCCACGGAGTCCGGTCGGCCAGCTGTGGCGCCGCCGCCGGACGGTTCCGGTGTTGCCGGCGCAGCCTCAGACAGTTCGTTCCCGATCGTCGGGATCGGCGCTTCCGCCGGCGGGCTGAAAGCGTTTGAGGCCTTCTTCTCCGGGATGCCAGCCGATGTCGAGCCGGGCATGGCCTTCGTGCTGGTGCAGCATCTGGCGCCGGACCACAAGAGCATCCTCCCTGAACTGATTGCGCGTTACACGCGGATGGCCGTTCTGGAGGTCACCGACGGCATGCAGGTGCGCCCGAACAGCGTCTACATCATCCCGCCGAACCGCCACATGGCGCTCCTGCATGGCCGGCTGGAATTGCTGGAGCCTTCCGAGCCACGTGGGCAGCGCCTGCCGATCGACTTCTTCTTTCGCTCGTTGGCGCAGAGCCAGCGGGAGCGCGCCATTGGCGTCGTGCTGGCTGGTACGGGCAGCGATGGAACGTTCGGCGTCCGGGCGATCAAGGCCGAAGGTGGCATGGTCATCGCCCAGCGACCCGGGTCCACCGAGTTCGACGGCATGCCGTACAGCGCGATCGCCACCGGCGTCGTCGATTGGCAACTGCTGCCTCGCGAGATGCCCGCACAAATCATTGCCTACGCCTCGCACGCCTTCAGCCAACTCGCTCCTCGGCTCGCCGAGGAGTCACCGAAGGTCCAGACGGCGCTGAAGAAGGTCTTCGTCGTCGTGCGGGCGCAGACCGGCCACGATTTTTCCCAGTACAAGGCGAGCAGCATCCACCGCCGCATCCAGCGCCGCATGAGCCTGCACCAGATCGAGGCGCTGGACGGCTACGTCCGCTACCTGCAGCAGACGCCGCAGGAGGTCGAGGCATTGTTCGGCGACCTGTTGATCGGCGTGACCAGTTTCTTCCGCGACGCCGAAGCGTTCAAGGCCCTTGAGGGACAAATCATCCCGACGCTATTCGCCAACAAGCCAGAAGGCGAGGTGATCCGCGTCTGGTCGCCGGGGTGCTCCACTGGCGAGGAGGCCTATTCAATTGCCATCCTCCTGCAGGAACACATGGAGGCAACCAGAAGAAAGCACCCCGTGCAGCTCTTCGCCACCGACATTGACGGCCGTGCGATGGCCACGGCGCGCGCCGGGCGCTATCCGGCAAGCATCGCCGCCGACATCTCGCCGGAACGCTTGAAGCGTTTCTTCACGGCGGAAGCCGACGGCAGTAGCTACGCGATCAACAGCGGCCTCCGCGACCTGTTGGTCTTTTCCGAGCAGGACGTTTGTCAGGATCCGCCCTTCTCGCGCCTTGACCTGATCAGCTGTCGCAACCTCCTGATCTATTTTGGCCCGGAGTTGCAGCAACGCGTCATCCCGATTTTCCACTACGCGCTGAATCCGGGCGGTACGCTGTTCCTTGGCACTTCGGAGAGCGTCGGGGGGTTTTCCGATCTCTTTGCCGTCGTCGACGGCAAGGCGAAGCTTTACCGACGCCTGCCTGACTTCCCCGGCTCGCTACGCCGTCGAGCAGTCGGCTGGCTGCTGCCCTCCGGGGCGACGCGCCAGCGGGGTAGCGTCAAAGCGGCATTCCCGATGAAAGTGCCCCTGCGTACGGTAGCCGAGCAGGCGATCCTGCAGCACGTCGCACCAGCCTGCGCGCTGGTCAATGCGCAGGGCGATATTCTTTACCTGCATGGCCGCACCGGAGCGTACCTGGAGCCGACTCCGGGCGAGGCCGGGATCAACAACATCGTCAAGATGGCCCGGCCTGGACTGCAGTACGCACTGAACATGGCGCTGCACCAGGCGGCCACGAGCAAGGAGGTCGTCCGGGCGACGAGGCTGCGGGTCAAGAGCAACGGCCAGTTCACCAGTGCCAACCTGCGCGTTCACCCGCTGACCACCGGTCCGGAAGCGACGCTGCAGTCGCCGCTGTATCTGGTGATCATCGAGGACGGGCACGACGCAGACCCGGAATCGCGGCCTCTGATGGCGCTGCCGGAGGTCGCCGCCGCCGATCTCGACGCCTGCGCTGCAGCGCTGGACACCGTTGAGCGCCTCGCCGCCATGGAGGAAGAACTGCGGGCGAAGGACGAGTACCTCCTGAACGCTCAGGAGGAACTCGAAACCGCCAACGAAGAACTCCGGTCGTCGAACGAGGAAATGCAGTCGGTAAACGAGGAACTGCAATCGACGAACGAGGAACTGGAGACGTCCAAGGAAGAGTTGCAGTCGCTCAACGAGGAACTGGCAACGGTCAACACCGAATTGCAGATCAAGGTCGGCGACTTGTCGCAGGCGAACAACGACATGAACAACCTGCTCGCCGGCACCGGCATCGCCACCATCTTTGTCGATTGCCAGTTGCGCATCCTGCGCTTCACCCCGACCGCTTCGCAGATCATCAACCTGATTCCGAGCGACGTCGGCCGGTCGGTCGGGCACATCGTCGCCAATCTGGTCGGCTACAACCGTCTCACGACCGACGTGCAGCAGGTCGTCAATACCCTGTTGCCGCTCGACGCGCAAGTGCAAACGACCGATGGCATGTGGTACCTGATGCGCATCCGGCCCTACCGGACGCTGGACAATGTCATTGGCGGCGCGGTGATCACCTTCGTCGATATCACCGAGATGAAACGTCTGGAAGAGTCGTTGAAGCACGCCAACCGGCAGCTTAACCGCCTGGCCGTGGTGGTGCACGACTCGTCCGACGCTGTCACGGTACAGGATCTCGATGGCCGCATCCTGGCCTGGAACCCTGCCGCAGAAAGGATCTACGGCTGGACCGAGGAAGAAGCGCTGCGGATGAACGCGCGTCAGCGGATCGCGGCGCCATTGCGTGAGGAGGCGCTGACCCGAATCCTTCGCCTGAGCCGGGCCGAGGTGCTCGAGCCGCAGCTGACGCAACGGCTCACCCGGGATGGAGCGTCGGTGCCGGTGTGGATGACAGCCAGTGCCCTGGTCGATGAGACTGGCCGGATGTATGCGGTGGCGACCAGCGAAAGGGTCAGCACGTCAACCAGCGATTCAGCCGGGAGCTGACGCCATGTCGAAGGGAGATCAGCGCAGGAACCCGCGATCGGACCGCACGATCACGCCGCTGACCAACGAGGCAGCGCGCACCGAGCAGGCCATTCGTCAGCGCGCCGAAGAGGCGCTGCAGCAGGTGCCTCTGGCACCGGCAGACGGCGATGCCCTGTCGCCCACAGCGAGCCGGCAGGCGCTGCACGAGCTGCGCCTGCATCAGATCGAACTGGAGATGCAGAACGAGGAATTGCGCGCGGCGCAGCTCGAACTGGAGGCCGCGCGGGCGCGCTATTTCGAGATCTACGACCTGGCACCGGTGGGTTATTGCAGCGTCAGTCAGACCGGTTTAATCCTGGACCAACCTTACCGCTGCCACCCTGCTGGGGGTCGCCCGCGGGGCGCTGGTCATGCTGCCGTTCAGCCGCTTCATCCGCAGTGGCGACCAGGACGTCTTCTACCGCCATCATCAGCAAGTGCTTGCCAGCGGCCAGCCGCAGCGCTGCGAAGTGTGTCTGCAGAAATATGACCATCGTCCGTTCTGGGCGAGTCTGGACAGCGTCAGTGCGCCAGGCGCCGACGGCACGACCGTTCTGCGCATCGTGATCAGCGACATCAGCGCCCGCAAGGAGGCCGACGCCGAACTGCGCATTGCCGCAGTCGCTTTCGAGTCGCAGCACAGCATGATGGTTACCGATGCGCGCCGGGTCATCCTGCGGGTCAATCGCGCATTCACCAGGGTCACCGGCTACGCCGCCGAGGAAGTCGTCGGCAAGACACCGAGCGTACTCGCCTCGGGTCTTCATGACGCACGCTTCTTTCGCGCCATGTGGAAGACCATCGAGCGAACCGGGGGGTGGCAGGGCGAGGTCTGGGACAGGCGCAAGAATGGTGAGGTCTATCCGACGTGGCTAAGCATTTCTCCGGTGGCCGACGGCAGCGGCAAGGTGACCCATTACGTAGCGACGCATTTCGATATCTCCGAACGCAAGAAAGCTGATCAGAGGATCGAGGAGCTGGCATTCTTTGACACGGTGACCGGCGTGCCGAACCGTGCGCTGCTGCTCGATCACCTGCGCAAGACGATGACCGTCAGCGAGCGCAACAAGAACTTTGCCGCGCTGCTGTTTGTCGACCTCGACCATTTCAAGGCGCTCAACGACACGCTGGGCCATGATCATGGCGACCTGCTGCTGAAGGCTGTCGCGCAACGCCTGGTCGCTGGCATCCGCGAGGGTGACACGGTGGCGCGGCTGGGCGGTGACGAGTTTGTGGTGTTACTGGAGAACCTGAGCACGAATCTGGTCGAGGCGGCCACCCAGGCCGAAGTGGTCGGCGAGAAACTGCTTGCAGCGCTCAACCAACCGTACCTGCTCGGGCCGATCGACCATCGCAGCACGGCAAGCATCGGTGCCACCGTGTTTCGGGGACATGAGACCTCGCTTGACAACGTACTGAAGCAGGCTGACCTGGCGATGTACAAAGCCAAGGAAGCGGGTCGCAACAGGCTGCATTTCTTCGACCCGGAGATGCAAACCCTGATCGTCAGGCGCGCGGAACTCGAGGCGGGCCTGCGGAAGGCTCTCCGAGGGAATCACCTGCAGCTCCATTTTCAGCCTCAGGTCACCGCCACGGGCCAGGTCATCGGAAGCGAAGTGCTGCTGCGCTGGCGGCATCCCGTGCACGGTCTGGTGGCTCCAACCGAGTTCATTCCTCTGGCCGAGCAGACCGGCTTGATTCTGGCATTGGGCTACTGGGTAGTGGAAGCTGCCTGCAGCCACCTGGCAAGATGGGCCAACCAGCCACAACTGGGCGAACTGGGGGTGGCGGTGAATGTCAGTGCCCGGCAGTTTCGTGACCCGGACTTTGCCGACAAGGTACTGGCGATCATCGCGACAACGGGTGCAGATCCGACGCGGCTGACTCTGGAATTGACGGAAAGCCTGCTGGTTCACGATATGGCTGCCCTGGTCGACAAAGTCTCGCGGTTGAAGGCCCGCGGTGTTCGCTTCGCGCTCGACGATTTCGGCACCGGCTACTCTTCTCTGTCCTACCTGAAGCGCTTGCCGCTGGATCATTTGAAGATCGACCGCTCCTTCGTGCGCGAGGTGCTTACCGACACCAATGACGCGGCGATCGCCACCGCCATCGTCGCACTGGCGCGCAGTTTGGGGCTCGGCGTGATCGCCGAGGGCGTCGACACGGGGCCGCAGCGGGACTTCCTGGCGGGTATCGGCTGCGATGCCTATCAGGGTTATTTCTTCAGCCGGCCGCTGCCGATCGACGAATTCGAGGAGTTCGTATTGCGGGCCTGATGTCCACCACGACCGGCGGTTCGAGCGGCGTCATCGCGGCATCGGCCGCGCGATGCCGGCGGCGACGAGGGCCGCAAGGTCTGGCTCGCAAAAACTCTCCGGGGTGGCGTCGAGCTCCGCGAGGCTACGCGGGAAAGCGAACAGGCACAGCGTGCTGCCCCCGTAGCCGGAGAGCCTGGCGACGTTCTTGGCGATCAGCTTGAAGGCGCGTTCGGCCGTCCGGTCGGGGTTGCTGTCGCGGCGGCCATCGCCAGCAAGGCGCTGCAGACGAGCGAGCGAGACGATCGACAGATGGAAGGGCGTGCCCGCGTCACCGACGCTTGCCGCGAAGCTGAAACGCGACGGCTTGAGCCGGATATCGTCGTCGATGATGACGATCTGGATCGCCGCCGGGTCGCGTTGCCAGTCGAAGCGGCCAGCGAACGCGTCCAGCAGCGCTTGCGCATCGATCGCTCCGATCCAGGGCCGGAAGGGCGCGAGGTCGATTTTCGCGGCGCTTGTCCGGATCGCCGGGGCGAGTGTTCTTGCCAATCTGGCGACGAGCAGCGGCACGAAGCGTTGGTCGGTTATCTCGTCATGAACGTGAATGACGACGGCCGCTGGCTGCAGCAATCGCCCCGGGGCGTCGCTGGCGGCGTACGCCAGCACCGGGCAGCAGACCGCGGATAACAGCGCGATGGGGTTTCGCCACCAGCGGCAGCTCGCGGCAAGCGGTTTTGTGATCATAATCGGGTTCGTCCAGACTTTGCCAGGTGGGAAGCGCATGCAGGATAGCTATGGATTGACCATTACTCTGGTCGACCGGTCGATCTCTTCGGTTGCCGACAGTGTCGACCTTGCAGTCGAATGGGACCCATGGGCGGTCGATGAGAGCGGCCAAGCCTGCAGCGCCCTGTCCGCGCGCAACCAGCGCGTTGGCGAACGATTGCAGGCGCTGCTGCCCGCGCTGCGGTCGATTCCGGTGCAGCCGGGGGACCTGGCCGACGTTGTCGGTACTGACGCCGATCCGGAGACGATGATACGACGCTTTCACCGCTACCGCGTGCTGGCCGGGCGCTGGTCGCGAGGCCCGCTCCTGATCCGGGTCTACGACCGCCTGCTGGTGGCTCAACTGACCATCGAGGCGGCCGCGGTGGAGAAGCTGGGCAACGATGCGGCAGCGGGTCTCGGCGAGGTGCTCGCCACGCTCTTGGCAGCGCTCGAATCGGCCACCGGGTTCCAGGTGTGGGACGAGCAAGGGCGACGGGTTCTCGCCGCCAGCGCTGCTGCACCGGTGCTGCTGGCGCAGCACGCACGCGGCCTGGCGATCTTTTCGCGCGCGCTTCGCAAGACCCGCAGGATGCGTTCACTGGGGGTGCCGAGCGCGCTCCTGATGACCTGCGGCACGCTGCTGATCGCCTTCCTGATCATCCGCGGTGCGTTCGCCCAGGGCACACTCGCTGCCCGGACCGATCCCGCGCGGCAGGAAACTTTCGTCACCGCCGTATTGCCGCCGCCTGTTTCCTCGTTCGGCGTTTTCACCGACTACGCGCTCGACGGCTGGATCGCCGAGTCGCCGCAGCAGCTTCGCGTGCCGGTGGGCCGGGCCGAGTACATCCGGGCGGCGCCGGGGGCCCGGTTCACGGTGCTGGCCACCAGCGACCGGGCTACGCCCTTTGTCCTGCGTTCGGCGTTCGAGGACCAGGGCGCTTTCCTGCGCCTTGGCGATCGCGGCGTGTCGTGGTCCGGGCTGTTGGCCGGCGTACCGCTGCTGCTGTGGTTGCGATTCGTTTGCTGGCCATGGGTGCGTGCCCGCGGCGAGCAGCGGCGATCGGTGCGCGAACAGATGACGCGACGGCTGATCGTGGTCGGCAAGCTGATCGGTCTCGGGGCGCTGCTCTTGCTGCTCGGATTATGGGCCTGAGCGGCGGCTGCCCGAACGCATCGACCAGCGCAAGTGCCGCCGTGGCTCAATCCGGGAGCCGTGTGGCCAGCGACAGCCCGGCGCGCGTCGCTTGCGCCTTCAGCGTCCGCGCGGCGTTCGGGTCGATCGCTCGCAGCCGCGCGTAGGGCTGCGCGGCAGCTGTTTCATTGCCCTCCATCAGGTAGGCCATGGTCAGGATGCCCAGGCCGGCTGGCTGGTCAGGCATTCGCGCCAGCACCGCCGTCGATTGTTCGCGGGCCTTGGCTGCCTGGCGCGAGCCCAGATACGACTGGGCGAGGTACAGCCGGCCATCCAGCGCCTCCGGGTTGAGGGCAACGGCTTTCTCAAGCGCCTCGATTGCGCGTCCGAGCTTGCCCTGGCGCATTCGGGTCTCGCCCAGATTGACCCAGGCGTTCACCAAATCCGGCGCCAGGCGCACCGCAGTCTCAAGCGCGTCAGCGGCTTCCGGCAACCGTCCCAGGCGCATCAAGGCGTAGCCCTTGCTGCTCCAGGCAACGGCATTGCTCGGCTCGGCTGCGACGGCACGCTCAAGGTAGCCGAGCGCGCCGGCGGTGTCGCCCGAATTGCCGAGCACCTTGGCGATGATGATCTGCAGGCGAGGCAGCTTCGGATCCTGTTTTTCCGCCCGTCGCAAGGTGGCCAGCGCCTCCGGCAGCTGGCCGACGGCGGCCAGGCTTTCCCCAAGAGAAGCGAGGTCGTCGGGAGTTGAGCTTTCGAGTTCGTCCACCTTGCCGAAGGCGATGACCGCCTCCGGATAATTCCGTTGCTCAATGCTGACGATGCCGTACACGCGCCAGGCGTGCGCCTCGCGTGGTGCCTCGCTGGTCGCCTGCCTGGCGTCTTCAAGTGCTGCCGCCGGTTGCCCCAGTCCGCGGCGCACGTTGGCGCGATTGGCGCGCGCTTCGACATTCCTCGGGTCAAACTGCAGGGCCTTGTCGTAGGCTTTTTCGGCGTCGGCCAGGCGGTCGAGGCGCGTCAGCGTGGTGCCCAGTCCGTTCCATGCCGGCGACAACTCAGGCGCCAGTTCGAGTGCCTTGCGGAAGGCCTCTTGCGCGGGACCGAGGCGCCCGCGTGCAAGCTCGCCGGATCCGATGGTGTGCCAGGTCTGTGCCTGCGACAGGGAGCTACCCTGCGGCACCGCGCCGGTCCTGGCATCGTCGCTCTTGCCCTGCTGCGCGAGCGAGCGGGCGAGCTTCTGCTGCCGTTCCGGATCCTGCTGGCCGAGCCGCAGCGCTACGCGGTAGGCACGGGCTGCGTCGGCATGGCGTCCGAGCGCGTCGTCGATCGCCCCGAGCATGCTCCAGCCACCGGCGTTGCCGGCGTCGAGCCGGACGGCGAGCAGGGCGACCTCGCGCGCTTCCTGGACGCGACGCGCCTGCAGCAGCCAGTGCGCTTCGATCCGCCTGGGGGTCGCACCGCCCGGCATCAATTCGAGCGATCGGCCCAAGGCCGCTCTTGCGGCGCTGCGATTTCCCTGGCGGTCGAGGAGCAGCGCTTTCTGGTCCCAGCCGTTGGCGTAATGGGGATCGAGTTCGAGGGCCGCGTCAAGCGCCGCAGCCGCTTCCTCGCGGCGGCCGGTTTCGCTCAACGCCCTGGCGAGGACGACGCGCGCGGGCGCCGAAGTCGGTTGTGATCCGATCCATCGGCGGGCGTGCGCTTCAAGCCCCTGCCAGTCGGCGGCGACGGTCAGCGCATCGCCGTCGGCGAGCCAGCGTGGTTCCGGGCCGGGGACCGCATTCGCGGGCGCAGGCAGCTGGCCCCGCACCTGCAACTGGTCGACACCGTCGGCCGAGAGCACCAGGTTGAGGCGCTGGCCGGTGCCGAGAATCGCCGTCGTCAGCCCGATCAACCGTCCCTCCAGGTCGAACAGGCCGCCGCCACTGGAGCCGGGCGAGACGGCGGCGCTGGTTACCAGCCGCGCATTGCCGTCCGCCATCTGCGTGGCGACGATCAGCCCGGCGCTGGCGCTGAGCCCGAAGCCCAGCGCGTTGCCGATGGCCAGCACCCGCTCGCCGACGACCAGCGAGTCGGCCTTGCGCAGCGCCACGGGGCGGGCGCGCAAGCCGTCGACCGAGAGCAGGCAGACGTCGCGGGTCGCGTCACTACGCGTCCACCGGCTGGCGAGACCCGGCGCGCCGGCCTTGCCCTCATTGTCTACTGCTCCCGCCGCGCCCGTTGCCGCTGTCTCGACCCGGATCAGCGAGGATTCGCGGAGCACATGGCAGTTGGTTGCCACCTGTTCGGGCGCGACGACCACGCCGCTGCCCTGGGCAATTTCCGCCCCCTGGTCGTCGAAGGTGCGAACGGTGACCACTGCCGGCGAGACTCGCGCGAAGACCTGCTCCGGCGACAGCGCCGCGCCGGTAGCCGGCAAGGCGCCAGCGAAGCACGCCAGCGCGAGCAGCATCGTCGAGAGAGCGCAGGCGGCAGTCGGCCCGGTCACTTGGCGCGCTCCTCGTAGGTGACGATCAGGGTGCTGTACACCTGGCGCGCGTATTCCGGATCGACCGTCCGCAGCTGCTCGTAGGCGCGGCGTGCGGCTTCGTCCTGGCCGTCTGCGTAAGAGGTCTCGGCGAGCGCCGCCCAGACCTTGCCCTGTCTGGGGTCGAGTTCCAGCGATTTCTCGAAGGACCTGATCGCCTCGGTTCTCTTGCCCAGGATGGCCAGCGCAAAACCGTTCACTCGCCAGGCCGCGGGATCGGCTGGCCGGCTGGCAAGCAGCCCGCTGGCAATGGCGACGGCCTCGGCCGCGCGACCACCGTCCTTGAGTTGCACCGCCAGCCAGAATTTCGCCTCGGGATTTTCGGGATCGGCCTTCAAGGCGTTTTCCGCCGCCTCGATCGCCTCGGGGTGACGCCGCAGTTCGGACAACGCTATCGACAACGCGATCCAGGTCTGCGCGTCCCCCGGCAAGGCCCTGGCGATACTCTGGCGCAGCGCGGCAACCGCATCCACCGGCCGTCCCAGTTTGCGCAGCACGATCCCCTGCCAGTAATGGGCGGTCGCGCTTTCGGCTTCGCCCGCGGGAAGCTGGGTCAAGGCCTTGAACGCCCGCGCGGGCTGACCGGCCTGGAGTTGCCCGCGAATCAGTTGATAGCGAAAGCCGGGGATGTCCGGGTAGAGCCCCGAGAGGCGGCTCCAGATCGCCAGCGACGCGGCGACGTCGCCACGCTCCTCAGCCAGCGCGGCGAGGCCGGCGTAGGCGTAGATCAGCCACGGATCGAGTTCGGTCGCACGACGATAGGCCACTTCGGCTTCGCCGGCTTTGCCTGCCGCGCGCAGCACCTGGGCGTACAGGAACCAGATCGACGCGTCCTGAGCGTCGCGCGCGACCAGTTTCTCGGCCAGCAGCAGCGCCTGCTCGACTTGCCCCTGCTTGAGCAGGGCAGTGCCGAGGCCGATGCCGCTCTCGGTCGAGTCCGGAGCCAGGCGCTGCAGCCCTTGCCAGGCATGCACCGCCTGCGCCGTGTCAGCAAGCCGTGCCGCTGCCTGCGCGGCAAAACGCCAGGCCTGGGGCGACTCGGGCGTCGTCGTGGTCCACCCCCTGGCGAGCGAATTCAGCTCTGTCCAGCGCCCGTCTCTTGCCAGCCTGGCAGCCTCTTCGTGACGCTGATTCTCCTCCCGATCGGCCGCCGCACGGGCCTCCATTTCGCCGATCCAGGCGGCGGGGGCCGCGAAGTTGACGTTCTGACCGCTGCGGTGCCGGTACTCGATAATCCCGAGCAGGCTGCCCGCCTCGTCGAGCAATGCGCCACCCTGCGAACCCGGCGAAACCGGTGCCGAAAACTGGATGTACGAACCCTCCGGAAATGACCTGACGCCGCCGACCAGCCCGTCCGAAATCCCGACCCCCAGGCCCAGCGCGTTCGAAACGGCAAACACCCGCAGCCCGGCAGGAGGAGCCTCCTGCCGGATCGCGAAGGGAGTGGCCGAAAGCGTCGCTTCCGGCGTCGCCAGGGCGCACAGGTTGCGTCTCGCATCGCGGACGACAAGCTGTGCGTCGAGGCGCTGCGAGGTCGAGGAGACCTTTAGCGACGCCGCGGTCGCCAGCCCTTCGCAGACCGTGAGCCAGCGGTTCTTCGCCACCAGGACCGCGCTGCGCAGATCGATCGCTACCCCGTCAGCGTTCAGCAGTTCAACCGTCCCGACCGCCGGTGCAGCGCGGGCATAAACCTCGGCAGGCGATAGCTCGGCCGCCGCCGGCCGCGCGCACGCCAGGGCGATGCAGATGGTGCTCGACAGCACGGGCGAGAGGATTTTCATCGATGGTCTCGATAGCGGGAACGGCGACGGATGGCAAGCGACAGCAGGAGCAGACCGGTCTCGCATCAGCATCATAGTGCAGGACAATGATCTCGAGTCGGCAGAAGCCCGTCTTTCGCGGTGACAGCCGGAGGCAAGGTGGTCCACCGCGTCAGGATCATGATCGACCGGGTGCCTGGCGCCTTGCTCAGAGAAAGACCGGCTCGGGCGTCAGTTCGACGCCGAAGCGTTCGCGGACGTCGGTCTGGACGGCTCTCGCCAGGGCGCCTACTTCGGCGCCACTGGCGCCGCCGCGATTGACCAGCACCAGAGCCTGTTTTTCGTACATCCCCACCCGGCCGAGGTCGCGGCCCTTCCAGCCGCTGTGCTCGACCAGCCAGCCGGCAGCAAGCTTGACGCGACCATCGGCCTGCGGGTAACGCGGCAGCCCGGGATGGGCACTGGCCAGGCGCTCGGCGAGGGCTGCGCTGACCTGCGGATTGTGGAAGAAACTGCCGGCATTGGGGAGTGCAGCGGGGTCGGGCAGCTTGCGGCGGCGGACAGCGATCACCGCGTCGGCGACCTGGCGAGGAGTGGGGCCGGGATTCGAGCGCAAATTCGGCCGGAAATGCGCGTTCGGGACTGCCTGTGGATGCGGCTGGCGGATCTGTTGGCGGTCGGCTTCTGCTGCCAGTTCGCCGTAGCCGGTCAGCGGCTGCCAGGCTTTCGGCAGGCGGAAGGTGACCCGGGTGATCACGCGCTGGCCGTTCAGGTGCCAGCCCTCCTGCTTGAAGACGCTGTCCCGGTAGGCGAAGCGGCAGGCGGCGTGATCGAGCCGCAGCGTCTGGCCGGTCGCCAGGTCGACGGCTTCGAGCGACTGGAAGCGCTCGGCCACTTCCAGCCCGTAGGCGCCGATGTTCTGGATCGGCGCGGCGCCGACGGTGCCCGGAATCAGCGCCAGGTTCTCGAGTCCCGGCCAGCCCTGCGCCAGGGTCCACAGCACCAGTTGATGCCAGTTCTCACCGGCGCCAGCGCGCACGTACCAGGCGCTTTCGTCGTCGCCAATCAGCTCGCGGCCGCGAATCGCCATCCGCAGCAGCAGGCCGTCAAAGTCGCCGGTCAGCACCAGGTTGCTGCCGGCGCCGAGAACGAAGCGACGCCGCGCGTTCTCGCCGGCGAGCATCGCCAGTTGCCCGGCGTCGCGGATTTCCGCGTACAACGCGGCGCGGCCGGGAAGCGCCAGGGTCGTCCGCGTCGTCAGATCGACGTCACGTTCGACGAAATCGGGAAGCTGTCGCTCGCTCACCGCGTGGCGCCGCCCGTTCTTCGCTCTAGAGCAAGGGCGCCAGCCAGCGTTCGGCTTCGGCGGTGCTGAAGCCGGCGCGCGCTGCCCAATCATCGAGCTGGTCACGGGCGATCTTGCTGACCGCGAAATAGCGCGCCTGCGGGTGCGCCAGATAGAAGCCCGAGACCGCCGCCGCCGGCATCATGGCGAACGATTCGGTCAGTTCCATGCCGGCGTTGCCGGGGGCGTCGAGCAGCGCGAACAGGGCGCCCTTGGCGGTATGGTCGGGGCACGCCGGGTAGCCGGGGGCGGGCCGGGTGCCGCGATAGTCCTCGCGGATCAGCGCCTCGCAGTCCAGGCTTTCATCGCTGGCGTAGCCCCAGTAGTCGCGGCGCACCTGCGCGTGCAGCCATTCGGCACACGCTTCGGCGAGGCGGTCGGCGATCGACTTGAGGATGATCGCGTGGTAATCGTCGTTGGCGGCGGCGAATTCGGCGAGCCTGGTCTCGATCCCAAAGCCGGCGCCGACGGCAAAAGCACCGATCCAGTCCGGTGTGCCGCGGTCGGCGACGAAGTCGCTGAGGCAGTAATGCGGCTTGCCGGCGGGGCGCTCGTGCTGCTGCCGCAGGTTGTGCCAGCTCATCAGCTTGGTGCTGCGCGATTCGTCGGCGTAGATCTCGATATCGTCGCCGACAGCGTTGGCCGGGTACAGGCCGAAAACGGCGTTGGCGCTCAACCATTTCTCGTCGATGATCGTCGCCAGCATTTTCTGGGCGTCGGCGAAGACGCTGCGTGCGGCGCTGCCGACGATTTCATCGTCGAGAATCTTCGGGTAGCTGCCAGCCAGGTCCCAGGTCTGGAAGAACGGCCCCCAGTCGATATAGCCGGCGAGCGTCGCCAGGTCGACGTCGCGCAGCACGTGCAGCCCCGGCTTGTTCGGTGCTACCGGCCGGTACGACGGATCACCGTTGCAGGCGAAACGGTTGTCGCGCGCCGCGGCCAGGGTCACCAGCTTGATTCCTTTCTTGCTGGCGTGCTGGGTGCGCAGCTTCTCGTAGTCGGCAGCCAGCTCGGCCTTGAAGCTGGAGGCGTTGTCGATCGACAGCAGCCGGGTGACGACGCCGACGGCGCGCGAGGCGTCGGGAACGTAGACCACCGGTCCGGCGTAGCTGGGAGCGATCTTGATCGCGGTGTGCACGCGGCTGGTCGTCGCGCCGCCGATCAGCAGCGGTACCGGCACCGCGCTGTCCCCGTCGATACCGTCGGCAAAGCCGAGGCGTTGCATTTCGGCGGCGACATGGGTCATTTCCTCGAGCGACGGCGTGATCAGGCCTGACAGTCCCACCGCCTGCGCGCCGTGCTCGCGGGCGGCGTGCAGGATCCTGTCGCAGGAAACCATCACCCCGAGGTCGACGACGTCGTAGCCGTTACAGCCGAGGACCACGCCGACGATGTTCTTGCCGATGTCGTGCACGTCGCCCTTGACCGTGGCGATGACGATCTTGCCCTTGCTGCTGACGCCGGTGCGCAGCTTCTCGGCCTCGATATAGGGAATCAGGTGGGCGACTGCCTGTTTCATCACTCGCGCCGACTTGACCACCTGCGGCAGGAACATCTTGCCGGCGCCGAAGAGGTCGCCGACGACGTTCATGCCGTTCATCAGCGGCCCTTCGATGACCGCCAGCGGTGGCTTGCCGGCCGCCGCCAGCGCCGCGCGGCATTCCTCGGTGTCGGCGACGACGTAGTCGTTGATTCCCTTGACCAGCGCATGCGTCAGGCGCTCGGCTACCGCCAGCTCGCGCCAGCGGAGGTCCGGGCCGGTATCCCTGGCCTTGCCCTCCTTGACGGTCTGCGCAAACTCGACCAGCGCTTCGCCGGCGTCCGGCCTGCGGTTGAGCACCACATCCTCGACCTTCTCGCGCAGGGCCGGGTCGAGATCGTCGTAAACGCCGAGCATGCCGGCATTGACGATACCCATCGACAGCCCGGCCTTGACCGCGT
>ERZ761607.3368-NODE-3368-length-15624-cov-6.317811_pt1 | contig 15624 bp, 17 predicted proteins | sample MGYA00511164_ERZ761607 | MGnify/ENA primary metagenome ERZ761607 (study PRJEB28899, sample SAMN02445080) | bioreactor sludge metagenome | biome: EBPR sludge | place: Australia: Brisbane, Thorneside Wastewater Treatment Plant | collected 2011-06-22 ...
AGGCTCCGGCCAAGAAGGCGCCCGCGAAGAAGGCTCCGGCCAAGAAGGCGCCCGCGAAGAAGGCTCCGGCCAAGAAGGCGCCCGCCAAGAAGGCTCCGGCCAAGAAGGCGCCCGCCAAGAAGGCACCGGCCAAGAAGGCGCCCGCCAAGAAGGCCGCAGCCAAGAAGTAGCCCCAGTTCGACCCGCGAACAGGCCGCCTCCACTATCGGGAGGCGGCCTGTTCCGTTGTTCGGGGGCCCGCTCCCAGGGCCAAGGCCGCATCGAGATCGGACAGGTCGTCAACGTCACGCCGGAGCCGGGGGAGTGGCGCGGTGATCGGGCGGGCGCCTGTCGCGTCGTGTGCGAGCGCGGAACCGGGACCGAACCTCGGGTCGAACCTCTCGTACGCCGCGGTGTAGAGCGTTGTCCCGAGTCCCTCGCTGTCCGCGACGTACGCCGCCTCGCCGGGCACAACACCTGCGAGCGCCGCGTCGAGATCGCTGCCCCGAACCGCTGGCAGATCCGCGGTCAGCGCCACTGGCACGAGTGCCGGCCACCGACGTCGCGCCTCCGCAGCGCTCTGCCGCAACGTGCCGTTGAGATCCATCGCCACGCCGTCGGGGATCGTGACCGCCCCGAGTGCGACCAACTCGACGGAGAACGATGCGTCGTCGGTGGCGACCAGGACCTCGGCGATCGACTCGGCGGCGATGCACGCGGCCACCGTGTCGAGTGCGAATGCGGCCGCCAACGCCCGGCGTTCGGTGTCGGGCAGACCGACCAGCCGTGACTTGCCCAGCGCCGGCGGCTTCACCGGGACCAGCGCGACGTACCTCTCCATCGCCGCCCATCCTCTCAACCCGCGTCGGCGCCTTGCTGGCCGGAGGCAATGACTAGGGTGTCGCGGGTGAAGGTGCGGCACCTCCAGGAGGGCAGACGCGGATGGGCCTGGGGCATCGCCGTGCCCATCGTCCGGCCGCTGCTGCTCGCCACCACCAAGCGTCGGTGGATCGACGGCGAGAAGATCCCCGCCGAGGGCGGCTTCCTGTTGGTCCTCAACCACATCTCGGAGGTCGACCCGCTGATCGTGGCCCACATCGTGTGGGACCACGGCCGGATCCCGCGCTACCTGGCGAAGGCCGGGCTGTTCAAGAACAAGTTCCTCGGCTTCTTCCTCCGCGCCGCCGGGCAGATCCCCGTCTATCGCGCGAGCAAGGACGCCGTCGGCGCCTACGATGCCGCGGTCGCCGCCGTACGCGCGGGCAAGTGCATCGTGGTCTACCCGGAGGGGACCATCACCCGTGATCCCGACCTGTGGCCGATGGTCGGCAAGTCCGGTGCGGCGCGGATCGCGTTGGCCACCGGAGCGCCGGTGATCCCGATCGGGCAGTGGGGCGCGCAGGAGTTGTTGGCGCCGTACGCCAAGCGTCCCGATCTCTTCCCGCGCAAGCTGATCACGATGAAGGTCGGCGACCCCGTGGACCTCTCCGACCTGGTCGGTGACCAGTCGTACGCGGCGGTCAACCAGGCGACCACGCGGATCATGGCTGCACTCACCTCGCTGGTCGAAGAGGTGCGTGGCGAGACCGCGCCGGCGGAACGGTTCAACCCGCGCACCGCCGGAGTCTCGGAGTTCGGCAATCCCCACAAAGACGGACGGCGAGGTAACGGCTCATGAGCAAGGTCGCAGTCTTCGGTGCAGGGTCATGGGGGACGGCGTTCTCGATCGTGCTCGCCGACGCCGGCAACGACGTCACCATCTGGGCTCGGCGCGAAGAGGTCGCGGAGTCGATCAACGAGCGCCGCGAGAACGAGGAGTACCTCCCCGGCATCGAGCTCCCGCCGGCGGTCGCGGCGACCCACGACGTCGAGAAGGCCGCGCACGACGCGGATGTCGTCATCTTCGCCACTCCCTCGCAGACCTTCCGCGGCAACCTCACCGAGTGGGCGCCGTACCTCGCCGGTGACGCGGTGCTGGTCTCGCTGATGAAAGGCGTCGAGCTCGGGACCCTCAACCGGATGAGCGAGGTGATCGCCCAGGTCACCGACGCCGGCCCCGAGCGGATCGCGGTGATCAGCGGCCCCAACCTGGCCAAGGAGATCGCGCGCCGCGAGCCGGCGGCATCGGTCGTGGCCTGTGCGGACGAAGACGTCGCTCGGATGATCCAGGACCGTGTGCACGCACCTGCGTTCCGTCCCTACACCTCCGTCGACGTGCTCGGCTGCGAGCTCGGCGGTGCCTACAAGAACGTCGTGGGCCTCGCTGTCGGCATGGCGGTCGGCCTCGGCTTCGGTGACAACACGACCGCCTCGGTGATCACTCGCGGACTGGCCGAGACCGCGCGGCTCGCCACCAGGCTCGGTGCTAACCCGCTCACATTGATGGGTCTGGCCGGGCTCGGAGACCTGGTCGCCACCTGCTCGTCGCCGCTCTCGCGCAACCGCACGTTCGGCGAGAAGCTCGGCCAGGGGATGACCACCGACGCGATCATCGCCTCGACCCGTCAGGTGGCCGAGGGTGCGAAGTCGTGCGCCTCGCTCCGCGCCCTCGCCGAGCGCACCGGTGTCGATGCCCCGATCGCGCAGTACGTCGACGATGTCGTCGCGGGCCGGATCACCGTCGAGCAGATGATGGACCAGACCCTGGCGCGCGAGACCAAGGCCGAGTCGGACTGACTTCTTGCGCCTCAGTCACCGTGCAGTGCAAGCCCGTCCAGGGCCTGGCTGAGGTCGGCCCACAGGTCCTCGACGTCCTCGATCCCGACCGACATCCGGACCAGTCCCTCGGGGATCGAGGTCGGTTCGGACTTCCAGCGGCGCCGACGTTCGAAGGTCGACTCGACGCCGCCGAGGCTGGTGGCGTTGACCCACAGTGCGGTCGAGCGGACCAGCAGGTCAGCGTGGTCCGCGCTCGGTAGCACGATCGAGATCATGCCGCCGAGTCCGGGGTAGCGAACCTCGGAGGGCAGCGGGTGGTCGGCGAGCCGGCGGGCGAGCTCGGCAGCGTTGGCCTGGGCCCGCTCGACTCGCAGATGCAGCGTGCGGAGGCCGCGTAGCGCGAGCCACGCCTCGAACGGCCCCGGACCGTTGCCTTGGACGTCACGGCGGCCCTTGAGGACCGCGTAGACCTCCTCGTCGCGGGTGACGACTGCACCCATCTGGACGTCGCTGTGACCGGAGAGGTACTTCGTTGCCGAGTGCAGCACCAGGTCGGCGCCGAGCTCCAGCGGTCGCTGCAGCAGCGGGGTGAGGAACGTGTTGTCCACGACGACCCGAGCGCCGGCCTCGTGCGCGCCCGCGATGATCGCGGGAACGTCGGCGACCTCGAGCGCCGGGTTGGTCGGCGACTCGAACCACACCAGCGCCGCGTCGTCGCAGGCTTCGAGGACCGCCGCGGTGTCGGTGATGTCGACCAGCGTCGTGGTGAGCCGGCCGCGCAGCTCGAGATCGCCGAGCTGGACCAGCGTGCCGTTGTAGGAGTGCCGGGGGATGACGACCTTGTCGCCCAGCGCGACCAGGTCGAGCAAGCTGGTCACCGCGGCCATCCCCGAGGCGTAGGCGAGGCACCGGCCACCCTCCAGCTCGCCGAGAGCGGTCTCGAACGCCGTCCAGGTCGGGTTGCCGTAGCGGCCGTACTCCAGGTCCCCACCCGCGACGTACGTCGAGGCCATCGTGATGGGCGCGTTCAGCGGCTGGTCCGGCTCATGGGCGGGCCGTCCGGCATGCACGGCGGTGGTGGCGGGGCGGAGCGGTTCGGGCATGGCCCTGAGCCTAGGGTTGATGGGTGATCCCGCTGTCGTTGGCTGTCGTCGCCGAGGTGGTCGGGGGCCGCGTCGAGGGCGACGGCGATGTCGTGGTCGACGGGCCGGTGGTCATCGACGGCCGCGAGGCTGCGCCGGGCAGCCTGTTCGTGGCGTTCGTCGGCGAGCGTGTGGACGGCCACGAGCACGTGCCGCAGGCTGCCGACAACGGCGCTGTCGCCGTGTTGGGCACCCGGGCGACCTCGCTCCCCACGGTCGTCGTGGCCGACCCTCAGGCCGCCCTCCAGCGGCTCGCGGCGTACGTCGTGGCCCAGGTGCGCACCGATGCCCTGACCGTCGTCGCGCTCACCGGCTCGCAGGGCAAGACCTCGACCAAGGACCTGCTGGCCGCGGTGCTGGGCGAGGCGGGGCCGACGGTCGCGACGTACGGCTCCTTCAACAACGAGCTAGGCATGCCGCTCACGGCGCTGCGCGTCGAGCCGGAGACTCGCTTCCTGGTGCTCGAGATGGGCGCGCGCGGCCGCGGCCACCTCACCGAGCTGACCGACCTCGTGGCACCAGACGTCTCGGTGGTGCTCAACGTAGGCACGGCGCACCTCGGGGAGTTCGGCTCCCGCGACGCGATCGCCGAGGCGAAGGGTGAGCTGGTCTCGGCGCTCGGCGAAGGCGGCGTCGCCGTGCTCAACGCCGACGACGAGCGGGTCGCGGCGATGGCCCGACTCACCTCCAGCCGCGTCGTCACGTTCGGCACCGACCCGACCGCCGACGTACGCCTGACCGAACTCACGCTCGACCGGCTCGGGCGGCCCGGGTTCCGCCTGGCGGGCGAGCCGGTCCAGCTGCGCCTGGTCGGCGCACACCAGGCGCTCAACGCCGCCGCGGCGGCCGCCGCCGCGATCGCGGTCGGGCTTCCCCTCGCGAAGGTCAGCGCCGCGCTCGACCGCGTGCAGAGCCTGTCGAAGTGGCGGATGGAGCTGCACGAGCTCCCGGGCGGCGTGGTGCTGCTCAACGACTCCTACAACGCCAACCCCGAGTCGATGCGCGCCGCACTCGACGCCCTCGCCTCGATGCGTGACGTCCGCCGGCGGGTCGCCGTTCTCGGCGAGATGCTCGAGCTCGGGGCCGAGAGTGAGGCGGAGCACCGCGCGCTGGGGGTGTACGCCGCGGCGCGCGTCGACCAGCTCGTGGTCGTGGGCGACGGCGCCGCCGGTATCCATGCGGGCGGGGGCGGCGTCCAGGTCCCCGACAACGCCAGCGCCATCGCCTGGCTGCGCGAGCACCTCGACGAGGGTGACGCGGTGCTCGTCAAGGCCTCTCGCGGCGCGCGCCTCGACGAGGTCGCCGCCGCTCTTGCGTAGCGTAGGACCCCATGAGCAACGCCAAGATCCGAGTGGCACTCCTGTTCGGCGGACGATCCGGGGAGCATGCGATCTCCTCCTCGACCGCCGCGGGGGTGCTCCGGGCCATCGACCGCGAGAAGTACGACGTGATCCCGGTCGGGATCACCAGGGACGGTCGCTGGGTGGTCGTCTCGGACGACCCGGCCATGTGGGAGCTGCGCGCGGATCGGCTGCCCGAGGTCACCTCGGCCGCCGGGTCTGAGGTGATGCTCTCCACGACCACCGACGGCGCGCAGCTGCAGGCGCTCGGCGACGGTGACTCGGTCCCGGCGCTCCTGGGTCAGGTTGACGTCGTCTTCCCGCTCCTGCACGGGCCATTCGGCGAGGACGGCACCGTGCAGGGGCTGCTGGAGCTCGCGGACGTCCGCTACGTCGGCTCGGGGGTGCTCGCGTCCGCCGTCGGGATGGACAAGCACTACGCGAAGCTCGTCTTCGCCGCGCACGGCCTGCCGGTCGGACCGTACGTCGTGGTCTCGCCGCGGGACTGGTCGCACCGGCGCGAGGAGGTGCTCACCCGGATCAAGGAGCTTCGACCGCCGCTGTTCGTCAAGCCCGCGCGGGCCGGATCCTCGCTCGGGGTCACCCGGGTCGATGACCTGGCCGACCTCGAGCGCGCGGTCGAGGACGCCCAGGTGCACGACCCCAAGGTGCTCGTCGAAGAGGGCATCGAAGGCCGGGAGATCGAGTGCGCCGTACTCGGTGGTCGTGACGGCGGCCCGGCCCGCGCCTCGGTCACCGGCGAGATCGTGGTCGACCACTCGGTCGGGACGTTCTACGACTTCGAGGCCAAGTACATCGACGCCGACACCGCCCGCACCGAAGCGCCGGCGGACCTGCCGCCCGCGGTGAGTGAGCGCGTGCGCGAGCTGTCCGTCCGCGCGTTCGAGGCGATCGGGGCGGAGGGCATCGCCCGGGTCGACTTCTTCGTCACGCCGGACGACCAGGTCGTTCTCAACGAGATCAACACGATGCCCGGCTTCACGCCGATCTCGATGTACCCCAAGCTCTGGGAGGCCTCCGGTCTGCCGTACTCGGAGCTGATCGACGAGCTGATCGCGCTGGCCGCGGAGCGGCCGACCGGGCTGCGCTGAATCCCGCCCGATCAGGCGGGCGGGCCTGCGGCGATCGCGCGCCGGAGCAGGTCGTGCGCGACCTCACCCAGCGAGGTGCCGCTGGCGGTGCACGCGAACGGGAACACCGAGGTCTCGGTGGTGCCCGGCGTGATAGCGGTCTCGAGCACCACGAACGAACCGTCGGCCTCCACGATGAAGTCCGAGCGTGAGACATCGCGGAGCCCGAGGGTGCGGTGTGCCTGGCGGGCGACCTCGCCCAGCCGGTCGAGTTGCTCGTCGGTGAGCTCGGGGCGGGTGAGCGAGACGAACTCGGCGGTGTAGCGAGCCGAGAAGTCGAACTCGTGGCCCTTTTCGTACTCGATGGCCACCGGCTCCAGCGAACGGAGCCCGTCGTCGGTCTCCAGCACGATGACCGACACGTCGACGCCGTCGTGGAATCGCTCGACCAGGGCGTCCTCGCAGTAGGCGTAGGTGCCGACCAGCGCGGAGGGCAGCGCGGCCAGTCCGTCGACGCCCGCGACGCCCAGGGCCGAGCCGCCGCGGGCCGGCTTGACCACGACGCGGGTGCCGAGCTTGTGCATGACGTGCTCCATCAGGGCGGCAGCGCCGATATCGCGGAAGGTCTGGGCCGAGAGGCCCACCGACTCGGGCACGGGGATGCCGTCGCGGCGGAGCAGCTCGCGCGCCGTCGCCTTGTCGTAGGCGAGCCGGCACGCCCTGCTCCGGGAGCCGACGTACGGCATCCCGATCAGCTCCAGCAGCGTCTGGATCTCGCCGTCCTCGCCGAACTGACCGTGCAGCGCAGGAAGCGCGGCGACCACCTTGTCGCGCTCGAGGGTGTGCAGCAGGTTGCGATCGAAGTCGTACGCGTGCACCTCGACCCCCAGGCCGCGCAGCTCACGCACCAGGTTGCGGCCCGAGGCCAAGGAGATGTCGCGCTCGTGGCTCAGCCCGCCCGCGATCACCGCGACGGGGCCTGAAAACTCCTCGACCATGACGGAAGGAAAGACGGGGTCGGTCAGATGTGGACCACGGGGCAGGTGAGCGTGCGGGTGATGCCGTCGAGGGTCTGCACCTTGGCGACCACGAGCTTGCCGAGCTCGTCCACGTTGCGGGCCTCGGCGCGCACGATGACGTCGTAGGGGCCGGTGACGTCCTCGGCCATCGTCACGCCCTTGACCTGGGCGATCGCGTTGGCGACCTCCGCGGCCTTGCCGACGTCGGTCTGGATCAGGATGTAGGCCTGCACCACCATGTGCGAACACTCCCTGCTGCTCTGCGGTGTGGGGATTCTGCAAGTGTGAGAACGGGGCCAACCTATCGCGCCCCTCCGGCACGTCATAGACGCGGTCGGGTCGGGATCTGCTCTGATGAGGCCATGCCGTTCCCGCCCGAGGCCACCCTGGCGGAGGTGGGTGAGTTCGCCCTCATCGGCGAACTCACCGGGATGTTCGGCCAGGGCGAGCAGGTCCTCGTCGGGCCCGGCGACGACGCCGCGGTGCTGCGGGTCCGCCAGGGGCACGTGGTCGTGTCCACCGACCTGCTCGTCGAGGGACGGCACTTCCGGCAGGGCTGGGTGGAGGCCCGCGACGTCGGCCACCGGGCCGCTGCGCAGAACCTCTCCGACATCAACGCCATGGGTGGCCGGGCGCACTCGCTGACCGTCGGGCTGGCCGCTCCGGGCACCCTGGCGGCCCAGTGGGCGCTCGACTTCGCGGCCGGGTTCGCCGCCGAGTGCGATCTGGTCGGCGCCAGCGTGGTGGGGGGCGACCTGACCGGCAGCGACCAGGTCGTGATCGCCGTGACGGTGCTCGGCGCCTGCACCCAGGCCCCCGTGCTGCGGTCGGGTGCCCGGCCCGGTGACGTCCTCGCGATCACCGGCCGACAAGGTTGGTCCGCCGGCGGCCTGGCCGTCCTCTCGCGCGGCTTCCGCTCGCCGCGGGTCCTGGTCGAGGCCTACCGTCGCCCCGAGCCGCCGTACGCCGCGGGGCCGCAGGCGGCGGAGGCCGGCGCCACCTCCATGATCGACGTCTCCGACGGGCTGCTGGCCGACGCCGGACACCTAGCCGCCGACTCAGGCGTCGCCATCGACGTGTACTCCGCCTCGCTCGAGGTCCCCGAACCCCTGCACGCCGTCGCCGCCGCCACCGGCGCGGACCCGATGTCCTTCGTGCTCGGCGGCGGCGAGGACCACTCCCTGCTGGCCACCTTCGCTGACGGCGCCTCGCTGCCGGACGGCTGGACCGCCATCGGGGTCGTGGCCGAGGGCGAGGGCGTCACGGTCGACGGTGCGGCGTACGACGGCGAGACCGGCTGGACGCACTTCTAAGGCCCCAGAGATGCCAAAGGCCGCCACCCTCACGGGTGACGGCCTCGGCGTGAAGCAGAAATCAGCGGGTTACTTTCCCGGCCTTGATGCAGCCGGTGCAGACGTTGAGCCGCTTGGGCGTGCCGTTGACCGTCGCGCGGACCCGCTGGATGTTGGGGTCGAAGCGACGCTTGGTGATCTTGCGCGACCACGGCCGGTTGTTGCCGAAGCCGGGCTTCTTGGCGCAGATGTCGCAGACGGCGGCCACTGTGAGCTCCTGGAGAATGGTGTCAGTTCAAGTTCGTGGGTGCCCGTGCTCCGGGCAACCGAAAGAGAATATCCGAACCAGCCCCTCCCACCCAAAACGGTGGAATCGGCCTCGGCACGGACCACTAGTCTCGCCCCCGTGAGCGAACCGGGCACCGTCGGGAGCGGCACCGTCGGGAGCGGGATCCGGCTCGCGACCGTGCTGGGCTTCCTCGACATCGCGGTCGACGCCCTGGCCGGTGCCCGCGAGGAGATCGACGCGCTCAACGTCTATCCGGTGCCCGACGGCGACACCGGGACGAACATGTACCTCACCATGGCCGCTGCGCGGGACGCCGTCCGCGAGCGGACCGGGGGAGACCCCGCGGCCGACCGCGATGCGACCTTCGAGGCGTTCACGCGCGGCGCCCTGCTGGGGGCGCGGGGCAACTCGGGGGTGATCCTGAGCGAGATGCTGCGCGCCATCATCCGCCGGATCGCCGAGGCGACGCCGGAGGAGCGCAACGGGGCGGTGATGGTCGACGCCCTGCGGCGGGCGACCGAGGCGAGCTATGCGGCAGTGGGCACGCCGGTCGAAGGTACCATGCTGTCGGTCTGCCGGGCCGCCTCGGAGTCCGCGCAGGCGCTCCTCGCCGAGCACCCGATGGTCCGCTCGCGCGACGTCCTCACCACCAGCGCGGCCGCCGCCCGGGAGGCGCTGGCCCGGACGCCGGAGCAGCTCGAGATACTGCGCGCTGCCGGGGTCGTCGACGCGGGCGGCCGTGGTGTGGTCGTCATCCTCGACGCGGCCGAGACAGCACTCACCGGCCGCCGGCCCCCTCGGGTCGAGGCGGGTCGACGGATCCCGCGGCCGGTGCTGGCCGAACCCGGTGGTGACCTGGTGGACGGCGGTCCGGCGTACGAGGTGATGTACCTGCTCGACGCGCCCGACCAGGCGATCGCGGGCCTGCGTACGGCGCTGGCGGCGCTGGGCGACTCGCTGGTGGTGGTCGGCGGCGAGGGCCTGTGGAACGTGCACGTCCACGTGGACGACGTGGGGGCCGCGATCGAGGCGGGCATCGAGGCGGGCCGCCCACACCGTGTCCGGGTGACCCACTTCGCCGAGCAGGCGGCGGCCCGCGACCGTCAGCCCAGGACCGGCCGCGCGATCGTCGCGGTGGCCGCCGGGCCGGGGCTGGCCGAGTTGTTCGAGCAATCTGGCGCGGTCGTGGTCGTCGGCAGCCCCGGCAACCGGCCCTCGACCGGGATGCTGCTCGAGGCGATCGCCGGATCCGGCGCGCAGGAGGTCGTGGTGCTGCCCAACGACCACGACTCGGTGCGGGCCGCGCAGGTGGCCGCGAGCACGGCCGAGACCGATCACGGCGTAAGGGTCGCGGTGATCCCGACCACGGCCCAGGTCGAGGGGCTGGCTGCGCTCGCGGTGCACGAGCCCGGCCGCACCTTCGACCAGGACGTGCTCGAGATGACCGCGACGGCCCGGCACGCCCGCCAGGGTGCGGTCACCGTGGCAGCCAAGCAGGCGATCACGATGGCCGGGCCGTGCGAGCCGGGCGACGTGCTCGGTGCCATCGGCGGCGACTTCGTGGTGGTCGGAGCCGATCTCACCGACGTCGCGGTCGACGTCCTCGGCCGCCTGCTCGGCGGCGGCGGGGAGCTGGTCACGCTGGTCTCCGGCCACGACGACGCCGGTGGCGCGTTGGCCCGTGCGTGCGCGGACTGGCTGGAGGAGCAGCACCCCGCTGTCGACGTCGTGGTGTACGACGGGGGTCAGGAGCGCTACCCGCTCCTCGTCGCCGTCGAGTAGAGCCAGGAGCGAGATGATCACCCTCGACTCACCCGTCGAGTCCGTCCTCGGTGCCGCCAAGGGCAACAAGGCGAAGGCGCGCCTCGAGGGCATCAGTCAGCGCCTCGGCATTCGCACCGTCGGCGAGCTTCTCCGACACTTCCCCCGCCGCTACCTCGAGACGGGCTCGCTGTCCGCGCTCGACGAGCTCAAGGAGGGCCAGCTGCTGACGGTCGTCGGCGAGATCTCCTCCTCGCAGAGCAGGACCTATCGCGATCGACGGACCGGTCGCACGGCGTACCGCCAAGAGGTCACCCTGCGCACCGAGGGACCGTCGCTACAGCTCACGTTCTTCGCGCAGCAGGCGCACGTCGGGAAGTTCAACGAGCAGCGCCTCAGCCGCGGCCGGCGCGGCATCTTCATGGGCAAGGTCGGGTCGTTCCGAGGCCAATGGCAGCTCGCCAACCCGCAGATGGTCCTGTTCGGGGCCGACGGCGAGGCCAGCGAGGAGCTCGCCGCGCTCTCCCTCGAGACGATCGGGCCGCTGTACCCGATCTACCCGGCGACCAAGGACGTCGAGTCCTGGGACCTCCAGAAGGCGATCACCTTCGCGCGGACCCTGATCGAGGATGTTCCCGAACTGCTGCCCGAGTCGGTGATGGACGAGTACGACGTGCTCGACGCGCGCACCGCCCTCGACCTGGTCCACGCACCCGACAACTGGGCCCAGATCACCAAGGCTCGCCACCGCTTCCGGTTCGAGGAGGCGCTGGTCACCCAGCTGGTCCTCGGTCGCAGTCGCCGGGCGATCCGGCGCGCCGGGGCCAGATCGCGCGCGGGCGGCGACGGTGGGCTGCTCGCGGCGTTCGACGCCGCCCTGCCCTGGGAGCTCACGGCTGGGCAGAGCGAGATCGGCACCCAGATCGAGGCCGACCTTGCGCAGCCGCACCCCATGAACCGGCTGCTCCAGGGCGAGGTCGGCTCGGGCAAGACGCTCGTGGCGCTGCGGGCGATGCTCCGGGTCGTCGACTCAGGCGGCCAGGCCGCGCTGCTCGCTCCGACCGAGGTGCTTGCCCAGCAGCATCACCGCTCCGTCACCGACCTGCTCGGTGACCTGGCTCCCGGCGGGATGATGGGCGGGGTAGGCGTCGAGTTGCTCACCGGCTCGATGACCAAGACCCAGCGCGCCGAGCCACTGTCCCGGCTGGCCACCGGGGAGTCCGGGATCGCCATCGGCACCCATGCTCTGCTCGAGGAGCAGGTCCAGTTCTTCGACCTGGGTCTCGTGGTCGTCGACGAGCAGCACCGGTTCGGTGTCGAGCAGCGCGCCGCGCTCACAGACAAGGCCGGCAGCCCACCGCACGTGCTGGTGATGACCGCGACTCCCATCCCGCGCACCGTCGCGATGACCGTCTTCGGCGACCTCGAGGTCTCCACGCTGAGCGAGCTGCCGGCCGGCCGAGCGGCGATCCAGACCAACGTCGTGCCGTTGGCCGAGGCGCCGGCGTGGATCGACCGCGTGTGGCAGCGGGTCCGCGAGGAGGTCGAGGCGGGGCACCAGGCCTACGTCGTGTGCCCGCGGATCAGCACCGACGAGTCCGAGCAGGTAGCCGTCGACACCGACTTCTGGCACTACATCTCCGTCGAGGAGGGGGAGGAGCCGGCAACCTGGCCGTTGCGAGCCGTCGAGGAGCTCGTGGTCGAGCTGTCGACGGGCCCGCTCGCCGGTCTGCGGGTCTCGAAGATGCACGGCCGGATGACGCCGGACGAGAAGGACCGGACGATGCGAGCCTTCTCCACCGGCGAGATCGACGTCCTGGTCTCCACGACCGTCATCGAGGTCGGGGTCGATGTCGCCAACGCCACGACGATGGTGCTGATGGACGCCGACCGGTTCGGTATCTCCCAGCTGCACCAGCTGCGTGGGCGCGTCGGCCGGGGTGGCCTTCCCGGACTCTGCCTCCTGGTGTCCCACGCACCCGTCGGGTCCGACGCGCGGGCCCGGCTCGATGCGGTCGCGTCCACCACCGACGGCTTCGAGCTCAGTCGCGTCGACCTCGAGCAGCGCCGTGAGGGTGATGTCCTGGGCCGGTCGCAGTCGGGCTACCGCTCGAGCCTGCAGGACCTCCGGGTGTTGCGCGACGAGGACACGATCCTCGCGGCGCGACGGGCCGCCGAGTCGCTGCTCGACTCCGACGAAGACCTGGCGGGCCAGCCGCTGCTGGCGGAGAGTGTCCTCATGATGGAGGCTTCGCGCGAGAGCGACTTCATGGACAAGTCGTGACCGAACGATGACGCGCATCATCGGGGGCGACGCAGGGGGGCGCCGGATCGCCACCCCCTCCGGACAGCACACCCGCCCGACCACCGACCGGGTGCGCGAGGCGCTGTTCTCGAGCGTCGAGGCGTGGTGCGGATCGCTCCAGGGGCTGCGCTTCCTCGATCTCTACGCCGGCTCAGGCGCGATCGGCCTCGAGGCCTGGTCGCGCGGCGCCGGCGTGGTCACGCTGGTCGAGTCCGACCGGCGCACCGCCCGGCTGATCGGCGACAACGCCCGTGCCCTGGGCTGTACGGCCGCCCAGGTCGTCACGGCGCCGGTCACGGTGACCCTCGGCCGGCCGCCCGCGGCGCCGTACGACGTGGTCTTCCTCGACCCGCCGTACCCACTCGACGACCAGGCGCTCGCTGCCGACCTGGCCGGTCTCACCGAGCACGACTGGCTGGTGCCCGGCGCGATGGTCGTGGTCGAGCGGTCCTCCCGCAGTCCCGAGCCCACATGGCCGAGCGGCATCCAGGGCCGGCGGAGCAAGCGGTACGGCGAGACCACGCTTTGGTACGGTCACGCCTCGTGAAACGCGCCGTGTGTCCCGGCTCCTTCGACCCGGTCACCAACGGGCACATCGACATCGTCCGGCGCGCCGCCGGCCTCTTCGACGAGGTGGTGGTGGCCGTGGGCGTCAACAAGTCCAAGAGCCGGCTCTTCGCCGCAGAGGAGCGGCTGGCGATGCTCGAACAGGCCACCGCCGAGCTGCCCAACGTCACCGTCGCCGGCTTCACCGGTCTGCTGACGACGTTCTGCCAGGAGCAGGGCGCGCACGCGATCGTCAAGGGGCTACGAGCGGTCAGCGACTACGAGTACGAACTCCAGATGGCCCAGATGAACGCCTCGCTCACCGGCATCGAGACCGTCTTCGTGCCGACCAGCCCGGAGTGGTCGTTCCTGGCCTCCAGCCTGGTCAAGGAGGTCGCGACCTTCGGTGGCGACGTGTCGGCGCTGGTGCCCGACTTCGTCCTCGGGCCGCTGATGGAGAAGCTGGCCGCCCGGCGGGCAGGCGGCGAGGAGTAGACCCGGTTCGGCGCAGTTTGGTCCCCGCGACGCCGCCCGCGTACGATTCTCGATTGGATCTGTATGCCCGGATACCGGAAGTGAACTCCTGAACAGCCTGGACCCGAGAGCGCCGCTCGTGCTCGACACTCGCGAGCTCGGCCGCCGCCCGGGGTCCCAGCGTCAGGTGTCACGGACGGTGCCCGCGCCGGCAGATCTGGGCATCGAAGTCCTCCAGGTCCCCGAGGGGTCGCCGGTCGAGCTTGACCTGCGCCTCGAGGCGGTCATGGAGGGGGTGCTGGTCACCGGGACAGCGCAAGCCTCGCTGGCAGGGGAGTGCGCACGGTGCCTGGAGTCGATCACTGACGAGATTGAGGTCGACCTCCAGGAGCTGTACGTCTACGAGGACCACGCCCTCCCCGGGGAGGGCGACGAGGTCAGCGTGCTCCAGGACGATCTGATCGACCTGGAGCCGTTGCTGCGGGATGCGGTGGTGCTCGCACTGCCGTTCCAGCCGCTGTGCATGGACGACTGTCCCGGTCTGTGCCCCGAGTGCGGGGCGCGACTGGCCGACGACCCGGACCATGCACACGATGCGGCGGTGGACCCGCGGTGGGCAGCGCTGGCCGAGCTCACCGAGGCACATCAGACCGGCCAGACCGAGCAGAACTGAGAAAGTAGGAACCATGGCTGTCCCGAAGCGGAAGATGTCGCGCAGCAACACGCGTCACCGTCGCTCGGCCTGGAAGACCACCGCGCCGACCCTGGTCACCTGCGCCAACCCCGCCTGTGGCGCCAAGCACCTGCCGCACCGTGCGTGCGGCAACTGCGGCCAGTACGGCGCGCGCAACGACCGTCGCCAGGTTCTCTGATCCGGCCGCGGCGCAGCGCAACAGACCGCTGAGCGACACTCCGCTGTCCGACTACGGACAGCTCCGCGCGGCACTCGGGGATCCGGTGCTCGACCCCGGGCTGCTCGAGCGCGCCCTGACCCATCGGTCCTACGCCTACGAGAACGGCGGGCTGCCCACCAACGAGCGGCTGGAGTTCCTCGGCGACTCGGTGCTCGGCGTCGTCGTCACGGAGACCCTCTACACCAAGCACCCCGATCTCTCCGAGGGCCGGCTGGCCAAGCTCCGGGCGGCCGTCGTCAACGCGCGCGCGCTCGCCGAGGTCGGCCGGGGCATCGGCCTGGGCGAGCACGTCAAGCTCGGTCGCGGTGAGGAGACCACCGGCGGCCGCAACAAGGCCTCGATCCTCTCCGACACCGTCGAGGCCGTGATCGGCGCGGTCCATCTCAGCGGGGGCATCGAGGTGTCCGCCGCCGTCGTCCACCGCCTCTTCGACCCGCTGATCGAGGCCGCCTCGGCCCTCGGCGCCGGTCTGGACTGGAAGACCTCCCTCCAGGAGCTCGCGGCCGAGCACAGCCTCGGCGTGCCCGAGTACGTCATCGCCGACGAGGGGCCCGACCACATGAAGACCTTCACCGCGCAGGTGCGGGTCGCCGCGACCCTCTACGGCAACGGCGTGGGCCGCTCCAAGAAGGAGGCCGAGCAGGCCGCCGCGGAGACGGCGTACGGCGACATCGCGGCCCGGCTCGGCATCGCCGACCCGTTGGAGGAGGCGGCCGAGCAGGCCGCCGAGGACGCCTGATCGCGAGCCTAGTGCCGCGTGTCGAAAGTTCTTGTGCGCTTCGCGCACTGAAGCCACCCACCTCGCTTCGTTGCC